>WJXF01000026.1_pt1 | contig 85423 bp, 76 predicted proteins | sample 9263211 | NCBI WGS metagenome assembly WJXF01 (sample SAMN12697362, study PRJNA563984) | aquatic metagenome | isolation source: water sample from a prawn hatchery tank treated with erythromycin, plated on... | place: Australia | collected 2018-10-17
CCTTACCAAAGTGCCTTACTTGCGCCAGTTCTAAAAACGTTCTAAAGACTTTTACGTCCATGGGATTTCCTCTACCGACAATCTTGAAAGTTAGGGTCTGTTGACCTTTTGAGCTGATTTTTGCAGCAGTTTGTGGGTTCTTTCTGCAAGGCAGAGGCTTTGAATTGTAGTTGCTCTACCTGATAAGCCGATAACACAGCAGAAAGGAGCCACAAACGCTGCCCGAAGGGTTCGGTTAAAAGCGTTCTACTCTTTGTTGAGAGGTGTTTTGCTTAGAATGACTAGGCGACAAACCTCTCGCCGCGATTAAAACGCTTTTATCTCGAACAAAATTTAACCGCAAAAGGTCAACAGACCCTAGCAAGAACGGTAATTTTTTATAATCTTCAAGTCACTAAAGTGTTATCTAAATTTAATAAAACTATTCGATAGTTAAGATAAAAATGTTTTGTTTTTCTTTTATGAATTTTACGCCTACTTTTCGCTCTAGTTCACCCATGTAGGTTTTTATAGAGGCTACCAAAATGTCAGACACTCAATTTCGTCATGGCAAAAAACGTTTTTACGACAACACTAAGTTTCCGCGCGGTTTCGCTAAGTCTGGGGATTTTACGCTCGCAGAAGAAGAAATCCTAACGCTTTATGGCGATACCATGCTTGGTCTTGAGTCTGGAGATCTGCAACCAGAAAATGCCGAAGAGAAACACTTCGTTAAAGTATTGGTACATCCAGGCAAAGCAAAGTCTAAGTTAGAGCGCGTGTGGTTAAAGTATGTGCAATTAGCTCGTGGTCGTAAGCGCTTCCACACCCTAAACGGACGTACTAAGCCTGATGCGAGTAGCGTTGAAGATTACTCAGATGACGTGAGTTTAGTCGAAGAAGATTAACGCTAAATATAAAAAGCCCCCAGTAATGGTTTAACCACTGAATGGGGGCATTTCAATATCTAGGGCCTTATAACAAAAGCAGAGAGGTTATTTGGCGTTGACAGCCTTAATAAAGACCGCTTGCGCCCCTTCAACATTTAGCGCTTTAGCTTCATCAAGTAGGCTGAGTGCTTTGTCTAGATTGTTTGACTTCACCGCGCTTTGAATCGCGTTGTGGTAATAGGTTTGTGTTTCTGGTTGTACGATCTCTACCGCAGGTGCTTCCGATGGTTTCACTGGCATATCATCAGTGGTTGGACGACCGATTGAGAATAAGCTTACTCGGTCAATGGATACTTCAATTTTACCCTTATCACCGTTCGGCACAGGGATGTCTTTCACTTCTGGCAGGTAATTGCCACGGCCTTCAGCGTCAAGACGAGCTGGATGAATCACATCAGTAAAGCCACCAATCTCTGATTTGTCGGTGTAGACAATAAGGTAAACCGAATCTAGGCCAACTGGTGGGAAGAAGTCATGCTCTGCAACTAGACGGTTGCCCAAGTTGAGTCGTGGCTTAGTATAAACAAAGGTATCTTTATCGTAACTTTCCAGAATGTTACCTGCTTTGTCGACAATGATTGCACGCGGGACAAACGCAGTTTTTTCAATATGGCTGGTTATCGCGACTTCAAATTCACCGCGATTAGCGGGTAGCTCAAACACAGCAACTGGGCTATCAATGTCGTTAAAGTTTAAGTACTGAGAGCTTGAATTGACATTGACTGTAACCGAGCTCGGCAACCTCATAGCTACCGATTGCAACTCAGAAACAGTGGTGACTTTTTCTGCTTGAGCAGCTTGGACATATTCGGTAGGTTGCGTAGTTTGACAGCCAGCAAGCGCAACACAGCCACTAAGAATGAGGGCATGAAATTTCATAGTGTATCCTTTGGTTATTTTTCTAAGAGCTTAATATATATAACAAGGTGATCGAACACCAAAAACAAAAGCGCTTAGAAAAATAGCCGGCTAAAACCGGCTATTTAAGTCATCAACTATAAGGACAGTTTATAGTCTATTACCACCAAGCTTCTACTTGGATACCTGCTACTAGTTCTGTATCTTCACCAGTGCCGAATTTATTGTCATCTTCTAGGTCAGAGATGTAAGAACCATACACTCGGATTTCTGGACGCGCCCAGAAGCTATCACCCATTGCCCAAGCTTGTGCAACCGTCAGTTTAGATTGACCAAAGTCTACCTTATTGTCTTCGCCTTTGTTAATACCCGCTTCAAAAATCGTACGCATGGTATCGTTCCACTTATACATAGGACGAACTACAACTGAGTATTGGTCTTTATCGGTCTTGCTAGCGCCCAAATCTGAACCATTCATGTAAGCTAACTGGTGACCCATTTCCCAACTCTCGCCAAGGTTCATCACACCCCAGTTCAGGATGCGGAAACCTGAAGCATCGTTGTGTGCACCAGAGCGGTCATAGTAACTACCAGCACCAAAACCAGCCAATGAGTCGCCGTAGCTGTTTGTACCAAATTGGAATACAGTTTGGTTAAAGCCGTTGCTTAAGCCTTGATGAACAATCGCGGAACCTAAGAAGCCATCGTCAGCATTTTCAGTTTTGTCTTTCTTCTCGTTGGCAAAGTTGTAAACAGCAGCAAGTTCTAAAGAGGCATCTTCCCATAGTCCAATACCTGCTAGTCGAACGTCAGCTTTAAAACCTGCAGAATCGTCATTTTCATTATCTTGAAGCAGCGCAACAGAAAGCTTTTGGTTGCCTAATGAAATGTTCTCAATACCACCACCAGTGCCTGAAGTATCTAGGAAGTAGAAGTCTGTAATATGGATATCTTTACGTTGGTAGTAGGTTTTACCCGCCCAAAGCGTCGCATCGCGGTCAAACGCCAGAACACCTTTTGCTTTAACAGCAAACTGAGCAATGTTTACGTCTCCATCTTCCCAACCTTGTTTGCCATCGCGACCTGCAGCGATCATAGACTCTAGACGCCAAGTTTGCTCACCAGTTTTCAGTTCTTCTGCAAAACCAAACTCTGCATAGTTATCGTTTTCGTTACCTAGACGACCAATACCCTGCTTATTAACAGATACGTCACTACCTGAATTAGCACTGATACCTGTACCCGCACGCATGTAGCCATTAAAGTCTACGGCGAACGCAGAGCCCGCAGCTAGGGTTGTTGCCACTGCAGCAGCTAATACACTTACTTTTTTCATTTTTAACTCCATTTAGGGTTTATTATTCTTTTTCCTATCTGATTAACTTTTTCCGTAAAGGCAGAAACAGAAGTCATTAAAAAGAGAGGTAAGATGGGCAAGCCCCCCGAGACTTAACCCCATTTGCTTCAACTGCAGCAAGATTACCTAGGGAGGAGAAAAATCGACTCATCCAGATGAGAAATAGTTAGGGGGGATGAGAAAGGATGAGAAATCATACCGCACAATATTTTTATGTATTGAGTCACAAAAATTGGGCTGAGAAATAATGTTGTTAGAAAATTAGCTAGATCAAAACGTAACCTAGCTCACTATTTAACGCTTAATCATCATAATTCTGAAATAAAATTACATTTATAATTTTGTCGTAAGGCGCTTGACCAATCTCCTTCAAAACTATTTACTTAAGATTCAACAATAAATAAATACCGTAAAGTAGTGATCATGACGTGCTCCCGTCCATACCCTTTAGGCGCAACACCAGATAATGAAGGGTGTAACTTTTCTATATATTCTCCTAATGCAGACGATATCCAGTTGGCGTTATTTAATGACAACGGTGAGTTTAAAACCTACCCATTAACCAACGAATACGCTGGAATTAAGTTTACCTATATTGCAAATATCTCAGTTGGGCAAAAATACGGATACATTGTTAAGCAAGGTGATAAGCCGCATTTGATTTCAGATCCATACGCCAAAGCGATAGAAAAGCCGCTCCACTATTGCACGCCTTTTAATTCTGAAAAGAGTTTTCAACTGGCTAAGTGCGTTGTGGTTGAAGATACATTTGACTGGCAAGGCATCGCTAAACCTAACCGCACTCGTGAAGAGATGGTGCTATTTGAAACCCATGTTAAAGGCGTAAGTAAGCTGAATTCTGCAGTTCCTGTTGAACAACGTGGTGGCTATCTTGGTTTGGTCAGTGAAGCCATGCTCAGTTTCTACAAGCAGCAGAATATCAATACGCTCCAACTACTGCCTGTCGCCGCATGTATGCACGAGCCTCATCTGTTGAAGATGGATAAGGTAAACTACTGGGGCTACAACCCATATCTATTTATGGTTCCTGATCCGCGCTATGCAGCCGAAGACGCTGTAACAGAGTTAAAGACGGCAATACGAGAATTGCATCGCAATGGAATCGAAGTCATTCTTGATGTGGTATACAACCATACGGCTGAAGGGGGAGCTGAAGGTCCTGTCTTTAACCTAAAGGCTCTCGACGATCGTTATTATTTCAAGCATGGCGATCAATACGCCAACTTTACCGGTTGCGGCAACACGGTTGACCTCTCCTATCAACCTGCTATGAACCTCGTCATGGACACGCTGAGGTACTGGGCAAATGAGTTCCAAGTCGATGGATTCCGCTTTGACTTAGCCGCCACGCTTGGTCGTCATGGCGAGCACTTCAGCCCAGATTCAGCATTTTTCAAAGCGGTAGCCCAAGATCCAATCCTTCGTGAAGTCAAACTGATCGCAGAGCCATGGGACATCGGCCCAAATGGCTACCAAGTTGGAAACTTCCCGTTTGGGTGGAATGAATGTAATGATCGACTGCGTGATATTACCCGCAGCTTCTGGCGTGGTGACCAAGGTTTCTTAAAAGAGTTTGCCACACGCATTATGGGCTCACGTGACCTCTATAGTGCAGCCAATTGGCCTTACAAGCTCACCGTTAACTACATTACCTATCACGATGGTTTTTGTATGCAGGATCTTGTGTCATACAAGCATAAGCATAATGAAGCCAACGGCGAGCAGAACCGAGATGGGCACGGTGACAACCGTTCAGACAACTACGGCATAGAAGGCGAAACAGAAAATCCAGCCATCATTGAGCTACGAGAAAAGCAAAAACGTAACTTTATGGTGAGTTTATTGTTTGCGTTCGGTATTCCTCATATTCTTACCGCAGATGTGCTCTCTCACACCCAAAAAGGCAACAACAATGCGTATTGCCAAGACAATGAAACAAGCTGGCTAAACTGGCAGCCTTCGGAAAGCAAAACAAAATTTAAGTCTTGGCTAGCAGATATGGTCGCGGCAAGACAAAAATATATGGTGCCATTTATTCGCGCATTCAGTGGTGAAAAGCGCAATGACAACCGTATATACTGGCGACGACTTGATGGAAGCTTTATGGAGCACGACGATTGGAATCGCCTTAGCTCCGTTGCTTTGCATTTAGGAATAGGTGAAAGCGGAGATGAACTGTTCTACTGCATTAACCAAACCAACGCTCCTGCTCGCTTTACCATGCCTGAAAATGACAAAGCTGAGTGGACTATGATCTGTAATACAGACTCCCACGAATTACATCAAACCATTGATCACAAACAAGTCTTAGTCGCGCCCCGATCAATTGCGATCTTTTTTGCCCACAGCTAACTTCACAATAATGAGCAGTATAGTGACATGCTGCTCATTTTTAACTCAGCATTTAGATATAACCTAGACTTATATTCATTGATGTGCCTGTGAAATCCATTTAATATACGCCGCAAAATAATTATAGCTTCCACGTTATTATCAGTTGGCACATCATGGCGTTACCAAAATTTCTCCTTCGAACGCTCAGACCGTACGCAATTCTCTTAGTTGTAGGTATCATCTACGCGGCATATCATCAATTTCAGAAATCCGAAAAAAACGCGTACTCTCAATCATTTTCAAATTTAAAAACCGCTTCAAGCCTAATATCGTCTCAAGTCGAAGCGGCAATCAGTAAACTCTATATACTAGATGATGCCACCTCCGTCAGTGAGTTTGATACCACTGCACAGCGAATTCTCGAACATACACCTTCGTACATAGACATCATTTCCGTTAGTCACGAAACAGGCCAATTCCGTTCAAGTGTACTCGCACCAACAATTTCAGAGCGATCCACACAAATTGTTTGGCACCCGCTCGACCAAGTTTCTCCTCATATTTATGTTTCCTCAATATACGAAAAGCAACCAAGAAAGTGGGTCTTTGCAGTTAAGTTTATTCAACGAAACAACGATGAAATATGGATAGAATTTGACCTTAAATCTACTACGCAAAGTTTGTTAGGTCTTCGCACTTTAGACAGTGGCTATTTGTTTGTAGTGGACAACACCAATGGGCGACTAGTTTTTCATCCTACCCCACACCGTATCGGCACAAAATCGATCAGTTACCGGGCGGGAATTGATGAGAAAATTGATAGCGGACACCTCTTCGGCAAACACGAGTACTTTTACAAAGGTCACCTCAAACTATCGGTGTTTGACGGCAACAACCCATACAACTGGATTTTCATTGCTGGAACAAATCGCTCCGATGTCCTTGCCGCTACGCATCAATTTGCCTTAACAGCCGTTGTTGTTATTTCTCTGTTGTTGCTCGCGATCATAGTGAACTATCTTATTTATCAGCTAAATAGACATCTAGCGGAACTCAACACCAAGGTCGAACTGGCAGATTTCAAACACTGCTTACGCGATATTTTGAATCGATTTTGCCACAACAAAGGCATTCAGATTTGTTTCTATGATGCTGACTATGAGCACTTTACGACGATTGATTATCATGGAAATAGCCATATTGTTTTGCACGATAGTGAACTGGCCAAGCGTTTCACTCCGAGTTCGATGAGCTACAAAGGTCGCCGCTACGTTGATCCTTTAGCCAAACGTTTACAAATCAACTCACGCCACTACACTCTGCCGCTATTTGATCGAGAAAACTTAATCAGTGTCATCTATATCAAAGCAACCTTTCCTGGCTTTCATAGTGTGTTAAGGATGATCCGAGACTACTCTGAAGTCGCGTTATCTAACCTCTTGATTCATAAAAGACTGCGCAGTAAAGATGTCATGACACATCTTGACAATAAGCTCACTCTTCGCGAACAAATGGAATCACACATCAACGGTGAGCATATTTATATGGCCATGCTAGATATCGACCATTTCAAACGTATCAATGACCAGCACGGACATTTGTGTGGAGACCAAGTAATCATACAAACCGCAGAGCTGATGAAAAAATGTTTCCCCAAACCTAATGCTCTCAGCCTTGCCCGATACAGCGGAGAAGAGTTCTCCCTTCTATTTAGAGCCAACGATGAGAACGATGCCTATGAACAATGTGAGCTTTTACGTTACATGGTAGAACAATCTAAAGTCGTGTTTGATGATCTTCCGGTGAAGTACTCAATCAGTATCGGGATCACGTCAATGAAAGGAAACCAAAACATGACCATAGGCCGCGCAGACAAAGCGCTCTATCAAGCAAAAAGGCTCGGGAGAAACCAAGTTGTGTTAAATACCTTTGATTAAAGACAACCATTTAAAATTGAGCAATAATGGATTTTCGGAGCAAGTAGATAGCTGTGATACAAGGAAATTACGACGCTTGTCTATTAGGCGCGGCGTTTCAGTTTAAGGAGTAATCCATGGCACTCAAAGCCATTTCTGCACCACGTATTTTCGACGGTGAGCAATACCACAACGATGCCGCGTTAGTCTGGAAGGATGAACAGATCGATTCCATTGTGGCTATCGACAATCTACCGCAAGGTATCGACCTCCAGCATTTCGAAGGGGCGCTGATTGCACCTGGATTTATCGATATTCAGGTCAATGGTGGTGGCGATGTCATGTTCAACAACGACATTACTCCACAAGGCATCGAGACAATTTGCCACGCCCATAGAACTCATGGCACAGCCTATTTATTGCCGACCTTGATCAGCGCAACACCAGACAATATCCAACAAGCATTATCTGCCACCGAGAAAGGCCTCAACGCCAAGATCTCTGGACTGCTTGGGGTACATTTGGAAGGACCTTGGCTTAACAAAGAAAAGAGAGGCGCGCACAATGCCAATCTTTTTTACGCGCCAACGGTCAGCCAATTAGAGCAGTTTGAGTGGCCAACGCAGGGTAGCGTACTGGTTACCGCTGCGGTAGAAAACATTGAGCCATCTGCTCTACAGTGGATGAAAGATAAGGGGATCACCCTATCCTGTGGTCATAGTAATGCCAAAGCGGAGCAATTGACTGAAGATAAACTCTCGTTAGTGGATGGCTTTACTCATCTGTTTAATGCGATGTCGCCCTTTGAAGGTCGCGAGCCTGGAGTAGTGGGAACTGCTTTAAACAGTGACCACGCGTGGTGCTCAATAATCACTGACGGTATTCACGTCCACCCACAAAGCTTCCTTCTTGCGCACAAGGCAAAACCTCAAGGCAAGCTACTGATTGTTACCGACGCCATGGCGACTCTGGGAAGCAAAACCAATCAGTTTGAGCTCGATGGCGAAACAATTCGAGTTATCGACAACAAACTGGTCAACAGTCGAGGAAGTTTAGCTGGTGCGCACATCGGCATGGATGAATCCGTTGCCAATGTGATTCAGTGGGGAATTACAGAGGAAGAAGCGCTGAAAATGGCGTCTACCTATCCTGCCAACGCCCTATCATGCGATAATCTAGGAAAGCTCAAACCTAACTTCCGCGCAGCGGCCACGGTGTTAGATGACAACTACCGCAGCCAAGCGGTACTCGTCGATGGTCAGCTATATTAACAATTAGGAGGTGCCCACCTCCTAATTGTTACGAATTAAACTTGCTATCACCAACAGCAAACCGCTCATAAAAAGAGCTGCACCTAAGTTCTGCATAAAACCAACAGCGGATAAACCAAAACTGATCAGCAAATAATAGAGCAAGCCAAACAGTGCACCAGCGCTACCAGTCTGTGATTTATACTCTATTAGGGCTCGGCTCAATATATTTGGAATCCCTACACCAAATGAAGCAACTACCAATAGCATTGGGGCTAGCAGGGCAACTCCGTCTTGAAACAACCACACCATAATCGCCCCGAATATAGCGCCCCATGCCGACAGTTGAACCAAGAATTTTGACTCATAACCTCGGGCAAGAAGCCACTTGTTTAGCCAACTACCGGCGAAAGTTCCTACTGCTAAAATAATCCCGCTATATCCAAATTGTTTGCTGGTATATCCCATAGCATCAAATATAAATGGACCAAGCAAATAGTAGCTGAACAATAAAACATTAAAACAAGCCACCATTATCCCATCTATCCAGATGTTTCTGTTTGCTAGCATTTGCTTGGCAAGTGGAACTATGTGGATGTTACCTTTCATAGCAGGCTTGGTTTCCGGTAAACTCACTAAGCAAAGTAGGAACAAAGCTATCGCCATAATTGATAAAGAGAGAAACACGGCTTTGTGACCTCCAGTATCAGCGAGTACTCCTCCAAACATCAGCCCAATAACCGGACTCAGCGATATACCGATCCCCATCAAACCAAATACTTTGGCTAACCGTGCACCATCATAACTATCACGTAGCATAGTCTGGGTAACCACTGAACCAACCGCTGCCCCAAATGCACTAAGTGCACGCATGAGTAAAAGAGTTTCAAACTGCGAGCACTGCATAGCACCAACAGCTGCTACGCCGTAAACCACTAGCCCCAGCAACATTGAATATCTTCGCCCTAAATAATCAGCAGCCACTCCCCAAAACACGACACCTAGTGCGAAGGCACTAAAGTAAATCGATAGCGTTTGTGCAGCTGTATTACTCGCAACATTAAAAACGAGGGCAATGTGGGGTAAGGCAGGGCTGTAGATAGTCTCGACAATTTGCGGAAGCATCATCAGAGCTAGCATTACCCCAACTGAAGGAGTCTTATTCATTACAATATCCCAACTAGAAAAAGTGGGCGTAGTTTAGACAAGAGTGCTAAAGTCCCAATAACGACATTGGAACAATAAACTTCAATATAAGAACAAATGGCACTGATCAATGACAAGTCCGAATTTGACGTCGATACACTAGATAACACAGTCATCGGAATCGCGGCTCGAATCGGCAAGCATGACTCAGGGATGCATATCCACAGTAAAGCTCAACTTCTCTATGCTCCAGAAGGATGTATCAGCATACAGCTAGACGATAAAAAAAGTGTCTTGCCCCCCACGCGTGCTGCTTGGATACCTGCGGGGGTGCGGCACTGTGCGACCATGAACAACGTGGTTGAATATCGTTCACTCTACTTCGAAGAAACTCTGGTTGCGTCGTTCAACGAAGTGAAAGTCATCTCTGTAAACTCACTGTTTAAGGCTCTGATCGAGCGAATGTCTTTTTGGCAATGGGACAAGCCTAAGCGAGAAATGCACGCGACGCTCCAACTGTTTCTGGAAGAGCTCCAATCTGCATCCGAATATCAACTGACACTACCTTTTCCTAGCGATCCTAGACTCAATCATTGGCTTGATTCACTTCAAAAACCGGACTCTAACGTGCCAAATTTGAACAACTTAGCCAAACAGATTGGCGCTAGCAGCAAAACAATAAGTCGCATATTTTCCAACCAAGCAGGGATGCCGTACCAGTCATGGCGACAGCAATGGAGACTATTGAAATCAATAGAGCTTCTCTCACAAGGAAAACAGGTCAACGATGTCGCTTACCAATTAGACTTTTCAAGTGATAGCGCTTTCATCACCTTCTTTAAGCAACAAACAGGGACTACGCCGCTCCAATATATGCGCACAACAACTTGATTCATGGGCAGATTGCTCTAACAATGACGTATCAATGAGGGAAAGCCAATGTCCGACAAAATCTCTACAACTGCATTAGCCAAATTACGTGAACTGGAACCTAAGCAATTGTTCAACGAACTGAAATCTGCGGGTTACATTAATCGTGCTGAGGAAAGCTGGGTTTTGACCGAGATCGGCGCCAAGTTCGGTGGCGAATACGTCGAACATGCGAAGTTTGGTAAGTTCATTGTCTGGCCAGAAAACCTACTCATAGACAGTGTAGCGACCAGTGGTAAAACGATGAGTGCAACTCAAATTGGAGAACGCTTATCTCTCAATGCAAAAAAAGTGAATCAACTTTTGCAAGAGCTAGGTTGGATTGAAAAGACAGAGAAAGGTTGGACGGTAACTGAATCAGGGCTAACGGTTGGCGGTTATCAACGCGAAGATAAGGAAAGCGGTTATGGTTTTGTCGTTTGGCACGACTCTATCGTTCGTAACAAGCGCTTAAAGCAGTCTGTGATTGAATTTTCTGGGCAAGATGCCGTAGCACATGCAACAGACAAATCCCTTTCTAGCTTTAGACAAAAATTTGAGGCGAAACATCGCACTCTAGACGGTCATTATGTGCGTTCTAAAGGTGAACTCATTATCGACAACTGGCTCTATATGAATGGAGTGGTTCACGCCTACGATCGTCAATTACCGATAGAACAAGACGTCTTAAGCGATTTCTACTTACCAACTGGAAAAGTCTATTTGCAGTATTGGGGAACTGACGTTAGCAACACACCAGACAAAGAACAACAATCTATCCGCGAGTTGTATCAGCAGCATAACTTTGCTCTGATAGAGGTATTCCCAGCAGACATCGACAAACTCGATGACGTTTTACCAGCTAAGCTCAAAGCCTTCGGAATCAAGGCTTACTAATAGGCTGCCAAAGATAGATGGCTATTGATTGCGCTCTGTCAGCCACTCAATCAATTTGCTGACCATCTCATTGCCTTGCTCTCGAAGGTGTAACAGGTGATAGCCATTCCCAGTGGTCACACTAAGGTCAAAGGGTTGTATTAACCTTTTAAGTTTTAAATCTTGCGCAGCCAAGGTCAGATCACCAATCGCCATCCCGAAACCTTGCTGAGCAGCATTCATCGTTTGATCTAAGGTTGCAAAGGTTTGGTTTCCCTTGCCTTTTAATCGAGTATTGCCATGACTTTCCAGCCATAACTTCCAGTCTGATTGCTCTTGATTGGCATGCAGCCAAGTAAACTGATTGAGCACGTCCTTATCGCCATTTTCCACGATTTGCTGCCATAGCTCTGGAGCGCAAACTGGCGCTAAAAACTCTTCAAACAGTAGTGTCTGATTGACCACTTTGCTTCGAGTCGGCTTGCCGTAAGTAATGATCAGATCGAAGCTATCAAAATTCGGCACAGCTTCATGTTTGGTTGTCGAAGTTAGCTCAACATTCACGTCAGGGTGTGCCTGCTGAAAATTGGCGATACGAGACAACAGCCATGAGGTAATACAACTCGGGGCGTTGAGTTTGATTCGATTCGCGCTGTCCGAAACCTCTCGAATCGACATCTGAAGCCGCTTAATAATATCTTCCGCCAGCGGAACAAACTTGTCGCCTTCCGGAGTTAAAGACAGCCCCCTCGCCTGACGGTAAAAAAGCTGAACTCCCATGATCTCTTCGAGAGTTTGAATCTGCCGACTAATGGCACCTTGCGTCATATTCAAGGCTTCAGCAGCATGGGTAAAGTTAAGGTAATACGCCGTAGAAAGAAAAGCTTGGAGGTTTTTCGTCGAAGGCAATCTTGTGTTCATTATTATCATCCATGACATTTTTGCATAGCTAGTATGCCTTTATTTCGATTCTATACAAAGAGCATATTGACTAAATTATTACTCATTAGGAGAAAGTACTTAATTAGAACCCTTTTTATTGACTAAATATTCAGTAAAGGTATATAAGATGACGTCACTCGCGGAAAAACTTGTGCCAGAGAACATAAAAAAATTAATACCATATCAATCTGCAAGACGAATCGGCGGTTCTGGTAGGCTGTGGTTGAATGCCAATGAGCTAGAACAACCTCTTTTCTTTACTGAGCATCAACCCGCACTTCATCGTTATCCTGACTTTTTGCCACACGATATCTCTGCAGCATACCAAGCGTATTGCAAAACCACGCAACCAACCATAGCAGTGCGCGGGGCCGATGAGGCGATCGATCTGTTAGTAAGAACGTTCTGCCAGCCTATGCAAGATAGCATTGCGATTTGTACCCCTACCTACGCAATGTACGAATTTTGTGCAGAGTCATTTTCAGTCAATGTCATCGACTGCCCTTTGTTAGCCCCGGACTTCTCACTGGATGTTGAAAACGTGATTAAGGCAGCAGATAGAGCTAACCTACTGTTTCTTTGTTCGCCGAACAACCCAACTGGCCAGCTGCTAAACAGAAGTGACATTGTCGCCATACTTGAAAGCACCCAAGACAAATCGCTTGTCGTCGTAGATGAGGCCTATATTGAATTTGAACTCGCTGAGAGTGTTGTCGACCTGATCGAACAATACCCGAATCTGATTGTCATTCGTACTTTATCCAAAGCTTTTGGACTTGCAGCAGTACGGTGTGGGTTCATCATTGCTTCTTCAAGTGTTATGGCGTTTATTTCTAAACTGGTGCCGCCTTATCCAATGCCAGATAGCTCCGCTGAGATTGTGCTCAAAGCGCTGAGTCCTAAAGGACTTACTCATGTGAATGACAATACACAAGCATTGATTCGCATACGCGATAACTTTATTCAGCAAATACAAGAACTTAGTTGGATAGAGACCATCTACCCATCTTCAACCAATTTTGTCCTGATTCGAACTCAACCTGGTATTGAGCTGTTTGAATACCTGATTAAGCACGGCGTCGTTACTCGCAATCAAAGTCATGAGCCTAGTCTTAAGCACTGCGTACGAATCACCATCGGCTCAGAAACCAGTATGCAGGAAGTCAGTAAAATCATTTGCAACTTTTCTGGCGCCCTGACACCATCCAATAAAAATAGGGATATTATTCATGAACAAAATGCTTAGTGCCTTTGCTTGCGCCGCAGCTCTGCTATCTGCCCCTCTCATGGCTAAAGAAGTCCGTTTAGCCTCTGACTTTACCTATCCACCATTCAATTACATGGATGCAAGTGGAAAGCCAGTCGGCTTTGACATCGAGATTGCCGATGCCTTGTGTACTGAAGCTAAACTCAAATGTACCTGGGTATCCCAAGGGTGGGACTCGCTGATTCCAAGCCTACTGGCAAGAAAATCAGATGTCATTATGGCTTCAATGCGTATCACTGAAGAGCGTAAAAAGCGTATCCTCTTCACGAATAAGTACTACCAAACCCCAGCGCGATTTGTAGCAAGCGAAAAGAGCAAAATTGAGCTAACTCCTCAAGGCTTAAAAGGTGCGGTCATCGGTGTCCAGAGTGGCACTATCCACGACCGATATGTCACCGACAAGTTTGGTGATGTTGCAGAAATCAAACGCTACTCTGGTCAAGATGAAGTCTACATTGATTTGCAAAATGGCCGCTTAGACCTGACATTTGGCAACTCAGACCAATTAGCTCTGGCGTTCTTGGACAAAGAAATTGGTCAAGGTTTCCAGTTCGTCGGTAAGCCAGTAACAGACAAAGCCTATATAGGTGAGGGCACCGCTTTGGCGCTACGTAAAAATGACAAAGCATTAGCCGAGAAGTTTAACCAGGCGATTAAAACGATTCGCGACAATGGAACTTATGACAAAATTGCAGCCAAATACTTCTCCTTCGATATCTACGGAGAAGAGCTTTAACGCAATTTAAAAGAGGCTCAAACGAGCCTCTTTTACTTTCTATTTCATCGCATTACGATACCGAACCATAATCTCGCTATCCGGTTGATACTGTTGTATTAGATCGGCAAGCTTGCCCTGATTTTTAAGCTCATCAAAACTATTGCGCAACGCTTCAACCACTTGCTCTGATGTCTTATTCCCAGTCACTAACCAGAGCTCTTTGCATAGCTTATCGACTTTCACCACCTCGACAAACTCTTTAGGATCATACCCATACTGCTCCATGCGATAGTGGAAACTAGACGTGACCAAAGGGGCAAAATCTACTCGGTGAGCGCGCAGCAACTTAATCGCCACTTTGCCATAGTTAACGGGAATAATATTGGCAAAGCCCTCTTCTCTCGCTACCTCTTCAAAGTTGCTCGCAGTTTGAGCCGCGAAACTGAAATTTTTTAGATCTAGAAAAGAGTTGGGGGAAACATTAGGGCCATCAAAATGACGATAGATCGCAACCTCGTAGGGTGATACAGGCCCTATCCACTGATATTTAAGCTCACGGCTAGGCGTACGAGAAAGTGAGAAGAACAACGTGTTTTCATTTTCTTGAGTGTTTCGAATCGCGCGTTTCCATGGTGCAAAATGCACCTTCGCCACTTCCATAGGGAGCGATTGCGAAGCGTGTTCAACGACCGCTTCAACGAACTTCACCACATACCCTTCCGCTTGTTGATCAACTTGGACCTGTAGCGGTGGAAACTCTTGGGTATACAGATCCAATTGTATCGGCTCAGCGAGGCTAGAAGTCCCCCAAAGGAGCGCTATCCACCCAATCGCTAGATTGCCCAACTTACCAGACTGACGAGTCATATTATTGTTCTTTATGTTTATAAAAATAGGCAGCAATTGGCTGCCTACTATAAACCACTTATTGATAGGATCAATTGGCGATTGGTCTAACCTGTTGCACAATCACTTTATAACTAAGTCCTTGATAGTAAAAAGCCCCTTTCGGGGCTTAGTGATTTGCTTTACTTCGAATACCTTGCCATTGCGGCCTGTTCTTTAGGCACAACAGTCTTACCTATAGGGGCGAGTGATATATAGGCCAACTTAAGGTGCTGAAGCGCAAATGGAATACCTATGATGGTCACAAAGCAGGCCACTGCCGACATAATATGACCAATCGCTAGCCAGATACCCGCTAGTAAAAACCAAATGATATTGCCGACCATACCTAGTGGGCTAGTACCTATATCCATTTCGTTGGTCAGCTCATCGCGAGCGATAGCTTCGTGACCAAACGGGAAGAAAGAAAAGTTACCCATGACGAAACAAGCTCGTCCCCATGGAATCCCCACAATACTAATAAACGCAAGCAGTCCGAAGAACCACCATAGCAGTCCCATGATAACGCCACCACACAGGAACCAGATGATATTACCAAGAATTCTAAGCACTTTGTCTCTCCTTATAGAAAACCTATCCGTATACTGATTCGTAATGTTCTACGGTTGGGAATGGGTCATAAAAATGGTGTAAAAGAGCCTTCCATTCCTGGTATTCAGCAGACTGTCTAAAGCCCTGCTCATGGTCTTCTAATGTTTGCCAATTCACTAACAAGATATAGCGATTTGGTTTTTCTATACAACGTTGCAACTGATGCGAAACGTAACCCTTCATAGACGAAATTATAGCCTGTGCTTTACCAAAGTTTTGTTCAAACTCTTTCTCTAAGCTTGGCTTAACATCTAAGATTGCGACTTCCAGTATCATGGTTTTTCCTTAACGTAAGATGAACAAAAGGGTCGCTAGCTCAAACCTTGCCAAACGGCCGTTGCGCCACTGATCGAGCAAAGTAAAAGAGCGCCAGTGCGAATTTTCTCTTTAGGTAATGATTGAGTGGTCATCATGGCGAGTTTATAACCCACCCACGCTGCTGGAATAAGCGGAATACTAATCCAAAGGTGGTGTAAGGTTAAAAAGCCTGCTGGCATTTGAATCACAAGCGAGATGATAGAGCTAAAGACAAAAAAGGCAGACAAGTTGCCACGCAGTTGATTAGCTTCTTGGTGCTGAAGTAGCAATGCCATAGGAGGCCCGCCGATTGCAGAACTGGTGCCAAAAAAGCCAGAAAAGAAACCCGCGACGCCCATTCGCATTGGCGTTGGTTCAATTCGAAAAGGGAGTAAGCTGACCACAACGGCGAACAGCACTAAGGCACCTAACCACAACGCCAGCAGGTCGGTCGAAACCATAACCAATAACACGCCACCCGCTATCGAACCTGGAACACGACCAATCAATGCCATTTTAAGGCCACCAATTTCAACACTGTCTCGATGCTTTAGCGCATTGAGGATTGAAATGAACAGAGCGACTAAGCAGATTGGAGCAGGCACATAATCGGGAGAAACAAGAAACAATAAAGGCGCGGCGACAATCGCCAAACCAAAGCCGATCGCTGTTTGAACAAACGAACCAAGAAATATTAAAAACGCGGCAATTAATGCCTCAGGCGTCATCCATTCAGCGAACATATTATCCAGACAATTGACTAAAAAAGTACCTCACATACTACTCTTAATCCAATGATTTACCATTGAATTTTATGCCTTCTACGGCCCTTAAAAAACGGTTAAAGTCGATCTAATTGACCAAGATATTGCTCAGCGCTTTCAAGTACCTCTTGTTGCTGATTTGGTTCAAGGTTATCCCAAGAACGGTAAATGACCCCAACTCTAGGATTCTTGGTCAACAATTCACGATTTTTAACCATAAAGTGCCAATACAAGCTGTTCATGGGACAAGCCTTCTCTCCGCTTTTTAATTTCACGTTATAATGACACTCTTTACAGTAATCGCTCATCCTATTGATGTAAGCACCGCTAGCGGCATAAGGCTTAGTACCCACAATTCCACCATCAGCAAACAGCGCCATACCTCTGGTATTCGGCATCTCAACCCACTCGATCGCGTCAACATAAATACCTAGGTACCAATCATCAACTTGGTTTGGATGTACTTCACTAATCAAGCAAAAGTTACCTGTCACCATTAACCGTTGGATGTGATGTGCATAAGCGTAATCTAGAGACTGTTCAATCGCATTTTTCATGCACATCATTTTCGTTTTACCTGTCCAAAAGAATTCCGGCAACGCATTCTCTGCATTGAGATGATTCAGTTGTGAATAGGTCGGCATATTGACCCAATAGACCGCACGAATGTATTCGCGCCACCCTAAAATTTGACGGATAAAGCCTTCAACCTGTGAGATATCGATCGCTGGATTTGCAGAATATGCAGACAAAGCGGCATTGATAACCTCCATAGGCTGGAGCATTTTAGCGTTTATAGAGAATGACAGGCGACTGTGGTACAAACTCCATTTCGAGCTGTGCTGAGAAGTCATCGCATCTTGAAATCGACCAAAGTTAGGTAAACAGACTTGGCAGAAATAGGCTAACAGGGACAAACTTTGATTGCGGTTAATTGGCCATAACAAGCGTTCAACAGTATGTCCTATCGTTTTGATACGGTGTCGCTTCAACCGCTCCAAAATTGGATTAATCTGGTTTTCGAACATCAAAGGCGATGGCAATTGCTCGATATCTATCGGTTTGAGCTTATTACGGTTATTCGCATCGTAATTCCACTTTCCTCCGAACGGTTTCCCATCTTCCACTAGAATGTTAAATCGCTTCCTCATTTTGCGATAAAAGTGTTCCATCATTACATGTTTACCAACGGCAAAGTAGTGGCTGACTTCATCAAATGGCAGCAAGAAATGTTCACTTTCAACCATTTTGACTTCACACCCTTTAAGCACCAGATTCTCTAGCATCTGAGCCAACCGATATTCGTCTGGTCGTTGGTACTGAAAACACTTAGCTTGGGTATCCTCTACATAACTATTGAGTAATTGACAGAGGTCATCAAAATGAGCTGTATCATCCAAAGTTAAGTGCAATACCTGATGCCCTTCTTCTTTCATCTCATGGGAAAACGTCTCCATCGCAGCGAAGAAAGCACATACCTTTTGAATGTGGTGTCGCGTGTACTCTGCTTCTTGGTACAACTCAGCTACGATATAGAGCACTGAATCATCAACATGTTGGAACCAAGAGTGTTGACTGTTTAACTGATCGCCTAAGATAAGTCTCACGGTATCAAACTTCACTGTTGCCTCCTTTGCAACTAAGTCCAATCCACTTGGCGATAAAGTCACCGTTCGGATCGTACAACTGTGTTTGATATTCAAGGTCAAATTGTCTGGTGGTATTTGGAGCCGCACCTATGCCCGCAATATATTGCCAATTGCCCCAGTTAGAGCTCACATCATAGTCAATCAGTTGGGTTTCAAAATAGGCCGCCCCCATACGCCAATCCAAATCTAGCTCGTAAATCAAGCAACTTGCAGCTAGCTGCCTCCCTCGATTTGACATGTACCCCGACAGGCTAAGTTGATTCATACAAGCATCCACAATCGGGTAACCTGTCATCCCCTGCTTCCATGAGTCAAAAACTTCTATATCTCTCCTCGACATTCGAGTATCACCCACTTTGCTGCCATCAAAAAATAACTGCTTGCCCTGCTGTCTTCCATGCCAATAGAAGTATTCTCTCCACAGCAGTTCAAAATAAATCCAATACGTCGAGTCGTTTGCGCCATTCCTTCGCTCGTAATCACGTAGCTTGCTCACAATCAGCCGAGGCGAAATGCATCCCAGAGCAAGCCAAGGTGAGAATTTGGTTGAGAACAGCATTCCATCCAAACCATTACGTGTCTTCTTGTATTCGCTAGCCAATGAGGCTGCGAAGTAATCCTCAATATGTTCTTGCCCAGTGCTTTCTCCGCCACAAAAAACAAGCTCATCTTCGCCAACCACTCGCTGAAATGGGCAATTATCGTGTTCGCTGTTAATACCAACGACAGGTTCTATAGATAAAGATTCAACCTGCTTTCTAAACTTGGTAAAAGTGACTGGAATCTCTGATACATCGAAAGGCAGTTGTTGTAGATTGAACAAAGTATTGACGGGCTGCTGCACAACCTGGATAGCTGGAAACTTCTGCCTCAATTGAACGAGTGTCTTCTGCTCGTCACTTCCCGCACTCTGATTACAAAAAAGGTGAGTGATTTCCAACTTTTCAATAAGGTCAGTTAGAAAAACTAGCGCAGGCTTTGATTCGATTTGAAGGGTCAGATTATGCTGCGTGAGAGCACTGGAAAGCGCATCTATAGACTGTTCGAGAAAGACTTGTTTTGCACAACCGAAGTGCTCTTCTCGCGAATAGTGTTTCAAAAAGGAAGTAAGGGAAGGATTACAGAATACACAATGCAAAGTATCGACTTGGTCAACGGCTCGAGCAAGCAGGCAGTTGTCTGCCACTCTCAAATCATTGGTATACCAGTATAGTCCAGCGGTTTTAGACAACATCAGCTCCTCTTTCTACTTTATGCAGTTTCGAACGCAATTAAATCGTCAAACCTATATACGAAAAAGAAGAGCTGAAGAATCAATCCATTACAGAATTACGCAGTCGCCAAACGTCTAACTGGTTGATCATTTATTGGTAGATGAATCAATGCAGCCGCAAATGCGAGAACCACAGTTGACCACCAAATTGGGTCATAAGATCCGTAGTAATCGTAGATACGTCCACCAACCCAAGCCCCTAGAAAACTACCGACTTGATGGGTAAAGAAAACCAGACCATATAGCGTAGACAAATACTTGGCTCCGAATATTTGACGAACCAGTCCAGATGTCAGCGGTACGGTGCCAAGCCAGCAAAAGCCGATCGCCCCACCAAAGATTGCCGCAGTGTGCTCTGTAACAGGCAGAGTCACAAAAGCACCAATCACAACGGTTCTTACTAAATACAGTGCGGACATCACATGACGCTTATTGAATCTGTCACCCATTACGCCCCAAAAATAGGAACCAAAGATATTGAAGATACCCACATAAGCCAAAGCCATAGCCGCTGTAGAGGCCGGTAAATGTTTATCAGCCAGATAACTTGGCAAGTGCGTCGCAATAAACATCACGTGAAAGCCACACACAAAGAACCCAAGGTGAATTAACCAATACCCTTTGTGTGCGAAAGCTTCCTTTAACGCCTGCTTAAGCGTTTGGTTGTCATCTTCCTGATTGGCTGACGATTGATTTGTTTTTGCACGACCATTTTTCATGAATAGAGCAAACGCAATCATTAAGCTAGACAAGATGGCGAAGCCTTGAAGCGCACCTTGCCAGCCAAAGTCACTGAGCAAAGTTTGAGCGCCAGGGATCATCGCAAACATACCAAACGAACCGGCTGCTGTTGTTAGGCCAAAAGCTTTCGCTGCGTGTTGCGCGGGCACAACTTTAGCCACTGCGCCAAGTACAATCACATAGCTTGTCGCACTCAGACCTAAGCCAACCAACACACCTAAAGAGAGGTAAAGTAAGCTAGGCTCCACAGCGATTGACGTTAAGTACAAACCTGCGCCATAAGCGATCGCGCCCATGATGATGATTCTTTTCGCGCCAAAGCGATCCGCTGCCATGCCGACAAATGGCTGGAAAACGCCGAACAACAAGTTTTGCAGTGCAATAGCAAAACTGAAAAACTCTCGACCTGTCTGAAAATGGTCCGAGATAGGCATCATAAAGATACCGAAAGATTGCCTGATCCCTAGACAGATAATCAGAATGGCTATCCCAAGCCAAACTATTGGTGGAAATCGGAAAATGCTCATCGCAAAGCCTTAATGATGATGGTGGTGAGAATGGTCATGGCCGTCGCCTGTTGTCTGATGACAACCGCTATTGATCGCCTGCTGCGCCAGTAGCTCCAACAACTTTGGAGAGTTGTGGACAGCTACCAAAGACAGGACTAACAGCATTATCATTCGCGCTAGCTGAGCAAAAAGTGATTGAGAAAACATGATTCATTATCTCAGCATGGGTTAAAAAAGAGCGCGAAGTGTAGAGCCCCTCACGCAATGACTCAAATGACATTTAAACAAAGATATTATGCATAATATGCATAGTCTTAGTGACTATGCCTCGACCTTCAATCAGCACTACTTTCCCACTGTCTCATCTGCTCTATCCCGGATTGCATTAGTGCCCAATCCAATAGACTAGTCTGATATCGCCCAGCCTTACCTTCCAAGCGAATACCATAACTGTTGAGGCGGTAAGCAAGCACGGCATAGAACGCATCAACAGCACCTGGTCGAGCAAACATAAAGGGAAGTTCGGCCTGTGAGAAAATAGCGGTAACTCGTTCAATCTCAAGTCTTAATGCTTGGTTTGACATATCCGCTGGCGGCACAGAATCTAAGGTGAAACTGCATTGAGAACGCAGGGTAAAAAAGCCTGAGTGCATTTCATTACAAAGCGAACGCGCGATCGCCCTCTGCCTTTGATCTTGCGGGTACAACGCCCCACCAGATTGCTCATTGAGGTATTCAACGATGGCCAACGAATCGTGTACCGCTAAGTTGCTATCTTTTAACACAGGCACCAAAGCAGAAGGTGACAATTGAGCCAGTTGCTGTTTTGACGCTGGATTTGAGAGTTCAATGACATGAGCACCCAGATCTAAGTTCGCCATTGTTGCACATAACCAAACACGCAGTGACCATGTTGAGCCCGTTCCGACGATTAACTGCATTGTGCTTCCTCCTCTGTTGTCAGTTCAAATCCTTCATCTAACCAACCTGTAATACCACCAATCACCTTTTTGACTGGTCTTCCGAGCTTTGCTAAACGAATCGCCGCTTTCTCGGTACCATTACAATGTGGCCCGGCACAATACACCACAAACAAGGTATCAAGCGGAAACTCAGCTAAGCGCTTTTCATTGAGTCTTGGGTGGGGAATGTTGATTGCACCGTCAATGTGCCCTTGTTCAAATAAGATTTCGCCTCTGACGTCAACCAAAATGAAATCTTGGAGACCATTGCTAAGAGCATGATGTACATCCCAGCAGTCGGTTTCGAATCTGAGTAGTTGTTCAAAGTGCGCAAGAGCATGTTCACTTGCTGCGGCTTTAACGCGAGATACTGCACTGGTCATAACTTGTCCTTGTTTTGTTATTGCTTGTGTACATAGTGCAACCAATTCTCGATGTATTAAATTGGCTTAAAAGCCAACTATCGTTAATAATAGGCCAAAGTCAGAAAATGAACTTAGTCTTCAAGGAAGAGAAATGAAACGCGTCGCGATACTCGCCCACAGCCATGCCGCACTGTTTGAAATGTCTTGTGCTATTGAATTATTCGCCCTACCCAGACCAGAGTTTGAATCTTGGTATGAGACCGACGTGGTGACGTTAGAGAGCGATAACATCCACACCACAGGAAACATCACCCTAAGCGCGCAAAAGGTTGACAGCCTTGAAGATTACGACACTCTGATTATTCCCGGATGGCCGACTTGGGACTATGCGATTCCTGACAAGATAGAAGCGGAAGTTAGTCAATTTTCCAAACAAGGTAAGCGAGTGCTCACTTTATGTTCAGGTGCATTTTTACTGGCTAAGCTAGGACTACTCGATGGTAAAACGGCTACCACTCATTGGATGTATGAGCAAAGCTTTCGCTCTCAATTTCCAAACGTGAATTATCAATCTGATGTCCTTTACGTTTTTGATGGCAATATCGGCTGTTCTGCTGGTAGTGCCGCTGCACTCGACCTTGGCTTAGCTGTTATTCGTCATGATTTTGGTTATAGCTTTGCCAATCAAGTGGCGAAAAGGTTAGTGATTTCCGCCCATCGACTTGGAGGTCAAGCACAATTTGTTGAGACGCCGATGCTAGAGGTTCCCAATAATTTTGCATCAGCACTCGACTGGGCCAACAGTCATTTAGACAAGAGTATTAGCGTTGATCTTCTTGCCGAAAAAGCTAGCATGTCGCGTCGAACCTTTGATCGAAAATTTCGCGCCAGTTTCAACTTATCTCCTAAAGAGTGGCTAATTCAGCAACGTATTGAGCGCGCAAAAGGTCTGCTCGAAATCGAGCCTCACTCAATCGAACGCTTAGCCAGTATGGCAGGCTTCGAGAGTGCCACGACTTTACGTCATCACTTCCGACGTTTGGTCGGCGTCTCTCCCCAACAATATCGGCAACAGTTTAAGACCACCTGACGACGTAACAATGAACCAAACAATAGATTGAATCTTTTGCTATTAGTTTAAAAACCCCACCCCAAGGGAGGTGGGATCTTGAGAACAAATAGCGATGGTTTACTATTGGGTCACGCCTGCTATGACGGAAGGGTCTCCTGTGACGATGGGCATATCTCCGATATCCGCACTGCCTTGAACGGAGCTAGGGACAGGTACAGCGGGATCTTGCAATGTCAAATTACTACATTGTCCCGCCGCATTTTGCATCGTTTGCTCAAGTTCAATCGCCTTAACCACATATTGGCTAGAATCGCCAAGCAGTACTCCATCAGCTAAAGAAAAGGCTGGACGATAGCGGTTGTTTTCATTGGTGTAAGGGATACCCCATAAATCACCGTTGCCTCCATAATTAATCAGGAAGGTTTGACCATCATACTCTCCGGCACTCCCACTACGATCTTTGGCATTACTATGTTGATAAGCCAACTGTAATGGGCGAGAGAAACTAACAATGTTGTTTGATCCATCCCTCACGGTTGAGAGTTGATTCCAAGTGTTGATACCTGTTTCCCACACATAGAACTCCGTTACGATAGCAGGATTATAGATATCGTATGAGTTGCTTACCGAACCTATAATCAACGGGCCACTGCGTACCCCCCAACTATGTGGTGTCGAGTTAATATCATTTTGGGTGAGAGAAGCTGCATAGCGGACCGGTTCGCTACTCGCTACGCTAACGAGGGTCAGTGCATTTCCCCCAGTTGTCGCAAAGGTAAACGTAAATGGCCCTGAGGTTGTTTCAAAAGGACTATTTGAACCAGAATAGTTGGTCAGATCACCGATGGCAAAAGTACCAATTGGGCAATTGTCGTAACAGGTTAAAGTAATGGAACCAGAATTGAGTAGATCACCACTTCCTGTCTCACTACCATTAATAAATGTCTGTTCATAGTAAGTAAGCGATGACTGACCGTCTAGATACTTCACCTCTCCTCCTAGTTGCTCAGAGTACATATAAAGAGATTCATTGGCGGAAAGAGAAATCAGCGCAGGCGTTTGGTCCGTTATTTGCGGTCCATTTTGTCCCCATGCGAGCTTGCCCGTTTTGTAGAAGCCATCCTGTCCAACTGAGTCGCCTGCAGCCGTCATATACTGTACAACCCATTGGTCATAGTTGTTGTCGGCAAAAATCGTACTATCCCAATAGGAGAATCGAATTCCGCGTGCATTAGTCAGCGCTAAAGTTTTTACCGTATTTTTTACCAATCGGCCCGGTGCATTAACATAGGTATAATTGGATTGAACACCACCGATATCTCGGATTACTGTGTCGCCATTGGTGAGCGCACCTTCAGTTTCTGTCCACGCTCCCCAGTAGCCAATATGACCATAGCTGTCATAACTACCATTACTATCACTGTCATATTTAATTGAAAAGCCACTATTGATGTTCACCTTTGTCCCTGTCGTTGAGTCAAATAAATCATAGCGATGAGCAAAACTATCAAAGCTGGTACGACTTAAACATTGACCACTATTATTCCCCGACTTGTAAGGCAAGCTAGAAAACCCACCGTTCACACTTTGAACCAATACATTGGTTGAGTTAAATGCTAATGCATAAGATGTTTGTCCATTCCCACTATGGTTTACTCCGGTAAGTGCAACTCCATTTGAGCGATCGCTCGACATTACCACACTCGCATTTTGTTGATAGGTGTCACTACCCTGTGAACTCGATTCGTACAATGTGAATCCAATTGAGCCTGGAACCGTATTTATCGTAATCACTTCGCCTCCGCCAAGCTGGTTGCCCGCCGAGAAACTGTCGAAGAAATCGAAGTTAAATGTAAAGCTGCCAAAGGGATTGCTTTCACTCGCTCCTTGTGAGATTTCAGCTTTAAATTTAATCGCCTGGCTCTGTCCATCTTCTCCCATATCTGGCAACCATACATTCACAAGCAAGGGTGAGGTGTCGTCTTGGCGAGTCACATTCGATATCGCTTTCATATAATTCGGGGCATTACTGGCACCTGATGACTGCCCAGTCGAGCCATCTTCTTGGTTATCAAAGCAAGCAGACTCATCGGCCAGAACAGAATAAGGACCTTGGTTCACAAACTCGACACCATTAAATTGCGCGGTAAAACACAGTATGCTGTTGACCAATTCAATAGGGCTAAGGGCCTCATTCCATACGTGAGAATTTACCTCTGCATTGCTGTAATCGGTTCCTGGATCGTTGTAAGCCGCACCTACGTAGTAGGGGAGTATCGCCGCCAACGCAAAAAAGAGTTTATTCTGTTTCATTGGTCACTACCTCCAATTGTTCTGGTAATACCAAAGAGCTAGTTGATACTGAGGATGTCGAGCTAGCGCCGTCACTATCGCTACATGCTCCTAAACCTATAACGAGCAACGCAAGTGCGACTCCTTTTATGACAAAGTGATACATAATTCCTCCTTGGACTTCGCTGACAGAAGCGCCCCTTACTCCCAGCAGAGAGAGCCCTTCTGAGACGTTGATTCAAAATAATTATATGCACCAAATAGAGTATATTCCTTTAAAAAGTCGCCTGACTTTTACCTAATGACGCACAAAAAATAAGGATTTCTCAACACAATCAATAAGAAACTAACCTCATAAAAATCTACAATAATATTGATATACATCAATAGAGATCGGAATAGCTGAACGAGCCGATGTAAAAAATACATCGCCTTGTTAGCATGGCGACTCTTCAAAAAGGGATCGCCAAATCATGAAAGCTAACTTGAATAAAGTCCTGTTGGATATCGCGCTCAATTTAAGTTCCAACCAAAACAGTGAAACCCAATATCAGCATCTTATTGATGGTATTGATCAGGTGTTTCCTTGTGATGCGAGCGCGTTATTTATCCTCGATCAAGATGGCTTTCTTACTCCCGTCGCGGTTAAAGGCATATCGAGCAGCATCCTAGCACGGCGATTTTTCCCTAAAACTCACCCTCGCCTACAAGCCATCATGGCGAGCAAACAACCCGTACGTTTTGGTGCTGACTGTGAGTTGCCCGACCCATTTAGTGGCATCCTGTTAAGTGAAGAAGCCGAGCTTGATGTCCATGACTGTATGGGCTGTAGCTTGTATGTCGGTGGGCAGTTGGTCGGAGTGCTGACGCTAGATTCTTTGACTGTGGGGGCATTCGACAGCATTGATCCGGTGACAATCGAAACCTTCGCCGCACTTGCTGCTGCCACTCTGCGTAACATTGCCCAAGTGAAAGCCCTTAAGGCCCAAAACAAGAAGCAAAAACACGTCACGGAAACCTTGATTCAACAAGCTCGCTCCAAGCAAGGAGAGATGGTTGGCGTTAGTCCGCAGATAGAAAAACTACGCACCAACATAGCGACGGTTGCGCGGTCTGACTATGCCGTGTTGATCACAGGGGAAACCGGGGTGGGAAAAGAGCTTGTTGCACACAGTGTGCACGCTCAAAGTCACCGCGCCAACAAGCCGATGATCTACGTAAACTGCGCTGCGCTACCTGAAGGTCTCGCCGAAAGCGAATTGTTTGGTCATGTTAAAGGGGCATTCACAGGTGCAAATAGTTCCAGAGCAGGTAAGTTTGAACTTGCCGATGGCGGCACTATTTTCCTAGACGAATTGGGCGAGTTGCCACTTGTGCTGCAGGCAAAATTGCTGCGTGTGATTCAACAAGGAGAGCTGCAAAGAGTCGGTAGTGACCAGCATTTGTTGGTTAATGTACGTATTATTGCGGCCACTAATCGCTCTCTAGCTCAAGAAGTTGAAAATGGACAGTTCAGAGCCGATTTATACCACCGTTTAAATGTCTTCCCTATTTCAGTGCCGCCGCTAAGAAAGCGCGAAGGTGATCTCCCAGTACTCGCGGGATACTTGCTAGAAAAAGTGCGCAGCCAGTTCAACATCCCTAATCTACACTTACATCCTAAGAGCCTTAACTTGCTTGAGCGTCAAGCGTGGCCGGGGAATGTCCGAGAGCTTGAGCACACGCTGACTAGAGCCGCGTTGCGCGCGATCCAAGATCAGCAGCAGATCATTACAACCCAGCACTTTGATGGTGGTATTGAAACCGCAGCAAAGCTGACAAATAACAATTACCTACCCAAACAGAGTCATGCTATGCGTGGATTGGTTGAAGACTATCAAAAAGATCTGATCCTACATGCGCTTGAAAAGTCGAATGGCACGTGGGCTAAAGCCGCTGAGTTTCTGCAAATGGATAGAGGAAATCTATACCGGATGGGCAAAAAACTCGGAGTAGAGATTTAACACTTCTCCCGCCACTCAGACCAGGATAGTCATAATTGAAACTAACCTCTCAAACATGAGAGCCAACAAAACCTTCCACGCTAATCGCGCTATATTCAGATAAAAACCTTTCCAATAGAATCAATTTTGAAATATAATTACCACAAATGATTTTAAAATGGTCATTTTTGTTACACAAAACATTAAAAGACGCCGAAAAGTTTCTAATTTAAGTTGCCGATCACGAATAGATGTACAGAAACAAAATTCGGATTGGCTCGACTTAGGCCTAGTAGCTTCGATTTTGAATCGTTATAGATAGCATGAATGAAACAAATGAGTACTTAAATGAACTCCATATCGTCGTCTTACTTGTACAACACTCAGAACAGCGATGATGGTATTACTCAATGAAAAAACTTCTTTTGTCTGCAGCAGTTAGCTTCGTTTTTGCGCAAAGTACTGCTTTCGCCAACACTCCTAACAATGCAATTACTGCAAATACTGACGACGACTATGTTGTGGCAGGAGACTACATTCAAATCGCTTTACCTGTGACGGGGCTGTTCGCGGCCTGGCTACATGATGATGGAGAAGGAGCCAAGCAGCTGACGTACTCACTTGCGACAACTATAGGTATTGTTCAAGCGGGTAAATTCGCCGTAGGCCGAATTAGACCAAACTCATCGAACTCAGCGTCGTTCCCCTCGGGGCACACTGCGGCAGCATTCTCAGGAGCTTCTTTTCTACACACTCGCTACGGCGCTAAGTGGGGGATTCCTGCGTATGCTGCCGCAAGCTTTGTAGGCGCAAGCCGTATTCACGGAAATCGCCACTATGCCGACGACGTTTTAGCTGGCGGCGGTATCGCATTTCTAACCAACCAGTTTTTCGTCTCAGAGTATTCCCCGGAAGGCGTAAATCTTAGTGCTGTGCCACTAAAAGACGGCATGATGGTCAATGTAAGCTTGACCAACAAAGCGTTTGAATATGACTCAAACAGAAAGCGTACAAATCCGGTTTATGCAAAGAGTAAACGTCAATCCTTTACTCTAGATATTGGTTTCAATACTTACGACACTTTGGGTGATTTCGGTGTAAACCAAACGCTAGAAAACTCAGCACCTGACGACGACTACCAGCCTTTCTCGTCCGCTTACTATACGTACCAGCTAGATGATGATAGCTCGATAGAAGTACAAATGGCCCCCAACGAAACTCGCCGTACAGGTAAAGTAAGCGGTAACTTCGAGGTCAGCGACAATAGCTACTCACAAGGTGAAGAAATCTTTATTGCTCTGCGTCAATGGAGTGCTGGTGCACAATATCAAAAGCACTATCAGGTGAGTGATCAAGTAACTATGACGGCCGGTGCTGGTTTATACGCTTACTTAGTCGAATTGGAAACCGATCTATTAAACGGTGGTAAGCACTCAAAGCTAAGCTCCAAACCGGTGCTTCCGGCAATATCTGGGCAAATGGAATATGCCTTTAATGATAACTGGTCGGTTAAAGGAAGAATGGATTACCTAACCTTTGATCGTGACAGCGTATTCAACTCAGAAGCTGGGATTAATTACAAACCTAACACTGACTGGACGCTCGCTCTTAAGTACGCCTACACCAATAATCGATGGGATATGTATGACACCCGATACAAATCCGAGTCTGTTTTGCTCTCAGTGACTAACCACTTTTAACACGCCTTAGGCTCACCCCATTTGGTGAGCCTCTTAATTGCCACTTCTTCCGGCGTTGTAATAATCACATCACTCCTTAGCCACCCCATTAACCTACGTATTTTCCTCGAGTTATCGCATTCGACTGACACAGAGGCATGTTTATTGTTCAAGGTTTAGCCACAAATTCGATGCGTAGTCGTTCTTTCTCTGTGCCAAAACACTAATGCGATGTAATAAGTACAACGCTCGCGATGTATTTACTACATCAATCCAATACTTAATTATCCAATAAATTAAATAAAAACATATAGTTAACTATTGGCACGCTACCTGCTCTATCAGTCTCAAAATAAAACGGCGGATGGTTCCGCTAACAATTATCACGACTGGAGACGCGCAATGTTCTGTATTCAATGTGAACAGACTATTCAAACCCCTACTGTAAAGGGCTGCTCATTTGCACAAGGTATGTGTGGCAAAACTTCTGAAGTTTCTGATTTACAAGACGTATTAGTCTACACCCTACAAGGTGTATCTTACTGGGCTGAGCAAGCGCGCAAATTCGATATCATCGATACTGAAATCAACCAGTGGGCGCCAAAAGCTTTCTTTTCTACGCTGACCAACGTTAACTTCGATCCAGAGCGCATTCTTGAGCTTGCTTCATTGGCTGCGCAATACAAAGCTCGCTTAAAAGAGCAAACTCTCGCGGCAGCTAAATTGGGTGATGTCGAACTGGATGAAGCACCATCTGTCGCCCACTTTGAGCTTCCGGCGAGTGCGGAAGAGATTTTGGCTCATGCTCCTCTTGTGGCAGTTAACCGCGGCTACCAACACCTGAGTGAAGATGTAATTGGTCTGCGCCTACTTTGCTTATACGGCCTAAAAGGTGCTGCAGCCTACATGGAGCACGCACGCGTACTAGAGCAAACCAACACAGATATTTATGCCGAGTACCACCAAATCATGGCATGGCTTGGCACCGACCCAGAAGACTTAAACGCTCTGCTTGAGTGTTCAATGCAGATTGGCCTAATGAACTACAAGGTGATGGAGATGCTAGACGCGGGTGAAACTGCTACGTTCGGTCACCCTACTCCTACTGCCGTTAACGTTAAGACAATAAAAGGCAAAGCGATTCTAGTGTCTGGTCATGACCTACATGATCTAGAAAAGATCCTGCAACAAACTGAAGGCAAAGGCATTAATGTCTACACCAATGGTGAAATGCTACCTGCACACGGCTACCCAGAACTAAACAAGTATCCTCATTTAGTGGGTAACTACGGCAGCGCATGGCAAAACCAGCAAAAAGAGTTTGCCAACTTCCCTGGCGCAATTGTCATGACATCGAACTGTTTGTTGAATCCAAATGTCGGCCAGTACGCCGATCGCCTGTTTACACGCAGCATTGTTGGCTGGCCGGGTGTTGCACATATCGAAGGTGATGATTTCAGCCAAGTGATCGAGTGCGCTCTAGCTCAAGACGGTTTCCAACATGATGAAATCGAACAGATGATCACGGTTGGCTTCGGTCGTAATGCGCTGATGGAAGCGGCACCTGCGGTAGTGGAACAAGTGAAAGAAGGCAACATCAAACATTTCTTCCTAGTGGGTGGTTGTGATGGCGATAAGTCTGAGCGTAGTTACTACACAGATTTCACCGCAGCAGCACCTGAAGACAGCGTAATCCTGACTCTGGCTTGCGGTAAATTCCGTTTCAACAAGAATCAGTTTGGTGACATCAACGGTATCCCACGCCTACTCGATGTTGGTCAATGTAATGATGCTTACTCAGCAATCCAACTTGCACTAGCACTATCTAAAGAGTTCGACTGTGATATCAATGAGCTTCCGCTAACCCTCGTTCTATCTTGGTTTGAGCAAAAAGCGATTGTTATCTTACTTACCCTATTCGCTTTAGGCGTGAAAGGTATCTATACAGGTCCAACAGCACCTGCTTTCTTGACCGACAACCTACTGGCAATCATCCAAGAAAAATTCGACATGCGCAGTATCGGTAATGTTGAAGACGATCTAAAAACCATCTTAGCTGCTTAATCCTCGCCAATTTGCCTAGCTCTAATTGGAGCTAGGCACTTTTTTAAGAGAAAACTATGACAAGTGAATGGCAAAACAACCTGCCAACAACTTTACGCTGCGTAGAGAAGTGGCAAGAAACCCCTGATACCGTGAGCATAACGCTGGCCACTATAGGTGATGAAGATATCGCTTTTGAATTTAAGCCCGGCCAGTTTGTCTCACTCGGTTTTGAGATGGAGGGTAAAGTTGAATATAGAGCCTACTCTATTAGCTCTGTGCCTAATGAACCTCTGTTAAAACTGACCATCAAGCGCGTTGAGGGAGGGTTAATCTCAAACCACATTGTCGATACCTTCGCCCCGGGTGATACTGTGTTGGCCCTTGCGCCTACAGGTCCGTTTAACAGTGTCGATTGCGTACCAAAAGAGAAAGTCGTTATGCTTAGCGCAGGTTGTGGTATTACCCCTGTGATGTCTATGACAAAGACCTGGTTAGCTTATGAAAAAGATATCGACATCGTCTTTATTCATATGGCTAAAAGCGCTCCGCAGACCATCTATTTTGATGAGCTAGAGTCAATGGACAGCATTCACAGCCACTTCCACTTTAAGTTGCTGTTAAAAGACAACACCGGGACGCGTCATCCGCAAGGTCGCCTAGATAAGGCATGGCTACAAACCCTATGTCCTGACATCGCGGAACGCACCGTTTATCTATGCGGCCCAACTCAGTTTATGCAGGATATGGAGTCTCACTCACTCGCACTCGGAGTCGAGCCTCAAGCGTTTCATCAGGAAAGCTTCACTCCAATCGAAACCCATCAAGAGCCATCTACTGGCGGTGTGGTTCAATTTGAAGTGCCCGCTTTTGGTGTCACTGCTGAAGTAGAGCAAGGTGCAACACTTGCCGATGTCCTAGAAGACAATGGTGTACCCATCATCATCGCTTGTCGCAGCGGTATGTGTGGTTCTTGCAAATGCAAAGTGACTAAAGGGGAAGTGTCTCGTACTAGCACCGAAACTCTGACTGAGCAAGACTTAACGGAAGGTTATACGCTCGCGTGCTCTAGCCAGATTCAGAGCGATGTTGAAGTCGAATTGATGTAATTGTACACATTCCGAGTAAGTCTTTACTTACTCGGAGTCCTTTCTATCGTACTAACTTACCAAACGCTTTAATCGGGCTTTTTTGTAATGATGCAGGCTTAACGATTAATCCAATCCCAACCAAAAACAGTCCAGAGGCGATGATCTGTGCCATAGATAGCACCTCATCATACATAAAGTAACCACTTACTAAAGCAAACACTGGTACAAGTAACGTCAGTGGCGCAGTAGTACTTAACGGGTACTTAATCAGCATCAGATTCCACACCCAGTAACCAAACAGAGTGGTTGGATAAGCCTGAAACACCACGGCTATCGTCGTGTTCCAATCCCACTGTTCAAACGCCTGCCAGATGATCGCTTCACCATGCAGAGACACGGCAAATAGAACAAGTGGCAGGGGCGAAAACAGCATTCCCCACACATTGAACGCGAATGCCTGTGTCGTCTTCGACACTTTAACAATGACTCCCATCAAGGTCCAAGAGCACGCCGCGATCATAATCAATGCAACGCCCTTCAAGGTGACATTCCCGTTCGTCGCTGAAACCAGTACCGCTAAGGCACACATCGCTAATGCCGCCCCAACAATTTTTCGCAGCGGTGCCTGCTCTTTAAAAATCCAAATCCCGACCGCCATGCCGATAAGTACATTGGTTGACAGTAGAACGGAAGACATTCCAGACGAAAGCCCTGCTGTGATAGACCAAGAGGCCATTCCCCACACGCCAACCCCAAACACAATACCGTAGCCAACTAGGTAACGCCATGCGACATTTGGCCTAGCAATAAAGAAGATCGCAGGAATCACCGCGAGTGCAAAACGTGCTGCTGTTGCCAATAAGGGGTGAACATTGGTTACCCCCATTTTGATCATCGAGAAGTTAAATCCCCATATAGCCATGACAAGCACGGCAAGCAATAAGTCATTTCTTTTCATATTCGTCCCTCTTATGTTTTGCCACAGTATCCCTTGAGCGACAAATCATATACAGATACAATTTTTCAAATAAAAACCAGTACAGTTCAGGGACAAGAATGAGTATCTACCAACAGCTAGCGAATCAATTTATTGAAGAGATAGAAAATGGTAAAAGAGTCGAAGGGGGTAGAATGCCTTCGCTTAGACAGCTAGCCAAACAGCAATCCGTCAGCATGTCTACAGTGGTTAGCTGCTATCAAGAGCTCGAATCGCAGGGTTGGATTCACTCTAGGCCACAAGCGGGTTACTTTGTTTCACCTCGCAAGCCAGTGCACTCAACGCCAGATTGGGCTCAATTTGAAAGTAAGGTCTCCCACGTCATCAGAAGTTCACCAACCCACATTGCGAAAAGTGGTCCATTGGGCGTGTCGAGCACCACGGCGGATGAACAGTCTGTGATTGAGCTGGAACGCAGCTTTCGCCGCGCACTGAAACGGATGGGAGACAGGCTCAATCACTATCCCGATATTCAAGGCGAGCCGTTACTGCGCTGTGCTTTATCTACCCACTTTGCCAAGCTCGACTTGCATTTCAATCCTGATCAGATCGTCGTTACCGCGGGGTGTATGTCTTCAATCAAAGCAGCACTAGAATCCTGCACCAAACAGGGCGACACCATAGCGATAAGCTCTCCATGCTTTAATGGTATTTTAGAACTGCTAGGCAAGATGTCGCGCAAGATCATTGAGATACCTTCTTTGAATGATGGTATCGACCTTGAACAACTTGAAGCGCATCTCAAGCACAGACGTGTCGATGCAGCGATATTTTGCACCTCGCATATGAATCCACAAGGCATCAATATGTCGGCTAACCAGAAACAAAAACTAGCCCAGCTCGCCAATGATTACCGTATTCCAGTGATCGAAGACGATGTCTATATGGAGCTCTCCTACTCTTCCCATACACCCTTACCGGCTAAATATTATGATAAGGAGGGTTATGTCTTATGGTGTGGCTCTGTCTCAAAAAGCCTTTCACCCAGTTACCGTTTGGGCTGGTGTCTTCCGGGAAGATACCTAGATACGTACAAGACCCAATTTGCATCGGCAAGTTATGGCGTTGCCCTGCCAACCCAACTCGCTGTAGCGGATTTTATCGAATCAGGTCAGTACACCAAGCATGTAAAGAGAAGGCGCACCCAATTACTTAGCTTGCGGCAGCAATACCTTGAATACCTTACTCAGCATTTACCGCGTGACGTGAAAATCAGTCACCCACAAGGCGGCATGGTGCTATGGCTACAAATACCCAACTTGGACCAAGATGCACTCGCGCAAAGTGTCGAACAGCATCAACTCGATGTCCGGCTTGGTCACCTATTTACCACCCTCGACCTGTATAGCGAGTGCATTCGAATCAATATGGGCTATCCGCTACAGGGAGCGGTAAAAAATGAGTTAGACACCTTGATTAAGTTGATCCGAAAACACAATTCCAACTATTAACGGTGAGACTTAACTCTTTCTTGCAAAGAACATCAGGATTTATAAAGTATGGTTATTCCAAAGCCGATGTAGATCCAAGTACCCATTCTTCTTCAATTGTAAACCTGAAACTTGCTTCGTTTTAGTCACAACCTTTTGTCCCCAAAATAAGGGCAGCAAATGGTAATGATGTACTTTGGTGTTAATGAGATCGAGTAGTTCTTGCTCGTCGCTCAAATTGGCAACGACTTTTTGTACATTAACTCTATGTTCTTCAAATTGGTCTTGGTTGAGAGCAAACCTCAAGGAAGTGGTAGTTAAAAGCCAATCATACAAGCCATAACGACTTGGCTGCTCCAACAGCTCTTCACACAAAAGCAGATCAATCTTATCTCGATACTCATCGATCGCATCTAAGTCAGAGATCGGAAGACATCTCACTTTTAATCCCGTTTTCTCTATTGTTTCAGTTAGCCAGTTAATTAAGTGGCGTTTGTATTTGAGTCTCCATCGACTATGGCCAATGACAATCTCTCCCGACAACACCGGATATTCAGAGTATTCATGATTCAACAAACCGAAATGACTTATAATATCAATACCTTGCTGTTCCGAGTAGATTAGTCGCTGTTGTTGAATAAAAGTAAGCAGTGCTACTAGTCCATCTTTGGTGATTGACCCTGAGTCCCTTAGCCTAATTGCTAAAGTCGAAAATGCTTGAATTGGATGCTTTTCGCTTTCGTGGTTTTCTGCTTCAAAGCTTAGGAAACTGTCCAACGACTTCCCTTCATGGCAAAGATTTATCGTGCTGAGAAGAGCTCCCGTGGCAAAGTATTGGGAGTTTCTAACCAATACCAGTTTCTTGTCATCCCAATGAGTTAAATGAAGCGGTCCGGTACCTACACGGACACGATGCTGACCCAAAACCTGATACCTTTTTGTCGCAATTGAGGCATTTGGAGTAGTTAACGCAAAAACAAAGAGAGGATTAGGATCAAAAAGATCGATAAAGATAGCATTTTGCTCGCGATCGAAGCCAACTCTAGCAACTTGCTTAAAGAGCCACTTATAAGGCCCCTCTGATGTGAAAAGTCTGTCTAGACTCTCGATGATATCTAATTTGGTAAGTGGCAAGCCATCGTGGCATAGGACATGAGGATTTATCCAAAAGCAATAACGTTTACCCTGATTCGTCACTGAGTATTCATAAGCAATATGATTGTGAATATGACCATTCTCATCAATTCGCAGCAACGTATCATACATGGCGCTGATAACCTGCATTTCTGCTGATACATAAGTCATCGCAGGATCTAGTTTATTAACTGGAGGATATTGAGTAACAGTCAACGTACTGCTAGCTTTGTGAGCTTTTTCAGTTTCATGCATCAATAGATGTAATATTCTTGAAGCGAGAGAGCGATGAGCTTCTAGATACTTTGGTATTTGATCTAGGTTTCCTTCAGTGAGATCGGCTTGTATACACTCATATAAGGCCTGATATAGAGATGCAACAATAGTAATTTTGCTATTTTTCCCTCTACCGACGGCTGGAGTCCAAAGTATCCAACCACACTGTTGAAGCATTTTGATAATGGTCGAAGTATTCCGCCTACTGGTAGAAAAAATTTCTTCGAGATCATCAATAGATACTTCATAGCCACGGCCATAGCTGAAATTGTTGAGTAACTGCGACAATCTACGCAAGCGTAAGTCTTTCATATTCTTATTTAGTATTGATGCCCCATTAGCTAAAATTAAAGGTACCTAGAGCTCGATAGGTGCCTTGAAAATAGTCTATTTCTCGGCATAAAGTTATTCATCCACTGTTGTTATTTTCACACACGAGAAGTCCATCATTTTTATATAAGAGCCGTAAATTTGTTTTATTTAGACACAAATTTAAATAATCATCATGTCCGATATCACAAACAAACTAAAACATCACTACCACTTCTTGGCTATCAAATTTAATAATCTCAAGTATGAGATTATTAATCTTTGCAACCTTCCTTGGTTGCCAGATAGCTATCTAATCTAAATGGTTGGATAGTAGGGAATAAATAAATTTGAATTCCTCAGTTTGTTTTAACGCATGCAGAAAAACAATAGACTGACTGGTATAAGCAAGGGTCAACAATGTGCCTAAATTCGACTCATGTACCTGTTCACACATAATCGCAGCAACCATACAACCACGTACATTTTTGTCATTCACATCAATCTCTAACAACTGAGCACAACGAATTGCCTCTTGTACACGAGTCTCCATGCTACATAAACCTCACTACAGCATCACCGTTTAATATAAGTAGCATTCGAAACTCTTCCGTATGACGCATAGCGTTCGCCAATAACTTTTCTCTGAAGCTCCAGTCTTCATCTGACGCTCTAGATACATACTGTTCAAGCTCTGCAAGCGCACTCTTCTCCGATACGTCTGGAGTACTTGCAATAGAAGCTAAAATGGATTTATTTACATTAGACGACAAATCAAAGTTTCTTTTTCGGCTATCTTCTATCAATGCTTTTAGAACCTTTTTCTTTTGTGCGCGAATCATACACATTTTTAACTCATGACGATCAAATGCATAACCAATTTCATCCAGTAGTTCTGTAACTTCCTGAAACATACTTTCTCCTAACTAAAACTAAACCGATCTTCTATACATGGTTAATTCCAGCCTGACGTTATATTTCATTTTAAACTCTATCTTTAGAACGAACTTGTACATCATCCTGATAGATTGTTTTTATTAATCGGCCTTCACTAAATCCCTAAACTAGCAATAGCAGTTTTCCTAAAATCAACACGCAATGTAGAAGTTTCTCGATGATCCCTTTTCTCAATAAAATTGGGAGATCAATGATTGCGAAAACAAATTAATAGTACGGCTATCAGAAAAATAAACCATGAAACAAATAGGGCATAAAACTGCATGTTTTAGTGATCGATGTCACGTTAAAAATATTTTTAGTTAACAACAGTTATTTAAAATCAACAACTTAATGAAAGCAAATACCTAATACGTGAAGAGACCGCCCGAGAATGAGACAACAGGTCGAACCAGGACGTACAATCGCGATTCAAACATCTAACGTGACAGTTAAGCGACAGTGGAAGGCTAGTCTAGTTAGGAAAATGGTGACTAGTAGTATTAGAAGTAAGCCATATGAGGGGATCCACCTTGTTTTCCGGCAAAGTGGATCGGTTTATCAACATCAGTCTGATTTTTAGAAACAGAGCATAGATAAAACAGTAACTTAGACTCTGATTTTACTTGAGCTGAAAGAGTGAGTAACAGGCGTTGTTTCCTGTTCTTGAACTGGATCTTCGTCCGCTGATAGGAGCTCATCCCATTCATGCGCTTTCTCAAGCAAATCTGTCAGCGTTTCCTGAATCAAGCCAGAGCGATAATCAACTAACCTGACCGTAGTGAAAACAGATGCCTGTTCAGTACCTGAAAAAACACCGATACCGGGTTCGCCGCGAAGAGGTCCCATAGCGTACTCCGCAAACAACGAGAAAAGCTGTTTAGGCATCTGACTTGGAATAGTCACTGTTGTCGTTACAGAGAAGGCTAACTCCTGTAATACAGTATTGCCGACTATATTGACAACATAAGGGGGGCCCTCGGGACCTGCTGCTGAATGAACTTCAAAACAACAGACTTGGTTCTCATCAAAACTCAGCTGCTCAACGGCCAAGTCAGCAAGTATCTTTTTATATATATCCAAAGGTAATTACTCCTGTTAGCTCACTATTTACATCCCGAGCTGTAAATTTTGGTCCTTTTGTTGCTCATACGGCGCTATGAACTGAGCGTTAAATTCCGCATTCACTCTATGACTGAGGTCTTCACAGTGATTTCTTAGTTCAACCAGTTTTTTCTGGTCACCAGCTAAAGCTGGGGCTTGCTGTAAATACTCATCGGTCAGACGACTAAAAATGGCATCTTTACCAACGATAAAGCTAGAGAAGTTTTGGTTAATGAACTCTAGTGCGCCGCTATCCATATTCTCTAGGCCTAAACGAGCCTTGTTGGCATCAGTGACATCGTCGAATGTGGCTGTCGAAGGATCTGTGCCAGGCTTTAAAAACTGGGCATCATTCTTAAAATCACCGGCTGTCTGGCTAAACGCTGCTTTCACTAAATTTTGTACAGGGATGGCCTCTGTTAACTGTTTTTGCACTTCTGTTTTTATCTGAGTGGCCCTAGTCGTAAATGCACTCTCATTCTTGTTGGCAGCTCTGCTGAAAAAATCAACGACAGCGTTCTTAATTCGTCCTGCCTTTGATAAATGCCCTAAATCCCGAGTTGCAGAAACCTGCCCACTCCCATCCACGGTGATGGTGTAATCTTTACCCATACCTAAGTTAAGGTGGAATTTCTGTTCTTCACCCGTGTTTACTTTATCAAACTGTAAGTTATTGCTAACCGCATTTGTAATTGCGGGGTTAACACCATTAATCGACATTTAATTCTTCCTTACTGCGAGGTTTACCTTGATATGACATATACCTTAGCCTCAAATTAAAACGATTGTTATCAGTAACGGCCGAGCTATTTTAGAATCGATAAAAGTTAGAAAACTCCAATATAATCATATTATTAGCAAAACATTCATTGTCTAAAAACAAGGTATAGAATAGAAGAAAGGGGATAGGTGAAAAGAGGATTCTGTAAGCTTGTGAAAAAGAAAAAGCCCGACAAACATCTATTTGTCGGGCTTTTAGGACTGAACAATTCAGTTCAATTAGAAGATCGCGTGTGCCACTAGAACGATAATAGGTAGCGTCACTAATGTACGTAGTAGGAAAATGGCCACCAACTCTAGGAAGTTAATTGGCACCTTACTGCTTAAGATCACCGAACCTGTTTCTGACATGAAAATCAGCTGAGTAACAGACAGCGCTGCAACAACAAACTTGGTTAAGTCCGCATTCACAGATGACGCCGCGATGATTGAAGGAACGTACATATCAGTGAAGCCCACTAGCATAGTTTCTGCCGCCGCCGCTGCTTCTGGCACATTAAGCAGCTCTAGTAGAGGTACAAACGGAGCACCCAGCATAGAGAATAATGGCGTCGCTTCTGCAACCACTAGGCCTAGTGTACCAATCGCCATAACAACAGGGAGGACGCCAAACACCATATCTAGCGCATTATGCACGCCTTCTTTAGCCACAGAGCCTAAGCTTTTTACTTTGTCGGCACGTTTAAGGGCTAGCTCCATACCAAAGCCTAGAGTCGATTTACCAGCTGGAACCAGTTCATCATCTCGATTCGGCGCACTACCATCAATGTAGAGATCTTTCTTGTAAGATAGCGGTGGCAGGAATTGAATCACCATCGCCGCGGCAACGCCAGACAAACAGATCGCAAAGTAAAACGGTACAAAGTAGTTCGCTAATCCAACTTGAGTCAGTACCACAAGCGAGAATGAAATACCCACTGGCGAGAACATAGTTGCAACCACCGCTGCTTCACGCGCTGTGTATTTTTTATCTTCATACTGCTTACTGGTTAAGATAACACCGACCGTACCATCACCTAACCATGAAGACATACAGTCAATCGCCGCTCTACCCGGTAGACGGAAAACAGGGCGCATAAACTTACTCAGTAACGTACCCAATAGCTCTAGCAGACCAAAGTTAAGCAGTAGCGGAAGCAATAATCCCGCAAGGAAGAAAGTCACCAATAGCGATGGAAGCAAGTCATTTAAAACTAGCCCACCCGTGTTACCGTTCCAGATGATCTCTGGCCCGATTTGATGCAACGCCAGTAGCGTAAATAACGCACCTAACGAACGAATCACTAGCCAAGTTGGCGTCAGAATGAAAAGTCTTGTAAGCAGATAAGATTGCGTAACAAAAGTTGGCTTTAAAAGACTTGCAGCAAGTGATGCAAAAGCTGAAAAACAGATCACGCCAGTGACCGTCGGTAAAATGGCATCCCCTAGCAGCGCTTTAACCCCTTTAGCCATTAAAGCTAGCGGGAAGGTAAAGTTACCGTCGTATGTTAGCGGTGCAAGGAAAAAGAATAATCCTAACAATGATGGAATCGCAAACATCAGCAGATTCCGGTTAGTTTTGTGGTTCTCTTCAACGAGAAGTGTATCGCTCATCTGACTACTCCCTAGATGACTACAATTTCACTTAAAGTGAATAAATCTTCAACATGGGCGATTATATATCCTAAAAAATCCAACACAAGCTAAAATTGCAATTTTATTCACCATTGATAAATAAAAAATCAAACTTAACATCTATAACAATAACTAAACAACAAAACATAATACTAGAGAATGCTTCACGACTTACTGAGAGTATCTGGTGCCCCTCCTCGCGAGTTTAGCTCTGTCACTAACTCAACAAAATTATCTAGCAGTGCATTGGGCGAGTGCGGTAACCACACCAAACCGATTGGCCACTGGGCATAGTCCCCCTTCAATGGAATAAAACGCACATATGGATTGCTTATCGCTTGAGCGCTTTGAGGAACGATAGTAAACCCCAGTCGAGCAGAGACTAATGCGAGTAGTGTTAAGATGTCGTCCGCTTCTTGGGCAATGGTTAACTCCAGTTGATTGGCTGCAAGATAGCACTCTATTTGTCGGCTGAGCCCTGGGCCTCGATTGGTCGCCAATTTTAAATAGTTATGCCGAACTAATGAATGCCAAAGCTCTTGCTCGTCAATGTCTTCATCTCGATGAATGGCGACCACCAATTGATCATCAAACAGAGGTAAGGTTTTGAACTGACTATCGCTCGGAATGCGATTGAAGCTTACATCTAGCTCACCACTTTGCAGTTGGTCTAGTTGGGTTTGGGAAGGAATGTCGTTCAGCACAATATTCACGTCGGGATAACGCTGTTTAAATGCAGCCACAAAACGAGGCGCCTCATGATAGGTCGAAACTCCAAAGCCGATTTTCAAACTCCCGTATAAGCCAGATGATACACGTTGCGACAGGGTGTCGAACTGCTCAAATTGACGCAGTAGGCGTTGAGCCTCGGGTAACAGCGACTGTCCTGCTGCGGTCAAACATGCCCCATGGCGACCACGCTCAAACAATGGAGCACCCACTTTGCTTTCTAAACGTTGAATTTTCTTGGTAATGGCAGGTTGCGTGAGAAACAGCCTCTCCGATGCCAAGCGATAGTTTTGGCTCTCAGCCAAAATGCAGAACGCTCTAAGTAACTCAATTTCCATTCCAAACCCTTATTGAACAGAGAATTTATTTCATTATATGGAATGAAATAATTTTCTTAAACTCACAACCAGTTTTTATCAAGTAAGGAATCTCCGTGGAAAAGTTACGTGTCGCATCCGTTCAATTTAATCATCACCCTGGGGACAAAACATACAACCTTGCTGTGATTGAGCACTATGTAAAAAGCGCTCAAGCACAAGGGGTTGAGCTTATCTGCTTCCCAGAAATGTGTATTTCAGGCTACTGGCATGTTTCTAAACTGAGCAAAGAGCAAATCGTTCAACTTGCTGAACCGATTCCGGCAGGCAGTTCTAGCCAGCAGATTTTGTCACTTTCCAAGCAAACGGGGATCAACATTGGTGTCGGGTTGATTGAAATTGATGAGCAAGGCTGCCTCTACAATACCTTTATCCTAGCGATGCCAAACGGCAACATCACCAAGCACCGAAAACTGCATACCTTTGTCAGCCCGCACATGAGTAGCGGCGACCAATACACCGTGGTCGAAACACCGCAAGGTTGGCGAGTGGGCATATTGATCTGTTGGGATAACAACTTAGTTGAGAACGTAAGGATGACAGCCCTCAAGGGGGCAGACGTACTGCTTGCCCCTCACCAGACAGGAGGTTGCCACTCACGTAGTCCGAACGCGATGGGAAGGATCGACCCGCAGCTTTGGCTTAACCGACATAAAGACCCAGAAGCTATTCGAGCTGAAATGCAGGGACGAAAAGGGCGCGCTTGGCTAATGCGTTGGCTGCCAGCCCGAGCGCACGACAATGGGCTGTTTCTGATATTTAGCAATGGTGTTGGCGTTGATATGGATGAAGTAAGAACAGGCAATGCGATGATCTTAAACCCTTACGGTGAAACCATGGTTGAAACTGACGCGATAGACAACGCGATGATCATTGCCGACCTTGATCCCAAAGAGCTTGATATGTGCACAGGCAGGCGTTGGATAAGGGGGCGCAGACCAGAACTCTATCGTGAACTTGCCCAGCGACAAGGCTATGAGCTTGACCCTTATCATGCCCGGTTTAACGATAAATAGTTCACCACTATCTGACCTTAGAGCTAGCCTCTGAGGTCACTTAACGATGGGGATCTGAAAAGAGAAAGTGACACCGCCCACTTCTGTCAGCTCTATATAACGTATCATTTCGACAAAAAAGCCGTCTTCATCAATCTCAAGATTCTTTTTCAGAGCAATATCGAACAAAGCTTCAAGCGCGGCACTGTAACCAGCGTCAGAGACAAGGTAAACATCACTGCATAAGTAGTAACCTTCAGGCAGAATAAAATCATACTTTTGTTCTTCAACTTGCCAGTCGCCAATATAAGTATCGATTTGATCCCAACTTTGCTCTAGTTGATTAACCGGGGTTGCCCCCATCAAACGAACCGATTTCTCACCATAGATTTCCATCACGCTGTCCCAATCTGGGTCAACCATAGACAGCTTTTTCATCCCCCGTTTCGGATACCAGATCAGCTCTGTCGGCATAGACTGAGCCAATTCGTTTTCTAGAGGGATATCTTTCCCCGGATGGCCGAGTTGACGGATAAATGCAGCAGATTCTCGCGGCGTTAATTCACAACCCATTTTACGTACTTGTTTAGCCGTCACACCGAGCTCTCGCTTAAGCGCTTTACCCAGAGCTTGAGAAGAAGAAAACCCACAATATTGAGCAATCTCTGTCACGCTCCAAGGATCATTGTTCATCAGTAAGCTAACCGACACCTGCAACCTTAAGCGACTTAAGTATTGCCCGGGTGTTTCGTTAAACAGCTCGGTAAATTGGCGGTGAAAGTGATAGGGAGAAATCGCACTGGCCGTGGCGATTTGCTCCCAAGTTCTATGCTCATCAAGTTCTTTATGCATTAAGTACAAGGCGTGTGAGAATCGCTTACGCAGATGCTCAGGCAGCGGCTCTAGCAAGGCTATCTCGGGAACCAGCAAGAAGGGCTGCTTTTCATTTTCTGCCATTGCGATCGGTCCTTTTAGATCAATAAAATCACTATCGCCCGCTTGTTCGATTAAATCAAATACCTTGCTCATTGCACAGTGTCCATCACCAGTTGTTCTTCCATCGGTTTCGCCTGCTTACGACTGGTCAGTCCGAGTAGAATCGGAATCAATAATAAAGTAACCGCTGTAGCAAATAACTCACCAAACACCAATGATACCGCGGCAGGTTTAAGGTACTGGGCTTGCTCGGCTGTCTCACTCAACAATGGCAACAAGCCACAAACCGTCGTAATCGTGGTCAAGAAAATAGCTCTCATGCGACTCGTACCTGCCGTCACCAATGCATGTTTAAGAGGCATGCCATTACGGTATTCATGATTGAAACGAGTAATCAAAACCAATGAATCGTTAATCACTATCCCTGTCATCGCCATCATGCCGAACATAGATAACAGACTGATAGGCAAATCCATAATGTAGTGGCCAAATATCGCCCCAGCAAAACCAAAAGGAATCACTGCCATAATGATAAACGGCTGCCAATAGGACTTAAGAGGAACCGCTAACAAGATATAAATCAACAAGATGGTCAGAATCATTGCCGATTTAAATCCATCGGAGACTTCACTGATCTCCTCAAACTCTCCCCCCGCTTTTATTTTCACGCCGGGGTATTGAAGTTCAAGTTGTTCAATCCGCTGTGTCAGTTGAGTCATAGTCTGCTCGGGAGCTTGTATATCTCGATTTTGCTTCCAGTAGAGATTCACCACCTGCTCTCGATTTCTACGATACAAGATTTGAGGTTGCTGCTCATGCTGAAACTCAGCGATATCGCCTAACAGAACGGCTTTTCCGCCTGCTAACATTACCTGTGATTGCTCTAACTGCGCCAAGGTCTTACGCGCATCCCTTGGGTATTTAAGCAATACTTTCGTTTCTTGGCCTTGTTCTAAAAGACGGTGAATTTCACGCTCGCCATATGCTTCACCCGCCAGTTTGGCCAACTTGTCCTGCGTTAGGCCAAGCTGGTGACCAAACTCATTAAGCACCAAGCGAACCTGTGGCTGACCCCCTTTACCATCATCGAAGACATCGGCAACACCCGGCAGCACTGACAAAGCATCGCCCAGTTCAATCGCCACGCGTTTTGCTAACTCTCTATCGCGGGATGATATAGAAATAAACGTGCCACCAGCGGGCGCTTCTGCAGCACTAAACTCAACAGAGTAAGCCCCTTCAATTGCGCCGACTTGTTGTCGCCAACTGTCAGTCAATAGGTTGCCAGGGAGTATGCTAAGAGACTCGCTCGTTAACTCTGCCGTTACCTCAATCTCGCCATATCCATCAGACCATGCTAATAGGTTAACGAGCGGTGGTTTGCTAAGTGGATAGTCGGCTTGAAGCTGTTGCTCGACAGAGAGCATCGACTGCTCAATCTTATCCAATGCTTGCTTTTGCAAAGGTAGCGGAGCGCCATCTTCCAGCGCCACTTTCGCGGTAATGTAACGTCCCGGGATTTCAGGAAAAATTGCACTGCGAATCGTTCCAGTCGACCACATTCCGTAAGCCAACACAATCATGGCGATAAAGCCCATCAAACTAGCAAGTTTGTATTCCAGTACTGCCTCTAGCGCAGGTTTATAAATACGTTGATTAAACCAAGTCAGCCCGTCTTGTGCAGTGGATTGAATCTTAGCGATTATCCCCTTTCCTTGCTTATGCGTAGAGAGCTGCGCCAAATGCGATGGCAGAATAAACTTACTTTCAATCAAAGAGAAAATCAGAGCGAAAATCACCACTGCGGAAAAACCAGCCAGTATCTTGGCAAAGTCATTATTGATCCACAGCATAGGAGAAAACGCCGCTATAGTGGTCAAGACGCCAAAGACAGTCGCCACAGACACAGAGTGGACGCCGTGCCACGCCGCTTCTTTACCACTCTTGTATTGAGAGCGCTTTTCGTGAATGGCTTCACCGACAACAACGGCATCATCGACCAAAATGCCCAGCACTAAGATAAAGCCAAATAGCGTAATGTCGTTGATGCTGTAATTGGCAATTTGCATTGCGCCTAACGTACCTGCTAGCGCAACTGGAATCCCTACCGCGACCCAAAAAGCCAGTTTAAGCTCTAAAAAGATTCCCAGTAAAACAACGACAATCAATAGGCCTTGCCATGCATTATCCCCGAGTCGAAATAGCTGCTCCTCAATGTAAGGCGCCATATCAGCCATCACATTGAGCTCGATATCGTTAGGTAGAATTCGCTGTTGCTCAGCTAGCGTCTCTTCAATCGCTGAGCTCACTTTAAGTAGATTATCGGTTTGGCTAGTGCTGACCAACAAAGCAATGGCATTAGAACCATTGTTTCTTACGATTGCGCCGCTTGTCTCGTAATCTCGAGTAAGTGTGGCTATATCACCTAAATAAACCGTACCTGATGGCCTAGACACCACCACCAGTTGCTTAAGTTTCTGCAAGTCATCGGCGTAACCGTCACCACGAATCACCATTCTTCCTTTATCACTGACTAACTCGCCAGTTCGTGACTCTAGTGACATTTGGTTAATCGTGTTAGCAAGATCATCTAAGGTCATGCCGAGTTTTTTTAACTCATCAGGACGAGGCTCAATAATCAACTGAGGAGCACGTGAGCCCCAGTTACTGACTTTTGAGATCCGTGGATTGCTCTTTAATGCTTGCTCGACTTGACGCGCGATTGGCTGAAGCTGCTCATCACTGCGCTTACCCGACACCACGACGAAAGCCGCTAAATTGGTAAACTCATTACGCACCACTTGTGGTCTTTCTGCTTGAGCAGGAAAGCCATTAATAGCATTGACGCGATTACGTACGTCATCTAAGAGTTTGTTCAAATCCGTGCTACTGGTTTTTCGCACCACAACACTCGACTGACCCTCGCTAGATTGACTGGTGATCTGCTTGATCCCTGCAATACCGCTGATGGACTCTTCGATACGCTGGGTGATGCTTTCGTCTATTTGCTTAGCGCTTCCTCCGGGGTAAGCCACTGTAATAGATATAGAAGATGGAGCAATCTGCGGAAATGACTCAACCCGCAACTGTCCAAATGCCATCACGCCACTTGCGATGATGGCTAGCATCAGCAAGTTAGCGCTGACAGAGTTGTTAATAAACCACTTGGTTAACCAGCTCATTATTCACTCCTCAATTTGGCCGTCATTTCAGTCATGCTGTGAGGTGCCATTTGCTTACCAACCAACATCGAAATCAAAGGATAAACCACCACTCGACGAGACTGTTTACTCTGCTTGTCAAAACGAACGAACACTTGGTCTTGCTGTTGACCAACCAGCGTTACCCACTCTTTCTGTAATCTATCTTGGTTATCTAAAGTCCAAACAAAGCCATCACGTGTTAAGGCGCTAAGCGGCAAGGTCGCAATGTTCTGCTGATTACCTAAACTCACCACAACTTTAACTTGCTGATTAGGCAACAACTTTTCCTTTTCTGCATAAGGCTCGCTTACTGCTAACACAACCTGACGTTGACGAGTGTTGGCATCGGCCTGAGGGGCAACATAGCGAACCTTAGCAGGCCAATGCTGCCCTGCTCTGTTTGATACCGAGATTTCTGGTTTGCTCAGCGCACCTTGTACTTTCTGCCAGTGGAGATCCGAGACGGGCAGCGCCACATCGACGGAATCACTCGCGGCTAACTCAAACAACACTTGTCCTGACTCTAACCACTCACCTGGGCTAATCATGCGTCGCAATATAATCGCATCAAATGGCGCTACGATATTGGCTTCACTCAGCAGTTTGTTGGCGCTCTGCAGCGCTTGCTGTGCTCTGTCTAACTCCGCTTTCGCTGCCGCCACTTGCGGCTCTCTGCGTGCAAAAGGTGAGCTGGTTTTAGCTGATAACATTTTCAAAGCCACTGTCTGTTCGTGTTTCGCCTGCTTGAGATTAAGCTGAGCTTGCGTTACTTGGCTTTTCGCTTGCGCCAAATTTGACGCTAACGCACTGGTCTCTAGCTTGGCGAGAATATCCCCTTTCGCCACCGTCACCCCCGGCTCTAATTGAGAATCTAACCAAGCGAGTTGAGCGGTGCTCGATGCTTTGAGTTGAATCGGCCACCTTGCTGCTGTGGTGGCAAGTAAAGTCAAAGACGATTCATGTGCTTGCGGCGTCACCTCAACAATTGAAACCGGTGCTTTCAGCTCGGCCTTCTCTTTAATCGGAGTCGGCTGTGGCTCTAAGTAGTCAACCATAACCAAGGCAGCGAAAATTGCGCTTACGCCTAACGCGACAGCTAAGATAGATTTAACCTTCATAAGAAATCTCCTGTTGGTTAGGGGTTTGGGCCTCAGCCTTTGATGAAACATTGAGACGTTGAGTGATTTCAGCCAAACGCGACAATGTCTGTAGTGTCACTGGTAATACAACGGCGACTTCAACGAACTCAAGTGAATAAGTTACGATCGAAAAAATCTGCCCCACACTAGGTTCGACCAAGGCACTCACCATCCACAGATTGGCCAACACCGCGCTCAGTAAGACGATAAAAATCAATCCATAAGCGATGGCTTCGGTATCTGACAGTTTAATTTCGCAGTTTTTAAGCCGTTTGAAATGCCCGCGAATGTTGGCAAACTTACCGCTATTAAGCGCCGTGACTTGCTGTTCTAGCTGATCGTTTAGCGCACCATTTAAACGAGTAAAAGTGCCGTGAAACAGGGCGTAGATAATCAAGATGCCGATACCCGACGCCAAGACACTCAGAGCAAGATAGAAGTGGAAAGCAGCGAGGATAACAACGGTAGCAACAAGCTGTACCACTGCCGTCATTAACGCCGGCAAATCATCTTCTAAGAAGTCCACCAGCTCACGAGACATGGTTAAGCGTGCACTACGTACTGATACTGGTGCGTGTTTTAAGTTTCGCTCAACCAACCTGGCTAACTTAAAACGAATCTGACCATAAACGCGAGTATCATAAAAACGGCGCAATACACTGACGACCACAACGGCTAGCAGCAGCAGGGCGAAGTGAATCAAGGGTTGCATGTCATGATTTAATACACCATCAATCGCGTAGCCTATCGCGAGTGGCAGTAATATCAGCATCACGTTTTCCACCAGCACCATGAACCAAGTAAGCGCTACTTTGAAGGGCTCTAAGCCAATGGTGGATCTAAGTGTTACTTGGAAACAGTCAGACATCATTGTTCCTGTGAATGAATTTGGCGTTAGTATTGCCAATTCATCTCAAGAAAAAGTGTCCCAGATTGCTGTTTTGATCATTTGAGTATCGATAACCTTTTGTTAACGCCTACCCACTTACACTCCTACCATAATCAATAAATCACACTTAGGTATGTGTTTAACCTAGGTATGGAGTCAGCATGAAATTATTCGCATCCATCGCCACCACCGCCTTAATTACTGGCTCAATCTGGGGGCTTGTCTTAGCTCAGCCTGCCGTTGCCGAGGATGCCAGTAGCGCAACACCGTCAGCAGCACCCGTTGTCGATAAAAAGCCCAACAACTACTTGCGCGGCGTCACTCAGACCATCGCATTACAAGGCGTGCCAAACTTATGGGATAAGTTCTACGCCAGAATCGATGAGGCTAACCCTCTACCTCAGAAGGTCGATCACATCTTCGTGTTGTATCAAGCATTTAATGCAGATTTCTCTGAAGCAGAGGTGACGATTGGTTACCCGACCACAGCGGGCGCAATCGCAAGTGACCTGACCAAATTACCAGACATAGCCGATGCAAAACTTCTGCTCAAGGAAGGAAAGCACAATGAGGCTGAGCTGACAGAGGCATGGCAGAAAATAGACTTTGCTAAAAAGCCTTATGCGGTGGTGGAAACTCACTACCTCAACCAACATGGCTTACCTGAAGCGAGCCAAATGTCCGTCTACTATAAGCAATAGGGTAAAGGAGATAACTATGTTTGAGTCTATGTCTCAAGTGTTCTCGGAAAGCACCATCATATTTACCGAAAGCTGGGTGGATGATAATTTTCTGCTTATTGCGGTCGCTATCTTCTTATTCGAACTTATCCGCTATGCGTTTAAAAAGAAGCTTAGCTGGAACATGATAGGAGATAGTGCGACTAACTTTGTCACGCTATTTTTCCTACTGATTACACTGTTTGTTGTCGGTCTAGCTTATGTGGGCGCGTTTGTTTTTGCCTACGAAAACTTTAGCCTAACTCAGCTGCCAATCACAGGTTGGACAATTCTTGGCTGTTTGATTCTTGCAGATTTAGCTTACTACTGGGAGCACCGATTTTTACACAGCAATGGAATCGCTTGGGGAACGCACTCAGTTCACCATAGCTCGCCCTACTTCAATATATCGGTGGCATACAGATTTGGACCTTTGGACTGGTTTTTCCCGTTCTTTTTCCATTTGCCTTTGATTTTACTCGGCTTCAATCCGTTTGTTGTTTTTATGTGTGAAACCTTCGTTCAGTTGTTTCAAACCCTTCTTCATACTGAAGCGGTGCGAAAGTTTCCTCGTCCGATTGAAGCGATATTCAATACGCCGTCGCATCACAGGGTTCACCATGCAACCAATAAACAGTACCTCGATAAGAATTATGCCGGAATACTGATTATTTGGGATCGCATGTTTGGTACCTTTGCCCGCGAAGAGGAAGACGTAAAATATGGCGTTTACCCACGGATTAACTCCGTCAATCCATTTAAAGTATACTTCAATGGATATATGAAGCTTTTCAGCCAGATATGGCACGCGCCGGAGTGGAGCGTTAAGTTCAAATTATTGGTTAAACCGCCTATCTGGGCTTGGCAACAAGAACAAAAAAGGAAGTAAAGGTTCAATGACGATTAATGCCCTGTTAATTGAAGACGATAAAGATCTCGCCGAAGCAATCAGCGACTACATGGAGCTAGACGGAGTCGAATTTGACTTTGCCTACAACGGATTATCAGGGCTTAACCTAGCGTTAAGTAACAGCTACGATATCATTCTTACCGACCTAAACATGCCTAAGATGGATGGCATTGATGTCTGCCAATCTTTGCGAGAGAAAGGGGTCAGCACGCCAATCTTGATGCTCACCGCCCGAGATACCTTGGACGATAAGTTGACTGGCTTTGCCGCAGGTTCTGATGATTATCTGGTCAAGCCATTTGCCATGGAAGAACTCAAGGTTCGCGTACTCGCACTGGTACGCAGAGCTAAAGGGGCAGTGACCTCACTTTCAGTTGGCGATCTCAAGGTCGACCTCGATCAGCACCAAGTGAGTCGTGCAGGTCAAGCGATTAAACTTCCTCCTGTGTGCTGGAAGATGTTGGTATGTCTAATTCAAAATAGCCCCAACGTTGTCAGTAAATCCAAGCTAGAAGAAGAAGTATGGGGCGATGAGCTACCCAATGCTGACAGTTTGAAAGTGCATTTGTTTAAGCTAAGACAAGCGATTGATGCGCCGTTCGAAAACAAGCTGATTCACACCCTCCACGGCGTAGGCATTGCGATCAGAGAGGAAGAGTAAGTGAAGCGCGTTAGTATTAAGCGAGATATCTACCTTTACTTGTTTGGCTTGGTGATCAGTTTAACCGCTATCTATGGATTGATGATCAGCCAAAGTTACCAGATTGGCCTCAACGAATCGGCCAAATATGGTTTCCTGTACGAGCTGAAGCTCGCTGAAACTGAGTTTCTCGCTACTGGAAAAATCCCTCAATCTCAAAGTAGTACCCTGCAGGTTTACTCAGACTTCAATCAAATCCCAGCAAAGTTTCTCCAACAGTTCGATTGGGAGACGTTTGAAAACGATGTGATTTACGAAGACTATATCGCCAATGCCAGTGGCGGTTATGGTGAGTACCTTTATGCCGCCCTTCACTATGTCGAAGCAAAAAACAGCTATTTGTACGTCGTTTCCCAATATGACGAGGCCGTCTATACCGAACTGCTTAGCCAGAGCCCACCGGAGTCCGTCAGCAAATTTAACTCCGCTTTCTTGATCGTCGGCGCATTGCTGCTGTTCGTTTTTCTTCTGATTCGTTTACTGATTCATAGGCTCACCAAACCGATTATTATCTTGTCTCAATGGTCACAGACTCTCAATTTACAAGAGACCAACAAGCTAGAGAAGTTTCGCTATATCGAGGTCGATCTTTTAGCAAAGCAGCTTATCGAGAGCGTTAAACAACAGCGTGAGGCAATTGAAAGGGAGGAGTTCTTTCTCCGCGCCGCTAGCCACGAGTTAAGAACGCCCGTATCCATTATTTCCGCCAGTGGTGAGATGTTAACCCGCCTGTCAGATTCTATGACCAAAGGCGGTCAACGCGCAGTCGCTAGGATCAATCGCTCCGTGGTAACGATGCAAAACCTTATTACCACCCTACTTTGGATGAGCAGAAACCAACTTGATGATCTCGAAATTGAAGAGGTCGATTTAGAGCAATTGGTACAGACTATCTTAGCCAACCATCAATACCTGCAAGATGGAAAACAGGTAGCAATCAAAGTGAATGCAAGCCCACAAAATTCCCCCGTAAAACTGCCAAGTATCTTGGTTGAAATTGTCCTAACGAATCTTATCCGTAACGCTTTACAGCATACCAAGCAAGGAGCAATAGATATCGAACTCTCGGGTTTTGATGTTCAAGTCACTAATTCATTGGAAGACTCAGAATCAAGCAGCTCTGAGGTTTCATTTGGTATCGGCCTCATTCTAATCGAGCGATTATGTCGCCACCAAGCGTGGAAGTTTGAATATCATCAAGAGACAGAGTTTATCGCCAGTGTAAGTTTTCAATCCCATCGCACGCAATCAGAGTGATAACCAAATCTTAACCCTCGTTCACCTAAACTTACTCGTATAGTGAATTTTAGGAGTCTATCAATGGGTACTTGGATTTTAGAAACTCTACTTTGGGCAATTGTCACCGTTGCTGTCTGTGTAGCAATTTGGGGCTTCAACCTACCCAATATTCTCATCGCATTGGGTATTTCCGTCGGGGTTTCTCTACTGTTGGGAAATAGCTGGCGAAGCTAGGTAGACTTCGCCTACCTATCGAGCAATTTTTCATTCACGTTTCTCTCCTTTTTGAACAGCACACTTACAACACAATTTCGCTACAAGCCATTTACAAACCTCTTGTAAATGGCTCTTTTTTGCCTTTAAATCAAAGCTATGACTTTAACGGCGACGCTAAGACCACTCACCCTACTTTTTATCAGCTCGTTTTTGCTGATGAGCAGTCATGGCTTAAGTGGCATCCTCCTTCCTGTGAAACTTGCCGATGAGCAAGTCGGAGTGCAATCAATTGGTTTTGTACTTTCGATGTACTCTGTCGGTTTTCTGCTTGGCGCGATTATTGGTAAGCGAGTCCTGCGTCAAATTGGCTTAGTCAGAACCTTTGCCATGTGCGGCAGTTTAGGTGCTAGTGCCATCTTAATCATGGGGCTTAGCTCCGAGATTTGGCTTTGGGCCATAATGCGTGCTGTGATGGGGTTTTGTATCGCTTGTGCTACCGCAACACTCGATACATGGTTCAACAGTGTGTCGACCGAATCCAATCGCGGCAAGATCTTAGCCGTCAACCAAGTGGTGATATTGAGTGCGATTACCTTGGGTCAATTTGGCTTAGCCCTAGCGCCGCCCAGTGAAACCACGCTGTTTATTCTATGTGGGGTGCTTTTTAGTATTTCGGTCTCTCCGGTGGTGTTCGTTTCTCACTTTGAACCACAAATCGAGCAGACCGAATCCATCCCGCTTAGAGAAATCTATACCTTGTCACCACTGGGTTTTATGACCTGTTTTGTGTGTGGCATTCTCTATTCAACCATCGCGAACATGCTACCTGTCTATGCTGATGGTCAAGGTATTACTGGCTTCCAGTTGTCTGTTTTTATGGGTGCAGCGACAGCGGGCGGTATCCTTCTCCAACTGCCAATGGGCTATTTATCCGATAAGTTTGAACGGCGTAAAGTTATCTTATCTGGGTGCTTTGTTCTTGCTATCGTCAGTTTCGCGCTACCCGTTTCAATGCAGTATCAATGGCAAGTTGCACCGCTCATCTTGGTTGCACTGACTATGGGATTAATCGCCTGTTTATATCCACTCAGTATTTCAGAAACCTTTGATAGAGCGCTCAAAGCTCAGTTAGTTCCCGTCTTGTCAGGCCTACTGTGTATCTATGCTATCGGCTCAGTCATTGGCCCTTATACAGCGGCACTTATCATGGAGCGCTTTAATGGTAGTGCTCTATTTGGGTTTTTAATATTTGTCGATCTTGGCTTGATTGTCTTTACCATCTACCGAATGTCGGTCAGACAAGCACTTCCTGTGGAAGAGCAAGAAAGCTTCGTCATGCATACTCCAGCGTCAATCCATGAAGAGCTTGATCCACGTACTGAGTACCAAAATTACTCACTCTACGTTGATGAAGTTTGGGAACAGGTAGAATCGTTAGCCAAAGATCACCCAAGCAAGGCAATTGCATTAATACGTGGGCTATCAAACAAAAACCCAGAATGGGCAGCATCCCTAGCAGAGAAGGCCGCCCAACTAGATAATATCGATACAGTGGTGCTATTTCGCTCTCTTACCCTGACCAACCCAGACTTTTCGATTGAGATAGCGAAAAAACTCGCGGAATCAGAGCATGAACAGGTCGACGAGATTGTTGAATGGCTGATTGAAAAAGAACCTGAGAATACCATGCAGATCTTGGTAACCATCAGTGATGCAATGGAAGAGCAACCAAGCAACTTGGTTGAAACACTCGCAGAACAATCTCCAGAGAAGTTGGCCGAATTCAGTCAGGAATTGGTCGCCAATATGGTTGAAACCAACCAAAACCTAAGGCTTGCGGACCGAGAAGAGAGTGATATTAATGAATCGGTCGAAGAGTTTATTAGTACGATTGCGGAATCTGCTCCCGAGCAAGTAGAAGAGATTACTCAGCTAGTTGAGCAATCTATTCAAGAACACGAAGAGCAGATCAACCCTGACACGCCATAGTTGTCGGGGTTACTTTATCAATCGAACCACTAGCGAACCCGGTGCACGAACCGATTCCACATTATGGCTGATCACGGTTCCGCTTGTAGGTGAGTAGTAGGTTTGGAGCTCATCACCAAAGCTATTGTATTGCGTAGCAAGTTTTTGCCCCTGTTCGACATTTTCCAACAACTCAACATGACAAATCACAAAGCCACCTTGCTCTGCCCTCACACTGGTGATGGTATTTCCCTCAACGCATTGCTCTTGTGTCGTCTGTACCTCTCCAGCAAGCATCTCGTAAGAGCGCAGTACATTCAAAACACCCAGCGTTGCTCTATCAACCATCTCTAAATCGGTATAACGGCCCACACCGACTTCAATAGTAATGGAAGGAATATCGGCGCGATTGTAAACCGTTTCAAGAATTCCAGGGTCACCGGGGTCATTGAGAATCACATCAGGGTTGATCAGCCTCGCCATCCGAATCGCATCGTCAATTCGGTAATCGGCAAACGCATAAAGTGGATACGCACTACCGCTGGTTTGAGAGTGGAGATCAATCGCAAGATCAGCGTTGGGCTTGAGCAAATTCTCCCATAAGCTATAGGCATAGCGACTGGCATCATCGCCATTAGGGCTACCTGGGAATATACGATTAAGGTTCGCAGATGAACTGTCTGGCGCAGCGGAGTGAAAATCGCGACTGTGGCGAGCAATGCCTGATAAATTAACCGCCGGAACGATAGTAACGCAGCCAGAAATCGCTTTGCCCTCTAGCTCTCGGGCAAGCTTTTGCGCCGTTAAAATACCATTTTGCTCATCACCATGGACACCCGCCGTAATCACAATGCGTTTTCCGGGCTTAGCCCCTTTAAACACTCTAACAGGCAATGTTTGCGGATGACCAATCGCGTCCGTTGCCACCGCAAACCAGAATTTATGCTCTCCCGCCTCAAGCGCGTTGACGTCTAGCGCTTGAATAGTTGGGTACATAGGCACAATACATTCATTGAGTGGCTTGGTCATTTTATTCTCCATCTGCATAAAGCCTCTAGCAAGTTACACTTGGGCAACCAATTTTTGCAATAAACGAATCAGCTCATCACGCTCTTGTGGATCAAGTGCACTGAGGATTTTTTGATTAATCCCTAAAGGAATGGGGATGAGTTGCTCTCTAAGAGCACGCCCTTCATCCGTCAGGTAAATTCGAAAAGAACGGCGGCTGTTGGGATCCGCTTGTCTTTCAACCAGCCCGAGATTTTCAAGTTTATCGAGTGTTCTAGTTGTGGTTGAGTTTTCCACCTTAGATTTCTGCGCAATCTCGCGTTGGGTCACGCCCTCTTCTTCCCATAAACACATCAACGTAGGCCACAGAGCAATCGTCAGGCCATGTTTTTTTAGTTCCGTATCAAATGTTTTTGCGGCGTCATTAGCCACAACATTAATCAGCCAACCAAAACTACGTTGTCTATCGAATTTTTCACTCATTTACAACTTACTCACTATGAGAATGCAACTATTGCCATGGTAACTGATGTTGCTACAACTAGCACTAATAATGCGCGCCATTGAGAGACTAGCAATACACTCCCTGATTGATTTAGAAAGGTTTGCTTACCGGTTACCATTGCCCAAGTCAGTGGTTTGGAGCGTAACTTGTAAAACACAATTGCACCAACATGCAAAGCCACTAATGCAGGTAGGAGGTTTGCCAACAGTAAGTGCGCAGTTTCAAGCAAAGAGAATACTGAATCCGTTAGCCAAACTTCAGCATACGGCAAATTATCAAGCAATCCCGCCAAGGCCATTCCTGAAATACATTGAACAAGTAAAGCGCAAAGCAAGGTTAGCACCATCCACCCTCCCGCTGGGTTATGACCTGGTCGCGATGACTCCCTCCCCAATAGGTAGTTGAATACACTCTTTGGTGAACGCAGAAACTGCCTAAAACGACTCGTTTCACTGCCAACAAATCCCCAAACTATCCGCCATATGATCAAGGTCGTAATAGCTAAACCCAGCTGGACGTGCGGACCATTACCGGAAAAACCACTCGCCAATAGCGCCATAAAAAGTCCTGCTTGAGCCCAATGATATAGGCGTGTTGATAGATCCCATACTTTCATTTGATACCTCTTCAATTGTTTGGTTGTTTATTTCATTTGCATTAATTTACACAGCAATAGTTGCAATTGCAACTATTGCTGTGTAAATTAAACCCCAACAACACGCCATGATCGAAAATGATCAAACGATAAGAAGAGACGACCAATATGAACAAAGTCATTGTCAGCCTATTGTGCTCAACCCCTTTACTGGTTAACGCGCAAGATTACTCGCAGCAAATTGAACAAAGACAGCATGCTTTTGAGCAAGTAGAAACACTCGTTAAAAGTGCGAGCCGCACCCTAGATGGTTCAAATACGGAGTGGGACAAGCTTGGCTCTACCAGTTCACAGTTAAAAAACCATAGCCAAAGCCTTTTAGCTCTGTTTCCAACTGGCAGCCAACAAGGCAGTAAAGCGAAAGAGAGTGTATGGAGCAAACCCGAGAAATTTAATCAACTGTTGCTGCAAATGGATAAAGGCTTTGAACAGCTTTATCAGGCTAGCCAGCAACAAAGTCCATCCCTTGCTGAGTCTAGCTTAGACTCCGCGCAAAAAACCTGTAAAAGCTGCCACCGAAGCTACCGCTCGCGCTGGTAATCAACCACAAACGATAACTTATCCAAATTACATAGAGGAACATGACATGAAAGCATTAACTACCGCAGCACTCATCACATCACTTTTCGCTTCAACTTTTACAATTGCGGCAGACTTCGGTGTCTCACTCGAATGGAACACCGACAATGCAGAAGAAGTTCTTAATACCATGCCAGAGCAAAAAGCAGCCTTTGGCAAACTCGTGGAACAAGGCGAAATCAAAGACATGTTCGTGTCTCGTAGCCAGATTGATAACCGCTCAGTACAGATGCTGCGCTTTGTTATCGAAGCCGACAGTCCAGAGCAAGTAGAACAAAAACTGAAGGATTTACCACTGTATAAAAAAGAGTTGGTCAAAATAGCGAACATTCAGCCAATGGGTTCAAAATGGTTAGATAACACACCTGTTTACAACAACTATGGAGTCACAATCACATGGAAGAAAGGGATAGAAGCACTAGAGATGGATCGTGTACTAGGCATCGACTTGCAACGTGTCATCAGCCTAAATCAGGCGGGGCTCGTCACGTCATCTTACCTAGATACACAAGAACTTAACGACGGAATTGTACGTCCAATTTACTCAGTTGCCTTTCTTGCTAAAGACGCACAACATGCTCAAGAGTTGAGTAAACAGTTTGAAGCCGTCATGCTTGGCTACGCGACAATTCAAGTTCAACACCTAGGTCACAAAATAAAGATTCAATAAAACCAAAATGGGTCACATTGCAGTGACCCATTTTTCTTTAACTTTCTTTCGTTGAGGTAACAATAACACTAAACAGAATCAGTGCCCCACCAACCACCTGTAACAGACTCAATGACTCCTGCAACCACACCATAGCGAATATCGCACCAAACAAAGGCTCACTGCCCATCAGCAAAGACACCCGTGTCGGTGACGTTCTGCGCACCGCATAGTTTTGAACATAGAAGGCAAACAAAGTACAAAACAACACAAGGTAAGCCACGGTTATCCAAAACTCGGTACTGGTTGGGATAACAAGTTCAGATGCAGGTAGGTACGCCATAGCAGCGAATATCGCGACACCAGCAACCACCAACGATTGAAGAGAGGTTAGCGTGCTTGTGGTAATTTCTTTTCCTTCGGTAAAACGCTTGGTTAGCGTCACCATTAAGGCTCTGAGCAATGCCGCCCCTAGGATAAAATAGTCACCTGTATTGAGTGACAATTCGATACCTTGGTTACTGGTTAGCAACAAGACGCCCACTACACTGCACAAAGTTAAACCCCATAAGGTATTGCTGACTCGTTTCTTATTGATTATCAACTCGGCGAAGGCCGTCAGTATCACTGATAAGCTAATCAAAAACGCCGCATTTGATGCTGAGGTTTGAGAAACCCCGAACACTTCGCAGAAAAAAATCGCCGATAGGATAAAACCGGTCGGTATGGCAATCTTCCAGTCTTTATTGAGCCCGCGGCGAAAGTCTCGAATCACTACAGGTAGCATACATAGAAAAGTGATCGAGAAACGAATCGAAATGAAAACTAAAACGCTAGTGTAAACAAGAGCACTCTTGGTCAGTCCATAACTTGTGCCCCAAAAAACTGCGACGAGTAGCAACAATGATTCGGTTAACGGAAACTTAAAACTTCCTTTTTTTAATTGACCCGTAGCCGTTGTCATCTTATTCCTCCATTTTTGTAAAAGCGATAACGAGTACATCCCTGTACGCGCATTTATCTATACTGTTTGGTGTGATGGCGGTCACCTCATGCATGGTTTTTTCATCATTGGCTAACACCACATCAAATGTTTTATCCAGCGTCAGGGATTCCAAAGTATTGCCCTTGTCGTCTGTGATCGTAGTTTCACCGCCAGACACATTGATCTTATTGATCATCAGTGACGCAATATAGGTCACGCCGTCACGATGTAAACCTTCTGGAGTTGGCTCACCTTGTTCAGCTTCATCAGCGATGATTCGATAGGGGTGTAAGCGAATGTTCCAATCCGTTGCCTGTTCTTCTGCCAAGTCATACACATCGCTCAGCAACAGCAAAAGTCTCTCTAGAATTGGTGATGTGACAAAACGATCCGTTAAAGGCTCAAAATGACGCTCAATGTCTCCATTCAATGAATTGATATAAGAAGGCTGAACATAAGGCTCATGGGGCAACATTGAAATCTGCTTACCACCTTTTGCTTTTAAGAACTGACCATAACGTCGATAGCGATACGCCCCACCATCTGCCATATAGCGATCACGCTCTAGGTGGTTCCAGCAGTTTTTAAATCGAATCACCTCATCTACATTGGTTGTCAGCAGATTGGTCATCTGCTTACCACTGACAAAAACATAACTATTTTGACTGAGTATCTGAGCAATAACCGATGCATGACGCTCGATAGGCTTTTTCACCGTTTCCATATAGGTCACCTCGCACTACGCCGTTTGTTGTTGTTTTTTTAATGATGAGGGAGAGAGTGTGCGCAAACTTCTTTTATGAGCGGTTTGCACCTCCCATGCATCTCTATCACGAAGATACTTAGGCTCATCTGCAACTATGCTAGTTGCGAGAACATGTCCGCGTGATAGTGAGAATAAAACACTGCCAGAGACATGCTCGGCAGTGTGAGCGATGAACGCATAACTTGAGCTCTGCAACATGCTTCCCCAACGGCCTTCAACCGCTTCTTGGGTCCACATTTCATTGTGCATCGCTTTTGCTTTGAGAACATCGGTAGGTAAAGTTGCTGTTTCCAACAACTTATATGCTTTCATAAGGATGTGAGCAGCGGGTGCTTCGCGCACCTCTAAGACTTTCTCATCCTCATCTAGGTGGTCGAAACCTACATATCGACCGATTTCATACGCGCCAACGTGGTTGTTAATGAAAGCAATTAACTCTTTAAGATTCATCGGTAAATCATTGATTGTTACCGGATATCCCTTACGAAATCCTATTCTTACTTGATGGTTGTCAAGCTGCTTCGCTGGATCCCATTTTGACCAGCTAAACAGAGATTCTGAGACAGTAAATGATTCTGGGTCATCCAAAACGCCCGACTCAAATTCACGGCACCAAAGATTGGCATCACCGCTGACATTGCGAGATTTAAATCCAACTAAACCAGAATGAAATAGCGCTGCGGTTTTCTCTTCACGAGTCAGTGCGGAGTATTCATAGGGCGAGCCGTAATATCCCTGATAGCCACTCGCCTCAATTGCGCCATTTAGACGTCTGAGGCTATTTTGAGATTGATTAGCGGTGTGGATGATGGCCTGACAATTGAGCTTTTGTGCCACTTGCACTGCCTTTTTGACAATGATTGGACGTGATAATGAAGAACTGACAGGGTAATCGCCAAGATAGAGGGCCTGTGCTTGTATTGCAGAAACCAAACTATGTTCAACGAATTCTTGTTTAGCATCGAGGATCATGAGTTCGACACCATAATGATCGGTAATCAGCTTTAAATTGGACTCATCAATGCCTTCTCCAAGATCAACCACTAATGCGGTCACCTTCACTTTTTGTTCTTTAAGTATCTCGAGGAGGTATGTGCTATCTAAGCCACCACTGAACAGAGTTAAAACATGCTTAACCGTACTGGAGATGGTACGAATGTCTTCAATACTTCTTAACTTCTTCACGATGTCCTTTCCGCTTTCCTTGCTGTCAATTGACTTAATTAGTATCCATAAGTAACTTTATCGAAACAATACTGCAAATATGCAAAGGATTTTTGCGCCATGGACACAAATAGGCTTATTCCACTGTTATCTGAGATGGCAATCTTCGTCAACGTCGTCGACTCTGGTAGCTTTTCAAACACGGCAAAAAAACTCGGGGTTTCACCCTCATCGGTCAGCCGCTCGATAACCCGCTTAGAAAATGCATTAGAGGAAAAGCTGCTTGAGAGAACCACGAGACAAATGCGCCTAAGCTCCACCGGTCAGGAAGTCTATAGTCTGTGCAGCGATATGATTAACTCAGCAAAAATGGCGGTCTCAGCGGCTCAGGCGGACAAAACCGAAGTTTCAGGTGTACTGCGTGTTGCGGCGCCTAAAGCTCTCTCTAGACAAGTGCTAATGCCGATGGTACTCGATTTTATTGATGCCTTCCCCAATGTGGCGCTACAGCTAAAAGTCGCGGATCACTATATCGATCCTATTGGGGATGAAGTTGATGTCATTATTCATATCACTGACAAACCTACGGAAGGATTGATCGCCAAAACGTTAACCCAGTGCCGCCTAGTCATGTGCGCCAGCCCTGCATATATCGAGCAACAAGGAATGCCAATCCACCCAGAAGATATTTCATCCCACAACTGCCTTTGTCTTGGCGAAAACCCTCGCGATCGGGTTTGGGACTTTACCAATAATCACAAGAAAGTATCGATTAACGTTAATGGCTCATTTGCCGTCAACCACAGTGAGATTCGTCGTGAGGCCGTGTTACGAGGAGTCGGAATTTCGGTATTTCCAGAGTTTGCTATTCAAGATTATGTGGAATCAGGAGAGGTGATTGAAATTCTGCGCGACTGGCATGTAGGAGGCAATTACCAAGGTAAGGTCATTGCTCAGTATGCTCAGTCAAAGTTCATCCCGGGGCAAATAAAAACCTTTGTCGACTACATTCAAGACAGGTTTAGTCAGTTATAAAAAAGCGGAGGTTATCCTCCGCTGATTCTAATTAATATGTGTTTACTATTTCATCTGTGCTTCTAAGTGGCTAACCAAGTGTTCTGCGAGTTGATGGCTAGCGATATTTCGAGCTATCGTTTCAGTAGCGAGCTTGCCAACTTTGACTACATCAAGCCAATCTTGAATCATGCAATCAAACCCTTTGCTGGCAAGCATTGGAGTCCAATCTTTCAGCACGAGTTTTGATTCTCGATTTTGTTGCCAAACTCGCCCCTCAACAAAAGAGTCAAACTCTAACGCTTTGTTTGCATAGGCCGCTGACACTCTTTCTTTGGTAATGCCAAATTGTCTATTCATCGACGCATGTAGCAACGTTGAATCCAATTGCCATTGAACATCGACCCGAGCAAGCTGACGCTGCTCAAACTGCGCAGTCACATAGACATCATCCAGTGTTGCTTGCCCGTTTAGGTTTACGCTATCTAGAGGATGGATGAAATCATCAAACACAAAGGTACGAATATCACCCGGTTGATTGTATCTGTGTTTCTCCCACCTTAGGGAAGTGAGGTCGCCAACCGCCCCTTGACCAAGTTCCTTAATATGCTCGTTATACAAAGGAATATGGCGGCGATTAAAACCGACATACAGTGGCTGGTTGCGCTTTTCAGCCAGTTCATACAGAAACTCAACGTCTTGTGCACTATCTGCTAGCGGTTTATCAACAAAAGTGGGAATCCCTTGCTGGATAAAATAGGCGGCAATCTCACGATGAGCGGATGTAGCAGCATGAATCATCACCGCGTCAGGGGCAAAAGCTAAAAGCTGTTGATAGTCTTGGCACTGCTTTTCAACTCGATACTGTTGGCCGAGGCTAGCTAAGGTTTCAAGATTGCGCGTACAGAATATTGGCTCAACATCAGCGCGTTGGCAAATCACTGGTAGGTACGCTTTTTGCGCTATATCACCCAATCCAATAATGGCTACTTTCATCTTTTACACTAGCTCCATTTTAAAATTCGAACTTCATTACCCTCTTCAGGTAATCTCGGGATATTGAGAGACAATAACAAAGAAACCAACGCCATTCCGGCACCAATGTAGAAGACCGCCGCTGGCGATACTAGCCAGATAAAGCCGAACGTCACTGGAATAAACACAGCTGCAATATGGTTAATGGTGAAAGAGACGCCGGCGGTAGACGCCATATCCGCAGGGTCAGCGATTTTTTGGAAATAGGTTTTGATCGCGAGCGCTAGAGCAAAAAACAGATGGTCGATAACATAGAGTGCCGCAGCCCATTCTGCTGTCTCTACCAAAGCGTAACCAACAAAGACCCCAATCAAGCCAACATATTCAAACATTAACGCTTTACGCTCACCGACTTGACCAATAAAGCGACCAATACGTTTGGCGAAAAGGAAGTTAAACACGTAGTTGATGATAAATAGTAGAGTGACATCTGCGGCAGAGTAACCAAAACGCTCCACCATTAAAAAGCCTGCAAACACAGTGAAAATCTGACGGCGTGCACCACTCATAAAGGTCAGCGCATAGTAGAGCCAATAGCGTTTTTTCAGAACCAATTTTTTATTTTGCTGCACCTTGGTTTCAAATTGAGGAAAAGCAAACGCCATCCACACCACGAGCAAGAACCCAACGCCGCCAAAGGTTAAGTAGACCCATTGGAAATCCATCTTGAAGACCTCTAGACAAATCCAAAGCGAGCCATAGGTCACCAATGAGGCCAATGCGCCAACAGAGATAAACTTACCAAGCATTTCTGGTGCTTCGTCTTTAGAAAGCCACTGTAGTGATAAAGACTGTTTCAGCGTTTCGAAATAATGAAAGCCGGTAGACATGAGAAGAGTCGTAAACAGTAATCCAAAAAGTGAAGGAAAAAAGCCAGTGATTGCAGTGCCTAGTGTCAAAGCAGCGAGGGAAAGTATCATAAAACGCTGCTCTCGAATAAACAGCAACACAAACACTGCAGTAAAAGCAAGAAAGCCCGGTATTTCACGCACGCTCTGCAACAAACCTATATCTGAACCATCAAAGTTTGCTCGCTCAATAACGAAGTTGTTAAGCAGCGCCATCCAACTTGAAAAAGCAATGGGGACGACGATTGAAATAAGCATGAGGAAGTTTTGCGGAGTTTTCCAACTCGCGGAATGATTCATGAGTGATTCCTTATGTGAACAAGCTGTTACATTAGATCGCCTTCGTCCCAGAAACAAACGAATTTACAATTTATACCATCGTAGCGCGCTTAGGCTTTGAAATGGTGTATCACCTACAATACTCAAGAAAAAATTTCTTTAAAACAATGCTTTAACATTCCTATTATTCTGGTTATGGTGAAGGAATGTTTAACCAGTCGAAAAGGCAAATAATATGGAAATAATAATACGTCCGACTCAAGTCTGCGATGCCGCTGCATTGTGTGAAATTTACTCACAACCTAAAGCGCAACGTGAGACACTCCAGCTCCCAAAACCTTCGTTGAGCATGTGGACGACCCGACTGGAAAACATGCCTACTGGTGTCTATAGCTTTGTGGCAGAAGTTGACGGTAAAGTGGTTGGTAATATTGGCTTTGAGCACTCTCAACGGCCCCGCACGGCTCACTGTGCAAGCTTTGGTATCGGCGTGCACGATGATTACCACGGGCTGGGTATAGGCAGCAAGTTAATAGAGACTGTGCTTGACTTAGCCGACAACTGGCTGCAAGTAAAAAGAGTACAGCTCGAAGTCAATACCGACAATGACAAAGCCATTGCTTGTTATAAGAAGTTTGGATTCGAGATAGAAGGTGAGTCCAAATTCGGATCTTACCGAGAAGGTGAATACATTAACACGTATTACATGGCGCGTATCAAAGTGTAACTTTTGCGAGGCTTACCTAAGGGTAAGCCTTTAACATCTCTAAGGCGCGTTCTTTCAAACCCTCTGTGTAGTCATTGATTTTCCAATGTTTTGGACTCCAACCTTTCACAAAACGCTGAAAGTCTGTCCATGCAATGGCAAACAAAGGACGCCAAGCCGCTTCAACCTCTTCGGCAGATAAATGAGGTTGATGTTTCTGCAGTGCCAACTGAAGAGCAGCGAAATACTCATCCAGAATCCAAGCTTCCATTTCAGCACATTGTTGCGGCTCCACCGCACTGCTCATAAACAGCGCGACATCTTTCATCGCACACCCTTTACCTATGTACTGAAAATCGACTGCAGCTGCGTTTTTACCATCTGGAGAGAAGCAGAAGTTAGCCAGCTTCGCATCGCCATGCACGAGCGTTGTATAAGCGGCACTCTGGAGTACACTATCTATCTGCTTTGCTTTTGCCTTCAGCCCCTCATCACTCAATGCTTGTAACTCATCAGCTCGGGTAGCTAAATGCCAATAGGTGCCCACTTCCCACAGCCCCTCTCCTTGATGACCGATATGCTGGGCATGGAAATCGGCCAGCCAGCTAAGACAAGCACTTAAGTGATGTTGAGTTGGTGCTGTGACGACTTCGGTAAAACCCACCTGCTGAAGATCTTCCATCACCAATAACAGCTCTTGTTCATGCTGCTCAACCAGTATCGTTTGTGGAACTTTGGCATGGCATCGCCTCGCCGCAAATTGATACCAATTTAGTTCGACTTGATACGATCGAAGTTTACGTTGGTGCGAGACATCAGTATTCCAGCCTTTTGGGTGATGCTTAGGTTTCGGCAACAGAACATGTTTAACGATAATGCTGGTGCTATCGACATTGAGACGAACGAGCTCACCATAGCCACCCCATAAGGTTTGTAATACATCTAACGAATGTAGTGTGGAGTAGCCAAGCTCTGAAAGAAGCGGTTGATAGTTGTACTTCATTGTTATTCTGCTTTGATATGAGACCACTGAGCATTGCGATTCAAGTAATGCACAACATAGCTGCAAATCGGCTCAACCTTTACACCAAGTTGTTCCACTTCCGGTAAGACGGCTTCCATCATCACTTTCCCGTAACCTTTACCCTGAAGCTCCTCAGGTACCTTGGTCGAGGTGATAGCGTACACATTGCCTTTGTCTTCAAACTTCACGATTGCGTAGTGATCTCCCTCGAGATGAACACGAAACTGTGAGTTTACTTCATCAAGAATTACCTTATGAGACATGTTGACTCCTAAAAATGATACTTAGCTCAACTTTATTGAGTGATTTGATGTTTGAACATACCGCCAAGCAAACATAGAATGGCATTGTCCGAAGTATATTTGTTTGTCATACGGACGTCACATATTCACCTACCTCAAAAACAATAACATGGTGGGAACAACGGAGGCTAGATGAATACCCAAGCAGCGGTAATTAAAGAGCAACCTGCTCGCTCTACAAACGACAGAAATGTTTCAACCTTAAATAGCACTGATGCATTAGCCATGATTGAGCATGGCGGTGAGTTGACGATTGGCATTACAACACCTGTAGGGACAACTTTTCGCTGTAAAACGTCTTTTATTGGTACTCACTCCGGCAATGTCATTTTAGCCGAGCTACCAAAGCTTTCAGAAGACGATTTAAACTTTTTCTTCCAAGAGGGTTTTTGGGCAACCATTCGAGCAATTTCGCCGAGAGGAGAAGGGGCTATTGTTCACTTTCGAGGACAACTCCAACATGTCATGAAAGCCCCTGTGCCGATTTTCACCCTCTCTGTTCCTCAAACTATGCAGGTCACGCAACTGCGTAAAGAGCCGCGTTTCGAAGTGAATCTAGCAGCAAGAGTGATCGCTGAAACTCATAAGCTCGATTGTGAAATTCGTGACCTCTCGAAAAGTGGTTGTCGCTTTATCACTGCCCCATTGAGCCGCCCTTTCCAAGTTGGCGATGAGATCGCTTTAAATGTTCAACTAAGCTCACTAAAAGGCGTAGAGTTCGCTCCTTTGTATGGAAAAGTGTGCAACTTACAGCGCTCGTTACATTATGCTCGCTATGGTGTAGCATTTACTGATGATGGAAAAGACAACGCCAAGGTATTGCTCGGTCATTTAAAATTTGATGGCACCAAGCTTACGCTAAGATAACCTGACGAATACAAAAACGCCCTGCAAATTTGCAGGGCGTTTTGTTATATAGGACTTATTACCCAATAAATGAAATGTAGCCTTGGAGGATAATCAAGTTAACAATGTCAATGAAAAATGCACCGACAATTGGCACGACCATAAATGCTTGTGGTGACGGACCAAACTTATTCACCAGAGACCCCATATTCATTACCGCAGTCGGCGTAGCACCTAGGCCAAAACCGCAGTGACCACCAGCAATAACAGCCGCGTCGTAGTTTGAGCCCATGACTTTGAAAGTCACAAAGTATGAAAAAACACCTAACACAACAGATTGCACAGCCAGAATGATTAAGAACGGAATCGCTAAGTCAAAGATATTCCATAGCTTCAAGCTCATCAGCGCCATTGCTAAGAATAGAGACAAGGAAACTGTACCTAATATATCCACCGTTTCCGCATCCACTTTATGCGTCTTAGTCACTTCTAACAAGTTGGTGATGAATACGCCGATAAATAACGCATAAACGAAATCAGGAATCATTAGCCAACTGATCTCAAAGCTGCTGACCCACTGCTCTAGATATTTAGCGCCCGTCACACAGATAAGAAGAATAAACAAAATCTCGATGACTTTTTTCGCGGTTACTTTGTCTTCTTCATATTCATTGTAAGTAACAAGTTCAGGAAAACGCTCATGGGTATGTATGCCAGTACCATATTCAGATTCAAAGCCATTCTTGTTAATCAGCTTTTGCGCGACTGGACTACCAATAATACCACCGATGATCAAACCAAACGTGGCCGATGCCATTGCGATTTCAAGCGTGTTAGATAAGCCATAACTATCAGCAAATGTTTGCGACCAAGCCGCACCAGTACCATGCCCACCAGAAAGCGTAATAGAGCCAGCAATCAAACCCATTAAAGGATCAAGCCCCAAAGCGGTCGCCATAGAGACACCGACACCGTTTTGGATAATGATATAAAAAGACGCAACGGCTAAGAAGATAAAGACTTTAGCACCCCCTTTCATCAACTGGGTGTAGTTAGCAGCAAGGCCAACAGTACTAAAGAACATCAACATAAACACTTCTTGCAACGGTAGAGAGAACTCCAGGTCTATGCCATTGAAATGCATTAATGTGATGATGACAGCTACGATAAGACCACCGACAATCGGCTCAGGGATATTGAACTTCTTTAAGACAGGAAGTTTAGAGTTGACGAAGTGCCCTAAGAATAAAACGCTGATAGCGATTAAGAAAGATTCTAGCGGTCCAACTGAAATTATCTGATTCATATAACCTCTTTTTTTGATTCACTCATCTTCCCTAACGAGTCCAGAGCCCTTATTGACTCTGTGGAGCTATGCTCATTGATTCAATTTTTCTATTGAAATTTGTCCTTATACAAACAGCCTCAAGATGCTCGTTTCAACAGTTAACCCTGTAAATATTAGTCTGGGTTGCGAAAAGAAAGCGGGCATTATTAATAAACTTGCGCCCATTTGTCGAGTATTGACTTAAAAAACACGACTTAAGAGGGTGTAAACGTGCGCCAGATATTAGCTTTACACATTCAGACGAGATAAAGATTGACAAGGTTTTCGGCAAAAAAATAGCCAACCGCAATGTTGCGATTGGCTTATATATAGTGTGAACAAATTACATTCACTAACAACGTCAGTTGGCTAGGTGACCCTCGGCTTAATAAGGGTCGCTTTTATTAATGCAGTTAGCGTGCCAACTTTAAAACCACGTTATTTTTGTCTTACACCGCATTTTTTGGGCGGTTTTACTTGCCAAAATGCAATATGAAAATTGCATTTTGCAATTATTTGCAAAAACATATTAAACCATGTTCCTATAAACACATTTATCAACGTTGATTTTTCATACTTTTTCTACATAAGAGTCGGTATACTCTTGGCACCTAAATTTAGTTATCACGAAGAATGAACTACTTAACTACTTTTCTCAAAGGCATGGCAATGGGCGCAGCAGACGTTGTACCTGGTGTGTCAGGCGGGACAATCGCATTCATTACTGGTATTTACGACACCTTGCTTGAAAGTATTCGTCGCATTAACCCTAGTGTTATTAGCATCTGGAAGCGCGAAGGTTTTAAAGCAGCGTTTGCACATATCAATGGTTTCTTTCTCATTGCCCTGTTTGGCGGTGTACTAACCAGTATTGCAACCCTCGCTAAACTGATTTCATGGCTACTGGTGACTCACCCCATTCCACTATGGTCATTTTTCTTCGGGCTGATTCTGGTATCTGTGTTCCATATGCTTAAGCAGATTGAACAAAAAAGCCTAAGCCGATTGGTCTTTCTGCTGCTCGGGGTCGCATTCGCTTATAGCATAACGGTACTTAACCCACTCCAACTTGAACCAACCAGCATCAATGTTCTTCTCGCGGGCGGTATCGCTATTTGTGCGATGATCCTACCAGGCATCTCTGGCAGCTTTATCTTGTTATTGATTGGTATGTACACCCCAGTATTGGCAGCGGTTAAATCCTTTGATCTTCCGATCCTCGCTTTGTTCCTAACGGGTTGTGTTTTAGGCTTACTAAGTTTTTCTCACGTTCTTTCTTGGCTTCTAAAACGTTTCAGAGATCTTACTCTCGTCTTCCTAACTGGTTTAATGCTAGGCACTTTACCTAAAATCTGGCCGTGGAAAGAAACCATCAGTTGGCGCACCAACTCTAGCGGTGAGCAAGTCCCTCTGATTCAGCACAACTTATCACCTTCTGCCTTTGAAGCATTGAATTCTCAACCATCTCAACTCGGCATTGCTATTGTCTTAATGCTTTGTGCAATCGGCTTAGTTCTAGGTTTAGAGAAGTTCGCCGAAAATAGAGACCTTTAATCTTCAGCTTTGAACAACGGCTTCCATTGAAGCCGTTTTTTATTGCCATAAATCTAATCTGTAATGATAATCAATTGTAATAAGGGTTAGGTTTCTTTATTCTTGGCTCAACTGATTTAACGGAATAAGTACAACAATATGAGTGGCCATTCATTCTTTGAGCACCTCTTCGAGCACTCACAGCAAGTCACCCCTTATCTGCACGGCTCAATAAAACCCCTAACAGAGGTCAATACCGAGCACCCGCTCATTCATATGGATCGCTCGAGCTCAGAGAGTATTCGTGAACTGTACGAAAGACTTCAACTAGAACATCCCGAAGCCGGAGCGGCTTACTGGCTGACTCGTACTTGGACACTGCTTTGTTGGCAGCCTATTTATGTCGCTTTTATTGCTATCTACTCTTGCCAAGGTTTACCTAAACTCTCAGCTATTGGCCAACAAGTTCAGCCCAATTTTATCAGTGGCTATCAGTTTGACAGTGAAGACTACTTTGAGGGGACTGAAAAAGAGTTAATTGAACAAGCTGGCAAAGAGCTCAACGCTCTATTTGATTATTTCCGCCATGAGATGAGTATCTGGACTCGTATCCGACCTGGATTTACTAATCACCTATTTGCAGACGGGATACTCGGTTGTCTAGTTAAGTTAAGTCAATTTGCTCCCGACCTTCCCGGAGAGTATTTAATTGGTCAAGCTCGACAATGGTTAGCTGCCTGCAACCTTCCTGAAAAACTCATGGCTTCACTTAGCTATGATGAAGCATCGAAGCAACTCGTCTTCGTGCGAACTTCTTGCTGCTTAGTCTATAAGTGCCAAGGACGGGAACTCTGTACTGACTGCCCTCGGCACCCGGACAATAAACGTTAAGACAGCTCGGAAACGTCTTTAGAGGGGCTCTTGGTAACTAAATAAGCAATTGCGACTATCAAGACTGAAAACGCGAGACACAAATAAATAGGATACAAAGGGTTTATGGTTGCGGTGAACGCCAACAACGACGCTAATCCATAGCCAATAGTATGTGACATAGCGATGTAACCCGCCACGGAGCCTGGTGCATCACTACGCTTTTCAGTCGCCTCAGAAGTATAGGCGGGAACAAGTAGAGCAGCTCCGCACGCGGCAATTGCCATAGCTAAAGCGTACAGCCAGATATAGGGTAAGAGGAAAAGTACCAAGCCACACAGCAAGGCCAACGCCCCGAGTCGATACATTTTCACTGGCGTGATTTTTCTGTTTTTAACAACTAGCAGCTGAACGGTAAACGTGCACGCCGCGCTGATCGTCAACAGCACCCCAATCCCGTCACTGATTTGAGCCGTCGACCAACTGGTTACCGAACTCATCAGCGGGGTGAAGGTGTACTGTAACAGCGCTATCGCCGCGCAAAGTAGCAAACCACTCACCAGATAAGGCATGAAAGATTTATTCGGCAACCAAGATAAAGCCTCAGCCGATTTCTTACTCTTTACACAATGTTGAGGCCTTGGCAGCAAGAGCACCGCGAAGAGAGCGACAACAGGAAGCGCGATCATCAGCATTAATGGCGCATAGGGAGACAACTTTAACGCCATTATCGCGATCAAAGGCCCAACAAGCCTACCCGTGCTCAACCCAATACTGATACTCGTGATGGCTTGTAATCGATTCTCTGCACCATTCAAAAGGATTGCCCAATGTTGGCAAGCGGGCACCATTCCCGACACAGTGCAACCGTATATAACCCGAGCGAGTAGCAAGCCAACTAACCAGACCATCACCATATGAGGCTTATACTCACTTAGGATGGCAAATAGAAACAAGAGCACGAAACTGATCGCCATGCCAAACAAGGCTTGGACAGCCACATTTCTCGGCCCACGTTTATCGCTATACCTTCCCCAATAAGGTGCCGAGGGCAAGAACAGAAAGCTCCCAATCGCGATGAGAATCGACCAAGTAGGTAAGCAAAATGCAGAGCGTTCAACTAAAAAAGGCAACGAAACGAGCAAGCCATTTTGGCCAATACCCATGAGTGCTGCAGCTGAACTGATTGCCCACAGTTGAGTCTTTTTGCTGTGTAAAACCGACATATTTGTAATTCATTGTAATTGTTATAAAAGTCAGCAATGCCCTATCCATTATCACTAATGATAGAGTTATTGATTGTGAAAATAATTCTCATTGCTTTTTTGGCGTGGTAAAGTTAGCGGCTAAAAGCCAATAACTCAACTTCATATTTCACTTATGTATCAACTTGTCGATGCGTCGTTCGAAATCGACGGTAAAGTTATCTTATCTCCCACTACGCTTGATTTTGCTCCGGGGAAGGTAACAACTCTCCTTGGTCACAATGGTTGCGGTAAATCGACTTTAGTCAAACTTCTTAGTCGTCAAAATGCGCCAACCCATGGACAAGTTTTGTTTGATCAACAACTCGTCTCTTCGTTTTCGAGCTTAGAGTTCGCCCATAAAGTGGCTTATTTGCCTCAACATCCGCCGATCACTGACGGTGTTACCGTTCGCGAGCTGGTATGTTTTGGACGCTACCCATGGAAAGGGGCATTTGGTCGTTACGGAAAAGAAGATTACGCCATTGTCGACGAAGCGATAGAGAAAGTTGGCTTAACACCATTTTCACAGCGATTTGTCGCTACCTTATCAGGTGGTGAAAGACAAAGGGCTTGGGTCGCTATGCTACTCGCTCAACAAAGCCAATGTATTTTGCTTGATGAACCGACTTCGGCTTTAGATGTTGCCCATCAATATGAACTATTAGCCTTAATCCGAGAGCTCAACCAATCGATGGGTTTAACGGTGATCATGGTACTACATGATGTCAACATGGCCGCTAAATTCAGCGATCACCTAATTGCCCTTCACTCTGGAAAAGTGATCGCAGCTGGCTCTCCTCAAGAGTTAATGACGCCTGAAACATTAATGAAAATATACGGTATGGAGCTCGCGTTGTTCGAGCACCCTAAAACGGGCAAACCAATCAGCTACATCCCTTAAACCAGAAGGATCCTGTTGTGAAAAAACTCATAGTAATGCTCTCTGCAGCTTTGGCATTCAATAGCTACGCGCTCGATATTACCCATGAAATGGGAACGGCTTCCTTTGAAACGACGCCGAAGAAAGTCGTGGCACTAGATTGGGTACTGACCGAAACCATACTCAGCTTAGGCGTTGACCTCGAAGGTGTCGCCGATACCAACGGCTATCAGCAATGGGTTGTAGAACCAAGCTTAGATTCTGATGTCATTGATGTCGGCTCGCGCCGTGAACCTAATTTAGAGTTACTCACGGATATCAACCCCGATGTCATCTTAATCAGCAAACACATGGCCGCTGCCTATGAGCAGTTGAATAAGATTGCGCCTGTTCTCGTTTACAGTGTTTATAGTGAAGAAAAGCAACCATTAGCGTCAGCAAAATCCATTACGACCTCTTTGGGTAAACTGTTCGACAAAGAACAGCGTGCCAAGCAAGTGATCGAGCAAACGGAACAACGCCTTGCGAACAACGGAGAAAAAGTTGTTTCAGCCGGAAAAGCAGACAAACCGCTACTGTTTGCACGATTCATTAACGATAAAACACTACGAATTCACAGCCAAGGCTCTCTGGCGCAAGACACCATCAGTGCGATGGGGCTAAAGAATGACTGGCAAGAGCAAACCAATCTATGGGGTTTCACAACAGCGGGAACAGAAAAGCTGGCCGAGCATCAAAAGGCTAACGTGATGATTTTTGGCCCTTTGAAACAGGAAGAACGTCAGCAACTTACGCAGTCTCCTCTTTGGCAAGCGATGGAATTCACTCGTACAAATTCTGTTTACGAGCTTCCTGCAATTTGGACGTTTGGTGGACTGATCGCAGCACAAAGATTTAGTGACCACATTACCGAGCAACTCATCCAACAATAATGAATACCTTAAAGATCGCAAACCAAGCTAACGGGCGATTAAGTTTTAAAACAGCAGCGATATTCAGCGCTGCTGTTTTGATCATTGGCTCTCTGCTGCAAATCACCGCTCCCTATTCACAAGGTATTGGCCTCATTTGGGACACCATTTTTCATTTTGATTCTGCCAATTATCAGCATCTCATCACCCATTTAACCTTTTTACCAAGACTGGCTGTCGCGATTATTTGTGGATTTGCGCTCGCCGTTGCGGGTTGTGTGATGCAGTTTGTCTTACGCAATCCTATCGCTTCTCCAACAACATTAGGCGTCGCAGCAGGTGCTGAACTCGGCATGGTGCTGGGTATTTTGTTGATCCCCGCTAACCTTGTCATCCCAAGTTTTGTTCCGGCATTTATTGGCGGCTGCCTATCGACCGGACTGGTGTTTGTTTTAAGTTCTGCGAGAGGGTTTTCACCACTGCATATGGTGCTCGCAGGTATGGTGGTGAGCCTGTTTTTAGGCTCAGTCAACACCATGCTATTGATGCTCCATGAACAGCGACTTACCAGCATCTTTGTCTGGGGAGCAGGCGTGCTGAATCAGAACGATTGGTCAAGTACACAAATGCTGTTGCCTTTGGTTCTCTTACCTACCTGCTTACTCTTAGTCTTACAGCGTCCATTATCCGCACTGCAGTTTGGTGACAATGTCGCGACATCGTTGGGCGTGAATATCAAACAGATCAAACTATTCTGTTTATCGTTAGCCATCTTCATTACCGCTGCCGTGGTCAGTGAGGTGGGCTTAATTGGCTTTGTTGGCATCGTTGCGCCAGCTATCGCCAGAATGCTTGGCGTTAGAGCCCTTGCCAAACAAATTCTAGCCAGTGGCGCTATTGGTAGTGGTATCTTGCTCACTGTTGATCTAGTTATCCAACCTTTCTCTGGTGTCGGTGGAGAGCTGTTACCGACAGGCGCGATGACAGCCTTAATTGGCGCGCCTTTTTTGTTGTGGCTACTACAACGAACTAAGCTGCAATCCGACCTTAAAGCACGCTCTGAACATGTCGAGCATTACAAATTAGTCAGCACTCGCAATATTTTGGCTGCACTGACCGTAGCACTCATCGCAGCTTCTCTCTTCGCGATTATGGTCGGTAAGAATCAGTTGGGTTGGAGTCTTGGTTTCAACCAAGCAATGTTTGAACTGCGAGCACCACGCGTACTTGTCGCGCTGATTGCGGGAATAGGTTTAGCATTTGCAGGAACGATAATTCAGCGTATCTCTAACAACCCAATGGCTAGCCCAGAAGTGCTAGGGATTAGTTCGGGTGCAGCGCTCGCACTGGTTCTCGGCACCTTGTTTGGTATCGCAGTGGGCAGAGAACAACAAATGTTGCTCGGTACGATTGGCGCGGTTTCGGTAACAGCAGTGGTATGGTTAATGGGCAGAAAACACAATTTTGCCCCAACACAAACCCTACTGACGGGTATAGCCTTAAGTGCAGGTTTAGATGCTTTACTTAGAATCGCAATGAGCTCAGGCCATGATAACGCGTCTGCGCTGCTCACTTGGCTATCTGGATCTACTTACTTAGTAGCACACAATGACGTTGTACTGCTCGCGATTGGCGTCACCTTTGTTGGTGCGATTGCGCTATCTCTCAATCGTTGGATTGAGTTGATTGGCTTAGGTGAAGTCACGGCGAATAGTATTGGTATGAACGCCACTGTGGTTAGGTTGGTGCTACTGTTACTGGTTGCTGCCTTGACCACGCTGTGCACCATAGTGATTGGCCCACTCAGCTTTATTGGCCTACTGGCTCCGCATATGGCGCGTTCACTTCACCAATATCGAGCAACTCCGCAAATGCTCACCGCAGCCTTACTCGGGGCAACCATCATGGTATTGGCGGATTGGATAGGACGAACACTTTGGTTCCCTTGGCAGTTCCCTGCTGGACTGCTTGCGTCCTTGATTGGTGGCGGCTACTTCCTCTACCTAATGAGACGTTAGCCTCTAGAACCACAACTCGCCATAGGAGGCTAATGTATTGGTCTTCTGTGGCAACTCCTCCTCTCTATTGAAACGCCCTATCTATTTGTTACTTATTCCAAATTCATTAAATTGTATTTTGGTTGCACAAATACAATTAATGGTAATGAGATGAATTTATGATTACTATGGGGGCAAGAACACTACAAATTGTCACTCATGGAAAAGACAGCAATTACTAAACTTCAGCAAGATTTGTTCAATAAAGTCATCAGCAAGCTCAAAGCGGAGCATGCAAAAGTTGGCGACAGCCTGAACGAGTCTTCATTAGCCCAACAGTTTGAAGTCTCAAGAACGCCGATGCGCGCTGTGCTCACTTATATGTCAGCGTTAGGTATCGCCAAAGCGGTTCCCTATAAAGGCTTTGTATTACAGCTAGATGCGCAAGCCATCAAATCCGATAATGCCTCCGATAAGGAAGAATCTCGTCAGGAGAAGCTCTACCTGAAACTACTCATGGATCTGTTCTTCGGTGATATCGACGCTGCATTTTCTGAGAAAGAGCTTCAAGAGCGCTATAACGCCAACCGAGGTGAAGTACAAAGTGTACTCCGCCTACTCGAAAGTGATGGCATCTTACGCCGCAGTCCCGGCTATAAATGGCACCTGGATGGCGTACTCAACACGCTTGAACGACACACCGAGAGCTACCGATGTCGACTTATCTTCGAACCTGCTGGTCTTCTTGAGCCGAGTTGGTCACTCGACCGCCACGCGCTAGAGGAGTGTCGCGACCATCACCTTAAAGCGATTCAAGATCCTGATGCAGTGAGCGCAAGTGAGTTATTTAACTTAAGTGCACAATTTCATGAGCGGATTGCCGCATGTTCTGGTAATCGCTTTTTGCTTGGTAATATGCAGCAACATAATCGAATGCGTAAAGCGACCGATCTCGTATCTATGCATATTCAATCTTCTGTCACCAAGTCTTGTCAACGCCGCCTAGATATCATCGAACTTGTACTGGCAGGCGACAACCAAGGTGCATCCAAGAAGCTCACTCAACTACTAGAAAATGATATTCGCGTCATGCAGCGCACTTATGGCAATGTGGTTAACCTTTCGCTATCAGAACGAGAAAAGCTCGTAACCAGTATTGCTGACATCGACATCTAGTTAATATCAATCGGGATTAACAGGCAGCTAAAGCACAGCTGCCTTGTTTTTCTATCCCACCCCCAAATCTGTTTTTACTCATAAACCCACACTGAAGTCACCATACACCTGAGCGCTACCGACTCTTTGGTCCTCTTCAAACCACAATTATCACACCGCTATTGAGTTAAAAGAAAATAATTCGCATTAGCATATTGCACTTTCGCTGCAAAAATACAATAATAATGATTCTTATTTAGAAATAACAAAAACAGTCTTGCCGCCAAATACTAATTTGCGCAGCTTTGTATTGATAAACATAGAGAAAATAATGAAAGCGAGTAAAGGGAAGTTCCCTCTATCCACTGTTGCGCTAGCGATCGCCGCAGCAAGCACAGTATTTACAGCCCAAGCACAAGAGTACACAACTGAAGGCAAAATGGTGGTTGTCTCCAGTCGTACACCTAAAGCGATCAGTGATATTCCTGGTACGGTTTGGTATATCGATTCAGAGAAAATTGAACAAGAATACCGCGGTGGTAAGACTCTTGGTGATATTCTAGCTTCGGCAATTCCATCTTTGGATGTCAGCAGCGGTGCCCGTACAAATCTAGGTCAAAACCTTCGCGGACGTAAGATGCTCGTGATGATCGATGGCGTTTCTCTGCAATCTTCGCGCTCTATCAGCCGCCATCTAGATTCAATCGACCCATTCAATATTGATCGTATCGAAGTGCTTTCCGGTTCTACGTCAATATATGGTGCTGGCGCTTCAGGCGGTGTGATTAACATCATCACCAAAAAAGCGCAAAGCGAAGAGTTAGAGTTTGAATCCTACGTAGGCGGTACATCTGGTCTTAACTCAAGTGAAGACTTTGACTACAAACTTGCACAGTCTATTTCAGGCGGCAATGAAAAAGTTCAAGCCCGTACTTCTGTCGTATACACAGAGACTCAAGGGTTCTTCGATGCCAATGGCACCATTGTTACTCCAGATATCTCACAGGGCTCGCTCCAGTTTAATCAAACCGTAGATTTTCTAACAACAGTAGGTGTTAATGTTTCAGACACCAAAAAGCTGAACCTTCTTGCGCAATACTATGATAGCCAACAAGACTCGCCATATGGACTGTATATTGTCGGCAGCGACTTTGTAGATGTACGTAAAGGTTTTGATTCTGATCGTGAACACGGCACGGAACGCATCATGCTTAGTGCCTCTTATGTAGATGAGCAATTCCTTGGACATCAACTCATCGCGGAAGCGTCATACCGTAAAGAAGACCAGACTTACACTCCTTACTACCAGTCTTCTGGTCAGCAGATTACCGATGTCATTTCGCTTAAAGCTGCACTCGCGAAAAATTTCGATAAATTTAACGTCGTCTACGGTGTTGATGCTTATCAAGACAAGTTGAAAAGTAACCAAGCACTGTATGATCCAACCATTGCCAATAACTCTGGCAACCTGATCAACAAGACTTATGCTCAAGTTGGTCGTTACCCAGGAGTTGAAGTCAGCTCAGTTGCCGCTTTTGCTCAAGCAGGCTATTCAATCACTGAAGATTGGACGGTCGAAGGTGGTGTACGCTACCAATACATGTCAAACAAGATTAATGATTTTGTTGATTACGACCAGCAAAAAGAAATTGCCAAAGGAAATGGTATTTCAGCTGATGCAGTCCCTGGGGGTAAGACAGATTATGGAGTCGCACTATTTAACTTGGGAACAATTTATCACCTAAACAGTGACTCTCAAATATGGGCAAACTTCTCTCAAGGGTTTGATCTTGCTGATCCTGCTAAGTACTACGGACAAGGTAACTACACACTGGTTGGAGATCATTGGCAACTAAATGACAGCATTAACGTCAACGAGTCAAAAATGTCAGGAATTAAGACCAACAGTTTTGAGCTAGGTTACCGTCTAGATACCGGCGATCTGAACCTACAGACTGCGACTTACTACTCTCAATCAGACAAGAATGTTAAGTACAACAAGACAACACTGCTTATCGAAGAAATCGAAGATAAGAAACGTGTCTACGGTTTAGAAGCAATGGCATCTTACTGGGTTCATGACAATATTCAGCTTGGTGCTTCTGGTCACTATGTAGTATCTGAAGTGAAAGGAGATAATGGCTGGGAAGACTATGATGCTGGCTATGCAAGTACTTCTAAAGCCAATGCGTGGGCAGGTTGGTACGACGCAGATCTTGCGGTAAAACTGCAAAGCCAAACCATGTTTGACTATGAAGATGCTTCAAACAACAAGCTAGATGGCTACACCTTATTTGATCTGGTCGGTAGCTACCAGCTTCCAGTAGGTAGCCTAGGTTTCGGTATTCAAAACCTATTTGATAAGGACTACACCACAGCTTGGGGTCAACGTGCACAAATCATCTACTCAAAGCACTACGAATCTGCTGCTTATGATTACAAAGGTCGTGGACGTACCTACACTCTTAACTACCAAGTTAAGTTCTAAACAAAGCCGCCAATACAACAAAACCGCCCTATTCGGCGGTTTTGTTTTATCTACTAGGTCCTGTTGACCTAGTGATTTATGCGTACTGCATTAAGTGTTTTTTCACTTCATCAGAAGCAAAAGACTGTTCAACACTCGCGGTATAGATCTGTTTGTAATCTTCAGCGGTAAGTTCAAACTGCTCCATCACCTTTTGCACTTCATCGGTCATCGTCGTATTTGATACAGTGCGATTGTCTGTGTTAATTGTGACTGCTAGACCGTCGTTGTGGAACTCTTTCAGTGGGTGCTGCTTAAGCTCTGGAATCGCTTTGGTTTGAACATTACTACTTGGACAAGCTTCAAGACCAACCACATCTTCTTTAACGCGTTTGTAAGCCTCTGCATGATCTTTGATTGCTACACCGTGACCAATACGCTCTGCACCTAGCAGCTCGATGGCGTCATAAACGTTTTGACCACAGCCTTGCTCACCCGCGTGAATGGTGATTCGGTAGCCTTTATCACGAGCATACTGAGTGTACTCAACATATTCATGAGCAAAGTTGTCTAGCTCAGCACCCGCTAAGTCAAACGCAGCAACGCCTTTACCTAACAAAGGAGCGCCGGCATCAATAATGTCGTTAACTGAATCGATTGGTAGTAGTTTCACCAATGACAGAATGTAGTTACCTTTAATATCGTACTGCGCTTCAGCACGTTTCATGCCTTTGACCGCACTCTCAATGATTTCTGCGTAAGTCAGCCCTTTCTGTGTATGCAGCTGAGGGCCAAAACGTACTTCAAGGTACTTCACGTTCTCTTTTGCAGCATCTTCGAACAGCTCAAAAGAAATACGCTCAATGCTGTCTGCGGTTTGCATCACTTTAATTGGCAGTGCAAAACGGTCTAAGTATTCTTGCAGGTTAGGACAAGTTTCCGGCGCAATCATCATTGTTTTGATCTCTTCGGCATTCTGGCTAGGCAGCTCAATGTTATTTTCAGCGGCTAAATCAAGCACAGTTTGCGGGCGAAGGCTGCCATCTAGGTGACAATGAAGATCGATTTTAGGGAGATCAAAGTAGTTCATCTGTTTTTGTCCTAACTTTCCTGCTTATTGAGTAAGCGTAGCTCAACACACCAAAGTGGCGGTAATGACACTTAATCATTTGTTTTGATAACGATAAAACTCATGGTATATGATTAACGATGATATATAACACGACAATTGTCCGGTCGCACGCCAAAATAGCCAAATCAATGTTAAGCAAAGCAAATTCACTATGGATAAGAATAAGATTTTAAGTGACGGGTTGAATAAGATCCGCCAACTAGTGAAACGTGAACAGTACAAAACCTTGCACGTCAGCAAAGGCGATTTCATCATTCGCCAACATAGCGAAGTCAATGAAGTGTATTGGACAGAAGCGGCGCAGTTTTCAGTGCTGCACACCGCAGAGAATGGGAAAACTCTCAGCTTAGGGGACTACTATCTGGAAGATAACTTCTTTGGTGAGATGGAATTTTTCTCTGGTAAGCCTAGCCCTTTTAGTGTCATTGCGACACAAGATGCTCAGCTGACCGTGATTCCAAAAGAACGCTTTGCTGAGTTCCTGCTTGAAGATGCCCAGGTGGCCTTTTGGATGAGTCACCGTATGTCGAACATCTATCTAAATACCATGCATATTGCGATGGAACGTTCTCTCTATCCGCTAAAGTTCAATATCATCAAGGATATGATCACTCGATATACCTCTGGTACTCACACTAGGGGACACAGTTATATGTACCAAGAAGCACAAAGGTTCGGCTGCACGGAAAGAGCCTATACACGCATTATCCACGAACTGATTAAGGAAGGATTGGTCAAGAAAGGCGTAGATAGCTCTGAGATAGTGCCCGTTGATATCGACAAGCTAACCGACTATCTAGAACAGTACTATCAATAGCACTAAACCTAAAATGGGCACCGATGAGGTGCCCATTTGGTTTTTAAATTCGCTTGAAGCTTATAGGTTGTTGGTACGTGTTGGTAAGAACACTTCACCTAACATACAACGAACGCTACCACCGCCAATGTTTTCGATCGTTTTAACGTTAAATGGCAGCAACTTACCATGGCTCGATAGTTGAGCACGTTGAGCTGGAGAAAACGCATCAAATGCTGATTGAGACATCGCAATCACTTTTTCACCGTTAACCGTTTCAAGCTGTAAAATGTTGCCGCAGAACTGATTCATCTGTTCTAGTGAAATTGAAATCACCTGCTTGTCCTTCGCTAATGACTTGATTACAAAGCGACGCTCAAACTCAGGGATGACCTCATCACAAATAACGCAGAAGCTTTCACCAATCGCCATCATCACATTAGTGTGATAAATCGGCTTACCTGATGGCAATGCAGTCTGGAACGAAACCACTCGATCGTAACCAATACGCTCAGCGTAATCTTCCAGTACTTCACGATCACAACGTTGAGAAAGCGCAGCGTAGACGGTTCTATTGACATGATCTTTTACCATCACGCCTGTACTCTCAAGATGTGCATCTTGCTCTAGATATGACAGAAGACTGTCTTGAGATTGTACTGGGCGACCTGCACTTTCAAGCGTTGCAACTAATGCATCGACTTTAACTTCTTGCTGACGGTTTTTGCACGCCATCGGGAATGTGTATAGCTCACCACTGGCAGTCGTACTAAACCAGTTATTTGGGAACACTGCATCAGGTGTTTCTACCTCACCCAATGGGTAATCATAGACCACCACTTGAACACCCACTTGACGCAACTCCGCCACCATGGCGTTAAACTCTTGCATCGCACTTTGGCGTACTTCACTGGTAGACAGAGAAACTTGGTGTTGGAATTCATTGTCCTGCGCCGTTTCGGCATTAAACGCAAACTCTTTTGGTGGCACCATCACCACACAATTAGCGTTTTGTACTGTTGATTGATTTTTCTGTAGTAGGGTTTTCTGTTTCAACATTGTGACAGACTCAATTAATCTCACTCATTACTGCCAATTGTAGGCATAATGTTAAATGAAATATTACTGAATTAACCTGATAATTCACCCATAATACAGCAATAAGCACTGTATCTTATTTATTTGTCAGTGATTTTTATTGTCGCCATGACTTTTTATTATCTTTGATTGAATATTATGCAAAGGAAAGAATAATAAACTGGTTACATTTCCCCCACTAAGGGTATACCATTGCTGTACCAAGCTAGATAGGTGACTAGATTGGTGTTTCACCCTTCCTATTAATGGACGTACGCATCTGCCACATAGGCAACTTTCTATCTTTGCGTGTTTAGGAATTTATTTATGTTTAAAAAGTTTGAAGGCTTTACTAAGCCTTTCCCCGAGCAGGAGCCGACACAGCCTCCTTCGGGTATTTTTGCGTTTTGTCGCCACTACACCCGCGGGTTCGAAATCCCGTTGATCATCATGTCTGTAATGGCAACCATTGTCGCAATTGTTGAAGTTTCTCTATTTGGAGCAATGGGTAACTTGGTCGATTGGTTGTCGAACAGTAACCCAGAAACGTTTTGGCAAGATAACCAGAGTGATCTGATTTTCTACGGCATCCTTTTGCTGGTTGTAATGCCAGTTCTTGTGGTTGGTTACTCGCTACTCGTTCATCAGACATTACTTGGTAACTACCCAATGTCGATTCGTTGGTTAGCTCACCGCTACTTACTGAAACAAAGCCTGAACTTTTATCATGATGACTTTGCTGGTCGTGTCGCGACTAAAGTGATGCAAACCTCGCTGGCGGTACGTGAAACCGTGATGAAGACGATGGACGTGTTTGTTTACGTTTCTGTCTACTTTACCTCGATTGTCGTGCTATTAGCTCAGGCCGACTGGCGCCTGATGATCCCTATGATCATTTGGCTATTCTGCTACGTCGGTATTCAGCTCTACTTTGTACCTAAGCTAAAACAGGTTGCTTCAGAACAAGCGGATGCTCGTTCAACCATGACGGGTCGTATCGTCGATAGCTACACTAACATCGCAACCGTGAAGCTGTTCTCGCATAGCAGACGTGAAACAGAATACGCCGAAGAAGGTATGAATGGCTTTTTAGGCACCGTTTACCGTCAAATGCGTTTAGTAACAGGGTTTGATGTCGCGGTCGAGATTACTAACTACGTTTTAGTGTTCTCAATCAGCGCACTCTCTATCTACTTGTGGATGGACAACTCGATCAGTATCGGTGCAATTGCGATTGCGATTGCCCTAGCACTGCGTATCAACGGTATGTCGATGTGGATCATGTGGGAAGTCGGGGCTCTATTCGAGAACATGGGTACCGTAGTTGATGGCATGAAAACCATGTCTAAGCCCATTGATATTCAAGACAAATCAGACGCAAAACCTCTAGTAGTCAATCAAGGCGGCATCGAGTTTGATGATGTCAGCTTCCATTATGGTGACAAAACTAAAGGCGTGATCAGCAACCTTAATCTCAACATCAAACCAGGTGAAAAAGTGGGGTTAGTGGGTCGCTCTGGTGCAGGTAAATCCACGTTGGTTAACCTGCTTCTTCGCTTCCACGATGTTGAAAGCGGTAAGATCAAGATTGATGGTCAGGTTATCTCTGATGTCACTCAAGACTCACTGCGCAGTAACATCGGTATGGTAACGCAAGATACCTCACTGCTGCACCGCTCAATCCGCGATAACATCTTGTATGGTAACCCTGATGCGAGCGAAGAAGAGTTACACCGAGCGACGAAACAGGCACACGCACATGAGTTCATCGAAACACTGAACGACCCGTTTGGCAACGTAGGCTACGACGCTCAAGTTGGCGAACGTGGTGTGAAGCTTTCTGGTGGTCAACGTCAGCGTATTGCGATTTCACGTGTCCTACTGAAAGACGCTCCGCTTCTGATTCTTGATGAAGCAACCTCAGCCCTAGATTCAGAAGTTGAGGCTGCCATTCAAGAGAGCCTGAATGAGTTGATGCAAGGTAAAACGGTTATTGCCATTGCGCACCGACTTTCAACCATAGCCGCTATGGATCGATTGATCGTTCTCGATAAAGGCGAAGTCGTCGAGCAAGGCACTCACCAAGAGTTAGTTCAAAGTGGCGGAATCTACGCTCAGCTTTGGGCTCACCAAACGGGTGGCTTTATCGGTGATGAAGAGGCTGAAAAGCAAAGCGCTTAAATCACACGTTAAATAGACAAAAAGGAAGCTTCGGCCTGTCTCTTATACACAAATCCTCGAACTCAGTTCGAGGATTTTTTTTGAACTCATTTCTAAGGCTGCGATCTGATCACTTAAGTAATATTGATTAGGTAGCTAATATGGAA
>WJXF01000028.1_pt1 | contig 82990 bp, 84 predicted proteins | sample 9263211 | NCBI WGS metagenome assembly WJXF01 (sample SAMN12697362, study PRJNA563984) | aquatic metagenome | isolation source: water sample from a prawn hatchery tank treated with erythromycin, plated on... | place: Australia | collected 2018-10-17
GTGGCTTCATCGTCGGTTTAAAACTAGACCAGAGGGTGAGGACTGTTTGTACAAGCCTAGGCTCATCCCTAGCTTGGCATAACACATAGAGAGCCTACAAAAAGCCCAAGGAACATACGAACCTTGGGCTTTTACTTTCTATTCTTTTCGCTTTATAAGTAGCGATCTTTTAGGTGAGCTTGAAAGTGTTTAGCATTCAGTGTTTCACCCGTGGCTTGTTTTACCAACTCATCAGTGGTGAATAAGCTACCTTTACTCCAGATGTTTTCCGAGAGCCAATTGAATATCGGAGCTAAGTCGCCAGAACGAATAACCGCATCTACATCGACGGTTTGTTTCATTGCTGCCATAAATTGTGCAGCGTACATCGCACCGAGCGTGTAGGACGGGAAATAGCCAAAACTTCCGTCTGTATACTGAACACTGATACTTTTTAAAAAAGTATTTATTGACATAGGCTTAGCGAACAGTCATAACTATACAGTCATCTCATGGATAGGTTATTTAGATGAAGTTGGAACATTTTTCTCATACTGAACCCCAGATTTATTCTTACAGCAGATTTTCGAATATTAGACAAGAAAAAGGCCGCTCATTAGCGAGGCAAAAGAAATTTATTGATGAGGTTTCAGCGAAGTTTAACTTAAAAATCAATAAAGACTTGGTGATGACAGATAGAGGTCTTTCTGCATTTCATGGTCACCATAAAACAAAAGGAGCTTTAGGAGTCTTTTTAGCTGCTGTTGAAAAACAGTTAATTAAGCCTGGCTCGGTGCTGATTGTAGAATCACTTGATCGTTTAAGTCGAGAACAACCATATATTGCACAAGCAACCCTAGCTTCGCTAGTAAATGCAGACATAGTTGTAGTTACTGCTGCGGATGAAAAAATTTACTCTAAGGAAACTATGGCAAAAGACCCTCTTGGAACGATGATTTTATCAGTACTTGAGATGGTTAGAGCGCACAAAGAATCCTTAAGAAAGACAGAGGCCTCGATTGACTTTCTACATGGTCAAATAGCAACACATGAAGAAGGAGGGGTTTCGGATTTAGCTGGTCCTCTTCCGTTTTGGATAAGTAGGAAGCAACGACCTCACCCCAAAATTAAGACTGGTTTTGAACTCAATGAACATGAGGAAATTATTCGATTAATTGTTGATATGCATTTTAAACAAGGAATGGGACTTCGGCCTATTAGTGTAGAGCTGCTAAACCGTGGCATTAAGCCACCATCACAATTAAAACATTCTCCTGCTAATTCAAGAAAACCAAAGAATGATGTATGGGGTGTATCAACTTTATCACACATTGTTTCTAATCAAGCTCTTTGTGGTAGATATGTGGTTAACCTCAACTATCAGAAGGATGGGAAGAAGCATGTAGAAGACTATGTGTTAAGATCATACTATCCAGCAATTATGTCTGAAGAGGAATTTGACACCTTTCAAGCGATAAAAAAACGCCGATATGGTTCGAACAAAGGTGACAAAAGCAAAAGAAATGGCTTGGTATATTTATTGACTGATTATGGAAATAAGTCAGTATGTGCAAAGTGTGGTAGAAGTATTGGCTCTCAGCCACAGAAGCAAAAACATGGAATTAGACGAAGATTACATTGTTCAAAGCACAAGGAAACAGCTAACTGTTGTAAAAGCATCATTCAAGACTATATTGAAGACGCATTTCTTATCTCGGTAGCGAGGCATATAGATTATAATTTAATAAATACTCAAGTTAAGCCAGCTGACATAATTCGCAACTCTGATCGCTTAGAAGAAATTGATTTAGAAATGGCTAATGTCATAGATATGCGTCGTACAGTTAAAGATGAAAAAATTAAATTAAAGTTAAAATTCGACTATGAAACTTTAGAAAATGAAAAAGAGGATTTGATTAAGCAGAAACTTGAATTTAAACAATTTAAGATTGCACCTAACGATATTAAAAAATTTATTCGAACAGTAAACGATGCTCGAGATTATAACAATAATGAAGCGAGGACTTTTGTTAAGAGTATTTTGATGCAATGTATACGCAAAATCGAAGTGCACATGGAAAAAAAGAAGTTAGAATGTTATGGATATCCAAATCTTTTTGAGAATGCAATTGTAAATGTTGTTGACGTGGAATTTTATACGGACAAGAAACTATCAATTTTTGTGAGTGCTGAAACAAACGCACTTTTATTTTCAAAGATAAGTGACGAGTTTGCAGATGAGTCATTGGGAAGTTTCACGGAGGAGCAACTGAAAGCATGGAACGATGTAGGTTTTGATAACTTCCAGAATCTAGGTGGAAGAGGTACATTAGTTAACGAACATGAAAATAGTACAGAGAACCTTTGGTTTGCGTCGGATCTTGCTGAAGCCTTTATGAATGAAATCATAAATCAATCTGAAGATGAAAGTTAATACTTATTTAAGGGTATAGATACTTTTTTGTTGAATCAAGCTTACGAGCGCACGCTAGCTAAATCGTTCGTCTTTTAAGCGAAATACTGAGTTTTGGGCATAACTGTCCACAGCTTATGCATTTTCATTACTAAGAGTCAGTGATACTCCAAGTAACACTTTCACGCGATACATTTCGGTTTCAGACAATGAACGTCTATGGTAACCATGCACTTTTGTTCGAACCATAGAGTCTCTGGCAGCCAACTGCAGATTGCATAAAGGCTGCTTAGGACTTGGAGGTATCGTTTTCTTAACTCAAATCGCTTTGTGGTTCTCTCTGAATTCGTAAGCACCAACTCCCGAGATTTCCTTGATGACTTAGTTGAGTAGATTGGGGAGTAGTTCTACACCTGTCCCGCCTGGATAGTGTCAGCTAAACTGTGATAATTTCATGAGTATCGGTATCAACAGCAAGGTGTGGTTTACGCCAGGCTCGCAGCTTACCTGCGGTTCCATGCTTTTTCACTTTCCATTCGCCTCCACCGTATACCTCTAGTCCAGTGCACCAATGATTAAGTGCTGAATAGTGCCTCGTGAAGAGGTTTTCAAGCAAATCTCAACATCCTTAGCTCGGCGACTTATAAAGGTATAGGGACAAACCAACGGAACACTCTTGCGAATCAAAAAATGAAGTCGATAGAGCCTTGCAACGCCCTGAAAAAGTGTCCTGAACTGATCGTAAGATTCTGACTTAGTTCATTAGATTTCTGCAAAAAACCAGCATCTATAACAAAGATAAAATCTATTTTTATTTAATGTGAATTAGTTATTAAATTACAGTAAGTAATAATGGTTTAACTTTTACACTCTAATAACTACTGACTAATTATTCCAAGGAAATAATATGTCATGACTTCTTCATGATTAAGTGAATTATACTTTTTTCTACTTATATTGTAAGTAACTAAAACGTTCCAAGTTAATCAAGGTATATTATCATTATGATTTTTATATTATTTTTTAAGGGTGATGTTTAATTTAAAAGTTTGGTGATTTTTCAGGTTAAATAAATATTGAAAATATTATTATTTAAATTGATAATATAAGAAAGAATTTTTGAAGCAAGCTGTGTCTACGCGTTTATTTGTCCCAAATAAGAACTCCGACAAATACTCCGCCCATTCTGGTTGGTTGCACTAACTCCCTTCGGTGTTAGCGCTGGTTTATCATATGCTTTTAGTCTTAGATCTTAATAGCTATATCTAATTATTTGAGAGGTGAGTATACATACAATAATAGGTAACAATTATGAACAACGATATGTTAGACATTCTAAGAAATGTAGGTGAAAAAGATTTTAGAGCTATAGAAACTGCCATTAAGACAGTAAAAAGAGAGAAATACAAAGCTCGTAAAGAACCTGCTGATTTACAGATTAAATCAGTAAAGACAAATCTCACTGAAAAAGAATATCAAGAGCTAGTTAAAAAGCAATGCATGGCTGGTTATTCAAAGCTTTCAGCATTTACTCGTGACATTATCAATAATGCTGTAAAAGTCAAACCCATCATTCTAGAGGCATCTAAAGAGTTCTTCACAGAAACTTCGGAACTGAGTGATCAAATTAAAACAATTGCCAACGATATTGATAATAGTAAAGCTCTCACAAGAGATGAAATAGAAAGTACTCTTGTAGTACTAGCTGGACTATTAAGAGAGTTTCAGGCCACTCGTCACTTGCTAGTGAATAGCTTTACTCAAGAAGCGGCTTATGAAATAGCAAAACAGCATTTAAGTGAAGACAAGCTTGTTCAGGCACTGAAAGAATTAAGAGGCTCAAGTCATGATCTATAAGGAACCCGAACAAAATGGCGGTAAGCACACAGAGCAGACCGCTGATGTTCTCATAAAGTATGTTGCAGGTGACGATGAACGGCTGGCTAAATATCTAGTAAACTATGGTGCAGGTGCCACTAAAAGCTCTGTTTCAGTAACCGAATTCGTTTATGCAAATAATATTATACATATCCCTGAAAATGCCAAATGTGCATCAGGAGAGATGTTAGATATGTCACTTGTGATAAGAGAGATGCAAGAATCTATAAGGCTTAACCCAAGTGCTAAACAGCAGTTTAAGCACATGATAGTTAGCGTCGATACAAATGAAAGCTTAACTAATCAACAATGGTGTAAAACAGCTAAAAATTTGATGAGCCGTTTGGGTTATGCAAATTGTAGATATATTGTCTTTAAACATAATGATACCGACCAAGAACATATACACGTAATCACGTCTACCATCGATATAGTGACAAGAAAGCGCATCAAAGACTCTTATAGCAAGATACGAGCACAAGAAGTAATGAGGGAGCTAGAGATAGAGTTTGGTCTGCGACAATTAGTAAGTAGTAGTGAGATTGGTTATGATACCGATGCTGATATTAATGACGCTAAAAAATTTAACAAAAAGGCTCAAATCGCTCGGCTAGTAAAAACAGGTATCAATAAGTTAAAGCCTGGTTCTAATCTTGCAGAGTTTGTCACTGCTGTTGAGTCAACACATTCAAGCCTCAAAGTAGAGCTACAAACAAAGAAGGGGATTGCGGTGGGTATAGTATTTAATCTCGACGGGGTTCGAATGTCTGCTTCCCAGTTAGGTGGAAATCGAAAATATACACTCGGAAAGCTTATTGGAAACGGTATTCTACATGACGCCTGTAAGGACCTGAGTAACTACGAAGAAGAACTTGAAAGAGCGGCTGCGCACGCTCAAGAACAATCAGATAATGCGCTTAGAGTTTATGAAAGTAAGCAAGATCAAGATATGAAGACTTATCTTGTTATGCTTTCTGTGAATGTTAGATATCGCAAAGAAGTGGAACAATTCATAGATGACATGAAATGGAATTTGAGAGCACGTAAAAGATTAAAAGGCGCTTCTTATGTCGTGTATGTCGTTGAGATGATTTCTATGCTTAAAGATGTCGAAATGGGTTTTGAAACAGTTATTGAAGCGCTATTTTTGGATACTCTTGATAAAGCATTTAGCTGTATTACTAAGCGAAAAACAATGGAAAATGTATTTGAAAATTTAAGCACAAAACAGATTTCTGAGAGTGACTATAAGACTTTTATTGCTACTGCTCATGTTGATATCTTGCATAAGAATGATAAACCACAACGAAGTTCGGTGAACAAACTATTAGAAAGTATCATTAGCCAGGATCACAAAGGTATAAATAAGTAGCCTAATACTTATAGCTGTTATTAAATGTAGTCATATTACTTTCTATATATAACGCCTTAGTCATTGTTTTTAATGTCTACCTAATGCTTAAAAATTAATGATTCGTCATGGTTAATAAATTATTTATAAATTTTTTCTTACGATAATAATTCAATATTAGTTCTTTTGTATTAGATAGATCTTGCGAATCAATATCTTGAAATTATATTTTTGGTAAATTTCAGTTTCTTTACTTATATTAATCTAACTGGTATCTTATATTAAAAGACAAGAATAATTTTTAAGGTTTAATTATGGCTAATAACGCAGATGCAATTAATGTGGCAGTAGATAAAGAAAGATATAACAAAAATAATGATGGTATGTATTATACTCCGTATCGACATAGAAAAGGTATGACTCTTTATCTTCGATTAAATATAAAGATAAATAATGAAGATTCTAGAAATAGATCTCCAATGACAATGGTGATTAATGTTGCTCAAAAACGTATTGATGAGTACCCCAAGTATACATTTGAAGAATTTGTAACTAACAATGCTTCTGAATGTGTGAAGTCGGGGGAGTTCGAGATTACTCGAGGTGCATATGAGAAATTTTTAGCTAAGCATAAATACTATTACGGAATATATCAAAAAGCAAAAGTGAATGAATGCCGTGGTTACTTCGAGATTGACAGAGCGGGAATTAAGAAAGAGGCGGCAAAGATATCAAAGCCAGTGCATGACGTAGCAGATATTGTTGAAAAGCTTGCTCTAGATGGTATTTTGACTGCTGTAGAAGCACAAGATCTGTATCAGTCAATGTACAGAATTAAACAAGTATTAGACGCATACGTTATGCCTGATATTCTCTTTCAGAATATGCTTTTCTATGATAAAAAATTAACTGATAAAATTAAGACTTACAATCATTTATCTAACTTCAAAATTTCAAGTAAAGCAAATGCTGATCGTTTTATTAAACACATGAGTAAAATAGACAGTTTTGAAACTGGTAATAGAGTTAAAAAGTTAAGCACTGAAAGAAAGGTATTAGAGTCTTTGTGTTCCACTCTTTAATAAACCTCCTTGATATCTGCCAGATCAAAGATCTGGCTTTTTACATTTTATGCGAATGTACATTTTGGAATCTAGTGGATGAATAGGATTGTTTTTCACAAAATGATGGATTAGTATTAACTCATACTCTTCTGTCAACATGTAATAGGGATGATTATGAAGGATGATACTCATGAGCAGCTTGGCGTCAATAAGTCATTTCTTAACGAAACATTTGCAATGATCCGTATATCAAAAAATGGTGAAGTTTGGGTGCAATATCAAGATAAGATGGATATACCATCCAGCACTAAAGCAATTAATATTACAGCAGATGTTCTTAAGATTATTGCGCTTCATCAAAGTAGTGAGTAATGATAGTGCGGTTTAATGAAATTAGATTTAGATAATAAGGTTTGAGAAATCGACTGTAATTTGTCATTATTATCACTGTTTTCCCTTTCCATTAAAGGGAAGTATTATATTTTATAGATATGGACAGACTATGAAAGCTCGAATTGGAATAGCCGATGAAGAACTAGTTCGTAAGTATATGTTGGATGTTTCAGCTGGAAAATTAAACCATGTCGAAAATTTTCCTCATTTGTGGTTTACATCATTAACGGAGCTGGCCCAAGTTTTAACTAACGAAAATATTAAGCTTTTGTATATGATTTCTCGTGATAGAGCAAATAGTGTAAGGAAGTTATCTGAGATAACAGGTCACAGCGTCGAAGAACTTTCGATTTCTATTGACGATCTTGCATCTAAAGGTTTTGTTCGTATTGATAGATGTGGAAACGAAGAGTGTCTTACAGCAATCTATACATCTTTTGTGATCCTCGGGGGCAAAGAACTGGAAGCTCTGCTTCGACATCGCTATTAACTTTTAAAAATCAGTCTGCTTTGCTTCTGAATTCTCCACTCCTCGTAATGAGCACTTATTATCTCGATCTTTAAGGCAACTGAGTCTCTAAGAGGCGGCGATAGAGTGGGAAATAGACCAAAGGAGACTCTAGCATCGATAAGACAATTTTAGTTTGTGTTGATAACCTTCGCTTGAAGGTTTGGTTGTCATTAAGAATAGTCACTGAATTAATATTTGCTGTGTTCTCTGAGTGACTTCAAACTGAACGCCATTACCAGTCTTCTTACACTCCATATGTTTCCTCAAAGCGTACACAGATAAAAATGACCGATAAAGCATAGATAATTCAATGCTTTATCGATGATGAGCTTTATCTGTAACGATTAGATAGGATGTGCCTGCCACAAACATGGCTCAAGGATCATATCTGAAAACGTTGCCGTAAATGACGATTGCAGTGGGCTACAAGCGTACACCCCAAAGCTAACACTGCCTTTTACTGGTAACGGTGGATTCACTTTACCCATTTCGGCCGTGGTTTCACCTAGTTTATGCAGGTGGAAAATGCGCATCTGCTTAAAGTTTTCACCATCAAGAGAAGACTCAATTAGAAAATCAGGACCACGACGGCTTAAGCGGTACCAAATCTCATTCGGTAGAGGGATATCCGTTGTCGCCCAATCGGAGTAACCAAGATTGGTAACGACGCTCCCTAGTCGAGAGAACTGTTCATCTTCATATTCGATAGAGGCTTTAAACCAGTTTTCGCTATCGAGATAAATAATCAAACCGCATTGGTCAAACTGATTCTGATAAGAAAAAGCGACTTTCGCCGTAAAGGTAAAGTTTTCATCAGATTCAACTAATATTGCAGGCGCATTGTCATTTCTAAAACCATAGTAAGAGCGCTGCCAAAAATCCGTTTCAGGCTCGGTGGTGATTGATACTGATTCCTCCGTAACTTGATGGCTTTGAGGCTCAAATATCCATTTGCCTTGTGTAAAATCGATCATCGTGTTTCCTAGTTTTTATATACGACAACACCAGATCCAACCTAATGAATCTGGTTATAATAAAAGATTTAATGACTCGGTTTAAATCGCGAGCACAACGCTATTCAACCCTTGAAGTTTACCTGCTTCATCAATGCCTTGCTCAATATCTTCGAGAGAGAAAGTTTTAACTGGGATCTTGGTGAAATCAATCAATCCTGATTTCACCATTGAGATAAGAGCAAGGTAGTCTTCTTTGCTGTACATGAAGTTACCCTTAATCTCCCAGTTGTTTAGCAAGATCTGATTGTAATCGAGTGTTAGCCCCGCTGATGTGCTACCCATTACCACTAACTGACCGCCACGCTGCAGAGCATTTAGGCTCACCAATGTACTGTGTGAATCTGTAGATGCGCCAACCATACACAGTGCTTTGCTTGCAGGGGCTGAGAACGCGCTGCGAAGTGCTGCAACATCGGTATCAAAATCTCCGCTTTGAGCGACAATTCGTACACGGTTTGCTGAAACGTTAAGGTCAGCAACAACGCGATCAAGTTTCTCTTGGCTACGACCCGTTAGGATGACATTAGCGCCCATCGCCAATGCAGAAAGCACCGCTGCAGAGCCAAAGTAGCCGCTCGCACCATTAACAATAACAGTTTCACCTGCTTTCAGATCCATACGGCGCAGTCCACCAAATGGTACAACTAATTTAGCGATGGAAGAGAGCGTGGTTGAGTCAATATGGTCAGTGCCCTCAATTGGGAATACAACCGATGCAGGAAAATCACCGTATTCGCGCCATGTGCCGTGTGGATACTCTTCCAGCATGGCTGCGCTGCCCATGCTGATGCCAGTCAAACCAATCAGAATGCGCTCTGGCTCTGCAACGGCTTCATCTTTTTCCCAGTTACAGTCTACAATCACGCGCTGACCAACCTCTAACCCCAGTACACCCTCGCCAACTTCATGCACAACACCAACTGCATTGGTGCCCGGAGTAAATGGCATTGTCGGATACATGTAAGGCAAGTTGCCTTCAAGGTAGTTACGTGAGTAGCTCAACAGAGGCGTTGCTTCAAGCTTCACAACAACACCGTTCGCTTTTGCTTTAGGGATATCGCTGCTTACCAGTTTAACGGGTTGGTTGGTATCAAATAGTTGAATATCGAGCATGATGAGTTTCCTCTGTTGTGATTGTTACTTATCGCTATTCGTTGATTTGAAGTATAGGGACTCATAAGGCATCATTGAAATTGAATATATTGATATGAGGTATTGATAAAAACGATGAGCAACTTGACCGATAATCTAAAGCGAGTGGATCTTAACTTACTCACCTCACTCAATATTTTGCTTGATGAGAACAGCGTGACCAAAGCTGCGCAAAGGCTCAACCTCAGCCAGTCATCTGTTTCTACCCAGCTTGGTAAACTGCGCACCCTGTTTGACGATCCGTTGTTAGTGCCAGCAAGTAATGGTCGGGGAATGCTGCCAACACCTAAAGCCACGGCTATTCACGCATCGCTAAAACAGCTATTACACGGGCTTGATGAGTTGATTTCGCAGACCCAAGAGTTTGAGCCGCTAACTGACACGCGAACGTTTAATGTCGCGATTGCCGACTACCCTCTGACGATCATCAGTAAAACATTCACTCAATCTCTGCATGATTCATTAGGAGAGAATATTCAGATCGCCTTTCACACAGATGTTAAGCAAGCCAATGATCTTATGCAGCGTGGAGAGCTAGATTTGGTTATTGCCTCTGAGCGAGGAATTCCGTTAGATGCCAAAGCAGCGGTTCTGTTTAAAGAGAAATTTATGATGGGGCAGAGAAAACACCACCCGAGAGGGACCAAGCCGCTATCTGTTGATGATTACTGCCAGCTAAAACACATCTTAGTTTCTACCTCTGGCGGCAGCTTCTTTGGTTTTATGGATGAACAGTTAAAGGAGATGGGAAAATCTCGCCATGTTGCGCTTTCTGTGACTCAATTTAATATCGCGCAAGAGCTACTGAAACATTCTGATTTTGTTTGCACACTGCCATCTCGCTTGATAGCTCATTACGAGCGCGAGCTTGATGGGTTCGACCTGCCATTTGAGGCGCAAGGTTTTACTATGTATCTTGGCTGGCACCCTGCTTATGATAAAGATCCTGCGGTTAATTGGCTAAAAACCAAACTGATTGAGGCATTTTCTGCTTGTGGTAATGCATGCAGTTAACTCAAATGTATTTAAGCGGGATTGCTGAAACGCTTTGATAGTAACCCCTTGAAGCTCAAGTGAGCTTATCAGAGAGATAATCAATCAAGGCTCGCACACTTTGTGGCATGTACTCCCTTGATGAGTAGTAGAGGTATATCGGCAGCTTTGGTCCCCAATAGGTTGGCAAAACTGGAACTACTTCACCTCGTTCAAGCTCTGCATTTACCATCCACTCAGCAAGCCCAACGATCCCCCAACCTGAGCAGAGAATACTTTTAGCGGCAATAAAACTGTCTACCGTGACATTACCTTGTGGAACAAATAGTTGCTCTTGTTCACCTTCAAACAGACTGATCGCCCGCACCTTACCCGTTTCAATCGAGCGGATAGGTAGGCAGCGATAGTCACCCAATTCACTTGGAGTTTGTGGCATACCTTGCTGCTCAACAAAGCTTTTCGCTGCATATAAGCCAATGTTGCTATTGAACAATCGCTTGGCTATCAAGCGTGAATCTTGGTTGATGGATGTGCCGATCCCCAAATCAAAGCCGTGAGCCACTAGGTCTACACTGGCATCACTAAAATGGAGGTCAAGCTGTACGTTTGGGTACTTATCATTAAAAGCGATTAAATGCGGCAAGATAGTATCCACACCTAATGCAGTGCCGGGTAGGTTGATTTTAATCGTCCCTGCCAGCTCTTGGTTTGCCTCTTTACTGCTATCAATCGCCGAGAAAATGCTTTCCACCGCAGGTTGTAATTCCGCGACCAACTGTCGCCCTACCGAGGTCAAGCTTAGCGAGTGAGAAGAACGATAAAACAACTTTAGCTTCCATTCGTCTTCTAATTTGTTGATTGCTTTGCTGACCGCTGGGGTTGAAATACCGAGGTTGCGTGCCGCCGCTGAAAAACTCTGCTCTTTGGCAACTTCTATCAGAATCGGTAACTGACTAGGGAGTGATTTCATAAACTATAGGTTAAAGTTATCTTAATTTTTTTCTTATAGATGGTTTATGAAAGCTAATCTAATATCTCAATCAACGCAACAAATGACGAGATTAAGATTATGTTCAAAAGCACACTCACTACTTTAGTTTTAGCAACGGCTACGATGATGACACCAGCTTTCGCAGCGGACAATCACAACCATCAGCCTGTGATTGACTCCGTCATTTCGATGCCTGCGGGACACTTCTTTGAAAACCTGACTTACCAAAACGATCAAGAGCTGATCGCAACCGACTACACTGGTCAAACACTTTATAAATACAACGAGAACGGTCAAGCGTCACTTTGGGCAAAGGTAAATGGTCATCCGGTTTCAATCCGTTTTGATGAAAATGGCGAGGGTCTACTATCTGTACACGAATTGTCGATTATGACTGGTGCGGACTTCTTGAACCACATGGCGCTTTATAAGGTATCAACAAAGGGCGAACTCACTCGCCTCATCGGTCTTGATACTCCAGCATTTTTAAATGGCATGGTTTATCTCGGCAGACTACAATATCTAATTGCTGATGCTGCAATGGGCAAGATCTACCTGTTTGATATGAGCACCAATAAACTGTCTGTTTGGCTTGATAATGAAGCACTGAAACCGATGCAAGATCGCCCTGGACTTCCAGGAGTAAACGGTATTCAGCTATACAAAGGTGCGCTTTTCTTCACCAACTCCACGCAGCAAACACTTGGTAAAATCGAGTTAAGTGAAGGCAAAGCAGCGAAGGTTGAAATCATCGAAAATGGTATTCAAGCCGATGATTTTATCATCAATGAGCAAGGCGACTGGTTCATCACCACGCACCACCATGAAGTGATTAAATACACGGTGGATAAGCAAAAATCCGTAGTGCTTGAACATGGCATTGAGGGTAATACTGCAATCCAAATGAGCAAGCAAGATAAAGGCTACTTTTATATCACCAATGATGGTGGCCTACTGTTTGGCGGAAAAGAACATGCAGGTTTGCACAAAGTCAAGCTGTAAACATTTTTGATGAGCTTACGGTGACCGTAGGCTCTCACTAAATCCGAGTTATGGAGATTTCTATGAGCGTTAAACAAATCCTCAAAATCTTAACGTGCAGGGGAGCGACACCAAGTCAAACAGAACTAATATTCCCCGAAACTGATGAATCCGAAGTAGAACAATGTGCCAAACACATCACAGCAATTGATGAGTGCTTGCAACTACTTTATCGAGAAAGCTCAGCTACATAAACTCGTTTTTCTCAACATTTAGGTTCGCCTTGATAAACTTAATAAATGATGAAATTCGCAGAGATGTTGCTGAGTTCTTATAGTAAATAGCGTGAATGGGCTGCTCTATCTTGAGTGAAGAATCTTTGAACAGTTCTACCAAGGTACCATTTCTTCTATCACTAAATGTCATAAAGTCAGACAAGCATGCGATGCCAGCTCCACACAACGCTAAATGCCGGATCACCTCACCATTGTCGGCTTGCAAGTCACTCGTTGCTCTAAAGATCTTATCGTTTGCATCTTTGAGTGGCCAGTTTTTCAAAATCTCAGGCCGACTAAAACCTAATAACCTATGGTTGGACAACTCATCAATACTGCTTGGTGTACCAAATTCATTTAGATATTCAGGGCTAGCAACAATACGTATTCTGCTATTACCGATAAATACTGCTCTTAATGAGGAATCTTTCAGCTGTCCGATACGGATAGCAATATCGGTGTGCTTACCAACTAAATCTATGTTTTCTTCATCTGTCGTCAACTCTATTTCAACGTCAGGGTAAAGGGATTGATAACGTGAAATGCACGGAGCAAGCCCGTGAATCGCGAAGGGCGTGGCTGCATTTATGCGCAAAAAACCTGAGGGCGTCTCTTTCTGGTGCTTCAACTGTACTTCTGCTAACTCAACCTCTTCGAGCACTTTGCGTACTCTTTTCAAGTATATACTGCCTTCTGAAGTGACACTCAATTTACGTGTAGTCCGATTTAATAAGGTGGTTTCTAGTTTCGCTTCGAGCCTAGAAATAGTTCTACTCACCGCTGCTGGTGTTATAGAAAGAATCTCTGACGCTCCTTTCACAGTTCCAGTATCTACAACTGCGACTAGAGCTTTCATTTCATCCAAGGTCGATTTCATTCGTTACCTTTTGTAATTTTATAATTAACTAATGTTTACTTTAGGGAATTAAAACCATCAAGTAAAGTTAGTGCCAACAACAAAGGCAAGATAAATACCTAGGAGATAAAAATGACAGTACCTTCATTTGGTGTAGGCACTTTTCGCTTAGAGGGTGAAGTGGTAAAAAATTCAGTACGCAACGCATTGGAAGTTGGATATCGTGTGGTTGATACCGCTCAAATCTATGGTAATGAAGCGAGCATAGGAGAAGCACTGGTTGAATCTAAGTTGCCACGAGAAGAGTTGTTCATTACAACAAAAATCTGGGTAGACAACATGGCTGATGACAAGCTCATCCCAAGCCTCAAAGAGAGCCTAGATAAACTACAAACTGACTATGTCGATTTAACATTGATTCATTGGCCAGGTACAAACGACAACGTCAAAGAGTATATGCAAGCGCTACTTGAAGCAAAATCGTTAGGATTAACCAAACAAATTGGGGTATCAAACTTCAATATCGAGTTGTTAAATAAAGCATTTGATGCGGTGGGCAAGGAAAATATAGCAACCAACCAAATTGAACTAAGCCCATTCTTGCAAAACCATAAGCTAGTGTCATTTATGCAAGAAAATGACATTCAAGTGACCTCTTACATGACGTTAGCTTATGGCGAAGTTTTAAAGGATTCTACGATTATTGATATCGCAAGTAAGTACCAATCAACTCCTGCGCAAATTGTACTCGCGTGGGCGCTAACAAAGGGATTTGCAGTGATTCCATCTTCAACCAAGCGTGAGAACCTCATTAGTAATCTTCAAGCTCAACAGATTCAACTATTGAGTGAGGATATCAAATTGATCGATAGCCTTGAGCGTAACGGGCGTCAAGTTAGTCCTGACGGTCTTGCTCCACAGTGGGACGATTAAAATGAGTAATATATTAATTGTTAATGGTGGTAAAAAGTTTGCTCACTCCCAAGGAGCACTTAATAGTAGCTTAGTAGAATTAGCTGTGAGCTATTTGACCGAGTTAAACCATGACGTAAAGGTTACTGAGGTTGATAGCGGTTACGACATAGAGACTGAAATAGCAAAGTGGTTGTGGGCAGATGTTGTGATCCACCAAAACCCAGCATGGTGGATGGGAACACCTTGGATCGTAAAAAAATATATCGATGATGTCTTTACTATTGGTCACGGTCGTTTGTATCAAAGCGATGGCAGAACCAGAACTGATAGCAGCTCAAAGTATGGATCAGGTGGGTTGATTCAAGGGAAAAAGTATATGCTTTCGGTTACATGGAATGCTCCGCAAGACGCTTTTACTGACCCATCTCAGTTTTTTGAAGGGGTAGGCGTTGATGGTGTGTACTTACCATTTCATAAAGCACATCAGTTTTTGGGAATGTCCCCTCTGCGCACATTTATGTGCAATGATGTTATAAAAAATCCTCAGATAGAAAACGACTTTGACAGGTATAAAGCACACTTACAAGAAGTGTTTTCAAGTTAATCTAGAACTGATATTTCCATCTTCTGATTGAGCCTAATTGGTTCTGGATTATTTTCTACTCACCCTTTTATTTGGAGAGGGTGAGTATGTTGGTAATTGCTTGATACATTAAATCTCGACGCTCATGTTTATTTTGACACGCTGTATTTAGTCAGGATGCTGTTATAAACTGTATAGACTCATTAACCACATTGGTTATAACCAAACGTCAGAATGATACCCTCTCAACTTCCCACATTTATTGATGTTGTTAAACAAGGCAGCTTCTCTGCTGCATCTCGTAAACTTGGCGTCTCTCCTGCGGCGATAAGTAAATCGATTTCTCAACTGGAGAAAGTGTTGAATCAAAGGCTATTTCATCGCTCTACTCACTCGTTAACATTGACGATTGAGGGTAAGCAGTTATTTGATCGCACTGTTGATCTAGTTGAAGCGTTAAATGAAAGCGTAAGCCTGAGCATGGATGCAAGCACCGAGATGAAGGGCGAGATCAAAGTTAACCTACCAGTCCACTTTGGTCAGACAATGGTTTACCCCAAGCTACTCGAGTTCATGGACCTGCATCCAGAAGTTGTGCTAGATGTGCACTTTGACGATAGAGCGCACGACTTGATTGAGAATGGCTTTGATCTGGGTATTGGCAACCGCATCAATGAAGACAGCCGCTTAATCGCCCGCCCATACTATGACTTACAGCTGTTATATGTGTGCTCACCGTCATACATCGATAAGTATGGAGCGCCACAATCCCCAGAAGATTTAGAAAATCACCATTGCATCAACTACCGCTCTCCCACAACAGGCAGAATTAACCCATGGACTTTCATTGATAATGGTGACGTCTCGCAGTACACGTTTGAGTCTAAACTTATCGTCAACAATCCGAACTCTGCCTATCTCGCAGCAAAAGCAGGATTTGGTATCACCTTGGTTGCTAAGAGTTATCTTGAAGAGAGCAATGGAGCGCTGATTTCGGTTCTCGATCAATTTAAGCCCACTTCAGCTCCAGTTTGGCTCTATTACCCATCACGCAGCTATATGCCATTGCGTGTCAAAGTGTTGATCAACTATCTTCTTGAGGTGAAATAGCTTTAACTTTTGGTTATAACCAATTCAACTGGTAGTGCTCTACCACGTATCACGTGAAAAAGTAAAATGATTACACAGTCGAAACAGGACATAGGTAATCAAAATGAATCAGACAATCGAACAACTACTCAAACGCCGCTCTATTCGTAACTTCACTGGAGAATCAGTTAAAGAAGAAGACCTAAAGCTAATTTTGCGAGCCGCACAACAAGCCCCTAGCTCGATTAATGGTCAGCAAGTATCGCTTGTCGTTACTCGTGATAAAGCGAAGATTAAACGGATTGCTGAAATTGCAGGTGGTCAACCACAAGTCGCTACGGCAGATGTGTTTGTGACAGTCGTGATCGATTATAACCGCGCAGATGCTGCCATGAAATACGCAGGACAAGAAATGGTGATTTCAAAATCAGCTGAGGGTATTGTTGTTGGTTCTGTTGACGCAGGTATCGCAGTAAACGCACTACAGACAGCCGCGGAGTCATTTGGTTATGGCACTACGGTTATTGGTGGTATCCGCGCAAACCCTCAAGCAATGATTGACTTGCTTGAATTACCAGAAAATACCTATCCAACTCTTGGCTCGACTATTGGTGTGATTGATACCAACGTTGAGTCTGCTGTTAAGCCGCGTGTGTCACTAGAAAGCTACGCAATGAATGAAAAGTACGATGCAGAAAAAGTTGCGGCTGGTGCGATTGAGTATGATGAAGAACTACGTAAGTGGTGGGACAACATCGGTTTGACTGAAATGCCGAGCTACACAGCTCAAACGGCGCAATTCTACAGCACTATCTATTTCCCTGAAGTGGCTAAAACACTAGAAAGCCAAGGTTTTAAGTTTTCTGACAAAATTTAATCAACTTACAAGAACATTTCTAGCCTAAATAAGGTATCTAATACCTAGTTTCTATTTTTAGGAACTCTTTGGGATAGAACTGAGCTAACCACATCAGCTAGCTCGACAAGGGGAAAATGCACTAGCTCATCTATACAGGAGCCTTTTGCACAATTAATTATTAGAATTTGTACAACAGGCTGTTTGATCGTTAGACTTGATGTCAGTTGTTGCAAAATTTGCAACAACTGGACTATCCCTACTCGGCAATTGATAGGCAATGTGCATTTAGTCAGTTCTATTACCAAAACGACACACTCTGAGATGGTTTGGAGCATTTCTTTGTTACACATCCCGTCAACGCGCTTTTTGGACAGAAACAATTTAGGGGGTATTGCACGAAACCGTTTCTGTCAGATCCGGTCTTAATTAGTACACTTTAAAACTTAAATGCTAGTTAGGCATTTTTTACCCAGTCATGCAGAATTTTAAATGAGTCGTTCTTTGCTGCTAGTTCATTTAAATCTAGCTGTTCGACCTGTTTCGATAAAAATTCTCGCATATTGTCACCACGGCGCACCCTACGTAAGTCCTCACGTTTTACGCCAAGCCAAGGTTCAATAGCTGGATCAGGTATTGCGTACTCCCAATTTGATAACTCGACACCACGTTTTAGCATATCTCTTGTACCAGAAAAGTCGTCATCTGAATCTGTGACAATAAGCACAGGTGAGCTTGTGCCAATATTTACTGTCGCATTTGTAACTCTAGGAATTGTCATTTTACCCATAGCTACAACTATATTGACCTTTTTAGCTAATCCATTTTTTCGCAAGATTCTGGTAGCTAATAGCGAAATAATTTCACGGTCGGTGGAACCTTCACAGATAACAACCAAATCTGATTGACCTTCAAAGTTTGCATCTTGTCTAACTAAACTCGATGACATATTGTCATAAGTAAATGCCTCAATGATTATTTGTCCATCTTTGGTAGCTTGCTCGTAGTTGGTCGAGTGGTACACCACCCCCTGTTCCGCTGCAATTCGTAACTTAGACTTAAGAACACTTTTGAATGTGCTGTTGCCAATCAACGCAGCATCAATATCCTCTTTACCAAACAATATAACATTGAGATATTTACCTAAAGTGAGAGCATCAACGGCGTCTTTCGAGTAGCCAGACATTGAAATGAAGATTCCAATTGTCCCCAGCAGCTTACCATCGACTTTACCTTTGAACTGATAGATCGATGAGGCAGGAAGCTCATTTGTCCCAAGCCTAAGAGAGTCAGAGAACATTGGGTTGTGAGAACACCTGGGTAGGTTACTAAGACTCGACACGCTAGACCTGCAACGATATAGTGCACCGCTTGACGAACCTACTAACCCCGCCATTTTTAACAGAGCACCAATGAATAACCATTTATCCCCAATCGACAAAAATCATTTGAAGAAACTACTTCGCGTAGAGTTAGATCCAACATGGTCTGATAGCCTGTCGGTAACACCTGATATGTCTTGGGTTATCCCTATAGTGTTAGAAATACTATTTACTGAGTTGATAATCCACACCCGAGGTAATCAAACAAAGGCTGCAAAAATGCTTGGTATTAATAGAGGTAGTTTCAGCTCAAAAATCAAAAGGATATCAAATCACGAGTTTTGAGTCTCACCAACAGATTTAAACGCCAAGTTAAGTGAACCTAAATCGCCTCTGATTACGAGCGGTGGGACACCTTCTGTCGTAGCTCAAATCTGGACATTTTTTAGTTATAAAGTACCAAGTGTGATCAAGATTTAAATATTTGGTTAACTCTTAACATGCGTCGGCAGTTCTTTATGGTTAGGCACACTATCTAGGCTACCCGCAGGAACTACTACACTATTAATACTTTCATCTATCATGGGAAGTTTAGACTCACATTTTTTACAAAAGATTTTTACATGAATTGAGTTTGGATGTTGGTAGGTTTTAAAGTCGCTTTCACCATACAACCATGTTATTTCGCTCGCTTTGGCAAATAAGTTAGCAGCATGATCAGAGCCTGTATCTTTTTGGCAACGAGTACAGTGACACAAAAAGAAAGACTGGAAACCTCCTGAAAGCTCATATCTCTCTGCCACAAAGACATAAACCTAGATGCTAGATGTTTATGAGCCATACTTTAGCTCCATTAATTTGCTAGTTATAAGGGCATTTTTGCCCTTATTTTTTTAGGGCTAATTGTGGATTAGTTGGGTATATAGGAGCTGAACATAATTTGTTATTAGCATCCCTCATGATTATGATTGAGAGCCTCTCAGTCATTACTTAATTCCTAAATGTTTAGCTAAACGATGTGAGCACTGTTTACACAGTGCGTTGGTTAATAATTGAATAATTTTAATCAAACCAAAATTTATAATGCAATTTACCCCTTCTAGAGGGTAAGTAGGCTTTTACCCCCGATAGGGGGTAAAGAGGTTTGTTCCCGCTAGTCCATGTTTCTTATTAGATATAAAAAAGCTCAAAAGTAAATATAAGCCATTGTTTTTAAATAAAAAGATGGTTGACTGGGTAGTTTTTATTGGTTTTAATATACCTGAAAACTCTCTATCTCTACTTGCGTAAAGATTGAGTTAAATAAATGAAACAATATTAAAAACATTCGTCACCCCCGTGGTGAGAAGGAGGGTATTACTAGTCAATAAATGGAACAAATATTATGAATTTCAATGTAATTAAAAAGAACAGAAAGTACTTTGCTGCGACAACAGACAATAATAAGTCTTGTAGGATTTTGATCGACGAGTGCTCAAAAGACTTAGAGTTAGGTGAGCATTTTCTTGCTGTTAAAGATATCTCAGTACGATCGAAGTATGGAACTGACCTGATTTACAAGTTAACAGCAAACGTAGAAGAACAAACTAAATTAGGCATTTGTTCTTTAAAATCAGAATATAACACACTGTTGATTGAAAAATGTCGTAAACTTGGCAGGATTTGGGATAAATCTCAGGGCGCTTGGGTATTTTCAAGTATTGTAGAAAAAGAAGTTGAAGAACTCGATGAGATCTTTAACAGCGCTCCCGTTATTGTTGAAATTGAAGCTATCGAGGAAATACAAGAGCAGGGCAAGGCGATAGAATTTCTTGGGTATTCGGTTTGTAAAGCATTTAATCGTGATTCAGGTGCTTGTATTGAAACTGGAATTGCATTGCTATCGGGCTATGCCACTTCAGGTGGCTCAAAAAAACGATGGACAACCGTCTTGAGTGAAGGCGCGACTTTAAGGCTAAAGATCCCAGTGGATTTACTCAATATTTGTGAAGACAAAAGATTTCGAGTTAAAACCATAAATAATTCATAAATAGGAGTGAAAAAATGCCTAATCATATGTTAAATATTATCGAATTTAGAACTGAAGATCTTTCTCATGCAAGTGCTATTATTGAGTCCATTAGTAATGAAAATAATGAATTGGACTTTAATAGATTAATTCCTAGTCCTGGATATCTGAAGGTGTTGGAAGAAAAAAATCATTCTTGTCATGTTAAGCAAGACAGTGATTGGAATTATAAACATTGGAAGTCACATTGGAACGCTTTTCATAGTAAGTTTAAACTTGAGGAAAGACCTGATTATGTTTACGGTAGAGTGGATTTTATCACTTTAAATATTATTCCATACCCAATATTCATTGCCATATCAAAGAAGTACCGTGAAATCCGATTTAAAGTAAAATTTGCTGACCAATATGCGTTTGGTTATGATTGTGGATTTCTAGTCTTCCAGAATGGGCAGGAAATTGATTGTCATGTGTCACCTAATGAATTTGAGTCAGATGAGCAATACTCGTACTGGCTAGATATCGCAATGAGTATTTAAGAATTATTTAGCTCAATCGTTAGAATGCAAGCAACCCTCCTTAAAATCTAGACGTTGCTTGCATCTTTAGTTAGATCAAAGTGTTACCTTGCGCAACCCAGCCTTTCCTTGACCACCCCAAATTAACCCTCTATCAATTGTGATATAAAATGTGCCTTTCTTCTTTTTGCTCATTTGTATGGCTGTGTTGCCTTCAACACAATCGGTTTCGCGTGAGTTGCTGTCAGTTTAATCACTTCGTGGTGAAGGGTATTAATGAGCCATGTTCCCTCTTATTCAATAAAAAAGTCATCTGCTTGAATACCTGACTCTATTATTTCTGAAGACCCCGCGACCTGACCCTTTAAATTGATACGGCCTAACAGTTGTTTAGCAAAGTTAGTAAAAGAAATTGCGTTCTTGTGTAGCTGAATACCATTTACTCTAGGGAGTCCAGGACGATCTTTTTCTGGTTGTAAGAGTGGATCACTCAACCAAATGGATAGCTATTTGGTGTTCATGTCGAACCGATAAATTGTTCCGTTAAACGCATCAGCGATTAGATAGACCTTATTGCCTAGATAAGACATTCCATTCAGGAAGGTGGGTAAATCAAAACCTATTAGGCGAGTTAGTTCACCGTCTTTAGTGATTTTTTACAAAGCAATACTTTCAAGAAATTCAGCGCCTTTCAAAATAGATGTTTTATGTACTGCTACTAGACCTTCGCCTCGCTCATCTAATCGAATAGAGACTGGATGACCATCAACTTTGCTCCAGAGTTTTGCTTGACCATTCTCATGATACTTGTACAAAGACATACCTGTGTAATCTGTAGCGACTAACTCATAATCATTTTGAAAAGTAACATTCTTGAAGAAGTGGCCAGACGGTAAGGAAATCACCGATTCGATGTTTCCGCCAACATGCTCAGCAGAGAAGGCAGTAAAAGAAGATATGGTAACGGAAAGTATTAACGCGGCTAACGTGTGTTTAATCATAACGATCTATCAGTCTTGTTGTGTTGTTAGAAATACTAGACTATTCGTCATAAACCATCTACAAATGAAGAAGCACATTAACTCTAATCGCTAGTTTATGAAATCTATACCTAGTCAGTTACCTATTGTTATTGAAGTTGCCAAAGAGAAAAGTTTTTCAGCTGCTGCCAGAACCCTGGGGATATCAACTCCTGCGGTAAGTAAAGCAATCAACAAACTAGAGAGTCAGTGGAGGCTAAAGTTATTCCTTCGTTCTTCACATTCATTGAGTCTTACCTCGGTAGGCATACCCTAGCAATGGAGCTTGAGCCGGCAGTTGGGGGGATTTCCTCTGCTATTGCGACGAGTCAAGAGATAAATAGTCAGCTATCAGGTGTGATAAAAGTTAACTTGCCTGGAACATCTCTTGGTGTGGATGTTTTTTTACCAAGTATAATGGCCTTCTCTGAAATTAACCCTAGTGTTGAGTTTGATCTTCATTTTAATGATGCAAGCGTCGAACTAGTCGAAAACTGCTTTGATATCGGTATTCGCACATACATCAATCAGGATTCTCGGTTAATAGCGAAACGATTTTTTCCAGCAAAATAGGCCTATACGCATCTAGAAAGTATACAGATAAACATGGATTGCCCCAGAAATTTACTGGTCTGAACCATCACCAATGTCTGGCTATTCGAGCAATCGAAAGTGGCAAAGTTCGAAGCGTTAAACCCTACGATGGTGATCAAGAATATTTATTCACCTCGCAGGGTATTGTTACAGTGGACAGCTTTATAGCGGCTAAAAGTATACTTTGTGCTGATTGGGGGATTGTTGGGGTAGGGGAATGGATGATTAAAACGGAATTGGGTAAAGGAGATGTGGTTCCAGTTCTTCAGGAGTACTGGGGCCTTCTATATCCGTCTACTTATATTTCTCTCCACGTGAATATCTCCCGCACAGTGTAAGAGCTTTTATTGACTTTTTGTCTGGCACAGAACTGCATAAATAATACAAATCAAAAACATCCTCCTAGTAAAGGTGTGATAGGTCATTACTTTAAACTTTGAAAAAGAGCAACCAAACGCCTTTTAATCAAGAAAATCGTGCTAACTAAGAAATTTTATGTTTCATCGTATAGCAATTTCTTGTTCGAATATGCTCTTTTTACGTATGAAACATGTACTACTAGCCAAAATAAATGGAAAAATAGTACGGAATATTTGTTGTTAAAGCACGTGAATATTCAAGATTTACAGGCACTATGAGACTAAGTGCCAAGCTGATAGTTCTTTTAAATAGGTGGCTACTTAGTACTACCGGCGCAGTCTGTTCTGTTCATTCGATAATTCGGCGCAATTTACGGGTGATCTGAATCTTTTCGAGAGTACTTATTCAAATTAGAGAATGCCATCAATACGTCACAGGCGTAGTTTAGTCTCGGGTGAGATAAAGCCCCTTTACGCCAAGTGAGGTATATGTGATTCTCCGGCCCTTTAGGGCCAAGTTCTACTAACCTGCCAGCCTTTATGTCCTCAAAACACAGGTAGTCTGGTAATACAGAGTAGCCAACACCAGTACGAACAAGCCCAGCAATCGCACGAATATCCGGACAACGAGCGATAATTTGTGATTGGCACTTCTGACGATAAACGGAATCAAAATATTCCCTCACAAGAGGTAGCTGGTTATCATAAACTACAACGGGCATCGAATTTAAGTCCTCTACAGTTACCGGCCTGGTAGGGAGGTTCTGAGCCAGCAGTCTGTGAGATACAAGCAGCAGTTCTTCACTATCCAATACACAATAATCATAGAGTTTGCTATCAGGTAAAGAAGCAGTAATTGCAAAGTCAGCAGTACCATTTTCTAAAACACAATAATTATGTTCTCTATTTCCTGGTAAAATCACGACATCTATATTACCTGCATTCAATAAGTTCGCTAACTGTGCTGAGGCAACATAACTGATATATTCAGCAGGCCCAGCTAAAGTAATCGTGCCGCTAATTTCACTTGAACGGGAGCGAATAGAAGCTACTTTTTGTTCAATTGCATCAAGGTGACCAGATACTTGTGTAGCAAGATCATGAGCTGCATTGCTGGGTTCTACTCCTCGGTGAAGCCTTTCGAAAAGAGTTTTGCCAACTATACTTTCCATAGTTTGAATATGAGCAGTTGCGGCGGGCTGGGATAATCCTAAGTTTTTTGCTGCACGCGAAATATTACGACATCTGTAGACTTCCACAAAAGTACGCAATTGAACAAAGTAAGACATAATGAACATTGCCATCATTTTTCTGATATGAGTGTAAAGAATAAACGAATTCTTCCAAGTTTTGAATAGATATAAAGTAGCGACACATTCAAAGAGGAGATGAATTATGTCTAAATTAACGAAAAGCGCGGTGTTTATTGCAGCTGCGCTTCTAAGTGCTAACACATACGCTGAAAGCAAAGGTGAGGTTTTAGTTTTGCTTTCTAGTGAACAACAAATGCAGTTGGCAGGTGGTGAACTGTATAAAACGGGCTATTACCTTAACGAATTTGGAGTGCCGGCTGATAAACTACAACAAGCAGGTTACAAGTTGATACTGGCCACACCTAAGGGTAATGCCCCAGTTGTTGATGAACGCTCTGTTCAACCTATGTACTTTGGTGGTTCTGTTGAAGAAATGGAACGAATTAAAGAGGTTGTAGCTAACATTGATGGCATTCAAGACACATTATCGTTCTCAGAAGTGATTAGTCAGGGGCTTGATGATTACGACGCTGTATTCATTCCAGGTGGACACGCACCGTTGATCGACCTTGCCAATAACCCTCAAGTTGGAGCGATTCTTCGTCATTTCCATGAAGCGGGCAAGCCAACTGCAGCAATTTGCCATGGTCCAATTGCATTGTTGAGTGGACAGGGGCAGCCTAAAGCATTTGAGCATGCATTAGGCACCACAGAACCAGTCGCTGCACAAGATTGGATTTATGATGGTTATAAGATGACTATTTTCTCTACCCCTGAAGAACAGGTATTTGAAAGCAGCTTAGATGGTAAAAAGCTTCGTTATTACCCTGCAGATGCCATGAACTCAGCAGGTGGTAGTATGAGTTATGCAGAAGAATGGCAACCACATGTTGTTGTTGACCGTGAGCTTATCACTGGACAAAACCCGTTTTCCGATCATGAATTAGCGAAACAGTTGCTATTAAAACTTGAAAACTAAAATAAGCAAATAAGGACTTTGACGATAACATGCCAAAGTCCTCAGCTATTTTATGGTTGAAAATGCTAAATTTCATATTTAAAAATCAACTTAAATAATTTTTGGTCAAGGTCAGTTAAAAGAACTTTCAAATCGCGTTCCAAAAAGATGAAAAAGTACTGTTCGTATATGATGGTGGCTCGATAAAGCTGAACGGTGTGTATGCAGATGTTATTAGAACTTTAGAAGATGTAGACATCAACGAGTTCTATGATATAGAACAACACCCAACTTATGAGACTTTGGAGAATTCAGTCACTTTGGCAAAAGAAAAAAGCATTAGTTCCGCACTTGCGGTGGGGAGAGGCCGTGTTATATTGCGGCAGTGGCTTTATATGAAGGTGTGGCTGGGGCATTTTAGTTAATGGACATGAAGTGAGAAGAGCGTTACCAGTTGGGATTGTACTAACGCTGCCAGCAACTGGCTCTCAGAGCAATGAAAATTCGGCCATAATATGGAAAGAAACCAGACAAAAGAGATCGTTTAGATGTCTGATTGGGCAGCCAAATTTCGCTTTACTAGATCCAATGTACACTTTTTCTTTACCTAAACATCAAACAGTAAATGGAGTGGTTGATGCATTTGTTCAGGTTATTGAACAGTAAATTATTCAATTTCTTAATCTTGTGCTGATATTTTAATCAGCCTTTAAACGTAACTATAAGTAGCTCAAGTGCTCGATGCTATGCCCACTAGAAGAGCGTAAAGTATGTTCTAAGGTTTTCCAAATCTCATTTTCATTTTTCTTTCCCAATAGCAGGTATCTATCCTCTAAAGTAAGGCAGTTTATTAATTTAGCCGTGTCCGCATTTGCCGAACATAACTACCATTCCAAGTGTTGTTGAAAGTAGGGCTTATGTTCCTTAATGAACTCAATGAAGAGCTTGGATTTTTGAGGTAGGTGTACTCGGTTTGCATAAACAAGATAAGCTGTTGGCTTTTGCTTTTGCCAATCCAGCAATAATGGGACGAGTTCGTTAGTCTTTAAAAGGGCTTTAGTTAAGGAAACAGGCAGATAAGCAACCCCTGCTCCATATCTGGCATAAGCAAGAGATACATATAGATCATCAGATAATAGATCGGGTTCCATTTGATGGAGGTAACTTTCACCATCTTTGTTAAAGTACCAAGGTAATATGTATCCATCGACATGATTCCTGATTGTCACAACCGTATTCAACTCCTGTGGATGTTGTAGTTCTCCATGTTGAGCGGTCCATTCACGGCTGGCTACAAGTTCGTAACCTACTTTTGTTAATGGTATCGCTAAGAGGGACGAGTCCGCTAATTCTCCGATTCGAAAGGCAAAATCTGTACGACTTTTTGTTAAGTCCTGGATACGATTCGCCGCATCTAACTCAATTCTTATTCCTGGGTATTGTTGTCTGAACTTGGCGAGTAAAGGGGCCAAAACGTCTTGGCAAAATGCCCGAGGAGCTGATAGGTGCAACTGACCAACCGGTTGAGTCGAAAAGGCTTCAGCTTCTGATTGTAGTTCATTCAATGTATCTTGTATAAGCAGGGCTTTGGGCAATACCCTCTCACCTAGCTCCGTCAAAGAAAGTGACCGTGTAGTTCGGTTTAATAATTTTCCTCCGAGTTCAGCCTCCAGCTGTTGTATTTTTCGGCTTACAGTCGTTGTCGGCAGGTTTAGTCGTCTGGCGGCCTCAGAAAAACTCCCTAACTCAATAACCTTGGCGAATAGTGGTAATCCATCGAAATCTTTCATATTCACACCATTATCCCATATAAGGGATAGTGAAAGTCAAATTAACTAGCTAATCTTTAATTATGGGATGGATTATAGTTTTGGCAGACAAAAAAACAACCCAATCAATTCAAAGGTGAAAATATGACTATCCTGGTTCTTGGTGCAACAGGCAACACTGGTTCTGAAGTAGTACGCCAACTAAAGGGCAAAGGCGTTGAATTCAGTGTGCTGGTACGAAATGTCGAGAGTGCAGCGCCGCTGGCTTTAAGTCGTGAACAGATTCGAGTTGGTGACTTTAGTGATGTGGAATCGATGAAAGAAGCCATGGAGGGGGTATCTAAAGTTTATCTAGCGATGGTTGCTCATCCAGATAATAAACAGTGGGTCGCCAATGTCATTGAAGCCATGCAGAAAAGTGGCGCCAAGCATCTTGTTAAACTGTCAGGAATGGGAGCATCAAAAGAGGCTGGCTCAGAAATCATTCGGGTGCATGCAGAAACGGATGAGATGGTGAAAGCATCGGGATTGACTTATACCCTAGTGCAGCCAAATTCATTTTATCAAAACCTGTTTGGTAGCTTAGAAACTATCAAGAGTATGGGGCAATTCTTCCTTCCACTTCGTGATGCAAAACAGAGTGTTGTGGATATTCGTGATGTTGCAGCAGTCATCGTTGCGTCATTAACCGAAGCGGAACATGAAGGCAAAACTTATCTACTCTCCGGCCCTCAAGCGATTACTTTTGCTGAGCAAGCAGAGATTTTATCGAAAGTCACTAACAAAGACATTCAATATATTGCTGTTCCAAAAGAGGCGGCAGCAGAGGCAATGAAATCTGCTGGTATGAATGAGTGGCTTGCTGTGCATCTTGCTGAAATCCTAGATTGGTTTGCGCAAGGAAATTACGACTATGTCACTACAGATGTAGAGGCAGTTCTAGGCCGACCTGCAATCACATTCTCAGAGTTTGCTGAAGAGTTTGCATTGTTTATCAAGTAAGTAAAGTTAATTGCTATAACACGCGGTTAGTCTTTGCGTCGTTATAGTTGAAGAGGTTCAAAATGAATACTGTAATCCAGCAACTGCTGAATCGAACTTCGGTTCGTTCATTTTCGGGTGAAAAAGTAAACGATTTAGATTTAGAGCTTATTCTGAAAGCGGGCCAACAAGCACCTAGTTCAATTAATGCTCAACAAGTCAGTCTTATCGTGACACGTGATAAGGTGACAATTGAAGAAATCGCGAAAATTGCAGGGGGACAACCACAGGTGGCGACGGCGGATGTCTTTATTACTATTGTAATTGACTTTAATCGCACAGATATTGCGTCTCGCTTTGAGAGTCAAAAGCAGATTATCGAACAATCTGCCGAGGGTATTATTGTAGGGGCAGGGGATGCTGGAATAACACTAAATGCACTTCAGACAGCTGCAAATAGCCTAGGGTATGGTTCTACTGCGATTGGCGGGATTCGTAACAACCCTAAAGCGATGATCGAATTGCTTAAACTCCCCCAAAAAACTTTTCCAATTTTTGGTATTACACTTGGTGTGGCGGATGAAACCCAGTTGCCCCAAGTCAAGCCGAGGGTACCTCTAGAAAGTTATGCAATGAATGAAACCTATTGCTCTGAAAAAGTAGAACAAGGTGTTCAACAATATAACGAAGCACTGCGTAATTGGTGGGATGCGCAAGGATTACACTCGATGAAAACGTACAGTGAAGAAGTCGCAATGTTTTATAGCAACATCTATTTTCCTAGCGTTGCAAAGGGGTTTTATAACCAAGGTTTCAAGTTCACTGACGAATAGTCGAAATGAATGTTACTACTTAAACGAGGCGAAAAATCATGAGGCAAGCGGTTTACGTATATATAGACTTCAAAATTAAAGATCTTGATTCTTTTGAAGAATACTCAAAGCAGGTTCCTAGCACTGTACTCAAATACGGCGGTGAAACATTGGCGGTGCAAAAGAACGCTGACTTTGTTATGGGTGAAAGAGATGTTGAGGTACAGTTAATTCAACGATGGCCAGATAGAGAATCGTTTAATGCCTGGCAAGCATCACCAGAATACGCTCCGCTAAAAGAAATTAGAGATAACAGAGCGATTTATAATCTTAGTATTTCACTGTTATCGAGTCTTAGTTAGATAATTTATGAGTTTTATTCATAGGCCTCCTTTCAAACGTATTGGTGGTCTATGATGTCAATGGATAAGGAAATTCATCGCATTGTTGAATAAGAATTGTAGAATTCTTGCCGAGGAAAAGCCAGCGTGAAACGCTGGAACTAGTCAATCTAGGAGAGTTCAACGTAGAGAAAAACCGAGATTTTATATGGAAAGCTAAGTTGCCCAAAGTTGAGTAATTATTAAACAAAACAATGAGTCTTGGGTATACCTATCCCGTAAGTTGGTTCAACGCATTGATCATAGCGTTGAACGTAAACGCTTATTTAACCGGTAATACCTTATTCAGCCACACGAATTTCTACATTCCATGGCATAAGAACAGTCAGATCATCACTTGAAGAGCGCTTCGGCAATTCCCTGAACAGGTGTACGAAGTAGAAGTACGGATTGATGTGGTTAGCACGACAAGTCATGACCAGTTTATAGAGGTTTGCTCTGGCCTTTTCTCCGCCTACTGAAGTCGAGAACATGCAATTTTTTCTGTTATATGAACGTACACATAACAGAAAAAATTGGCTGTTCGCCAACAACACCAATGGTGCAATGCCAGTGCGTTACTATACAGCATCATCGAGATTGCAAAGCTAACTGGCTAACACTCTACGATTACATGGTGAAATGTATGAGAGAGTTGGCAAAGTCAGCGCATGATATGGACTCACTTCTTCCCTAGAACTTCTCACACTGAAACTAAAACGCCCCGTGGGATCATGGGGCGGATACGGTTGAAGCAACGCAAACGGAAATACTACATAGCGATATGGCTACGCCAGCGAGGCGTGACAGAGAGTAATGCTTGGAAGTTGGCGATGCCGGATAAAGGTTGGTGGCATCTAGCTGAACGCCTTAATCAAATCATACTATGCGAATGAATGGTTCAAAGAGTTGGGTCTGTATTCGCTATTACAAGGGTATAAGTCACTAAAATTATATTCGGAACCGACCCACGCTTGTGCGGTGGTATGAGAGGACGGAGACCGTGAGGTCTCCTCCTACTTGATTAACATATTTTAGATAGACGCATTTGATTGAGTGAAAGGTCTAACAAAAAAAATTATGCAGGTAGCTCTAATGCTGTTGGGTAATCAGTGTAGCCTTCTGCGCCACCACCATAAAAGGTAGAGTGTGCTTCATAATCGACAGGAGTTAACTCCAATCCATTTTGAAGTCGATATACAAAGTCGGGGTTTGTAATAAAGGGTTGACCAAATGCAACCAAATCAACATAGCCTTTGTCAAGAAGTACTTGAGCCGAATCTGGAGTGAGTTTACCAGCAACCATCACTGGATTAGGGTAAATTTCACGCACTTTTTCTCTAAAAGTGTCAGGTACTTCTGTATAGTTTGAAATATTTTCGCTGAAGTGAACGTAAGCTAGGTTTAGTGGCGCAAGCTTAAGAAGTGTCTTATATGTCAATTCCACGATTTCGTCGTCAGGGGTTTCGGAACCTTCCGTAACAAAAGGAGACAGTCGAATAGCAGTCTTATCACCACCTATTGCATTAACTATGGCTTCAGTTACTTCTAGAGTAAAACGCATACGGTTTTCTTGGCTCCCACCATAATTATCGTTTCTCAAGTTTGATGCTTTGCGCATGAATTGATCTAAGAGGTAGCCGTGTGCCCCGTGAATTTCCACACCATCGAAACCAGCTTTCATTGCATTCTTTGCTGCTTGCACAAAATCACGAATAGTTGTTTGAATATCATCTTCTGACATTTCACGTGGTAAGCCTGTCTCGATCATACCATAACCACCTTCCGAGAGAGGACCAAACACTTTATCAGATTCTTTTACGGATGAAGCAGATACAGGTTGTTCACCTGCAATAGTTTCATGGCTTCGACGTCCAACATGCCAAAGTTGAATAAAGATCTTGCCTCCAGCTTTATGTACCGCTTGAGTAGTCTTCTTCCAGCCCTCAATATGTTCTTGAGTATAGATTCCAGGAGTCATCGAGTAACCTCTGCCAATTGCTGAAATCGGTGCTCCTTCACTGATGATTAAACCAGCACCAGCTCGTTGTTTATAATATGTAGCCATTAAGTCGTTTGGTATGTCCCCTGGCTGCGATGTGCGTGAACGTGTCATTGGTGCCATCACAATACGGTTTTTGGTTGAAAAACCATGAGACTTAAAACTATCAAAGATCATATTCTTCTTCTCTCTGTATATAAGGAATAAGTATCACACCAAGTGCTGCGTAGTTCCCGATAATGATGTGATACTTAGAGGTTTTAATTTAGTTGTTATAAATAATTTAAATTGATTTATAACGAGAAAATTATATCTATTGTTTTTTTCATTTAATTAATACTATTTAATTGGTGATAAAACAATGTATTAATATTATCATAATAACTGATTATGATTAGTATCATATAGTACAAATGACTTTTGATTTAATCGATATAATAAGCCTACAAGTCAGAATTATACATTTATAAAATTAATATGGTGAATGTTTGATTTTTATATCGAGATTATCAAACTTCACGCACGTATTCTGGCTTCTTAGTTCCAATTTTAGTTAAACTAAATTGCCACAGGTTTAGACTTCTGCTTCGGAATGCGCCCGCACAACTCAATAGGTAGTAGCGCCACATACGATAAAATCGTTCGTCATATTTTGAGCTTAAAAACTCCCAATTTTTTTCGAAGTTATCGTACCAAGAAAGTAACGTTTTATCGTAGTCTGGCCCAATGTTATGCAAATCTTCAATATTGTACAATCCATTGATACCACAACCAATCTGAGCAATTGAGGGTATAACGCCATTTGGGAAGATATATTTATCAATCCAAGGATCTGTCTTATTTGATGAAGTTGGACTACCTATAGTGTGAACTAAAAATACTCCGTCATCGACAAGCATATCGTATGCTTTTTCGAAGTATTCTCGGTAGTTATCTGGGCCTACATGTTCCAACATACCAACCGATACAATGCGGTCATATTTTAATTCTGGGACATACTCTCTATAATCCTCTAAAATAAAATTAATAGGGAGTTCTTGATTCTTAATTAGTTCTTTTCCATAATTTGCCTGTTCCTGGGACAAAGTCAAACCATCGCAAATAACACCATAGTTCTGTGCAGCGTAAATCATAAAGCTACCCCACCCACAACCTATATCCAATACACGCATACCTTTTTTTAAACCCAGTTTTCGACACAATAAGTCAAGTTTAGCTTCTTGCGCGTCATCAAGGTTATCACTGTCCTTCCAGTATGCACATGTATATGTCATGCGCTGATCTAACATATAAGAATACAAGTCATTACCAATATCGTAATGATAACTTACATCTTTTTTCGATCTCTCAATGCTCTGCAAATTAAATGCTTGCTTTAGCTTTCCAGCTCCTACCTTTAGCCCTAACGAAATCTTTTGCAAGGACCCTAACTTCGATTCTACATCGGATGAAAGTAAACGAGAAATCATTTCAGCCATATCTTTACATTCCCACAAACCATCCATGTATGCTTCACCAAAAGCCAGTGAACCACCTGTTAAAATTTTATCATACAAAGATTTATCATTAACAATTAGGTCCCAACTTCTATTACCATTTATTTTTATATCTGCAGAAGAAAGAATGTCTTCAAATAAATCATGATTGCTCATAACTTTTACCATTATTACATACCTTTAACTAAAACTATTAACTAAATTGACTATTAAACTAATCGTTTAATTGGGTTTATGGTCAAATTATTTCAAAAAAATACAATGATTTTTTAAGTAGAGTAAGTTTTATACCTAACTATCGTGGTTTAAGTATTTTGATTGAATAATTTCATATGAAGAGTTTTAATATAAACTCAGATTCTTTTGTGAAGAATATACCTGACTAGGAGTTCAAAATAAGGATTTTCTTTCTCAAAAATTATTAGGGAAAAGGTCTTTATGAATAGTTTTCCACAATCTATAATTTAGCAAACTCTCTAATTGATAGGGCTTTGTCAGTTTTCTCCCATGAAAAAGTTTCTCTGCCAAAGTGACCGTATGCAGCAGTCTTTTTGTAGATAGGTTTTAATAAGTCCAACATCATTTGGATTCCGAATGGACGTAAATCGAAGAATTGACGGATAGCGCTGATGATAACCTTATGGGGTACCTTTTCTGTTCCAAATGTTTCAACCATAATTGATGTTGGCTCGGAAACGCCAATGGCATACGAGAGTTGCACTTCACAGCGTTCGGCTAGACCAGCAGCGACAATATTTTTAGCAACATATCGAGCTGCATAAGCTGCCGAGCGATCAACTTTTGATGGATCTTTGCCAGAAAAAGCGCCTCCGCCATGGCGTGCTGAGCCACCATATGTGTCAACAATTATTTTTCGCCCTGTTAAACCACAATCGCCCATTGGCCCCCCGACAACGAATCGACCAGTAGGGTTTATAAAATATTTAGTTTTATTATTCATCCACTCACTAGGTAAAACGGGTTTAATTATTTCATCCATAACTGCATCACGAAGAGATTCCGTTGATATTTCATCGCTATGTTGAGTGGATATTACAACAGTATCAATACCAATGATCTTTCCATGCTCATACTGAAAGGTAACTTGAGATTTAGCATCAGGGCGTAACCATGGTAATGAACCATTCTTTCTAACTTCAGCCTGACGCTCCATCAATCTATGCGCATATGTTATTGGTGCGGGCATCATTACATCAGTTTCATTCGTCGCATAGCCGAACATTATGCCTTGATCCCCAGCTCCTTGATCTTGTAGAGATTCTTTGTCAACACCTTGATTTATGTCTGAAGATTGTTTGCCAATCGTATTCATTACCGCACACGTATTTGCATCAAATCCCATATCTGAGTGTATATAACCTACATTGCGAATTGTATCTCGAGTAATGTCTTCGATATCAACCCATGCCGAGGTCGAAACTTCACCTCCAACCATTACCATACCCGTCTTAATGTAAGTCTCACAAGCTACGCGAGCTTTGGGATCTTGAGCTAAAATAGCGTCTAATATAGCATCCGATACTTGGTCTGCAATCTTATCAGGATGACCTTCTGAAACAGATTCAGAAGTAAATAAGTGTTTGTTCATATTGGTTTCTCGTGTAAGTTTTAAATTAGATATGATCTTAGTTATATGTTTATGCAAAAATTATTTGCATGCATTTACTTCAACTAACTCTTCGATGTTTCTTATATTTTCTTGTCATGTAATAAAGTGTTTAACTTTATTTTTTGAGTCTAAGTTATGTTGTTTTTACTATCACTCTACTATCGTTATTACTGGTAGTTTAATGCTATTTAATAATGTATCTAACATTAAAAAATATTATTCTATCTTCAGTGAGCTGCACATTTACGAAGTGCTGAAAGTACAAGAACGAATTAATTTTTAAAAGTTGTATCAGTTGCTAAAAATAAAGTCCATTAATCTAATTAGTTATAGAATATCTTTATCATCTTCATCCCACTCCCAAGTGATGTTGAAATCACCAATGCTCATAAGGATTGATCGTATGTAGAAGAATATTACAATGATGGCGAACAGACCTAAAATATACATTACCAAGGTAACCTCGTTCCGTCATAAAGTAAAAAAGAACCAGAGTCAGTATCAGTACATTTATTTATTAGCTCAATCATAGACTTCACACTTTCATTTGGACTTATTTTAGCATTTGCTCCCCCCATGTCTGTTTGAACCCACCCCGGATGAATAGCTAATGCTTTAATTTTGTCGTCAGATAAATCGACAGATAGTGTTCTAATAACTTGATTTAGAGCAGCTTTAGATGCTCGGTAACTATATCTACCCCCTGATTGGTTGTCATCGATACTAGCCATAATCGAAGTCATTCCTACAATAGTTTTATACTTGCCAATTTTTAGGTTTTCAACTAAAGATTGGGTAACAAGTATGGGTGAAATAGTATTCGTGACCATTACGTTCATCCATTCCATCATATTCATTGTTCCCAATCTTTCACATCTATTACCATCTATTCCAGCGTTATGAATTAAAATATCAATTTCTTTACCCCTAAAATAATCAGACAATTGATTAATTTGTTCTTCTTTTGTTACATCAAGTCTATATAGAGTTATATTGTCATTTTTTTCTGCGATACTAATTAAATCTAATGAATTTGCTCGATTTCTGTAACATGCAATAACTTGCCATCCTAGATTAGCATATTGGTTTGAAAACTCTAAACCTAGACCTCTATTGGCACCGGTAATAAATACTGTAGGCATGAATATATCCTATTATAAATAACTTAATTATAGTTATGAAAGCTGTTAACTTGGCTACTATTTACATACTTATTAAATAATAAATTTCAATCTGCTTTAATTTTACGATGTGAATCGTGATGTTTGTATTTTATCCATATTAATCTGGTAGTAAAATAGCATTTATGACAAAAGTAATTATCAGTAATGACAATAATGTTGATACTTATTCTTCCTATATTATATGAGTTGTTGTTGCAGCTGTTATGTGAAAATTGGAGGTTTTAAAAGCACTTGTTTTTTCCAAGTGAAGAACTTGCGGATCATACGAATCTGTTATGTACTCAAACTATTGACTGACCATCTTAAAGATAGGGCAGTAGTAATTCGAGATTTATAGTTGTTAATATAAGTTAGACATTGCTTATGTAATCTAAAATATACATAATGATTATATCAGTATCGCTGATTATTAAATCGAGTAGGCAGTGGTTTCTTCGTTCAGGTTTGGTGTTTTATCCATAATATTTACCTAACTTAACCTAGTGATTTTTTAGGGATAAATAACATTAATACTGTTTTTCTACTTAGTAATTGAAAGCATATTGGCGAATAAATCTGAATATTAGTTATTTTTTGTTATTAAAAATGAAAAACCCAGTCTTAGACTGGGTTTAAATTGACGAACTATGTATGTTCTATTCAATTCTTATTTGTAAGAGGCTACGTATTTTTCGTTGCGTTTGTCCAAACTTCCACTGAATCGTGTAAGCAATAGGGCAACAAAAACAACTACTGCTCCAATCCATGGTGTGTGCATTAGCCCAGCATTTGAAACTACCAGACCTCCACCCCATGAACCAAGTGCGATACCAACGTTGAATGCTGCGATATTTAGGCCTGAAGCAACATCAACTGCATCAGGAGCGTATTTTTCAGCCAGTTTTACTACGTAGACTTGAAGGCCAGGAACATTGCCAAACGCAAACGCACCCCATACTAAAATGGTAATAACTGCTGAAGTTTGGTTTGTTGCTACGACATTAAATACGAGAAGAACAACGATCAAACCAATGAAAATTGCAGTTAGCGCTTTGATCGGTCCCATCTTGTCGGCCATTTTTCCGCCCCAAATATTGCCGATTGCTACAGAGACACCATAAACTAGCATAATCAAACTAATTGCATTCGAGCCGAATCCTGATACCTCTTCAAGGATTGGTGCTAAGAATGTAAATGCAGTGAAAGTACCACCGTAACCTAATGCAGTGATCGCATAAACCAATAGAAGTCGAGGTTGAGTCAATACTTTCAGTTGTGATGATAGTTTAGTTGCAGGTGGTTGCTTAAGATTGCTTGGTACCAAAATAGCGCTGCCAATCAGAGCAATTAGTCCGAGAATCGCAACAATTAAAAATGTTGACTGCCAACCAAATGTTTGTCCGATCCACGTACCAAGAGGTACGCCAGTAACTAACGCAACAGTTAGACCAGTGAACATAATAGCAATTGCACTAGCTGCCTTTTCTTTGGAAACCAAACCTGTTGCGATTGTGGAGCCAATAGAAAAGAACACGCCGTGAGCTAAGCCTGTTAAAATTCGAGCAGTGACCAATGTGTTGTATTCCGGTGCTTCCCAGGATAAGAGTTTACCAAGTAAAAAGGGGGCCATTACCGCCATTAATACATATTTTCGTTTCCAGTTGCCTGTCAGCGCAGTTAAAACGGGTGCACCAATCGCAACACCAAGTGCGTAAAGGCTAACTAAAAGTCCTGCTGAAGGTAACGATACATTTAAGTCTGTTGCCATTGTTGGGATTAACCCGACAATAACGAATTCTGTGGTTCCGATAGCAAAGGCGCTAAGCGTCAATGCTAATAATGCTAAAGGCATGATTATTTCTCTCTAAATCAATGGAAGTTAGTACCGAAACAGTTTTAACGTTTCAGTGATTAAAATTATTTAATATATTTAATTTGTAAGAAACAGCATTTATTACAAAATACTTTTGTTCTTATTGATATAAACGGAAAAATTTATTTTTGTTATAGTTTTAAAAAATTTTGATAGGCAAAGTACATGTTAACTAAATCAAATGAACTTGAGATTCTTATAAGTGTTGTTGATAGTGGTGGTTTCTCTGCAGCCGCAAATTCACTAGGCATTCAAGTTGCTAGGGTCTCTAGAGCTGTAAGCAAAATTGAGTCCCAACTTGGTATTACGCTTCTAAATAGGACAACTCGTAGGGTTGAAGTTACAGAGGAAGGTCTTCAATTTGTTGAAGCAGTTCGAGTTGGTTTAAATCAAATCCAAGAAGCTGAAGAGGACATCATAACGAGAGGAGAGCAACCTAAAGGAAGACTTAGAGTAGATGCAGCTAGCCCCTTTGTTTTACATCAGCTGGTCCCATTAATTAAGCCATTCAAAGAAGCTTACCCTGGTATTCAATTAGACTTAACATCTAACGAAGGGTTTGTTGACTTACTCGAGAATAGAACAGATATAGCTATTCGGGTTGGTCAGTTAGCAGACTCTACATTGCATGCAAAGCCACTTGGCACTAGCCCGCTATTCATTGTTGCGTCACCAAACTATTTGTCGAGGAAAGGCCTCCCTAAATCAGTTGTAGACCTAAAAAAACATTGTCTTATAGGATTCTCGACCCCTAAGATTTTGAACGAATGGCCACTACGAGGATTTAATATTGGAAAACCTGATCTTGTTTCAAGTAGTGGTGAGACCATTAGAAAACTAGCACTTGAAGGAAATGGTATTGCATGTCTGTCTGGTTTTATGGTGAAGAACGACCTAGATTCTGGCCAGCTCATATCTTTGCTTGAATCAGAAAAGACAGTGAGCACAGCCAGAGAGCAGGTAAACGCAGTTTTTTATAAGTCCTCCTCTTTATCTAAACGAATTACTGCTTTTGTAGATTTTATTCAACCTAGACTTAAGTTACGTTGAGTGCGTCATTCTTTAAATGTCAAAGTGGTTTTTTCTTTTGACCCTATTAGAGCGAATTGTATTGAGAAGTCTTTTAAATAATTACTATATAGTAAGCTCTAGTTTGAGAGACTAAAAGAATTCTTCATTCCATAAATAACAAGATAGTTAATATGAGTTGAAAAGAAAATTTAAAGTTTTTAACAAGAGGTGCTTTGTTGCTTAAATCGATGGAACTAAATCAAGAAGCTACGATCTGATCGGCTAACTCATCAATCATCATAGCCTCATGCCTAAACCTCGTTACAAAACAACTAACTGGAAGCAGTACAATAACCCCTTGATCAACAGAGGTTCACTGACGTTCTAGATTGACGAGGAGGCCATAACTGAGTGGAAACAACCAACAGGCAAGACGTGGTAGACCAAGACTGTTTAGTGATCTCGCAATCACGATGGCTACCATGGTAAAGCGCATCTTTTCCTTACCTTTAAGGGCGCTACAAGGCTTTATCGACTCTGTTTTTAGATAGGCGAACGTCCCATTGGTTCGCCCTCACTACACCTGTATAAGTCGCCGAGCTAAGGATGTAGAGGTTAATTTCAAAACCTCAACACGAGGCGCCATCCAACACCTGGCCATCGATGCAACTGGTCTCAAGGTATACGGTGAGGGAGAATGGGAAGTGAAAAAGCATGGAACCAATGGCAAGTGTCGAGTCTGGCGTAAACTCCATCTTGCGGTTGATACAGATACACATGAAATTATCGCCGCTGAGCTGACACTATCAGAAGTGACAGATGCGGAAGTACTCTCCAATCAACTCAAGCAAACACGCCGGTCCATCAAGGAAATCTCGGGAGATGGTGCATACGATACAAGAGAATGTCACAGGGCGATTAGGGTTAAGAAAGCGATACCTCTAATCCCTCCGCGTGAGGGGGCATCTTTCTTGGAAAAAGGGCATCCACGCAATCTAGCAGTTGGTTGCTAAAAGCTCTATGGCTCGAACAAAAAGTGGAAACAGAAGTATGGATACCATAAGCGTTCATTGTCAGAGACCGCTATGTATCGCACAAAACAACTACTAGGTGCTTTACTCAAGCTTCGAAATAACAACGCACAAGTCGGTGAGACCTACACCATGATCAAAGCACTCAACAAGCTAATTGGGATAGGTATGCCCGAGACTCAGTATGTTGTTTACAACGAACGATTTAGTTAGCATTCGCTCTTACGCTGAATTAGGTAGCAAAGCCGTTAGTGATTTTCGTATTATGTTAATGTTGTTATTTAATCACATATTAGCTTTTATTAACCACCATGCATATATGCCTGATAGTATATTCGCAGTCGCTGCTGCAATTATAGTATAAAAAATATTTTCAGTTAATGTACCGATAAATATCGCGGGAACATACAATAAGAAAAGACGCACTATCGATACTTGCAAAGCTTTGCGTGGCTCTCCAAGCGCGTTTAATATAGAAACTACTACCATACACAAACCTAATGGCCCATAACTTAGAGGTAAGGTGAGCAAGGCAAATTTTAATTCACCTTCAAATAATGTATCTATAGCAACCCATGATAGAATGTAATTATTTGAAAATGCGACAATTAATGCCAAAATTAAGTGACTAAATAACACAATTTGTGCTGATGATATGGAAATATCTTTAATTTTATCACGGGATCCTTGTGCTATATAATTCCCAATCATTGGAGGTATAGACATAGTTAATGAAAGAGATAAAACCAACAAAAACATTTCAATTCTAGAAAGCAAATTCCAAAATGCAATAGTACTATTACCTAATGATGAAATAAATATTACAGTTATAAAAGTACTTACCGCAGGCAGTATCTGATTTATTGTAGTCGATATCGTTAAGCGCTTAAGTTCCAAAAAGTAATGAAAATTTTCTTTATTTAATGTAATTATTGTGAATCTATTTTTAGGTAACGTTTTAATAAGCATATACAAAAAGCATATTATGAAGGAAACTAAAGATGCAATCGCAGCACCTTTTATTCCTAGCTCTAATGTGAACATAAGAATTGGATCTAGTATTAGATTTATGATGCTAGATATCATCATGATATAACCAGGCGTTCGAATGTCACCATATGCTCGATAAATAGATGAAATAAAATACAATGCCGAACTGGCTACTGAACTGATTAACCAAAAAGGGAGGTATTCTTCATAGATAATATAAAGCTGATCAATATTGTAGTTGTCATCTGAAACTAATGAGAAAAGTAGAGTTCTTTTATAATAGAAAATGAAGCAAATAGAGACGATAAGGATATTTCCTAAAATGATGCTTAGACTGGAAATAGCTTGTGCTTTAAATTTTCGATTTGCACCTATGGCTTGAGATATAATACTAGTAGCTGCGATCCCTAACCCTACTTGAAGGCCGATTAAAACAGTATTAAAAGGTTGTGTTATTCCGTGTACTGTTAGTTGATTTATTCCCAGTTTCCCGATAAATATGGTATCAACAAGTTGAACCATTAGAATGGAAAAAATACCAGCAGCAAGAGGTAAAGTGCGCTTGATGACTTGCGTTATTGTCAGGGTATTCATAAATTTAAAATTCTTATTTCATTAATGCAAGCGAACTTATTTCGAAGTTGCCATATTAAAATAAAGATGACATAAAGTTAGGTTTGATATTGTATATAGCAAATTCATTAAAAATTTATGTGTTGCAAGTTATGAACGACTTTGTGCTATTTAAGTGTTTTCTAGCCTCATCTAACCCCATAATATAACCTTTCTCTAATTTATCTGTATTCATGGTAAGTCGATTTACATCGAATTCTTTAGGTGGTGAAATTACTGTGATGTGTACTCCCTTAGGTGGATTACTTATGAACTCGATTGCTTTATTATATGAATAGTAACGATTGGCAATCGTTTTTGCCAAAGCTTTGTTCTTTCGAAATAATACTCTAACTATCAAGGGGATCTTTATAGACTTCATTTTATATCCAGAATGTCGGGATAAAATTACTGTGATATTTTTTGCTCCCATTTCATATGCCTTTAATACTGGAATTGAGTCAGCTATCCCTCCATCTGCAACTAATTCGTTATGAATTTTACAAAATCCTTTGATAAATATAGGTAGTGAACTTGTAGCAATTAGTAATTTTCTTAGGTTTATCGGCGTTGCCTCAACATACATGGGCTTCCCTGATGAAATGGCAGTTGTTACTGCTATAAATTTTGTTTTGTTTTTGAATAAATTATCCATATTTATTGGGTTATGAGCTTCGCTAATATTCCATAACCAATCTAAATCTAATACATTCTTTCTTTTAATCAGATTTGAAATCTTTAGGAAGTCAGGTCTACGACAGTAATTTGTAATTATTTCGTAAGACCGTCCTCTTTGGCCTGCTAACCAAGAAGCTAGATTTAAGGCGCCCGCTGAAACACCAAACGCAAGATCAAAATTAGTATGTCCAACCTCTAAAAAATGGTCCAAAACTCCAGCAGAGAATATCCCCCGCATGGCTCCACCTTCTACGACCAATGCAGATTTATGAGTGGCTGTTGGATCTAGTATCGTTTTTTCATTAGGGAATAATTCTTCAGTTAAAATTTGCATAAGCAACCTCAATTTTTATAATCATATTTTCTAGCAAAATTTCTTACCGAGAAACTGCGTTTGGAGGAAAACTCAATTGTTGAAATTGCAATAATAAGGAAATGTAGAGACAAACCGCTGGAAGTCCATTGATTCAGAGGCTATGTGCGAGTCGTTTAATATCTCTGTACTATAGGGCGAACACAATAGGGTTAAACGGCTCGTGTTTAACGGCAAATTAGATAAGTGACCTACAGTTAGGAACAACTATTTAGGGGGGATAAGTCCATAATCTCGAACTATTTGAGAAATACGCGAGCGAAATGACGTAGTTTATCTTCAGAAAGGTCTTCTTCATTGCCACTTAAACCCGCAGCTGCGACAAGTTCACCGTTAATGTAGAGGGGGGAGTGCCAAACAGTTCAGTTCTGGCTCTGTATGTCCTAAATCCAGAGCAAACCCTTGTTTAATGTTCTGGTCAAGTTCTCTATCTAGGGATGAGCTGAATGCACATTGAACCCTAAGGTTTTTTCTCAAAAGGGGATTAAAGGCGACAAATATTTTGCCAATGGCTGAATCGATCAAGCTTTCACGTCGTCCTCTTGGGCTACGGATCGAAAGTGAGTTGTCATTTTCAATTGCATCAACGTAGATATACTCATTTGTACCACTTTGAATAGCTAAGTAAGCGGTACTATTGGAAAAATGTTCCATTCTTTGTAGTAGAGGAAATAAATGATGACGAATCGACTCATCTTTTTGCTCTAATGTTTTGGATAGTTCCCTTAGGCGCAAGCCGAGTACATAGGCTTGCCCTTTTCTTTCTACATATCCCAGATTCACTAAGGTTGAAAGTAGTCCATGTACGGTCGTTTTTGGTAGATCAACCGATTTAGCAATTGCTCGCAGGGGCAAAGGTGCTTCAGCCAGAGAGAGTGTCTCCAAAATAATAAAGCCTCGTTCAAGCGATTGAATTGTTTTTCCATTTCGACTCATGCTGTCCTCTATGATGTTGTACAACGATGCCGCGTTTAGAGTGATTAAAACTGCTGGAAACCGATTCTGGGTTATTAGTTAACCTAAGGGGCAGTATTATCTCCTAGATATTCCAGTTCGAATCACGTATTCATGATCGAAAAGGCTATTTTAAACGAACTGTATTTTTCTTCGTAGTATTGGATTATTGCGAATTTAACAAATGTTATTTGTTTTTATAGCTATGAATGTTGTTTTGTTCGTCTGTTAGTATGTCCTTAGTTAATTAAGGGGCTTACTATGTCTAAATCACTTTTTCAACCAATTCAACTTGGTCAGTTGACCTTAAAAAACCGAATCGTTATGCCACCGATGACTCGCTCTCGAGCGAGTCAACCTGGCGATGTCGCGAGCGAAATGATGGCGACTTATTACGCGCAGAGAGCAAGTTCAGGTTTGATTGTCTCTGAAGGAACACAAATTTCACCGATTGCAAAAGGTTATGCTTGGACCCCTGGTATTTATACACCCGAGCAGATTGAAGGCTGGCGTAAAGTTACCGAAGCTGTGCATGCTAAGAGCGGGACGATTTTCGCACAGCTTTGGCACGTTGGTAGAGTCACTCACCCAGATAACATCGGTGGCGAACTGCCGATGTCTTCATCAGCGTTAAAAGCTGAAAACGTGAAAGTATTCGTTGATAATGGAACTGATGAACCTGGCTTTGTTGATGTCGTACAGCCTAGAGCGATGACAAAATCGGATATTCAGCACGTCATAGCAGAATATCGTCTAGCTGCATTGAATGCCATTGAGGCGGGCTTTGATGGTATTGAACTACATGCGGCTAACGGATATTTGATTAACCAATTTATTGACTCCGAAGCCAACAACCGTACCGATGAGTACGGTGGTAGTTTAGAAAATCGTCTTCGTTTTCTTGATGAAGTCGTTGCAGCATTGGTGGACTCGATTGGCGCTGAACGTGTTGGGGTGCGTCTGGCTCCTTTGACAACCTTAAATGGTACCGTAGATGCGAACCCTATCGAAACTTATACCGCTGCCGCTGCGTTGCTGAATAAGCACGGTATCGTTTATCTACATATCGCTGAAGTAGACTGGGATGATGTCCCTGACACGCCAGTTTCTTTTAAACGTGCATTACGAGAAGCTTACCAAGGCATTTTGATTTACGCAGGTCGTTATAATGCGGAAAAAGCTGAACAAGCTATTAATGAAGGGCTAGCTGATATGATTGGTTTTGGTAGACCTTTTGTTTCTAACCCTGACCTCCCTGAGCGTTTATTGCACGGTTACCCATTAGCGGAGCATGATCCAAACACGTTGTTTGGTGGTGGTGAAAAAGGGCTTATTGACTATCCAACGTACAAAGCATAGGGGGACGTATGTTTAATGTATTTAATGGTGAAAAACTCGAGACCAGCAACCGTATCGCAATGGCGCCGATGACTCGCTCACGCACTTCACAACCTGGAGATGTACCAAACGAGATGATGGCGACTTACTATCGTCAGCGTGCCACTGCTGGTTTGATTGTTGCTGAAGGAGCGCCGATTTCTGCCGTTGGTCGAGGCTATTCTATGACACCTGGCATTTACACCAAAGAACACATCGAAGGATGGAAAAAAGTGACTCAGGCTGTCCATGAGGAAGGTGGGAAGGTCTTTATTCAACTATGGCATGTTGGGCGTCGTAGTCATTCTGACATTTCAGGAGAGCAGCCTTTGGCACCTTCTGCAATTAAAGTGCCTGATCAAGTATTTGGCCCATTACCAGAGGGTGGTTTTGGAATGATCGAAACAGAAGCACCACGAGAAATGACGCAGCAAGATATCGAGAATACGATTGCTGATTTTGTCCAAGCGGCTAAAAATGCTATCGAAGCGGGTTTTGATGGGGTAGAAGTCCATGCTGCGCACGGCTATTTGCTAGATACATTCATGCGTTTAGAGAGTAATCAACGTCAAGACCAGTATGGTGGTTCTCAAGAGAATAGAATGCGATTTTTGCTGGAAACCCTACAAGCGCTATCAAATGAAATTGGTAGCGAAAAAGTAGCCGTGCGTGTTTCTCCACACGTTATTGAAGGTTTCGTGGATGAAGATCCTGAAATTGTTGATATCACGCTAAAAGCACTTGAAAAAATGACACCTATGAACTTGGCTTATGTTCACTTTTCTGAGCGAATCTCACGTTATGTTGAAGTTCCTGAAGAATTTCGAAAGCAAGTTCGCGAAGTGTATCCAAACCCTATCATGATTGCGGGAAAATTAACCAAGCAATCTGCTCAACAGTTACTAGATAAGCAGTATGCTGACTTTGTGGCTTTTGGTACCCCTTTTGTAACGAACCCAGATTTAGTTGAACGATTTAATCAGGACCTACCGCTAGCTGAGTTTGATGCCGATGCAAGGTTAACCTTGTATGGTGGCGGAGAAGAGGGCTATATCGATTATCCAACTTATCAGGCCTAATAAAACCAGGCACCAAGGACGACAACTCTTTGGTGCCTTACCTTTTCATGAAGCGAGCAGAATAAAGATGGAACAATATCAAATTTGGCAACATCAAACCGAAACACACAGCCTTGATTTAGGTAAGGCTGAAATGCCAACTTTGGATGACAACGAGATCTTAGTACAAAACAAAGCGATTGGTATTAACCCTGTTGACTGGAAATTTATTAAAGCCAACCCTCTAAATTGGCCGAATGGTCATGTTCCTGGTGTTGATGGGGCAGGCCTTATCGTACAAGTAGGATCTAAAGTTGATACAGATCTAATTGGACGTCGAGTGGCATATCATGCCTCATTAAAACATCATGGTAGCTTTGCCGAATATACTGTACTGAGTGCTGAACGTGTGATGATATTGCCTGAGAGGCTATCGTTTGAACTTGCAGCAGCATTACCTTGCCCGATGCTTACTGCGTGGCAAGCATTTGAAAAAATTCCGTCCACTCGTCAAAGAGAAGTACTTGTGGTTGGTTTCGGCGCGGTAAATAATTTACTTTCTCAGTTTCTTGTTAACGCTGGCTATGATGTTGATGTTGTTTCGGCGAGTCTTAGTGATCAGCGTGCTGCTAGGCTAGGTATTCGCCAAGTTTATCGAGATCAATCTCTGATTGATGCCAAGTACTTTGCTATTTTTGACGCTGTCAGTGGGGAAAATGCGGCTTCTTTAGTGTCCCTGTTACGAGCGAATGGGCACATTACCTGCATTCAAGATCGTATACCTAAGCCTATTGATCCTCCATTTACTCGCACTATTTCCTATCATGAAATAGCTCTTGGAGCATTACATGATTTTGGTGATAAAGAAGATTGGTATGCATTGATGCAAAGCGGTGAAGCGTTACTTGAGCGTGTGGTGAATGGTAGCGTCGAAGTTAGTAATCCTGTCACTTTTGCGTTCGAGAATATGCTTGATGCATTGGAGCACAGTGAATTTACTAAGTTAAAGACCGTCATTACATTGAGTTAAAACACGCTATTCATACTATTGCAGAGAGTCATATAACTGACTCCCTGCGCTTGGTTGTACTAATAACCAACGACAACTAAACCGCTTCTCTAGGACATTGCCACAGCGTAATCATTGACCTGTAAGTTGTATGAGCACTATCGAACTTATTGATTGGGTGATGTGTTCTAAATCGACTGGCAATGCTCTGGCGGTGATGGAATAGCCCTCAACAAAGGGAATAAACACCGATATTGCTCTTTCGACACTGACATCGTCTTTTGCAAGTGGCTTGAAAATCTTGTTTAAAGACGATGCCATTGATTGATAATAAGCTAAAAGATACGCGTCTATTGCTTCATTTCGTGTCGATATGGCCCAATACTCACGGAAGATACGGCACATATCTGAAACCTGATATACATGCGATAGCTGAGCAGAAATAAAATTTTTTAGCTCACTTGCATCGCTTAATTCTGGCTGCTCTGCCAACTCATCTAAACATTGCTGAAAGTAGCGGTCTGCCATCGCTCTAAGTAATTCATCTTTGTTTTTGAAGTAATACTGCACATTGCTTAATGACATCTCTGCCAGTGTCGCAACCTTACGCATACTTACCCCAAAATCTCCCTCTTGTCTCAATACCTCGATTGAAACATCTAAAATCTTCTCAATCTTGGCGCTCTTTTTACTCATCTTATACTGCCTGTTTTATAAGAAATAACTACGCCTTGTAGCTCTCCTAAAAATCAATGTTGACATTTTAGGTAGCTTGACCTAAATTTGCAACAACTAGGTCGCATGACCTAAAAAGCAAAAGGAGACATGTCGATGATAGAAGTACTACGCACACCAGAATCTCGATTCGAAAACTTAAAAGATTATTCGTTTAAACCAAACTATGTTGAAGGACTAAAGGGCTATGAGGGCATTCGTGGTCACTACCTAGATGAAGGAGACTCTGATTCAGAAGAAACGTTTTTGCTACTGCACGGTGAGCCAACATGGAGCTATCTATACCGTAAAATGATACCTGTGTTTGCCGATACTGGCGCTCGTGTTATCGCTCCAGATCTACTTGGTTTTGGTAAATCGGATAAACCAGTTTCGGAAGATACACACTCATTTACCTTTCACCGTAACTATCTTCTAACATTGATTGAGCACCTAGACCTTCAAAACATCACTCTAGTAGTACAAGATTGGGGCGGTCTGCTTGGCTTGACGCTTCCTCAAGCGATGAAATCGCGCTTTAAGCGCCTACTAATCATGAATACCGCTTTGCTATTAGAGCCAGCAAAACAAGAAGCCTTCCTAGAGTGGAAAGATGACATTTTAAAACCAGAAGAGATCGCACTTGATACCTTCATGAAGAAATACGCCCCAACACTGGATGAACAAGAGGCACAAGCTTATGCAGCGCCATTCCCAGATGGAAAGTACCAAGCTGGCGTTCGTAAGATGCCGAAAATGGTCGCAGACCCAGATCAAGCCTGTATAGAAATCTCATCTGATGCGATGTCTTTCTGGGGTGAGTGGGAAGGTGAAACCTTCATGGCTGTTGGTATGAAAGATAACATGCTTGGCCCTGCTGTGATGGGTTGGATGCAAACTGTAATTAAAGGTTGCCCAGAGCCAATGCCAGTTGAAGAGGGAGGGCACTTTGTACAAGAGTTTGGCGATGAAATTGCAAAAGCTGCACTCGCTCACTTTAAGATGTAAATAGGTACGGACAATGAAAATTTTAAACCTAGTATTTCACCCAAACCTTGATGGTTCGCGTAACAATAAAACTTGGAAATCACAGCTTGATGAGTCTGGTAAAGTGACCACTAGTCGTGATATGTACAGTGAATACAATGATTTTCAGATTGATGTCGAGAGAGAGCAGGCACTACTTGAAGTGCATGACCGCATCATTCTGCAATTCCCATTCTACTGGTACTCGATGCCGCCGCTGCTGAAAAAATGGTTAGACGACGTGCTGACTTACAACTTCGCGTATGGGCCCGAGGGTGATAAGTTGAAAGGGAAAGATATGCAGTTAGTGGTTTCTATCGGTGGCCGTGAAAAGTTTTATTCGGGCTTTGATTTATTTACTACCGTGCCAGACTTACTGCGTCCGTTCCAGTTAACTGCAAATCTAACCCAGATGAATTACTTACAGCCTGAGTACATGTTCAATGCAGATGCTGAATCGATAGAAGTGATTGAAGCATTTGGCAAGCAGTTGGTCGCCAAAATTGATGACCCTAAGCGCTCAGACCCTCGTCAATATTTGTATAACAGTATGAGCACAGAGCTTAACGAAGTATACGAAGACTTAGGCTTGGTATAAGTGGAAGTGCCTGGTAGTATGATAGTTCTAGGCAGGGTAGTTTTGATGGCTTTGTTTGGTAGCGTATTTGTATTCTGACTACACCAAATAATTTTAAGGATAAGACAGAATAGTCTTATCCTTATTCAGAAAATTACGCTACGGTGTTCCAGTAGCTATCTAATAACTGTTGAGTCAATAAGGCCAAATGTTGTGCTTGCTTATTACTATTTGAGTTTACATCTTGAGTCAATGCTGCAAAGTTACGTACCATAAAGACAGACTGCGGCTCTAGTGAATCAGCCTCAATATATTGGTGCTCCTTTGGTAATTGCATTCCAACACGTTTTGTAAATCCGATGACATGGTCTTGATTATCAAACGCAAATCCATTTTTCCAGTCTAGTACGAAATCAGACATGCTAAACACACCCTCCTGACCAAGTACATCCAAATCCATCAAACACACACCAGCGTTATATCCAAAGTCAAAGGTCGATGATTTACCGTCTTCAAATATTACAACGCCAGAGCCACGAATAACGGCATTGGTCTCTTCATCCCTTACAATCCCTCCTGAAATCGTTTTAACAGGTGTAGTTGGTTTTAAGTATTCGGCTACTGCACGCATGGTATACCACGTCATATCGCCTACTGCGCCAGTAGGCTCTTTTTCAGTGTTGAAGCGAATATTAGTTCTATCCATGAAAGGAAAAAAGAAAGAAGTTCTAACCGCTTGCGGTGTACCAATTTCTTCCGCCATCATATCATTGATTTTCTTAGTACGAGGATTGTGAGTGAAATGAGTCGCATCCATAAAGCTTACATTATTTACCTTTGCTGTCTCGATAATTCTCTCTAGAGATTCGGTGCTGGGAAAGGGCTTATCTACTAAAAGATGCTTCTTGTTCTGTGCACCATATATAGCAATTTCCTCTTTGCTTGCAGTTGGAGTTGCAATGTAAATTGCATCAATGCCTTCAAACGCAATCAGTTCTTGCCAAGTGTCGAATACTTGGTCGATACCATGTTCATTAGCGAATGCTTTGGCAGATATTGGACGACGGCTTGCAATAGCAACTAGTTCAATACTATCAACTTGCTTTACTGCTTTTGCAACGACACCAGCGATCATGCCAGAACCCACAATACCCAAACGTAACTTACTCATAATAGTCTCCTGTGATTAATTGACAGGAAGTGTAGGACTAACCTAACATTAACAAAAATGAATTGTTATAATGTTAGTAATCCAAAAAATGAATATCTCTACAAAAGATTTAAACCTACTCTATGTATTTAAAGTGCTATTCGAAGAGAGGAACCTGTCTAATGCAGCAAAACGCATGTCTTTAAGCCAGCCTGCACTTAGCCACAAGTTAAATAAATTGAGAAGAGAGTTTGATGACCCACTTTTTGTAAGAGCTGCAAGAGGATTAACAATAACACCATTGGCGGAACGTATAGCACATCAAGTCTTAGAGGTAACTAAGTCAGTAGAGGGGCTGTATCATCAACTTGAGTCTCAAAACTTTCTCGTCAATGATGACACTGTTCATTTATACACGACGGATTTTATCGAACAGTTACTTCTTCCAAGCCTTCTGGCTCGAATCGAAGTGAAAGCCCCAAATTTAAAGTTAGTTTGTCACAGTACCTTAGGGCAGTTACCCAAAAAAGAGCTGGAAACAGGAGAATGCGATATCGCCATTGCTGGCTTTTATCACGATCTATCAGATTCATATTTTCAACAAAAGCTAAAAGAAGAATCTTTTGTTGTATTAGCTAACAACGCCAACCCAATGATTAAAGGCCAAATAAATCTAGAAGAATTTTTGACCTGTAGACATATCATCACTACTCTCTCAGGTGACCTTGATGGATTGGTCGATAAGGAGTTACGTAATATAAACTTGTCCAGAACGGTTGTTGCTGGAGTTTCAAGTTTTTTAGCTCCTCCAATCATTGTAAAAGACACAAACTATATTTTAGTTTGCTTAGAATCTATAGCGAGAATGTTTTCTTTTACCTATGACAGGCTAATGATACATACATGTCCAATTGATTTACCTAAGGTGAATATAAGCCAAACTTGGCACGAGCGGACTCATCAAGATCCAATGAGAAAATGGTTGAGGCAGGAGATTCACGACATTATGATAGGAAATTGATGAGCATTTTCTGTTTACGTCCGTTACTTAGAGTAATTGGACACTCATGCGAGTAGGGTTATTTCTATATCAGAGCTGTTAACAAGGCTAGGCGACCTTGAATAGTGTCTGGAAGTAATAATGAGTTTAACAGCACTTAGTTGTAGGCAAGTCTTCTCATTTTGTTCTGTCGTGACGTGCAAACTCTTCGCTCCGCATGACCCAATTTTGAGTAACTACGGCACTCTCCGAACTTTTGTCCCATATATGCGTATTTCGTGGATTGCGATCGCTCTTTTCCCCTGTTTCAGCATAGTTGTCGCCTAGAGTTTTAAGGAGATAACTATGCCAGCTAAGTTTCGAAAGAATGATCGCATCATGTATCCGATCCAGTTCTAATTGATGTAAAAACGAAAGGCCAAACTTGGTTGTTATCGTCGTATAATTGGTCTCTCCGAAGAATTAGAAGTGAGTCCTTTCGTAATATCTAAGTGGAGAAATGAACTACTGCAATTGATTATTCAGCAGAGCAGCGATTTTTCATCGTGATTGAAACTGCAACAATGTCTGAACGAGAGTTGTCTAAATACTGTAGAGCTAAAGAGTTATTTGTCAATGACGTTAAAGCTTGGCGAGCACTATCTATCAAGGCACAGAGCGTAACATCGACTTCAGTAACATACAAAGAAAATAAGCAACTACGTGAGTAAGGTGGATAGGTAAAAGCGCTTGAGAAAGAGTTAGTACGTAAAGAGAAAGCACGCGCTGCACTAATGGTTTTGCGGGGAAAGTTCAATGCCCTCAGGGAAACTAGCGAGGAAGACTGATTCCTATTTCAGAGCGGCTTAAACTAGTCACACTTGTACGCAAAGGGACAACAAAAACAAAGGCTTGTGCCACCGCTGTGTTATCCATACGAACATTTCAGCGTTGGACATAGAACTCTGGTGAAGTCACAGGTGATATGCGTCAACACCCTCAGCTGCACGAGCCTCATAATAACAGATATTAGATACCTGCAATATGCGAGAGTATGCGGATTTACCGCCGATTATCATTGTTCCAATGCTGGCACAAGCTCTTACTCCAGGCCTATACTTACTAAAACAATATGTGCAGTTTTGTGATAACTGCATTTTCTAAAAGCTTTGGTTTTTTGCGACATCATTAACTGACTTTGTGAGAGAAGTAACTGTTCGTCTCGTTTTCAAAGTCTCCGTCATTTGAGTACTAGCTAACCGCCCATATAATCTCATATTGGGTTTTGTTTTACCCAATCTTTCAGAAAGGATATTAAGTCTCTAACAATGTGTGACTGATTTTTTCGTGAAGGATACAGTAGTTGAATCGTTATGGAAGGAATGAGTTCCCATTCATCTAATAATGATTTTAGCTCTCCGTTTGAAATACTTTCTCTAACATGCCAATCTGATAATACGGCAATGCCTTGCCCAAGTTTTGCCATTTCAAGCACAGATTCTCCAAGAGTTGACGAAAAATTAGGATTCAATTTTATTGTCTCTTTCACTCTATTTGATGTAAATGTCCATGTACTTTCACTACCTACAACGAGAAGTTTGTGCTCCTTCAAATCATTTGGGGAAGTAGGTTGACCGAATTTTTGTATATAGCTAGGAGATGCACATACGATGCGTTTTGACTCAGCTAACTTCTGGCCTATCAATGAAGAATCTTTAGATGGTCCATGTCTAATTGCCAAATCAATACCGTACGCTGTTAAATCAACTAACGCGTCAGTTGATACTACTTCTATTTTTACGTCAGGATGTAGTGTCATGTAATGACTGAGAGGGGGTATAAGGTAACTTTGGGTAAATGATGCTGAAGCAGTGATTCTTATCTTACCTTTTAGCTTATTGGTTGTATTTAAATCACGCTCTATTTCTTTAGTCATTCCAATGATTTTTTGTGCGTGATGATACAACATCTCTCCAGCCGTAGTTGCACTAAGCTTACGCGTGGTTCGATAAAATAATTTTACACCAAGTTGATTTTCCATCGCGAGTAGCTTTTTGCTTCCGGCAGCGGAGCTTATGTTGTGGAATTCAGACGCCAATTTAATGGACTTTTGTTCGTAAATGGTGCAAAAGATTTTAAGATCTTCGATAGAGTCAAGCATTAATTATTAACCATTCGTATTTAATCAATTAACTATTAGTGTGTTTTTATGAGTTAATTCTCCTAGTAACATCGATTTTGTCAATAACAAGAGGACAAAAAATGAAAGCGATTGGTATTAAAGCACATGGCAGCGTAGATGTACTTCAAGAAATTGAAGTGGAGGCACCTACTGCAAAATTCGGTCATGTTGTAATCGATGTTAAAGCAACCAGTGTGAACCCTGTAGATACAAAAATTCGCCAGGGCAGCGAAGGTACTGCTGGTATGAGCTATCCAGCAATTTTGCACATGGACGTATCAGGTGTGATTAGCGAGGTCGGTGAAGGTGTCACTAACTTTAAAGTGGGTGATGAAGTCTATGGTTGCGTAGGTGGCATTGTTGGTCTTCAAGGAACATTGGCAGAAAAAGTAGAAGCAGATGCTGTTCTACTAGCCCATAAGCCTAAGACATTAAGCTTTGGTGAAGCTGCGAGCTTACCACTTGTTGCTATAACAGCTTGGGAAGCGATTGTTGATCGCGCACAGATTACGCCTAATGATAAGGTGCTTGTTCACGGTGGTACTGGTGGCGTTGGTCACATCGGTGTGCAACTAGCAAAAGTCATGGGAGCGCATGTATCTACTACAGTCGCTGACGAGGAGCGAGCTGCAATTGCAAAAAGTCTAGGTGCTGATGAAACCATTCTGTTCACAGAAGAAGAGCCAAATGCATACGTTGAGAGACTAACGGATGGCAAAGGTTTTGATACTATTTTCGATACAGTTGGTGGTCCAGTACTACAGAACTCACTAATTGCTACGAAGCTGAAAGGTCATGTTATCTCGACAATCGGCTATGCAGATTACAACTTAACGGAAATGCATTTTAAAGCCCTGCGACTAGACTTAGTGTTTATGGCGATTTCACTCATTCATGATATCGACCGAGAAACTCACGGTGAGATTTTACGCCGCTTAGCTAATCTAGTTGATAAGGGCGATGTTAAACCTCTCATTGACAGTATACATCCCTTTACGCTTGAAGGTGTAAAAGCGGCACATACCCGATTAGAGTCTGGAAAGGCGACGGGTAAAGTTGTCATCGAGCGATAACAACATTTAAAGGATCAGTAATGAGTGAAGAACTAACAGTATTAGTTGATATCCACTGCACGCCAAGCCAATTTGATTCAGCGTTGAAAGCAGTACAGAAATGTGCTGGCCTATCTCGCAAAGAACCTGGCTGTTTGAGATACGATGTGTTTACTAGTAGCGATTATCCGTCAACTATTACGCTTGTTGAAAAATGGATAAATGAAGTTGCTCTAAGTGCTCACAAAGAGCTTAAACATTACTTAGATCTTCAAACTACTTTAGAGCGAACGAATGAGTCTATAACCATCGAAGTCACGAGCAAAATTAAGGAAGAGTAAATGAAGTACTTACATACAATGTTTCGTATTCGCAACGTAGAAAAATCTTTAGATTTTTTCTGTGATGGGTTGGGACTTAAAGTTGTGAAAAGGAATGACTATCCTGATGCGAGATTTTCTTTGATCTTTTTGTCTGTTCCAGGAAATGAAGATGCGCAGTTGGAGTTAACTTATAATTGGGACCCTGAGAATTATACGGAGGGGAGAAACTTTGGTCATGTGGCGTATGAAGTTGATGATATTTATGCTACGTGTGAACACCTACAGAAATGTGGGATAACCATTAATCGTCCCCCTCGTGATGGTCAGATGGCGTTTGTTCGTTCCCCTGATAATATTTCGATAGAGCTATTGCAAAAAGGTAAACCTCTAGAAGTCAAAGAGCCTTGGGCATCAATGTCTAATGAAGGAGCCTGGTAGTTGGTTAAGTGTTCAATCTTGAATTGAACACTTTCTCTGATCATTCCGACAATACTTTAATGGAAATGGAGTTAATTCTCTTGGCATCTGCAATGAATACAATGAGTAGATATTTAACAAGATTTTTATTGTTCTGACTGGGCAAAGAAAAAGGGATAGCTGTGTTAGAAGTGCGGTTATTTATAACGGATAGTGGTGGGTTAGCCTTTTAAAGCTTCAAAGAAGTAGGTTAAACCACTATCAGTGAGTTGCTTAAATGAAAAATATTTTAATACTTAATGGTGGAAAGTCTTTTGGACATTCCAATGGTCGTTTAAACAACACCTTGACATCATTTGCTGAAGATAAGCTAAAAGGTATGGGATTAAATGTCCAGACTACCGTCATAGATAGCGGTTATGATGTAGAATCTGAGATAAAGAAATGGATCTGGGCTGATGTTGTTGTACACCAAATGCCAGGTTGGTGGATGGGGCCACCCTGAATAGTAAAGAAATATATGGATGAAGTTTTTACTATGGGTCATGGCCATTTGTATAATAGTGATGGTCGAACGCGAAGCAACCTGCTAAAAACATATGGTTCAGGTGGGTTATTGGAAGGTAAATACTACATGCTCTCAGTTACTTGGAATGAACCTAAGGAAGCATTTGAGGATCCATCGCAGTTTTTTGAAGGTGTTGGAGTTGATGGCGTCTACCTGCCAATACATAAAGCCCATCAGTTTTTAGGTATGTCTCCATTAAACACGTTTATGTGTTGTGATGTTATTAAGAACCCTGAAGTCGATACAGACTTGCTGAGATACGAAAAACATCTAACAAGTATTTTTCCTATGTCTATTAGTTCAATGTTTCTTACATGAAAATATAATTAAAATGTCGAAGGCTGTACTATTTTTTATCGGTAATTAATAGAGCAGCTCTTCGACCTTTTATTTTCACTTGAAGGAGTGGAACAATATCTTGTTTTGATATCTTCTTTATATTGAATTCTTAACTATTTATATACTTTATCACAGAAATAAGCCAGCGTGAAACGCTGGCACTAGTCAATCTGGGGAAAGATTAACGTTGAGAAAAAACGAGATTTTATTGACTTCGATTTACCTTGAAGTAGTTGAACCAATCTTGTAGCGAAAAATAAGTGTGCTGTACATTTGTTTTACAGTCGTCATCATCAAGCAGATAAAGCCTTAAATCTACTGTCTGCTCTGTATTGACAAGGCTAGATTTACGAATAGCAAAAGCGACATAGAGAATATCATCTTCGCTTTCAATCTGATTCAAGACAACTTTTGAAAATGTGGCCAATATTGTCGAACTATCATTTAGTTCTTCATGTGATAGAAGGACTAGATCCATGAACTGGGTGAAGCAAAGACACAGTTCTAATGGGCCAGTGATATGTAAAAGTCGATCGTTTAAATGGAGTTTGTGAACGTTATGGATTTCGGACTCAGAATTATTAACTGAGAATAAATAATCTCTAACTTGTTCTTGATTGGTTTTGATGTATTCCATAATAAATCCTTAATAAACTAACCCCACAGACTTCGTTTATTGTAGATTTATTTAACAACACGCGGGAGGTTTTAACGTGTCTATGTTTAATCTATGAGTAATGAATTAAAATGTCAATCGATTTTTATTTAAATGTACATTAAGTTTATCTAATCATCAGAGTTGAGTTCATCATAATCGACCAGGTGCAGGTTTCTATCAATGAGTTTTAAATCTTCAAAGGCAAAGAATTTGTTAGCCAATCTTAGTGTATAATAGGGTTCACTTGTATTGGCTAAAATGAGCGAATCATCATGTTCCACATGGATAAACTCAATGTTTCCAAATCTGGTCTTATAAAAACCCGACTCGCCAGTCGTAGCTAAAATCAATAGCATTGGGATCTGAGAGATCACACTCCAGCGAGATAGGGCATCTTCGAAAGAAACATAACACAAATCGTCTTCACGCAGAGATAGCGCCAACTTTTCAAAAAAATCACCAGGTAACGTAGAGCGTAAGTAAACAAAACGCTCAAAATTGATACTGACGATATAGTCATGTTTTTCGACAATCTGATCAATATCATCACTTCTGAAGATTGAACAGATCTCATCACGCTTATAGATAAACTTTTGAGTTCGTCGGTACTGCATCTCAAAAATCATTTTCATTACATTAATCTTTTAACGGGTATCAATAGAACTAAATGTTTACACGTTAGTTTCATAAACATCAAGTGAAGTTATAGACTCGTGACAGAAATATCGTATTGAAGCTTGCGCATGGCGATTTAAAGAGATTATGTATCTTCTATATTTGCTATTTTTTGTTTGGTCCAATTTTGTTTCGAAACCGAGTTTAGTGAGGAAGTTATTAATTGCTTTCGTGCGATAACCGTCAGAATATGAACCTGAACTGATGGGTTTTAACATCGTTTTCATGGTGTTCAGTTCTTTACACAGCTTTGGGTTGTTGTGTAATAGTTGTTCAATGATGTCATAAGCCGCATAATAATCTGAAGGAGGGATAAAATGTTCTTGGTGACTATGTTCTATGGAAATGTTTAAGTTCTTAAACAAGACATCCATTAAGCTAAAAAGAGCATGTGTTGTCTTCGTTTTGCGCCAATCCACATACTCTTGTAAGTATTCCAATAACGGGGCTTTTTCTTTACTAAAATCGATGGCTTCTTTAGTTAATAAATCAATTGGAATACACAGTCTTTCTGCGATGATCCGTTTTTCCGCTGCACAAAGTTGTAAGTTGCTTGCCTTTCCAGACTGAATGACTTCATAAGCTTCATCGATAGCGCTTACATTGTTGGGGGCCTGATAGATTGCTTCATTGACAGACTTCACGTATCTCGCCTCTAGTTGCTCTTGTAGCATTGATTCGTAGTAACGTCGTTCTGGAGAATATTCTTTAATTTTAACGTTGAACCCCAACTCTTCAGCAGTAAGCTTTAAAGAGAGCGGCATGTTGTGGCGAGTGTGCGTCGATAGGTGATGTATTAGATGCTGCATGTGCTCAAATGTAAACGGTCCGTTGTTTGGCTCACCAGATCTGTTCATGCTTGTGTATTCGTAACACATTACGTTGTCTTTTTGAACAGCATAAATGATGTTCTTTGCTTGGCGAAACCTACGCCCCATCTGAATCAACTCTTTCGGCGTTAGGATGCTATGTGATATGACTAGCATTTCACTGGCATAATTTGTTTCAATGCTGACCGCAGAATCAATGTAAGGTGAGTACAAGATTTTTTCGTACAAGAAGCACGAAACACTTGGATTGGCCAGAAAATGCTTTACCGCATCGGTATCACATGTGTCACCAGTAATGACGAGATAGCCTGCATCTAATGCTTTTTTTGGACAGCCTTTGCCGGAAGATTCGTAACCAATCGAGAACAAATACTGGTATAACGCCTCTTTTTTATCGAACGCCATCACCTTATAACGGTTCTTCTTATTCGTGACTTCGCCTAAAACCACATCTCTATTTGCAATGGTCAACTGAATGTCGGAGTAACGTTCACCTTTTACTTTGTAGAGTGCATAGTCTTTGATCCCTGTTGACTTAATCAACTGCTCTGTGATGCAATTAGTACTGTCAGCATCCATCATGATTAGACGCTTTGAATCAGTAATCACGGTCTTTAATGCATTGAATGATTCTTCTTTCAAAGTATCATCCTTATAATGACTGCCATCTAGGGAGAGAATGCCTTTTTCACTCTCATCAAAGATAACGACATCGCAACTCAATACATACTGACGCATTTTAGGAAGTGAGTTAGTCGTAGAAATAATTAATTGTGCATTTTCAAGTTTGTTCAAGGACCTTGTTTTATGGCTTGCCTCTTTTGCATTAGGCATGAGTTTTGAAATTTTATAATACTTGTTATTATTGATTTCATTTTTATGAGAGATAATGCCAACTTTCAAGTTTGGGTTTTCTTTCAACTGATGACGAAGATAATTATTTATTACATAAGTGGTTTTTCCAGACCCAGTCTCAGCAGAGATGACGTTAACACGATTTAAAGATAAATCGATCTGGTTTAAATGGTGGATATTCGTCGCATTTGAAAAGTTCAAGGACAGATTTAACGCATCTAACTCCATCTCTCTTATTGAAGTTAACTGTTGAGTGATTGTATCTTCATGGATTTTGAAGAGAGTGGAAGCAAAATATATTGCAAACTCAATAGATACATGTTGGCATTGCACTGCCTGCCTGAGTTTCTTAATTGCATGGTCTATTAATTCTTTATTATAGTGAGTTAACTCGCAAGCATGATAAATAAGATAGATTTCTTGAAGTAAAGAGTGCATCTCAATCAAATCTATCGAACGACCTGCGATTAACAAGTTCTTTTTAAAACGAAAAGAAGCGGCTATTGCATCAATGATTTCTTTTGCATTAGCTGATGCGTGAATGCAAATTGAACTGACGGACTTTTTGTAGATGGGGTTACAGTCGAGTACTTGACTGGCGAGTTTTAATGCTAAATCATGACGAATTTCCTTGCTTATTATAACATCATTAACATTGTTGGTAACGTGTAGTATGATGTTTTTGAACTCGACTGTGTCGTTGATATTTTTATAAAAATAGTGCATGAAGTTATTCTCGATTAATTATTGTTTTATTATTCTAATTAAATTATAACGATAATATCAACCTTTTTATTGTGTTTTTAAATGTATGTGATTTGTCTTATGTATATCAAGATTTTACAGGTTTTGATTTTTATATTTATTTTTAAATATCTAAGATAATTTAATGAGCATCAACAAAAAACCGATTTTATTAATATTAATTAAATAATATTAAAGATAAAAAGATCATGCAGCGATCAAGTTGGTGCCTGAGAGTATGATAACTTAAATTGATGAATGTTGGTGTTTGGCTTCATCTAAATGCGTAATATGAAGCGTGGTAAACCTAAGAACATTCATATCTCATCGGTATGAAATTTTTGAAAACGGAACATGCAAGTAAGAACACTGCCACCAAGTAGACAGTAGACAGCAACGTTTTACAGTTCTTGCGGTATGCATATGGGCTAAGATGCCCAAGAGCATCATCTGTGTTATGTCGGTATACTGATGTGTCCATTTCTCAAATGTATATATAAATAATAAATGGAGAAGTGGACACTTAGGTTAGAACTTGACGAGTCAGTAAACTAATCTCCACTTCGAATACTGCATGCGTTAGCATGCTGTCGTTATTCTCAGTTGCCTGAATTCAATAGGATGAGCATCACCTACGAGAAATCAAATCATCTAATGTGTCCACTTCTCTGGGGTATATATAATATATAAATGGAGAAGTGGACACTCAGCAGCAAGCTTAACGTCTATTAAGTAAACCAAACACGACTTCGGTTGGTGCATGCTCTAGCATGCTTAACTCGCTCTTCGAGCGAGAGATTCGATAATGGGGTAGTGCGTCATTAAATAACTGTAAAATTATTTATTCTCATCTCACAGCTCACTACACATGCTGAAGATAAGTTTCATTAATAGAAATTTCATTTACATTAAACGTTATGGCTCCCGATTTAATCTTGTCTAAAATCCTTCTTAGTGAGATGTGTACCATTTTCATCATTGTATCTTTCTATTGCTGCCGCCAACTCTCGTGACGCTTTGCCCTGCGACCGTTCTTCAAAAACCGCATCTCCGACGACAAACTTAACAAGAGGTGCTCGTTTACGCTGAATCGTGGTAGAAGATTTTGAGCCAGCTAAAGCCTTTCGTTTTTCAACAAGTTCGATAGGAATTTCAATACCAACGGATTGCAATGCTTCTATGGCTATTTCGACCTTTTTCATTTCTTCAACCGCTTTGCGTTCTTCTATAATGTGTTTGATTCTATCACGTATCGCCTCCAACTCATCCATGTGTAGCTCTAAGGCTCTGATAGTATTGCGACTATTAAAAATTTCTATTGCTGCTTCTTGCTTTTCAGTCAGCGTCATGAGAGGTAACTCCTTTGAATCGGTAATGAGTAGGGTGTGATTTTAAACGAAACTTATAAACTGTGGAAGTTTTTAATAATTAAAAAGGTTTGTGTTGAAAGATATTCTTTCTTTTATATTTACAATTGGTTTTAAATGTGATTTATTATAATCATCGTAAACATTATAAGGATAGCGATGTGTTTAAGCGAAGTGCTCGTAAATATGTGTATAAAAACTCAGAATTAAAAGTTGGTTTAAAACCTTTAAAAGATGAATTGAATGTGTTTAATGAATTTTTTTCTGATGAGGATGCGTTGTTTAAAGCGAATTTATTAACCGTTGAGGAACAACGTGATGGTTTTAAGGTTGATGGTTTAAACTCTGCTCATGCTTCTAATTACGCTATTTTTGAAAAAAACTGTACCAACAAGAAAACCACTCAGGAAACAATGAACATCCAGAATAGAAAAGAATCACGAGTCCCTGGTCTTTACGGTTGTAATCGATATAAATCTAGACGAAATGTTCAGGTAAAAGAAACGGAAAGTTTTTGCTTCTTTTAAAGTGAAGCAAGGGAATTACTATGATTAGCCAACATCTGTGCAAACAAATGCCAAATGACGTCCAAGTGCGTTGCACCGCTCATTACTCCAGCAATGAACAGTGGTTTCTTTTCATCTCTGAAACAGCAAAAGAGATGGATCTAGAACTAAGCCATGAACTCAATGGGGTGGGAGAATTACTTTGGCAAACTGTCTTCAACATCATTCATTGCCCATACTGTGGATTAAGGCTGGAACCCGATTCAAAAGCCAAACCTCATTTTCACAAAGCTGTTAATTATAAACTGACTTAGCAACAACACTCGTGTTTGTCATGCTGGTAAGCATGACTCAATCTTAAAGGATTTAGAGTAGAGTATGAGGAAATGTAGTAAACGTTATAAGTCTAAATTATCTGGTCTTTATAAAATTGCAGTATCAAATCAAAAGACACTCGTACAATTAATAGAGTTAAAACGTAGAGTTTCGGAAATCGAATCGGGCATACGCTTAACCGATAGATATGATGGGGAGATTGCCTGGCAGGATTTTAAGTTGAATGATCTTTATATTACCTTTTCTTTGTTGGCAGGGAGTAGTTGCAGGCTTACTTTGCATCTGTGAAGATTTATCGAAGAATAGAATCACAAATTTGATGACACAGTAAAGCATTGGTAAACAATGAGTGCGATAGGGAACTGATAGCAGCTATCACCGGCAGCAGTTAGCTTAGAGGCAGTAGCAAAGTAACATTAAGACAGTAGGGGGGTAGGTGAAATATTGGCAAACCTTAAGCGTTGAGCAAACACACTAACCTTGGTGTACGTTTTTGTCAGTGACAGAGCTAGTGGATAGCTAAGTCAAAAAGGGTGAGTTGAACAAAAATGTTAGATGAGAGCCCTTTTTAATGAGTTCTAAATAGTGTGTAAGACTCTAATTCAAGTGAGCCTTAGTACTGAAAGTTTGACCTAAATTCGATATTATTATTGTGAATTTAATAATCTATCTAAGATAGTTACAATCGTTTAGACACAGAATTCTTAAAAATTTCATTCAAAACTCAAAGTGCTATTATTAATAATCAAGCTAGCTAAATATAATTATTGATGGGTAACTAACTGATTTCTACAATTCTGAATATCTTCAGGTGGCTTCTCTCTATTACTTTTCTCTGTGCTCGTAACGAGTTTCCTTAGCTTTAAGAAAGCCTCGGAGTTGGTTAGTGAGTCGGATGCAATCTTCGAGACCTATTTTCAAAGAAACTGATACCAAACTATAGTTAGATATATGAATATTCTTGAACTTCAACTAATTTATAGAGTGTAAATCAATAATCATTCCTTGGTTCATTTTAACAACTCTATCAGCTTGCTTTATAGTTTCTTGTCTGTGCGCGATGATAACTCTTGTCATATTTAATGACTGAATATTTTTACCAATATAGATTTCATTCTGAACATCGAGATGACTCGTAGCTTCATCCATAAATAATACTTTTGGTTGTTTATAAAGCGCTCTAGCGAGCAAAAGTCTTTGAATTTGGCCTCCCGAAAACTGGTTCCCCATATCGCCAACTAAAGAGTTATATCCCATCGGCATTGAATTAATATCAGTATCTATTGCTGCTTGATGAGCAGATTTTTGAACTTTAATCAGGCTAGGTTCAGGATCAAAGAAGGTTATATTATCTAATATAGAGCCAGACAAAAGAGTATCATCTTGCATTACGGCAGCAACTTGTTTTCTATAATCTATTAAACCGACCTTCCTTATATCTTTACCATCAATTAGAATTCTACCTTCACTTGGTTCTAACAAGCCAAGCATTAGCTTAACTAATGTGGTCTTTCCACATCCAGAATCTCCTATTATTGCTATTGATTCTCCTGGTTTGATCGTCAAGTTACAATTTTTTACTATCCAAGAACGATCCTTACCGTAGCGGAAACTAACATTATCAAGCTTAACCTCTCCTTTAATGTCGCCGAGTAAAATTTTTGCCTCGCGATTGTTTTCTACTTGGGATAGTGCAATGTCAGATATACGCTCAAGGTGTAATCTCATCATACGAAATGAAATAGTTTGCTCAATTAATTTTGTTATATGTTCTGTAAACTGACCTTTATATGCCACATAAGCCAAAACCATTCCGACTGTCAATGATTCATTCATTACCATGATCGCAGAAAAATAGATAACGATAATATTTTCCAAACCGAAAAGAAGGTTATTCACTAGTTTAAAGCTTATGTTCAATTTTCCTAATTTAATCTCTGCGTTTATTAAGTCCGCATAACGATTTTGCCACAAGCTTTGTCTCATATATTCGCTAGTATGTAATTTAATAGTTTGAATGCCCCTAATACTTTCCAAAAAGTTACTTTGCTCCTTTGCACTCGCTCGAATCATTTCTTCTGTATATCGTTTTAGCCTTGTATATAAAGAAACTCTTAGCAATGTGTAAATAATAACGGAAATTAAAACAATTACGGTAAGTTGAGACGAGTATACGAACATCATGCATAGAACCGCAACTGACATAAAACCATCAACCAAGGCTTCGGTCAAACCTGTTGTAAGTTGTTCTCTAATTTGGCTGAGAGAGCTAAAACGTGAAACAAGATCACCAATATGGCGTTTTTCAAAATAGGTCATCGGTAAACATAGCAAATGCCGTAGTAAATTAATACCTAGCTGCATATTCATCATGCTTGAGAGCCTAAGTATTAAATAACTTCTTATTGCTGTTGCAATTACATTTATAAATAAGAGAAGACTAAATCCTATAGCGAGAACAGTTAATAAGGACTTATCATGGCTCAATAGAACCTCATCGACAACCCATTGCATGTAATATGGATTAGTGAGTGCAATAAACTGTAGTACAAGAGACAGAGCTAATAGGGACACTAGGTTCGATTGCAAACCTACAATTCTTGTCCATAATTGAGATAATTGCATCCGCTCTCGACTATCTCTTTTTTTAAATTTTATTGTTGGTGTTAGTTCTAGTGCTACGCCTGTGTAATGATCACTGATTTCTGAGACTGAAAGTATTCGTTTTCCTATAGCCGGGTCATTAATACGTACTCCTTTACTAGTAATTCCAGTAAGAACAACAAAGTGATTCAAATCCCAGTGAAGTATACAAGGAACAGACAATTTATTTATTTTTTCTAAAGGACATTTTATCGCACGCCCTGCTAAATCTAGATTGTTCGCCAATAAGAGCATCTGTTGTAAATTCATACCATCTAAACTTGTAGTATGAATATTTCTAAGGTATGAAACATCAAGTTTATGCCCGTGATAAGTTGCTATCATAGCAATACAAGCAAGACCACACTCAGCCATTTCGGTTTGCATGATCAATGGAGTTCGATATGTACTAGAAAAATCTAACAAATCCAATGCCTCAGACATCAACTAATTCTCCCATGTAAACTGTAAATAGGGTCAAGTAACCATTGAAATAAAGATCGCCTTTCTAAAATTATATCGGCTTCTACTTGCATTCCAACTTTTAATGGGAAGGACTCACCGTAAGCACTGAATGATTGCGAGATAAGCTTAGTTCTCACTCTATAAACAGGCTCGGTAAGCTTGATTGGAGCATCTATTTCACCTTCGGACACTAGTGACTTATCAATTTGGGTTATAGTACTTTCAACAAAGCCAAAACGTTGATAAGGAAACGCATCGAATCGAAGCCTAGCTTCATCGTTGAGCTTAACAAATCCTGCTGAACGAGTTGGAAAAAACAATTCGGCGACTAGTTCTGCTCCTTCAGGAATAATGCTTAATAATGGTCTACTGACCTGGAGTGACTCTCCTTCAGTCGATGCAATTGCGGTCACAGTTCCAGATTCTTTTGCTATCAAATTAAATGTATAGTTATTTTGAGCCTCATCGATTTTAAGTTGAATTTGAGTTTTCTCTCTTAATATTTTAGTTTTCTTTAATTGCATTTCGTGAGGGATTTTAACTATCTTATATCGAATGTCATTAATTTTAGAACTTAACAATAATATATTTTCATTAGCGCTTTCTAATGCTTCTTGGACTAGTAATAACTCTTGTTCTTGCGATTGTAACTCTATCTTTGACACAAACTCTTTCTGCGAAAGAAGTTCATAACGCTTATATTCACTTTCTTTTATTTCATTTTGTTTTGTCAGAATCTGAATTTGTCGTTCTATGCTTTGAATCGATAATTCGAGGTCTTCAATTTTTTTTTGCAATGAATCTCTTTCTCTTTCTAATAAACTTTGAGTCTCTAATAAATCTTGGTCAAGTAAAAGTTGCTGTTGTCTAAGGTTTGAAATAATGCTTTCGCTCAAATCGGTCCCATTGAGTTGAGGTCGATTTAAAATTATTTTTGCGAGTACTTCACCTTGTTTAACAGCTTTTCCTTCTTCGACATAAATTTTATCTAAAGTTCCCGGTCTATTTGGATATACTTTGATAACACCTGAATCGGGAATTAAGTACCCCTTAACTGTTTCTTTTCTAGAGTAATTTGAAGAAGTAAGAAATATCAATATCATGCCGATACTAGCGAAAATTGTTATGATAATGGCATAAATGGAAAAAGGTTGTGCTAACGATATTTCCCCTAATAACCTTTGTCCTTGTGATTCAACCACATTTTTCCTAAACATACACTAAAATCCTTCAAAGACTACTTTATAGTCACATATTGATAACGTATTTACCTATAAGTTCAAAAGGCCTTACCAGTTAATTTTTTCTAGAGTTGTTAATAATTTTTTAACACTTTGTGTTTTATTTATCAACAAATAAAGTGAGTTTATCCTTTAAGTAAGTCACATGTTTTTAGTTTGGAGTGCTAATTTTTGGCAGAGATTTTTATTGATAGATCAGATAATTAAAGGGCATCATTAAGATTTATATCAGATCAAGTTGAGACATTTGTCACAATATTACTGTTTTTATATTTTTTTATGAACTTGTGCGTGTTAATTTTTTGTTAAATTTACTTTTTGCAAGTGTTTATGTATATCTTTAATAAGGTTCAAATAATTTTAAAAGTTTCTGAAAGATGTAACCTGAATTGCTCATATTGCTACTATTTTAATGGTTATGAGGAGGGTCATATTGACAAGCCACCATCTATAAGTATGAATGTAATTGAAAAGTTGACCAAAGATATTATTGAAATGATAGACTATGGTAACACTATAAAAAGTCTTGACATATTTATTCATGGTGGCGAGCCTACTTTAATAAAGCATGAAAAATTGGATAGTATAATTGATTATCTTCAGTCTAATTTATCAGAGCGAACAAATGTCTCATTTTTTATGCAAACCAATGGTACTTTAATATCATCAAGTATAGTTAGTTTGATTAATAAACATAAAATAAGTGTCGGAATAAGTATAGATGGAAACGAATTAACCCATGATAAATTTAGGATTTACCGTTCAGGGAAAGGTAGTTTTAAAGATGTAAAGGCGGGAATATTAAAGCTTAAAAATAATCTTAATGAAGATGTTCCACGTATCGGGATTCTAGCTGTTGCGACTAAACCTGAAAGCATGATAGAAACGTACAACCTTATCGTTAAGGATTTAGAAATTGACAATATCAGCTTTCTTTTTCCTGAAAAAAATCATGATGACCTAACTGGAAAAGTAGAAATTAGTGAGGTTCCTATATCAAGAGGATTAATAAATTGTTTTGATGTCTGGAAAAATAATACAAATGTAAATTACAGAAACGTGTTAGAGCTAACAAAGTTCTTTAAAGAAGTTAATGTTAGTAACATTGAAAAAACCAACCAACTTGAATGTAACTTTATACAATCAAGACTTTTAATGGTTAGAAGTGATGGAGAGTTGTACCACTATGATCGATTCCTGCCTCAGGATGCTAATAAAATAATTACAGGGGGAGAAAATGAAGTTAAGAATATATTTGATTTAAAGCTTTTTGATTACTTAACTTCAAGTTCATTCAAATATATTGATAGTTTATATAAGAATTTGCCAAATGAATGCAGTGATTGTCTTTATAAAAATGTATGTAGAGGTGGTAATTTAGAAAATCGATTTTCAAAAATGGCTAGCTTTGATAAAAAGAGCATTTATTGCGAAGACATAAAAATGTTTTATAATCACATTTGCTCGGAATTAATAAATGCAGGGTATCCTGAATCAAAAATAAATGAAAAACTAATAGGGAATCTTGTGGTTAAGTAATTATGCAATTTTTTAGACGTAATGTTTATTCTATTGTATATCCATGACTATATTAGAGATTAATGTGGTCTGTTTTTAGTAAAAATGAGAAGGAGTTTGTATGTTAAATGAATTTGTAAAAGAGCTTTCTGAAGAGAAGGAAGAACATGGTTCAGAATTAGTTACTCTTGAAGGTGATGAACTTAAAATAGTCGTAGGTGGTTATGCGCACTGTGACTGTGGAGGTGGAGGCGCAAATAGTTATCCTTGTAAAGTTACAGCATGTGTTTAATATATAAATTTTAAGAATAAGGCATGATATACATGCCTTAATATTTTCTTATTATCATGTGAATAGTTAAAAATATACTATTTTCTTTTATTCGATTTTTTTATAAAATCATATGACATAGAGGTAACCATTTTGATATGCGTTTTTTTTTGATGCTATTGGTTCTATGCAGTAGCGTGGTGTACAGTGAAACGATTATGTATCCAGACTGTAATATTAATGAACGTTTAAAGACTCCTATTAAGTTATATTTACCTACAAAAATATTGTCTGTTAAAAGTAAAGAAGATGTTTACCAATCAATACAAAAATGGGTTGATTTTTCTAATAGGGCGTTAAGAAACTCTTGTATACCGATGGAGAGATATATTAGTAGCATTGAATTTCTTGATGCGATTGATAATAGTTGGTTTCAATCCTTAAGTGCAACAAAGGCGCTCCTCACTTTAAATCTCAGTTCTCCCCCCTTAGAGCTAAATGATAAATCTATCCCAAGCTTTGTGGGTGTGATTTTTGAGAGCTATAAGTTTAGTCATGGTCAAAATAACTGTGGTTTATCTAGCGATGATGGTAATTTTTTTGTTGCTGCTTTAGATTGTGCTGATTTTGTAATGGAACACGAAATTGGACACTTAATTGGAGCACATCATGATCACAAATCCATCTTATCCAAATATCCGAGTTTGGATGCTTTCGAGCAAACAACTTATCCTAGAGTTAAACCATTTTCTTATGGTTGGCGCTGTGGCGGATACGGTACTGTGATGTCGTTCTCACCTAAGAAACTTGCAGCTTACTCATCTCCAGAGTTAAAAGTTGGCGATAGTATATGTGGTGATGAACTATCAGGTGATAATGCAAGAGTTATGAGAGAGTACGCAATTAAACATCTAAACGTGAAGAAATGAACGACAAAGCCTACGTATTTTCTACCTACCTATCTATTTCATAAAGTCATCTTAAACTTAGGACTTCCTGTTTTCATTGTAATACCCCAATTTATTTACAGTCGCGTCATGCCACATTAGGCGACAGCATAAATTGGGTCGCCTATTTTAGTTCACTTTGGGACACCGCTTATTCAGCAAAACTACGCTGACCCAAGATTGGAAAACCCATTTAAAAAAGTAGCAGTGTAAAAGTAAGGATAGTAGAAATGGCTTTTGTAGCGAAAAGTGTTTGTTAATTGCTCTTAATAGACTGGTTAAGCTATTGCTAGGTGGAAAATTAAGTCTGAGAGACTACAACGCCCAGGCGGGTGAATCCTACGCCATGATCAAAGCGTTAAACAAGCTTACTGGGTTAGGTATGCCCGAAGCTTGTCGTATTGCTTCAAAATGCGCAACATGGGGTCGTTTTACTTTCGTGCTGAATTATGCAACAAAGTCCTATTATAGTTAATTGATTCATTGTTACGCTCACAGTGGTTATTATGCGATGCATGCCCAGTCCGATGAAAAGTCTAACCGATTCAAAGAATCAGGCTGCATTTCAAGCCATTCTTTCAATATTTTTAACCAAATAATCAATCAACAATCTCACGCGAATTGGTAAATACTCGCGTGATGAATAGTAGCACCATATGGTTGTTGGCTCGCCCCAATAGTGCTTTAAAATAGGTTTGACAGAGCCTTGTGCTAGCTCTTCTTTAAATAGCCAGCGCCCCAACATACAAATACCCGCACCCGCTAATGTTGCCTGTTTGGCTGCTGCGAAATTGTTGACGATAAGCTGCCCACTTGGTTCATACAGTTTGGCTTGATTATCTTCTTTTACACGCCAGTAGTGAAAGCGTCCCGAAGTCAGAGAGCGTACAGGTATACAGTGATGATCGGCTAAGTCATCAAGTGTTTGTGGTTCCCCATGATGCTCAAGATAGTCTGGTGAGGCGTAGATGCCGATATCTTGAACAAGCAGTGGACGTGCAATAAGGCGAGAATCTTGGTTGATTGCAACACCAATACCTAAATCAAACCCATGCTCGACCAGATCGACATTACGATCATCAAAATGCAAGTCGCAGGTGATGTGCGGATAGAGCGCCATAAACTCGATAACCAAAGGCAGTATATGCTCTTGTCCAATAGAGCTAGCTGGGAGGTTAACTTTAATCGTGCCACTGGCCGCATTGGAGGTTTCTGAAATCTGCTCGAGGGTATTTTGTATGGACTCCATTGACGGTGCCAAACTATCTACCAGTTGTTTACCCGTCTGGGTAAGACTAAGCGAATGGGAGGAACGGAAAAACAGTTTTACTCTCCATTCCTCTTCGAGCTTGGTGATGGCTTTGCTGACAGCTGGTGCGGAAATACCCAGTGCTCTTGCTGCCGCTGCGAAGCTGCCACTTTTAGCTACTTGAATGAAGATGGGTAACTGCGTGGGGAGTGATTTCATTAACTTTTGTTTATCTTTAAGGTGAATGAATAAACACTACAAGTTAATAAGATTTTGGTCAACACTAGCGACATACAAGCGGGCAGAAAGAACGAGGCTATGATGAGCTTACCTAAACTTCACCAAACTATTATTGCAGGTGACTTTGAGCTGTTTACAGCACTGATCGAGCAGGGCAGTGACGTAAACCAATTAGACCCTGTTATGGGAAATGCTCCATTACATATTGCGGCGCAGCAAACCTCTGACAAGTGGGTCAACGCATTGCTTGACGCCGGTGCTTTCATCAACATACAAACCCCTAAGCATGGTGTAACCCCGTTGATAATTGCAGTTTGGCATCGCAAATCTGGCATCGTAGATGCCTTGCTCGCAAGGCCTGATGTGAATGCAGAGATTGTTTCGACTTTTGGTGTAAAGGCTGAAGACTTATTAGATTTCGGTGCCAGTGATAGCGATATTTTTGGTTGTGGGCAGACGGCCAAACTAAAAGCTTTATTTAGCCAATATAAACAACGCCGAGTTGAGCTTGAACAAGCGCTTAGTGCTTACCAAATTGTTACTCAAGTCGGCAAAACGGATAGAGAAAAGGTGGCTCAGCTTGAGGCATTGGAAGATTGGTCTTTACTCAATGCCACTTATCCGATTACTTCTTCAGGGAACGACGAGCATACTGCGGTGATGGTCGCCGCTCGTGATGGTTTAGCTGAAAGCTTGAGACTTCTTATGGCTCGTGGTGGCGATCAAACAATTCCTGATCACTACATGAAAGCGATCCCACTTCATAAAGCAGCTTATAACGGTCAACCGGACGTCATAAAAATTCTTGCAAACTATCCTGGGTTTGAAGAAACGTTGAATGCTCAGGGGCCAAACAATGGCTATACCCCTCTTCATGATGCGATTTGGCATGGGCATAAAGAGGCAGCAAAAGCCCTAATTGACGCTGGTGCCAGAACGGATGTAGTGAGCTTTGACGGTAAAACGCCACTTGAATTAGCCAAAGAGTACCACTACCAAGATATTATCGATTTATTGGAGAACAAATAATGAAAGTACTTGTTGTTTACTGGCACCCAGAACCAAATAGCTTTAATGGTGCAATGTTTCGTCGCTCTGTAGAAGCGTTAGAAGCTGCGGGTCATGATGTGAAAACCTCAGATTTGCATTCGATGAACTTTGACCCTGTGTCAGGCCGACACAACTTTAACACCACCAACGATGGTGAGTTTTTCAAACAACAACTCGAAGAGATGTACGCAAGTGAACATCAGGGTTTTGCTCCTGAGATTGAAGCTGAAATACAGAAACTGGAGTGGTGTGATTTGGTGATTTTCCAATTTCCGCTCTGGTGGTTTGGTATGCCAGCGGCACTTAAAGGATGGGTTGAGCGTGTATTTGTGATGGGACGAGTCTATGGTGGCGGCCACTTTTATGAACATGGCGTCTATAAAGGTAAAAAGGCAATGCTGAGTATTACGACGGGCGGTCCAGAAGAACTGTACGTTAAGGGCGGATGGAATGGCGATTTGGATGCTATTTTGCGCCCAATTCACCGAGGTGTGTTCGAATTTACCGGCTTTTCCGTACTAGAACCGCATAAGGTGTTTGGACCTGCACGTAAGACTGAGCAGGAACGTATCTATGAGCTTGATAACTATGCACTTCGATTACAAACGATTTTTGAAGAATCTGCCATTGAAGTCGGGGAGTACTAGCGAGCGAACGCTTATTCTGATGGTGGCAAGTGAGGATGTTAGTCAGGTGAAATATGAAAACACTGGATCAAGTGACAGAAGTTCTTCACGCTTGGGGCATCAGTCACAGACAAATTAATCAGTTTTTAGATAGTGACACTGCCGAGCAACAAGGAACGCAAGTGATAGCGATAGAGAAGTGTCTTGAACTACTTTATCCAGAACTTAAGCAAAAACTGCGATTCCTGACTACATCAAGTAAAATCGCATTCTTTGAGGGAAAAGAGCCTCTAGATGTTATCCTCTCAGGGAACCTTGAACAGATGGAGAGCGCCTATCGGGTAATACGGAGTATGCTTTGTATCTAAATAAGTGTTCCTAATTGTACTATACCTTGTTGAAAGTCAATTGATTCAGGAATTATGTGTATCGTCGAACATTCCTACGCGATAGGGGGAATACATAAGTTAAAATGATCGGCTTCAAGGGCAAATCAGCTTAGTGACCTACATTTAGGAACTCCTTTTAGAAGCAATGAAGTAAAGAAATAATTTACTTTGTTGTTTTCTAACTCACATAAAAAATAACATGTGAATCGCCAATGTTCTCGTCAAAATCAGAATAATCCACTAAATATTTAACGTTGAGCAGATTATCATCCTGCCGGGCGTGATGGTGGGCTAGTATTCTAGTCACTGAAGTAGCACCTAAGAGGAGTTTCAGTCATTTCAATAACTGTTGAGTAAACAGAGTTTAGGAAGCTTTTCATATCACTATTGAGTTTTTTGACTGAGACTCCTGGCTGGGCAATCGCAAATTCAAACTCAACGTTACTAAAATTTAGCGCTTGTTTAACAACGTTCAAAGCAGTCTCATCACCAAAATAAAACCTCTTTCCAGTAAGTACACCTGTTCGGTTTCTTCGTTCCATGTGCTTAATGAGTTCTTCTGTCTTCCACTTGTAGCGAAGTGAAATGATTGCTTGTCCACAGACCTCATAGAGATCTGAAGTTCTTGCTCCCGCTGTAGCTTTTGAGTATTTACAGTGAATAAGCTTGAATCGCACTAACTCATCTTCTAGAAAGATGGAGACGATATCGGCAGATTCACCTGAGTTGTCATCGTTGAAGACGATATACGCGCCTTCATCAACCATACGCTTCATCATATGCTCTTGAATGGAGTTGTCCCTCTTTTCATTACTTTTGTATTGTGATTCGATAGTGAGATCAACGCCAGTCCAATCTAGAGACTCAATGTTTTCTTTGGGGATAAGTTGTTCGTAAGCATTGCCGTAATCGGTGTGTATGCATCCGGCAATGGTGCTGCCATTGAGCAAGAACATAGTTGGCGGATACTGCTCGAACAACTGTTTCAAAGGAATAGGGGTAGACTTTAACCCCTCAAGAGCGAAATCTAGCTGATCGAGACCAACAACGGCATGCCCGTTCTCTCCTCCAAGGACTATTGAGAAGGGAATATCGCTATCAGGGGTATGTATATTAAACTCAGCTCGATTCCCTGCGTGTGATAGAAATCTGAGTTTTGCCTCTGACACCATCATGTCTGGGAGCCTAGGACGTTTGATGGTTAGTTTAGGCATTCGGTCATATAGTTCTTCAGACCAGTCAGTCGCCAATACAATCAAGTTTTCAGGATACTCTGACAACTGGCACTTTTTCGCAGAGTCTTCTAGCAGTTGATCGGGATTGATACTTTCATCGGTGATCATATCTCCCATCTCAAGACACCAAGCCTTCCATTCTTTAAGATCTCCGACTCTTGCTGGACTCCAGACTTTTCCTTTTACTGAAGCTCCAATACTCACGGGAAAGCCTCCACGATAACCAATGCCTACAAAGTCTGATTTCTTACACCGTTGACCTTCTCGCCATCGTTGTAGTTCGGTGGTTACATCTGCGCCACTCAGTCTTGAGTATCGGTGTAAATGGTTTGCAGGTTTAAATATTCCTGCATGTATGATGCTCAAGCGCTTAATAGAATCGAATGTTCTGAATACACAGTCACCGTTAATTGGTTGTGCTTCTTTCCCACTAAGAGCTGTAACCAAAGCAGCTAAGTCGAGGCGCTTTTCAGAAAAACCAACAAATAACAGTTTACGCTTAGGATTAAAGTGCATGACTATCAAATCCCAGGTTTGATCTCTCATTTCATTGGTTCTAGCCCACTTTACTTTCTCTCTCTTTTGGGTAGTGAAGTAGAAAACGTTTTCTTCTTCATTGATATATGGTTGGGACAAACCATATTTTGACAAGTTAAAGGGTATCTTAAAGCCTTTCCAGTTTACTTCGTCACAGCTGTAGCATACACAGCTCAGCGCAGGGAATACGAGTTTAGGGTTCAACTCGACTTCCGGAGAATCAAAACCAGAGTAGGGTCTACACCCTTGAAGGAAACTTAACAAAGACTCAGCTTCAGATTTTTTCGCATCTGCAATCTCACTGATGACAAGTTCCCAGCCAGAACCCTCTTGAAATAGATTTTCTAGCTCGACAGACATTTTTTCTTCAGCGTAGTTTACAACAAATGAAGCATCTCCAAGACCTTCTTGAGTACGAGTAAACCGCCCAATAAATTGGAGAAGAACTGCGAGTGATTTGTGGACGCTATGTACCGCAGCAATCTTAAAATCTGGGTAATCGAAACCCTCTTTTAACATGTCAACACATACAACTATGTCAAAATCACCATTTTTAATTTTTTTGATAAGTTCTTTTTTGCTGGGTGTCGCATTATGGATAAGCGTAATTCTCTCATTGGGATACCACTTCCTGTAGGATCGAAACAGCTCGGTGGCTTTGTCTTTTCCTTCCGCTCTGACCATAACTTTATGCCTATGCAACCCCTTAGCGCGGTCTTGCTTTAACCTTTCTATGGCTTTGTCTGCAATGGCTTTATCTTTTTTCGCTGGGTGGCGTTCATCTACGGCTACAAGGGATATTCTTGAGAAGCACTTGTCTTCTATAGCTTGTGACAATGGATAGTTGTATACCACCTTTCCTTCAATAGGTTTTCTATCATTACGGTAGGGGGTTGCAGTAAATTGAACAATTTTTGTTTCATAAAATGCTTTCTTGATGAACTCCCATTGAGATGCTTTCACGTGGTGGGCTTCATCAAAAAAGACGTGGGAAAACATTGAGGCTAGTTGAGTTATCAAAGGTTTGGGCGCATTAGCAATCAAACCAGGGGTCGAGACTACGACATCGGCTTTTGCTATAACGTTTAGGTGTTCGCGACTTGTTATTGATTTGTCAATAACTATTACAGTTGGGTTTGGACATGACTCTGGTATTACCCCTAATTCACGTAACATTCCCCAACTTGCGTACTTGTCGGAGAGTTGATGTTTCAAATCTATAGTAGGGACTATTACTAGAGTACGTTTTGCTCTATCGACAAGAGTAGCCACCATCATCGTTTCTGTTTTTCCGGTCCCCGTAGGTAGAACAATGGTAGATGGTTCATTGCTTAATGACCAATGTGCTAATAAACCGTGAATAGCTCCTCTTTGGGCTTTTCTTAATTCCCAACCTTTAGGACCGATGCCGTGTATGTTGACTCCGTTAAAGAAAGAATTTTCATTCGCTTCGCTATCTTCCACAACACCGTCAAGTAGAAGTTTGTCTTTGTGTTTCCCTCTGCCTTTTCTCAAACTCGCGTCGAAGAAGTGACGTCCGTCATTAGATATTCGGTATAGATCATCCTTAATAAGCTCAGCAACAAATTGACGAGATGTAGTATCGAGGGCTAGTTTAGAAAGTAACCCGACGCTAGTTTTTTCAAAAACGTAATAAAGAGGCTTGTGAATAGTCAGTTCCATAACTAAATCCATATCCATACGGTTTACAAAGAGAAGTCACAAAGTCTTTTATATCAGATACATTGGTTAAAATGTTCATATTTCAAACATAGGTTTAAAATAATTTGATGCAAGGCGTACCTATTAGTCAATTTTATATGTAGCTTGTAATAATGAGATAATTATACTTGGTCACAGGCTTCGACTAGATAGCTTAACCTTGTTCAACACTCTTAATGCGTTACAGGTTATTGAATCGATGATGTGAGCGGGGAAGTCCATAGGCAGTTGAACGGTTATTTGCTCAATGGCGTTAGGAAATGTGTCAACAAACTCGTCAAGTATCTCTCGCATTCGAATAGTGCAGAAACCAACCGTTTCTGCTGTTGCAATAAAGTGACGGGGATAAATCTTTTCTAGATGCCACTTATTACCTTTTGAACTAGATTTCAGCGACATAGCCAGCTTTAGTTTTCGAGTGTTAATACCTCTACCATTAGAGGTAGGATAGGCCGACATGATGTCGTAGAAGGGGGTTAGTTTATAAGCTCCATTAGCTTCAATAAAAATTGAAAAGTTTTTTGCATGACCGTCAGTCGCACCAATTAACCACTGAAACACTTGAAAGCGCATAAAGTCATCACGGTCTTTATGGGCGTTTGTTGAGCCGTTCAACAGCTGCATTATGTCTGCAATACCGATTCCTCCATCAGCCTGATATTTCAAGTTGGTCGGTAAAGACATTGCCTGGCACATATCCTCTTGAGTTAATCTTATCGATGCACTCTCATTTGTAGGCCAAACTCGATCAAATCGTTCAACAGCTAAAGATTTCACATTATCAAAGTCTAATATCTCCACGCGAGGCACTTTAAAGCCCATTGCTTCCGCTAGTTTGATACAGAAGTACTCATTTTCAACGCTCTCAGTCATGTCTAGTGTTGAGAATGGTTGCTGAATAAAACCGATTGGGAATTTGAGAATATGAGTACTGGGGTAATTACAGTTGGGTAAATACCAATTATTCTTAATCTTCAACAGTGTGGTTTTCTCTTGTGCTCCAGATATTGTGATCCGAAAATCACTTAGCTCATTGATCATGCCAAGTGGGATATCATGTTTATGTGCAGATAATATGTCTTGTAAGCAATCAATTGAAAGTGGCTCCAGCTTGCTTGGAGCTAAACTATCCACAATCTCAGGTTCAGGCACTAATGATAATGAGCCAACACAGTCTCGACCGATTGCATGTAATAAGTTAAACACGTGTGTTGAAGTGGTCTGATAGCGATTCTGGAGGTTTTGGCGTATTGATGTTAAATCAGGCAATAGATTCTCAAAGTAATTTGTTACAGGGTCTCCTTTGTGTGGCTGGCTTTGAAGTGCAAGAGATAGCGAGATCGGGTAGGGATTAGGCTGTTCTAACCAATTATTGTCGTAGCAAAATTGCAGACTGCCGTCGTTAAGTCTGGTTAGATGGCCAACTTTGGTGTTGTTGATGTATGCTATCAATGAAGGCATTGGCGGCTTTGACTCTCAATTGGAACAACAATTACTCTGATATCATATTATCGTACTAAAAGTTGTTTGTACGGTTCTTTTGGTCTTGCCAATAATCTATGTGATGCTGGAGACTGTAAATAATTTTGTGTAACTCAAATAGCTTTTGTCCCATTAAGTTTGTTTGAAAAAATAGCCTTATATTAATATTAGTTTTATCTTGTTTAAAATTTTTCACTTCCTTTCTTGTTTTAACTTCTGTGCGAAAACTACATAAGTGTTATTCCAACTGACTAGTTTTTCAAATTTGACTGCTCCCTATAATCCCCCTTATTCGCTACGGCGAGCCAAGAACCACAAACAAGAGAGTTGAAAATATGGTAACGAAATATGAAAACGCAGTGCTTGATGATCAAGCTCTGATTGATGGCCTAAAATCAATCAACCCAATATGGGGTGATATGACAGTTCGTGTTGCAGGTGAAGCATGGGGATTACCGTTGATCGACCAGAAGACTAAATCGCTAATCAGTATTGCGATTGATCAAATGGCATTGAATGTCACTGGGGAGGGTAACCCTTTCGGCGCTCATGTTGATATGGCACTTAAGCAAGGAGCAACCTATGAAGAACTTGAAGAGCTAATTGTATTTGCATCGGTATATACAGGCTTTAACAAAGGTGCGACAACAATGGGTGCGCTAAACAAAATTCGTCACGAACGAGGAGACATCTGATGGCTATACCTGGACTAAAAAAAACAGACCACATTGGCTTCACTGTTCCAAACCTAGATGAAGCGGTTGAATTTTTTCGTGATCACTTTGAATTTGAATTAGCTTATGAATTTGGCCCATTTGCATCGGACGACAACTGGATGGAGGAGCACCTAAATGTTAATCCTCGTGCAGAGATTACTAAGATCGCAGTAATGAGTGCCAGAAGCATCAATTTAGAGATTTTTGAATACGCTGACATAGCAGAGCGCTGCAAAATTGCACCAAATAATGCTGATATCGGTGGTCATCACCTAGCGTTTTACGTTGAAGATATGGATGCAGCGGTAGACTACTTAAGGGCACAAGGGATTAAAGTATTGGATGAGCCGACTCTAATGACTGAAGGTCCGACTGCAGGTGAGTCTTGGGTGTATTTTATGGCACCTTGGGGGATGCAGCTTGAGTTAGTTTCTTACCCAAATGGTAAAGCTTACGCTAGTCATTCTTCTGTCGCGCTGTTTGACCCACGATGAACATTTTTTTTATCGCACTGATTGTGGTTGCAGGAATGGGCCTGTCTTTTGAGGCAGGTCTGCTGGGGCCTCTAGGTGAACAAGTAGGTCACTTATGGGCAACGCTTAGTATATTTGGTGTTGGTACTGCTCTGTTATGGATGATTCGTCACTTTACGCCACAAGGCAAATATACAGAATGGAAATCCATTCCCAAATGGCAGCTAATTGGCGGATTGCTTGGACCAATCTATGTCGTTGTCCTTACGCTCGCGACACCGATTCTCGGCGTAGCAATGACCATGATTTGTGTTCTACTTGGACAAGTTACCAAGAGTTTTGTGATTGATTACTTCGGGTGGTACGGAATGCCAATGCAAGTCACAAATAAGATGCGAGTGTTTGGTTTGATGTTCATTTTCCTTGCACTTTGTTTTGCCTATTTAGGAGCACAGTGATGACACTCATTATTTTATTTGCGATAGCGTCTGGAATGGCATTGAGTGCTCAGGCGGCAATTAATGGTCAGCTTGGTGCAAAGGTAGGTGTGATTGAAAGCGCTTTGCTTACCTTTAGCATAGGAACAGTGGTCACGGGGCTATTAATTTTCTTTTTTGAACCCAGTTATGATGCCACGTTATTAAACGTCCCCAAATGGCAATTAGCAGGAGCACTGTTCGGTATCGTTTATATGATTGTTATGGTTGCTGCTGTACCAAAGGTTGGCGTTTCTATTGCTACGGTTGCCACTATTCTTGGTCAAATGATAATGAGCTTAGTCATTGATACCCAGGGATGGCTTGGCAATGCACCGATTGCAATGAACTTTTGGCGCGTTGCAGCCATGGTGTGTATTGCATGTGCTTTGGTTTGCATTTACTTAGCAAATCAGCAGAGCCAAACAGCAAAAAAAACTACTATATCTACAGAGGAAGCGCTGGATGTCAGCTAAAACACTAATCGTATTCTTTAACCTTAAACCTGAAACGAATGAAACACAGTACTTACAGTGGGCAAAAGAGTCAGATCTACCAACAGTAAGCAAGCTAAGCAGTGTGTCATCTTTCGAAGTATTCAAGGGAGTCAGCATGTTTGGTCAAGACAAATCGTCGCCATGGGATTACTTTGAAGTGATTCATATCTGTTCTGAAGAAGCTTTCTTAAACGATATTCAAACTGATGAGATGCAGAAGATTGTTCAGCAATTCCAGTCGTTTACTGAAGATGCACATTTTATTGTGACTACGAATATTCTTGCGTGATACTTGATCATAATAACGAAGGCAGGCGAGTTAATTACTCGCTTGCCTTATTTAGTTTTTCAATATTAGGCTTAGTTAGCAAAATGAGGAATACGCCTGTGAATTATGATGTGTCTTTGCTAGAGATAAAGCTATTTTTGATGACTACCAAATTGGGAAATTTTTCTGAGGTTGCACGTCGGCAAGATATGATGCCGTCTTCAGTATCACGTAAGATGGCACAATTAGAAGAAAAAGTAGGTACAAAACTGCTACATCGTCATACGCGCTCTATTTCCTTGACTGATGAAGGTACGGCATTTAGTAAATATTGTGCAGAAGTCATCGAGCAATATGAGTTAGTGGTAGAGCGTATAGAGCAGAAAGCAGATACCCCTCGTGGTACGGTAAAGATTAGTGCGCCAGTTGCGTTTGGTCGTTTACATATTGCTCCCTACCTTTCCGAGCTTCTTCAGCGTTATCCACTCATAAAAATAGAGTTTCAACAAACCGATGCTTTTGTTGACGCTGCAGCCGAATCCATTGACCTAATGATTCGAATTGGTGTACCACAAGACTCTTCGTTGCGAATGAAGACTTTTACTCAGCAACGTTATGTAATGGCGGCTAGTCCAAACTACGTGAAGTGTTATGGTGCACCTAGCATTCCTGAAGAACTGAAACAACATAATTGCTTAGTGTTTAAGGGAACTAATGGATTGCAGCGTTGGTTTATTGGCAAGGAGAAATTAGAACCACATGAGGTTTCTGGTTCGCTCTACGGTAACAACGCAGAGACTTTGGTGACAAGCGCTGTGGCAGGTAGTGGTATTGTAGTATTTCCCACGTGGTTAATAGGTGAAGAGTTGAAGAGTGGTCAGTTGATCCCGTTGATGGAAGATTATCGAATTTCGACTAGCCTAGAGCAGCAACTAATCGGTGCATTCTATCTTGAAACCGATAACCTTGCTGCTAAAGTAAGGGTTGTGATTGATTTTCTCGTAGAGAAATTCAGTAGCAAAAGTGATACGAACTTGTGCTACTGGGATATTACTTAGGCTTTGAAATTCTCAACGATCTTGTTTACCCAAGGAAGGAAAATAAATACGGCACATGCAACGATGACAACATCAACAAGCAATATGCTTATTGCGTTGTTCGGTTCAATGCTGAGCATATCGAGCAATGGTTGCATGATTCTAGGAACGACGAGTGTCAATGGAAAAATGACAGCGAGAACTTGCCAAAACTCTCTGATAGGATTCATGGTAAAACTCCAAATATTCATAATAAGAATGGATGAATTTTACCGTTTTATCGTACGTTGATTAACAAGCACATTTCACTAGCAGTTATGCGACTCTTGCAAAGATAATCGCCTTTTGATGTTTGTAACAACAACGAAGCTACCTGAGAATGCTTTTTTCTTAAAGTTAGCGAGGTTAGTCTATTTATGGAGACATCATTATTAGTTACACCAGCTCATGCTTGGACTAGGTTACTAAAAGTATACTAATTGCATTCAACCTTTAGGTAACTAATATACCGCTAAGTACCACTAATGAGTAACGCTCCTATCATCAATGCTTATGGGTTTTCGTTATTCTCAGAAAGAAAGCTAAGCACGTCTTTGGTAGATAAAGCGGCGATACTTACAGAACCCAAGGGTAACTTTGTTCTCGTAGTGACCATGCAAGATCGATCTTTACGGTGAACTTAATTCAATTGATGTACTGTGTTACTAGGACGTAATACATAGATCAAAGAGCTGCGGTTTCATGTCATTGAGTGAAACAGCAGCTATCTAGTTTCTGGATTGGCGAGGCTGTATGAAAGCAAAAGTTGAAGTTGACGTAAAAGGGCGTAAAAGTGTTGTTGATGCCTGTACGGAACCTTGTGCGATAGAAAAAGGTATGCGGATCTTGGGGTCAAAATGGAAAGGCTCAATTATCTACCATTTGAAAGATGGGCCTGTGAGATTTAATGATCTTTCAAGAATGTTGGGCGGTGCAAGTAAGAAGATGGTAGATCAGCGCTTAAAAGAGCTAGAAAGTGAAAATATGGTAATACGCCGCGTGCTCAATGATAAACCACTAGCCGTAAGTTACGAACTGACTGAGTTTGGCAAAAGTGCTCTAACGATTCTAGAAGAATTGCGAAAATGGTCTGAAAGCAATAATGTTCAGCTTAAATAGTTGGAGTAACAATCTCTACTCGAACTGTGTGACAGGGCAACCATACGTGGTTGCCCTGTTCATATTTTGGCCTGGAGACTCAGTAATCTAGTGTCCCACGGATAGGGTAGTGGTTCTCTGGATTACGAATCCATGCTAGACCACGTGTCAGTGCCTCTAACTCTGGTCTTACAAATGGGTTGTTTGATAGGTCAACCACGTGCAAATTACCGTGTTCATTGACGACAAATAGTCCTGGCTCCGCAAAGTTATGGTCGGTTTCGGCTTCAGAGCGTGGTAGCGATATATAAAGTCCCAGAGTCTTCATTTGTTGCTCAGTAAGACCGTAGGCAATTGGAAAACTGATATCGAGCTTTTCCAGGTGTTGCTCTAACTGTTGTTTCGAATCCCCAGAGACAGCTAGAATATCCACGCCTGCATCACTAAAGGCATGTTTATAAGTCTCGATTTCATTGAGATATTTGGTGCAAAGTGGGCAATGTTTACCACGATAGACAAACACCGCTTGCCATGTTGCATCGCCTTGAGGCTGGCCTAGCCTGACTTTGGTTCCATCCAGTGTTGTTGCCTCTAATGTAGGGAAAGTATCACCCGCTTTGAGTTTTTGTGAGTATGCCATCTCAGCTCCTTGGATTTATCTCACGACTGAGTCGTAAAAAGTAAGACAGGATGAGGCGAGTTGCAATTAGTATACTTTTAGTAACCTAGTTAAGAAACTCAGCACCTGATAAGCAACAACGGGGGAACGACCATTCCGCTGCTTTGAATTTGTTTTCGGTCTTGCTCTCACACTGCTCACCCAATGTCTCGTGAACAGCAGTGTGAGAACAAATACATTCTAAGAACAAAGGGAAATGACCTATTCTGCATCTGCTTTAGCTATCAGCTCAGCCAAGAACTGTTTATAACCTTCAACGGGATGAGCA
>WJXF01000030.1_pt1 | contig 79874 bp, 67 predicted proteins | sample 9263211 | NCBI WGS metagenome assembly WJXF01 (sample SAMN12697362, study PRJNA563984) | aquatic metagenome | isolation source: water sample from a prawn hatchery tank treated with erythromycin, plated on... | place: Australia | collected 2018-10-17
AGATAAACACCTTTATTCAAAGCAAACTCAAAGCATTTTGCATGAATTGACGCAGATGTTTCCATCGAATAATCGAGCGGCTTAGTCACGACTTTCGAAAAACCTTGTCGCTAGAAACGCAAAAGCTGGCGGTTAAGCCAGCTTAGTTGGGTGTTAGCACATTAAGATTTGTTCGCGTCTTTGTTCGACTCTTTCCAGTACTGAATACGTACGCGATGCAATTGTGCTCTTCTCATTTTCTTCATGATAATCCCTCACTTAGAAACAATGCAGCTCGTCATTGAGCTTATGTGAATGTAGTTCCTCATGAACAGGGATTAATTTAGACCCCAATTTCGAAAAGATCTAGGTTTTTGATCACATTTTTTTGTATGTACGCCATACCTTATTAGTTAAAAGTGAACCATGGCGCAGTTTAATAAGTTTGAAATGTAACTTGTGGGTAAGTGTCATATTGCAAATTAATATTAAATAAACAATAACTTAACCAAAGTGTCATTTTCTCCGTCTACGATTTGCTCGCATTTATATAATTATTACTCAAGCAAGGAGTCAGCAATGCGTTCGGTTTCAGACAAGAAGTGTGACAATCAGGATTCTGAATTTAGCCAAATGATCGATGCACGTCTATCTCGTCGTCGATTTTTAGCGGGAACAGCAGCAGTAAGTGCGAGTGCTTTTCTTTCACTTAACCCAATTACTAAAGCTTTTGCAGCGAAAAATGATAGCCCGCTGCTTAACTTTGAAGCCGTACCAGCTTCAACTGCCGATGCGTTTATCGTGCCTAAAGGCTATAAAGCGACGCCACTCCTTTCTTGGGGTGATCCAATTTTCGCAGACGCACCAGAATTTGATCCAAGTGGTAAGCAAGATTCGAAAGCACAATTGCGCCAGTTTGGAGATAACACTGATGGAATGAGCTTCTACCCAATCAGTGAAAACCGCGCTGTAATTGCCGTAAACAACGAATATACAAACTATGATTTGTTGTTTGACCACGGTGGTAACGCCATGACTGCAGATGATGTGTTAAAAGCGCAAGCAGCACACGGCGTAACCGTATTTGAAATCGTTAAGTCTGGTGACCAGTGGAAGCTAGATAAAAACGGTCAGCGTAACCGCCGTATTACAGCAAATACCGAAATGCAGCTGACAGGCCCTGCCGCTGGTCATGACTTGATGAAAACCAAACTCGATCCATCAGGTATGAAGCCACTAGGCACGTTCAACAACTGTGCAAACGGTCAAACTCCTTGGGGTACTTACCTGACTTGTGAAGAGAACTTCAACGGTTACTTTGGTACTAGTGGTAGCGCTGAGGTGTCAGCTGATCACAAACGCTATGGTGTTAAAGCAGCTAAGAGCAAATATCAATGGCACGATACTGACGAACGATTTGATGTTGCTAAGCATCCAAATGAACCACACCGTTTTGGTTGGGTGGTTGAAATCGACCCTAACGACCCAAGCTCAACGCCACTTAAGCGCACTGCATTAGGTCGCTTTAAGCATGAAAATGCTGCCCTGCTAATCAACGACAACGGACATGTTGTGGTGTATTTAGGTGATGATGAGCGTGGCGAGCACCTATACAAGTTTGTCTCTAAGAACAAGTACCAACCAGGGAACGACAAAGCGAATCGCGATCTATTAGAAGAGGGCACTCTGTACGTGGCTAAGTTCGAAATGGATGACAAGGAACTTAAGGGCAAAGGCCAGTGGCTAGAGCTGACGCATGGCAAAAATGGTCTAACTAAAGAGAACGGCTTTAAAGATCAAGCAGAGGTGATGATCTTTGCGCGCCGCGCGGCTACGCATGTTGGCGCAACGACGATGGACCGCCCTGAGTGGGTTGCGGTTCACCCTGATAACAAACATGTGTTCTGTACCTTGACCAATAATAAACATCGCGGTGTAAAAGAAGGTCAACCGGTTGGTGGTCCTAACCCACGCAAAGAAAACCACTACGGCCAGATTGTGCGTTGGGTACCACAAAATGATGACCATACAAGTGATGGTTTTGAGTGGGATCTGTACCTGATTGCTGGCAACCCAGAAGTGCATAAAGGTAACTTGTACGCAGGCAGTGATAACATCAACGCTGATAACATGTTTAACAGCCCAGATGGCATTGGTTTTGATGCGGCAGGACGCCTATGGATTCAAACCGATGGTAACTACTCGAACAAAGGTGACTTTGCCGGCCAAGGCAACAACCAGATGTTGTGTGGTGACCCAATGACGGGTGAAGTGCGCCGTTTCCTAACAGGCCCTATTGCTTGTGAGATTACTGGACTTACCTTCTCAGCAGATAACAAAACTATGTTTGTTGGTGTTCAACACCCAGGTGAAAGTGGGGCACCTTCGCATTTCCCTGCTGGTGGTAACAGCAAACCGCGCTCTACTATCATGGCGATTACGCGCGAAGATGGCGGTGTAATCGGCGCATAAGCGTTATTAAATGGTTGAGCCCCGAATGTCATAATTCGGGGCTTTTTTGTTTTCACTTGGGTGTTTTCTGACTTTGTTTACATTGCTCGTACATACTTGAATTCGGTTATTGGTAACGTCTGCGACAAATGTAACTAAATGTAAATGCATAAAGAGAGGCTCCTCAGCCAATCTTTAAACCTTGTCTATGAACTTTCACCATCAAAGCAAAGCGATACGGAATCATGACCAAGAGGCCAAGTTGTTTCGAAATCGAGCGATTGTCGCCTTTGTTGCAATGATCGCTCTACTTGGAGTGCTTGTTGCCAACCTTTATCGCTTAGAAGTAAAGCAAGTCGATTACTATAAAACCCGCGCTAATGACAATCGAATTCAGGTCTTGCCTATCGCTCCAACCCGAGGGTTAATTTACGATCGCAATGGCAAAATCTTAGCGAACAACTTTCCGGTTTACGTTTTACAAATGATTCCGGAAAAAGTTGAGGATTTGAATGCCTCTTTGGATAAGTTGGGGCAGTTGGTCTCGCTTTCTGATGCTCAACGAGAAAAAATCTACAACCATCACGGTAAGCGTTTTAAACCTGTCATCGTCAAGAATGGCTTAACAGAACAAGAGGTTGCCCGATTCTCAGTCCATCAATATGAGCTACCGGGCTTTTCTATTGATGTCGAGATGAAGCGAGATTACCCATATGGCGAGATACTGACTCATGTATTGGGCTATGTTGCACATATCAATGATCGTGATCTCAAGCAGCTAGATGAGAGTGGCGAGCTTGCGAACTACCGAGCAACGAAAACAATCGGCAAACTAGGTATTGAAAAGTACTATGAGCATCTACTTCATGGTGAGCAAGGGTATCAAGAGGTTGAAGTAAATAGTCGCGGCCGCATTATCCGCACCATTGAGTATGTCCCACCAGTTTCAGGTCAGGATTTGGTGCTGAACATTGATATCGATTTGCAGAAGTTTGTATTCGATAAGCTTGATCATCGAGAAGGCAGTGCCGTGGTGCTGGACCCTCGTGACAATAGTGTTCTTGCTATGGCGTCTAGCCCAAGTTATGACCCTAACCTGTTTGTAGAGGGGATTTCGAGTAAGGCCTACAGTAAGCTGCTCAACGACCCATTTCATCCATTAGTCAATCGCGCCACTTTGGGCGTGTACCCTCCTGCCTCGACAGTCAAACCCTTTATGGCAGTGGCTGGGTTAAGTGAAGAAATTATTGAGCCAGATACAGTTCGTAATGATCATGGTGCGTGGCGGATTCCGGGTACGACAAGACAAACTAAGGTGTGGCGAGATTGGAAACGTTGGGGGCACGGGCCTGTGAATGTCACGCTAGCGATTGAAGAGTCGGTTGATTCGTTTTTCTATCACATCGCGTATGAGCTAGGTATCGATCGTATTTCAGATTGGATGAATATGTTTGGTTTTGGTCGATTGACGGGGATTGATATACCGGAGGAGACGCGAGCCAATATGCCAACTCGGGAGTGGAAAGAGTCTCGCTATCGTCAGCCTTGGTACAAAGGCGACACCGTGCCTATTGGTATTGGGCAAGGTTACTGGACAGCGACGCCTTTGCAGATAGCTAAGGCAACGTCTGTATTAGTGAATCACGGTCAAGTCATTGCGCCCCATTTATTGAGAGCGACCTTAGCTCACGGTACGCCATTTAGTGAAGAAAAGCCCAAATCGACCAAGACCGATGACCAGATTAAAGGGGTGAGTGATAAAACCTGGGACATTGCGATGAACGCGATGCGACTGGTTAACTCTGGTAGTCGAGGCTCGGGGCGTAGAGCGTTTCGAGGGGCTGACTATTGCAGTGGTGGCAAATCAGGGACGGCTCAGGTGTTTGGTTTGAAGAAGGATCAGGTCTATAACTCCAAGGAGCTGAGTTATGATCTTCTTGACCATGGCTTGTTTACTGCATTTGCACCTTGTGATCAGCCAAGATATGTCGCCACTGTGGTGATCGAACATGGTAATGGCGGCTCAAAAGTGGGGGCTCCTTTTGTACGTCAGGTATTTGATTACCTAGATATCGCAGGAAAAAACCAGCAGAAATCGAATCACTCGTAGCGGTAAAAAGTGCTCCAATGGATAATTATGCGTATGGAAGCATAAAATTTGTGATCTTATGTTGATATGGCACTAAATGTAGTTGCGACATTTGTACGGTATCACTATATTGAAAGGGTATCCCAATAGCTTAAAGGTGTAGAGAAACGAGTAAACTCCCAGAGTTAATACGAATAAACTGAACGCAAAAAGAGACACAGGGCTTAACGAATCCGTCGTTAAGAGTGCATCGAAAAACGTATAAGAACTAAGTATTTTCAAAGGCCTTTTGCTTTATCCCTCTCAAGTAGTCGCATCTTCAAGTTATCGATACTGTTTTGATAACCAAGGAGGAGGTTTGGCTATGTTATCACTAGGTTTGGTCGCTTTAGGCGTATTCGTATTCTTCTTCTGCTGGGTGGTTCAGCACGGTCTACCAGTCTTGGGTATGAAGCTCGATGAAGATGATTTATTGCTGATTTCAGAAATGTCTGGCGAAGACGTACTCGAAGCATAACGAAAGATATCACCAGAAAAAAGGAGCCATAGGCTCCTTTTTTAGTTTCTACTTTTTGTTTTCAATTTGATTGTCTATCTGACAATAGTTTCCCCTGAATTTACAAAAACTATTTAATACTTTGAAAAATATAGGTTTATTGTCTGTCGGTATCAGGTAAAAAAACTGGCTCATAACTTGCGATAGGTAGTGTCCATGCCTTGTTCCACTAAGTTAATGCTGGTGGCAGGACTTATCCAAGACGACTAAGGAGCCAGTTATGAAGCAATCACTTTCCCTTCCTGAAGGTGCGCAGATAGCGGTTGATAAAGATGGCAACGTTAGAGTGCTTCCTTTGGGGCTCCCACCACGACCAGAAGAGATTGTCATAACACAGTCGGACTTAGATAGCCTGCCCGAGTTGAGAAAAGCATTAGTTGAGAGCCCAGAGCCAAGCCCCCCTTTTGTCTCTGAGGTCGAAGATGTGACTCGCTTACTGGAACAAGGCTTGGACCCCACAGCATTGAGTGAGTTTTCACCAGCCGCAGGGGGAAGCAATGGCGCAAGTCTTACCTTGTCTCAATCGATAGAAAGAGAGGGGGTTGAAAAGCTTGCTAAAACAGAGTTTGAAACACGAGGGCTAGATAAAGAACAAGGAGAAAAGCAGAGAGTCTCTTTGTTTGATGACCCAGCATATAAAGCGACCAATCAATCGCCGCAAGTATTCAATGAGCAGAGAACGTTTACTGAGGAATCAGGGTTTAATCTTGTTTCTCCACTAATTCCGTTTGATGTGAATGGAGAGGTATTGAGCATCACGGTCACGGAGCTGCCAACCAAAGGTTTTATATCTCATTTTGATGGAACTCCAATCATTATTGGAGAAACGCTGACTATAGAACAACTCGAAAACATCTGTTTTCATGCACCAGAGGAGTGCCAGGAGGGCGATGTAGCTGGTTTATTCTCATATAGTGTTGATGATGGTGTAGGAGCATTTAATAGTGTTCAGCAAGCTAGTATACAGATATTGCTCCAGCCACTTAATGATGCTCCCGTCGCTTTTGACAGTGTTGAAACTGTTATTGAAAACCAGAGATTAGAAGGGCGGTTACCTCAAGGAGAGGATGTTGATGGCACCATCGCGTCTTACCAATTAGTCGCAAATCCGGAGCTCGGTGGCGTCACTGTCAATTCTGACGGTTCTTTTGTTTTTGAAACCGGAACCGATTTCGATTTCTTATCAGAAGGTGATACCACCCAAGTCTCTTTCCTATACTCCGTTACAGATGATGGCGGGTTAGACAGCGAACTTCAAACCGTGACCATCACCGTTACCGGTGTCAATGATGCGGCAGTGATTGCAGGGGTCGATTTCGGTCAGGTAGTGGAGGATTCGCAAGGGGTAAAGTTAACAGACTCTGGTCAATTGACTGTTACTGATGTTGATGGTGAACAAGAAGAAGCATTTGATACCAACAGCGTCGTACCCGCTGCGGGTGTTCTGGGACTGCTTGAGATTGATAAAACCGGCCTATGGCAATACAGCGTCGACAACGCAGAAGTTCAATACTTAGGTGAAGGGGAAACCAAACAAGAGATTTTCACCGTGAGTTCGGTTGATGGCACGGAGCACACCGTGACGGTAACCATTATCGGTGTAAACGATGCTGCAGTGATAGCAGGCCAAGATACAGGCAGTGTTAAAGAAGATGAATCTACACCGCTGTTAACGGAATCTGGCACATTGACCATCAGTGATGTGGACGGCGCAGACGAAGAGCTATTTGTCCCTGCGTCTTTGACTGCTCCGGAAGATGCGATCGGCACGCTGACTATTGATGAAAATGGCCAATGGAATTTCGAGTTAGAAAACAGCTCAATTCAATACTTGGGTGAAGGGGAAACCATCACCCAGGTTTACACGGTTGAATCCATTGATGGCAATTCACACCCGATCACCATTCAAATCATTGGTACCAATGACGCCGCGGAAATTACTGGTGACGATGTTGGCACCGTCACTGAAGATGAATCCACCCCACAGCTTACTGATACAGGCTCACTACGAATTTCTGATGTCGATGGTGAAGATGAAGAACTTTTCGTGGCTGCTACAGGCATCACCAGTGCAGGTGTTCTAGGTAGCTTAGCCATTACCCAAGATGGCGATTGGACCTACACGGTTGATAATGCTGACGTTCAAGATTTGGCCGAGGGCGAAACTAAGGTTGAAACCTTTACCGTAGAGTCTCTTGATGGCACAGAACATACCGTGACTGTCACCATTATTGGTGTCAACGACAGTGCAGAAATTGCTGGTGATGATGTTGGCGCGGTGACCGAAGACGATGATACGCCACTGCTGACCGACTCTGGCACCTTAACCATTTCAGATGCCGATGACGGCGAAGCCGAATTTAAACCAAGCAGTGTGGTTGCCTCTGCAGGCGTATTGGGTTCACTGACTATCGATGCGGCGGGCAACTGGGATTACCAAGTCGATAACGCTGACTTGCAATACCTTGGTGAGGGTGAAACTAAAGTAGAAACCTTCACTATTGAATCCCTTGATGGCACAGAGCACACGATTACCGTCACCATTACTGGCGTCAACGACAGTGCGGAAATTTCTGGTGATGATGTTGGAGCTGTAACTGAAGATGAAGATACGCCACTTCTGACCGATTCAGGCACCTTAACCATTTCAGATGCCGATACCGGCGAAGCAGAATTTAAACCGACCAGTGTGGTTGCATCAGCAGGGGCGCTTGGGGCGTTAACCATCGATGAATCGGGCAATTGGGACTACGTCGTTGCCAATGATTCAGTGCAATATCTGGGCGATGGCGAAACCAAAGCAGAAACCTTTACCGTTGAGTCCCTTGATGGCACGCAGCACATCATTACCGTGACCATTACTGGCGTAAACGACAGCGCAGTGATCGCTGGCGTTGATACCGGCGAAGTAACGGAAGATGACAGTAATCCACTTCTGACTGACTCTGGTACGTTAACTATTTCGGATGCCGATACTGGTGAAGCTGAATTTAAACCAAGTAGTGTAGTAGCGTCTGCGGGCGCATTAGGTTCACTCACCATAGATGATTCAGGTAACTGGGAATACCAAGTTGATAATGCCGATGTGCAATATTTGGCGGAAGGTGAAACTAAAGTCGAAACTTTCACGGTTGAATCGTTAGATGGAACTGAACAAACCATCACTGTGACTATCATTGGTGTCAACGACAGCGCCGAAATTGCCGGTGATGATGTAGGTGCCGTAACGGAAGATGATGATACGCCACTCCTTACTGACTCTGGCACCTTAACCATTTCAGATGCTGATAGCGGTGAAGCTGAATTTAAACCAAGCAGTGTAGTTGCCTCTGCGGGTGCATTGGGTTCTCTGACCATTGATGATTCAGGCAACTGGGACTACCAAGTTGATAACGCTGACGTGCAATACCTTGGCGAAGGCGAAACCAAAGTCGAAACTTTCACGGTTGAGTCGCTCGATGGTACCGAGCACACCATTACTGTGACTATTACTGGCGTCAACGATGCTGCAGTGATCTCAGGTGACGATGTTGGCGCCGTGACCGAAGATGAATCCACCCCAGAGCTTATTGATACTGGTTCACTGCGAATTTCTGATGTCGATGGTGCAGACGAAGAACTTTTCGTTGCAGCCACAGGCATCACCAGTGCAGGTGCTCTAGGTAGCTTAGACATTACCCAAGATGGTGATTGGACCTACACGGTTGATAATGCGGATGTTCAATACTTGGCAGAGGGTGAAACTAAGGTTGAAACCTTTATCGTAGAGTCGCTCGATGGCACAGAGCATACCGTGACTGTCACCATTGTCGGCACCAATGATATTCCTGCAATGTTGGGAGATCTTACGGGTGAGGTGAAAGAGGAAACGACTCTACAAACCACAGGTACGCTTACCCCAGTCGATGTCGATAACGGCGCAACGCATACTTGGGCTCTAGTCGGAGAAACGGATTCGACCTACGGTTCAATATCAATCGATGACCAAACGGGGGAATGGACTTACACCCTTGATAATAATGCCGCACAACCACTGGCTGAAGGTCAAGAAGTACAAGAAACCTTTGTGGTTGAGGTGGATGATGGATTAGGGGGAACATCGCAACAAAATATCGTCATTACCATTGAAGGTACCAACGATGATCCTGTGATCAGTGGTGATGACAGCGGCAACACTGTAGAAGACTTAATGCTGGTGGCCGATGGTGTGCTCAGTGTTGATGATACTGATGTGACGGATACTCACACTTGGTCAATTCAAGGTAATGGCCAAGGCAGCTACGGCAGCATCACCATCAACCAAAACGGTGAGTGGGAATACACACTTGATCCTAGTTTGACTCAGTCGTTTGAACACGGAGAACTCTACGAAGAACAAACGTTCACGGCTATCGTCAACGATGGTAATGGCGGCACTGACAGCTTTGAAATAGATATCGACATTCTTGGTCAAAATGATGCGCCGAATATTTCAGGTCGTTCAACTCGAACTATCTGGGAAGACGATGGTAGCGGCGTTCGAAGTGGTACTTTAAATACTGGCGACCCTGACGTTAACGAGGTACACACTTGGTCGATTGTTGGCGACCCTGATGGACAATTTGGTTCCCTGACTATCAATCAAAATGGCGTGTGGACTTACACCTTAGACACTAATGCTACGCAAGCAGCCAACACCCAAGCTCTCTCGCTTAATCAAAACGTCAAAGAGTATTTCACCGTCCAAGTGGTTGATAAACATAATCAAGTGGATACCAAGCAAGTGGTTGTTACGGTTAAGGGGCGCAACGATGCACCAGAAATTGATGGTGTACTAGTGGGCACGGTGACCGAAGATGATGCATTGCCAGTGACCACTTCAGGTCAACTGAATCACAATGATGTTGATGGATTGGATGACCATGTTTGGTCACTGCAAACCAATCAAGGCCAATACGGTTCGCTGCAAATTGATGCTAATGGTGAATGGACTTACACCTTAGCCAATGGTCACTCGGCGGTTCAAGCCTTGCTTCCAGGAGAAACTCTAACCGAAACCTTCTTGGTCACGGTCACTGATGACACCAATGACAACAAATCCTCCAACAATGCTTCAGACACTGAAACCATCACCATCACGATTGAAGGTAGCAATGACACGCCAAGCATTACTGGTGGCACAACCGGCAGTGTGATTGAAGATACGCCAGCGAAAAGTAGCGCAACAGGTAAGCTACTAGCCCTTGATATCGATACCAACGATGCACATAGCTGGAAAGTGGTTGGCGAAGATATTAACGGCGAGGCGAGTGGCCTTTACGGCACCTTAACGGTTGATGATAACGGCCAATGGTTATACCAACTCGATAGCACCCGTTGGAGTACACAATCGATCCCACCGGGCACAACAGAAGTCGATACATTCGAGGTTGAAGTCACGGATATCAATGGCGCAACAGAAACCATCACGGTGGATATTTCGGTTGCTGGTGTTAACACCACACCTGATATCGTACTTGGTGATACGCCTAATATTGTTGAAGATGATGTGTCAAACACCATCAGTGGCACCTTTGGTTCGGGCGATCCTGATGTTGGCGACTCTGCGCTTTGGACCGTTATTTCAAACGGCAGCTATGGCAACTTTGTGGTCGATGCGAATGGTGATTGGATTTACACCCTCGATAATGGCAACAATGCCGTCAATCGACTTGATGAGGGCGATCTTCTGCAAGATACGGTGCAAATCAAAGTCGTTGACCAATTTGGTGAGGTATCGATTAAAGATTTCACCATTGACATCGAAGGCAACAATGACGGCCCTAGCATCAAAGGGGATGTCGCGAAAACCATCCGAGAAGATACCGCTAGCTTCAGTGGTCAGCTACAAGATGGTGATCCAGACGCTCACGATACTCACTTATGGTCACCAAGCAATCTAGTCGGCAGTTACGGCAGCTTTACCATGACCTCTAGCGGCGCTTGGGTCTACTCACTCAACAATGCGCTCGACGAGATCCAAGAGCTCAATCCAAATCAAACCTTGCAAGAAAACTTCACCGTTGAAGTGGTCGATAGCTATGGTGAAACCGATTGTCGTGATGTGGTGATCACCATTCGTGGTACCAATGATCTGCCAACTGTATCCGGTGATATTGCCGGTACCTTTGTCGAAGACCAAGCCTCTCCCGATATTACGGGTGTGATGACCTTGTCAGACATAGACGATGTCGACACACCAAGCTTTATTGCCAACAGTTACCAAGGTAATTTTGGTCAGTTTGATATTAACCAAGCGGGTGAGTGGAGCTTTACGGCCTACCCAGACTCCCTAAATGCTATGAAACGTGAAGAAGTGGTGTCAGAAGTCTTCACTGTGATTGCAGAAGATGACTTTGGCGGTGTTATCACTCAATACGTCACCATCAACATTGAAGGGACTAATGATGTGCCTGTCATCACTGGGGGTAGCTCAGGCAGCGTGATTGAAGATGGTGCTAACTTTGGTGCGATCGATTTCAGCTCTACCAGTGGGCAGTTAACCTCTTCGGATGTCGATAAAGACAGTTCTGTAGTCAGCTGGGCGATTGAGAATGGTACCGATCCTGGCGACGCCGAGTACGGTATAGGCACATACGGCACTCTCTCTCTCGGCAACGATGGCCAATGGGTTTACCAGTTAAACAACAGCGATCCAGATACGCAAGCGCTCAACTTAGGTGATGTAGGCCAAGAAATCTTCTATGTCTCTGCAACCGACAACGATGGTGGTGTTTCAGAATGGCATCAGATCACCATTGATGTCTATGGCCAAGATGAAAACGGGTCTGGAGGTGGCGGTAGCGGTGCTGGTACCGATCTGGGCGATTTGTCGACGACCCTTATCGAAGATGTCACCACTGTGACAGATGGCATGGTGCCAGTTATACCGGGAAACAATAACATCACTGGTGTTTCCCCAATCTCGGGTGGCATCTTTGGTACCTTGATTGATGGTTCTGGTCAAACGGGAGTCGCAGGCCGTCAGTGGCAATACACGCTTGATAACAGCTCTGACTTAGTCCAAAGCTTATCTGGTGGGCAGCAAGTCACCGAAACATGGCGCATTGACACCAATCAGGGCTACTACACCATGGAAGTCGTGATTGAGGGGACAAACGATGACCCAGTGATCACCTTTACCGACTCTCCAATCACTGAACCTGCGCCGGGCGTTACTGTTCAGGTGGGTGAAGTGACCGATGAAGTTTCTCCACAAGCATCCGGTGTGCTTGGTGTTGATGATCCAGATAACGGTGACACGCATACATGGTCGCTGGATCCAACTACCCCAGCATCAGGCACGTACGGTACCTTAACACTTGATGCAGACAGCGGTGAGTGGGTCTACGTATTGGCCGATAACGCTGCGGTTAACAATCTTGCTCATGGAGAAACGGCCACTGAAACCTTTATCGTGACGGTTACTGATAGCGAGCTTGCGACTGATACACGAACCATTACCTTACAAGTAACAGGCGTGGGTGAAGATGTAGTGGTTGTGGACCCTGTGATTGAAACGCTCACCATGACAGAGGATGTGGATGATCAAGATGGTAGTGATGACGGCGTTTATACCGCTTCGGGCTCGTTAGCGGCACCAACAGACTTAGGCAGCAACCCAACCTGGACCTTAGTCGATGGCTCGGGTCAATACGGCAGCATCAGCGTGGATACAAGTGGTAACTGGGTTTACACCTTAAACAACAGCAGTAATGCGGTTCAGTCCCTGCAAACTGGTGAAACGGTGCAAGATACCTTTACGCTTTATGTCGTCGATGAGCATGGTAAAACCGTTGTTGATGGTAGTGGCCAACCGCAGTTGATGGAATTTACCGTGGATGTTCAGGGCAGCAATGATGCGCCAAACATTACCGGCGATTTAGCTGAGTCCATCAATGCCGATAATACCTCGCCCCTGTCAGGTACAGTGCAACCGGGTGATGTCGATACCAATGATCGCCACAATTGGAGTCTTGAGAGTGTTCCCCAGTATGGCGCGTTTAGCTTGATGTGGATGTGGAGTGGCGCATCGGGAGAATGGAGTTATGACCTGGATACGACTAGGAATGATCTTATTGAGCTCAATGGTCGAGATTCAGCGCCATTCACTGAAACCATCACCGTTAAAGTGGTCGATAGCTTAGGCTTAGAATCTGAAAAAGACATCGTCATTACTATCAACGGGGTGAATGATGCTCCAACCATCAGTGGTGAAGCCAGTGCCGCATTAAGTGAAGATGGTGTGCTTACTCAAACCAAACAGCTCATTGGTGATGATGTCGATATTGGAGATACCGTGACCTTTGATGCTAAGTCACTCAATGGTACTTATGGTTTATTTATTATTGATGCGACCGGTGAGTGGAGTTACACCATCTACAATGATCAGCCACATATCCAAGCCCTTGCTGAAAATGAGGTGGTGACTGAAAGCTTTACCGTGTTCGCTAGCGATGATTTGGGTGCGGAAGTGAGCCAAGTGGTGACGGTGACTGTCACTGGTTCTAATGATGTGCCGGTGTTATCCGGTGATGTTCAAGGAATAGTGCAAGAAGCATCAGGTAGCAGCGCATTAGGTAAGTTGGTGGTCAGCGATGCTGATGTGGGAGACAGTGCAACTTTCTCTATCGTCTCGAATGGCAGCTTAGGTACGCTACAAGTGAACGCTCAAGGTGAGTGGACCTATGTGGTCGATGATACCGCCCCCGCAGTCAATGCGCTTGCAGTAGGGGAAAGCACCACCGATACGATTCAAGTTAAAGCGATCGATGGTGAAAATGGCGAGTCCAACATCGTAGACATCACCATCACCATTAACGGTACTAATGACGCACCAGATATTGTTGCCATTGCGACTCAAGAAGTGACAGAAGATACATTGTTAACCCTTTCTGGTACGTTTGATAGTGGCGACCCTGATACCTCAGACCCTCACTTTTGGTCAGTGATCAGTTCGGATCCCCGAGGCACGCTAACGGTGAATCAGACTACCGGTGCATGGGACTTCGAGCTAAATAATACTCATGCTGATATTCAATCCTTAGCGGCGGGCGAAACCCTAATGCTCAGCTACACCATTCAAGTGATGGATGAGCTGGATGAAACAGACACCCAAGTGGTTGAGTTTGAAGTGACGGGTACCAATGGCGCACCGTGTGTCGTTACCTCAAGCAGTACACTGACCGAAACCATCAATGCTGACAGTACGATTACATCGGCAAGTGGCAGTATTGTGACAGACGATGAAGACACCAGTGATACGCACACCTTCGCCTTGACCGGAGATGTGCAAGTGCTGACCAGCAGCTTTGGTGAAATGACGATTGACCGCACTACCGGTGTATGGAACTACACCCTGAATGTTGCTGCAGGGTTATTGCTTAAAGATGAGTTGGTGAGTGATACCTTTACCGTGACCATTGATGATGACAATGGTGGTGTGATTACTCAAGTGCTAACCGTCAACATTCAAGGTACCGATGACTTGCCTGTAATTACCGGTTCGGCGGCAGGTCAGGTTCAAGAAGATTACCTCAATCAAACCTCTGGGCAGCTTGCCGCGACAGACACCGAAACTGACACGGGCGATCTTACATGGCAGTTAGTAAGTAACTCAGTCGGTCAGTACGGTACGTTGAGCTTTAATCCAACAACGGGTGAATGGGACTATCAACTTACTCCTGGCTCAACCAATGACTTAGCCGCTAGTGCCACAGATACTGACGAGTTCACTGTACAAGTATCGGATGGTGTAAAAACCACGCAGCAAGTGATTGCGATTACGGTGATTGGGAATGTGGCTCAACAAGGTGGCATCGGCTTTGACTTGCTACAAGCGAGCAGCGCAGATGAATGGTTGTGGGGCGGCCCAAATGACGGTTCTGATACAGGGCAAACAGACAGCTTCGCTTGGAGTGATTCTACGGTAGGTACATCGGCGCAGCCAGGTACTGATTACGTGAAAGACTTTGATGCAGGCGAAGACATTATTGACCTATCAGGTTTCGTCAATGCTAACGATGTTTGGCAATCGGTCTCAGTAGCACAGCAAGTGAACATTGATGAGGTTGGAACTGATACGCAAATTAGCTTGTTCGATAGCAATCAAGATTTGGTTCAAACCATTACCTTGCAAGATGTACTGATCAGCGAGCTGGCCAGTGAAGATACTTCCGGTATGACTCAAGCAGAGTTGCTGAGCGCCTTAGTCAGTGACCAAGCGATCACTATCTCTCAAACCTATGGGCATGAAGGGGACGATACCTTAACCGGCAGCGCTAGTGACGACATCTTGTTGGGCGGACTGGGCGAAGATACCTTTGTCATGCTGAGTGAGAATGCAGGCACGGCATTGAACCCAACCCAAGACACCTTGGCGGATTTTTCAGTCAGTGATGACATCATCGATTTGTCAGACCTACTTCCGGATGCACCGAGCATGAATGATTTATTTGCGAGCATAGACGCTTCTGTTGTCGATGATATCAACGATCCTAATGATGACGCATACACCTTGTTAGAAGTTATCGATGAGAACGGCGGACAAACCAACATTAAGCTCAATGATATGGGGTATAGCGAACTCGGATTAGGCGCAGGTGCGACCGATGATGCGATCGTGACTGCATTAGTCGAACAACTAAAAGTCCTCCAAGTCGAGACATAGAATAACGATCTTTACTATCAGTCAAAATAATTACAGGGGGAGCAATGAGCTCCTCCTTTTAGTTATAGACGGTGAAATTCAATGTGAGAATGATATTTTCATTTTGGCTCTATAACTCTTGTTTTGCTTCCCATTTTGAGAATGCAGATAGCGAATTTTTTGCGGAAATATTATCTATTTGAAAATACGAAGTTATATACACCTTGTTGAGTATTTCTGTTTTGGCATGCACATTGCGTTGGTAGAAGATATGAACGCTCACATTGGTTGAGTCTAGATATCTTAAGGAGAACGTTATGGCTTACCTAAACCAAATGACCAATAACACCCATATGGCGAACTCTTTTGGTGCATCGTCGGGCGATGCGAGCCTACTATCAATGGTACAGCGTGACTTCTCCCCATTGCTGTTTGACTCCGGTATGTTCTCGATCAGTGGAGAAAACCGTCGTCGCGTTCGTTTCAATCCTAAGAGTGTCACTGCAAAGGTTGGCACATTAGGCTCTTTAGTTATTGACGAGTCCGGTCACTGGGATTATTCGGTCTATAGCATTAAAACCCAGTACTTAGTGATGGGGGAAAGAAAGATTGAAACCTTCTTCTTACGTTCGACAGACGGTAATCGCTTTGCTGTGACGATTGTGCTTGTTGGCGATAATGGTGGCGCTTCGATTGAAGAGTTAGAAACCACGATCAGTTTTGGCTAACGAGCGTACATTTTACTGCTGAAAATGTTGCACCACTTCGTTTTTAATAGTTTCAAGGCGTTTCGGTAGCTGGCGATGTTTTTTAGTCAAGAAATACAAGGTTTCTACCACTTCATTACTTGGATCGAAGATAGAAATTCGTTCACTCTCGGCAAACGAATCGAGTGCGCTTTTGGGCAAGACGGTAAATCCTAATCCATTGGCAACAGGCAGCAAGATTTGGCTCAACTGATTGATGTAGCCTGTGACCGGAATATCATCGATATTCATTTTCTCCAGCTCAGACTCCCCGCATTGAGCAAAGTAAATCGAAAGGTAATGAATCGCGTCCGGGTGTTGGATTAGACCGATTTCTTTTAGCATCTCTTGGCTTAAATTTTTAGATGCACGTGATTTGGGCAGCATTAAACATAGCGGCTCATTGCCTAAAACTTCTGAACTAAACCGAGAATCAGATGGAACCTGCGTCACAATTCCAATGTCTGTTGCGCCAGATAAGACATCAGCAACAATTTTTTGATGAGGTGCGGCCTCTAGTCTTGATATGAGCTGCGAGTATTTACATTGTAAATTGAGTAGATGTGGGTAGAGCAATAGTGCCAGTGAACCCGAACAAGACAGCGAAACATCACCTGAAAAAGGGTCTTCCATGTTTAAAGAGCTAAGCAGTTCAGACTCTTGTCGCTCAAGCTGAATCGCATGTTGGTAAACACTACGGCCAGCTTCTGTAACTTCAAAACTTTTGTTGTGCCTTTCAATTAATGGATAGCCGCAAGCTTGCTCGAGTTTTTTGATATGTTGACTAACACCAGGCTGAGTCATAAACAGCTTCTCAGCAGTTTTGGTAAAGTGGCCTGTATCGAGCAGGGTAACGAAGGTTTTGAGCCAGACAGGGTTAATCATCGTACTTTCTCATAACATAAAATTATCGAGATTAGTTTATGCGATAACAGAGGTTTCTGATAGAAAAAAGGCGAGCCGTACGCTCACCTTATGTTTTACGCGGCGTTTAAGTGGGAGGCGAGGTCACGACCATTGCCTCGATATTTGTCGATTGTTGGTGCAAAGGCAGCTGAAATATGCAACAAGCGAGAGTCCGGGTGTTCGGTAAGGTAGCGAGCTTTGCCTTCTTCGCTTTCGAGCAGATCCCAGTCGCGATGAATCGAACGGGCCAAATGAAGAGTGGTGGCCATTTTAGGAGAAATCTCGGCATCTCGTGGCTCCGCAAAATTTGCAATGGCGTCGACCATGTCATCAGGGAAGCGCCAAGTTTTGGCTAGTTTTGCTCCAAGAGTAGGTGCTGTGATATCTAATATTTCTTCCTGAACCGCAATGGCACTTTCACCCGCTTCGGCTCTTTCTGCAATGGCTTTTGCTTGCTCTGGAACTAACGTATGAATCATCAACTCGCCAATGTTGTGTAATACGCCCGTTGTGAAAACTTCATTGCTATCCATGCCTGTCTCAACGGCAATTTTGCTAGCAATAATCGACACTTCGAACGTTTCTTCCCAGTATTTATCCATATCTAATGTTTTAATTCTAGGGAAGGCACTAGAGAGAACTGAAGCGACAACTAATGTTCTCACGGGGCCTGTTCCAACTCGAAGTAAGGCTTCATTTATCGAAGATACGCTTTTGCTTCCTCCAAAATGAGCTGAATTGGCAAGACGGAGCAATCTAGCGCTAAGAACTTGATCCGTTGCTATTTTATTCGCTAGTTCTTTAAAGTCGACATCACTTGTGTTGACCATATCGAGAAGCTCTTGAAGTACCTTCTGGATTCTCGGTAACTCGTTCAGTCGAGATAGTAGTGCCTCCTGGCTCATAGCTCTCTCCTTAATTCCATGTGAGCTAAGTTACTATAGTTCAGAAACTTATCCTGTTACAAAGATAAGCAATCAATACCATATGTGCGGGCTAATGTTTTGTTTGTTTTTTGTAGCATCGCACCAAATAAGTGATGCACTAAATTTACTTTTATTGTTATCATCTGCGGAAATAGTCGGGGAGCCTACCCAATAGGGAAAGGGCTGAGATCGCGAAGCGAGACCCGTTGAACCTGATTCAGTTAGCACTGACGTAGGGAACTATGCACACTAATTCCATTTCTCGGGTTTAGTGTACTCGCATTCGATAGTAAGTCTCTTTATGAGCGTTCTTTTCGTGGTCGAGAGTTCCTATACGTCTTGTAGTAGGAGCATCTATGCCACATTCACAAGACACAACACCTATTGTATTAACCATTGCTGGCTCTGACAGCGGTGGCGGCGCAGGCATCCAAGCGGATATTAAAGCGATGTCAGCGACAGGCAGTTACGCGTGCTCTGTCATTACAGCCATTACTTCGCAAAACACCCGAGGCGTGACCGCCATTCACCCGATTCCATTAGCGCATATTGAAAGCCAGCTCGATGCTGTATTTACTGATTTGAATGTCGTCGCGGTTAAGGTTGGTATGCTGGCTGATGCCGAAATCATCAAGGTTGTGGCGGCTAAAATACGTCAATACCAACCTAAGCATCTCGTGGTTGATCCTGTCATGGTTGCAACAAGCGGTGATCTATTACTAGAACAATCGGCAATCTCTACGCTCAAACAAGAACTGCTACCACTCGCGGATCTTATTACCCCGAACCTGCCTGAAGGGGCGGCTCTGATTGGTGGTGAGGTTCCTCAAGATGAAGAGCAAATGGGGGCGATGATCGAGTCATTACGCACGCTTGGGGCGAAAGCAGTGCTGCTTAAAGGTGGGCACTTAGAGAAAGACCAAAACAGTAATGATCTCCTTATTGAGCAAGAAAGCAGTGAGTTATTGAGCGCAAAACGTGTCGCGACCAAAAATACGCACGGTACAGGTTGCACCCTCTCTTCTGCCATTGCTTCATACCTTGCTCAAGGTAACCGTCTTCATAAAGCGGTGTATCTTGGTAAGCAATATATCTCTCAAGCCATTGCGCACGCCGATCAGTTAGATGTGGGTCAAGGTCATGGCCCAGTGAACCACTTTTTCTGTGGCCACACCAATGTGCGCTAAAGCGATCGGGATAGAGCTCAAGGCGTCACAGCTTCGCTATCTCGATAGCCCAACCCCGACCCTAACTGGCTTAGATATGCACATCCCAGCTGGGAAGTGGACAAGTCTGCTAGGTCGAAGCGGCTGCGGTAAAACCACGTTGTTGCGCTATTTAGCGGGTTTACTTGATAGCAAAGTGGAATGGAAGGGGACCCTTAAGCTAAGCCAAGGGCAAGACTTACATGAGCAAATTGCCTACATGGCCCAGCAGGACCTATTACTGCCTTGGTTAAATGTCATAGATAACGTTATGTTAAGCCGTAACTTTGGTGCGCAAAATGTTGATCATGACAAAGCACTTCAGTTGCTTGAACAGGTTGGGTTAGCTGCCCATGTTAATAGTATGCCTGCTCAGTTATCTGGGGGAATGCGTCAGCGTGTTGCCCTTGCGCGTACACTGATGCAAGACAAGCCTGTTGTGCTAATGGATGAGCCTTTTTCAGCGCTAGATGCCGTCACGCGCCATAAGTTGCAATCCTTGTCAGCCAAGTTACTCAAGGGCAAAACCGTTGTGCTGATTACCCACGATCCCCAAGAAGCAGTACGTTTATCGGATGCGCTCTATTTGCTTCAGGGTGTACCTGCCTATGCGCACCCGTTGGACGTTCCTGCCTCACTGCCTCCGCGCGAGATAGATGGTGAGTGCGCAGCTTTGCAGCGAAGTATTCTAGACAAGTTGGAGCAAGACTATGAGTAAGGTATCGAATCTAGAACTTACGTTGCCTAACAAGAGAATCAACGCTCAGGTGACACACCCAATGGTGCGTATGACGGTTAGCCTGTTGGTGATTTTGGGCATTTGGCACAGCGTTGTGGTTTTGTTTGATATGCCAAGCTTCATTTTGCCTGCTCCGCTAGATGTCTTCGAGCGATTGATTTCACGTTTTGATGTACTCATGAAACACACTCTTGTTACTGGGCAAGAAATCATACTGGGTTTACTGCTTGGTCTCTCTATGGGGCTTATCTTTGCACTGCAAATGTTGCTGTTTAAACCATTAAAACGTTGGCTATTACCTATGCTTATTGCTAGCCAAGCAATCCCGGTGTTTGCCATTGCGCCTGTACTGATGCTTTGGCTTGGGTATGGCATCGCGTCCAAGGTGGTGATGGCGGCAATCATTATCTTCTTTCCTGTGACCACTTGTTGCTATGACGGTTTGCGCAATACACCAACGGGTTATCTCGATCTGGCTAAGACGATGGGAGCGAGCAAATGGCAGCTATTAAGACACATTCAACTACCTGCTGCGTTGCCAACTTTGGCCTCAGGTATTCGAGTTGCCGTTGTGATTGCACCGATAGGTGCCGTAGTCGGAGAGTGGGTCGGTTCAAGTGCGGGTCTTGGCTACCTAATGCTTCAAGCGAATGCACGCATGATCATCGATGAAATGTTCGCCGCATTATTCATCCTCGCTCTGCTTTCCGTTTCTCTCTATTTCATTACAGACAAACTACTTAAAAAATTTATTCCTTGGGAAAATCAATAAAGAAAGGATACTCCGTGAAAATAACCAAAAAAATCAGTGCAGTGGCACTACTCACCTCACTATTATCAGCGAATGCCATTGCAGAAGAGAAGAAGCTCACTCTAATGCTCGATTGGTTTGTTAACCCTAACCATGGGCCAATCGTCATTGCTAAAGAGCGTGGTTACTTTAAACAGCAAGGCATAGAAGTCGAGATCCAAGAACCTGCCGATCCAAGCACGCCGCCAAAACTTGTCGCTGCGGGCAAAGTCGATTTGGCGATTTCCTACCAACCAAGCTTGACCATTGATGTCGCTGCCGGTTTGCCACTGATTCGCTCTGCGACACTGATTGCAACGCCGCTTAACACACTGATGGTGCTAGATAACGGCAAGAACGACAATCTGGCTGACCTAAAAGGCAAAAACATTGGTATTGCGATTGCGGGCAACGAAGAAGCCACCATCGGTACTATGCTGGGCCAAGAGGGTGTGAAGTTTTCAGACGTGAACATCATCAATGTTGGTTGGGCGCTCTCTTCTTCATTGGCATCGGGCAAGGTTGATGCGATTTGGGGCGGTTTGCGTAACTTTGAAACCAACCAACTTGCGCTAGAGGGTTACAAAGCGAAAGCCTTCTACCCAGAGGAGCACGGCGTGCCTGCTTACGATGAGTTAGTATTTGTCGCTAATGCGAAAACCCATGATGCTGAAGCCATCAAGTCATTCAACAAAGCGTTGGAGCAAGCAACTACCTATATCGTTAACCACCCGCAAGCCTCTTGGAAACAGTTTGTCGCTTACGCACCAGATACCTTGAATAATGAACTTAACCAACGTGCTTGGAATGATACCTTAACTCGTTTTGCGCTGCGCCCATCTGCGGTCGACCTTAAGCGTTATGATGACTACGCCGAGTTTATGTACTCGCAAAATCTGATTGAGACACTGCCAAAAGCAGCGGACTACGTACCGGAGTTTAACTAATGAAGTACCAAGACCTCATCGAAGCTTGTGAGTCTGATTGGCAAGAGTACACCGAGCATGCTTTTGTACAGCAGCTTGCATTGGGCACTTTGCCTCAACCTTGTTTTTTGCACTATCTCAAGCAGGATTTCTTGTTCCTAAAACAATATGCTCGCGCTTATGCCTTGGCGATATACAAAGCGCGTAACCTTGAAGATATGCGCCGCGCTTTGCCAAGTGTCCATGCTTTGCTTGATTCAGAAATCGGCCACCATGTGACTTACTGTGGTCAGTGGGGCCTGACAGAATCTGATTTAGAGAATGAGCCTGAAGACTTTGGAACGGTAGCATACACTCGCTATGTGCTTGATGCAGGAATGACGGGCGATCTTGTCGAGTTGTATGCTGCGCTTGCTCCTTGTTCGATTGGCTACGCGGTGATCGGTAAGGCCTTGAATGAAAGTGATACGACTAAACTAGAAGGCAATGCATACCGCAGTTGGATAGAGCTGTATGGTGGTGAAGAGTTTCAATCTGGCGTTGAACAAGGTTCAGATCATTTTAACCAATTGCTAGAAGAGATTGATATCAACAGCCAACGCGGCCAGAACCTGATTCAGGTATTTAAAACGGCAACGCGCATGGAAGTGGCATTTTGGCAGCAAGGGCTAGACGTCAAAATCTAATCCAACCATGATGAAAATTAAGGGCTTGAGTGCACCTGGTATTCAAGCCCTTGTCTTTATTGCTGATAGATTTGTTATCTCAAGCTGCATAAATTGAAATTTGTTGGTCAACTTTCAGGCATCTTCATCCTTGACTGCTAAGATTTTTAGTATGTTTTTGCAAAATTCTTGATGACCAATGCAAGTACCCAATAAGCCAGATAATGAAGCTCAGCGTCTCAATGAACTTGAGCAGCTTGAAATTCTAGATACCGATTCAGAAGAGCGTTTTGACCGTGTGACTAGGTTGGCTAAAAGATTGTTCGATGTGCCAATCGCTGTCGTGAGCCTTGTCGATAGCGATCGTCAATGGTTTAAGTCTTGCTACGGGATTGATGCGCGAGAAACACCGCGTGATATTTCATTTTGTGGTCATGCTATCCTGGGCACTGAACCTTTCATCATTTCTGATGCAACGAAAGATGAGCGGTTTGCTGACAATCCTCTAGTTATTGGTGAGCCGGGCGTGCGATTTTACGCTGGTGTTCCTCTTGTCCATCATGATAACTCTATGCTTGGTACCTTGTGTGTGATTGATACTAAGCCTCGCCAGTTTAATCAAGAGCAAGTCAATGACCTTGTCGATTTGGCTAAGATTGTAGAGCAAGAGTTAGCAACCAGAGTGACAGCAACCACAGATCCATTGACCCAAATATCGAATCGACGAGGTTTTTCTTCATTAGGAGAAAAGCTACTCGAGTACTGCCGATTTGGTGGTTTCCCCGTCTCTTTGGCCTATTTCGACCTAGACAATTTCAAGCTGCTGAATGACCAATTCGGGCATCAAGTGGGGGACGAAGCACTGAAGCAGTTTACGCAATTGTTGCAGTCTTCCTTTAGAGAGTCGGATGTTTACGCGCGCATGGGGGGAGATGAGTTTGTCGTCTTAATGTCGGGCACCACCGAAATGGTCGCGCACATCGCTATTGATCGCTTCACACAAGCAGTCGAGGCGTTTAATCAAGACCCGAGTCACTTATATCAGTTAGGATTTAGTGTTGGCATTGCTTCGTCTAAAGTGCTTAATGACACAACCTTGGAGTCTTTATTGAATATTGCCGATCAACGTATGTTGCGAGTAAAGGACACAAATAGAGGGTAACGTCGTCAATCAACACGAAATTTCATTAAATTGACATTGTATTGATAAATTTTCCACGCCTTCTCGACTAAAATTCAGCTTCGTTTCTAGCTGTTGTGAATCCCTATCGTGAAAAACTTCATTCAAAACAAACGTGAAGGCTTGATGTTGCTTGTCGCTTTCTTACTCGTTGTTGCACCAATGTCGTTGTTTGTTAGCCACATTGATTTATTGAGTGAAGTATCTGATGTAACCGGGCTAGGTTATACCTTGTTGACAGATTCGGCAGGCTCGAAAGGATTCTTAATTACTCTCTCCCTACTTATACTAGCTACTTGGAAGATAGTGGGTACCAACTCACAGTTTCTAAGTAAACTGGTTCAGCTTGGTATTATTTTAGTGATTGGTTTTGCGGCAAAAACGGGACTTAAGCATATGACTGAAAGTCCACGTCCTTATACCGAGCTACTTTCGCATCAACTCTTGATCCCTCAACCCGCTCATTTTTACAAGCTAGATACCGTACAAAAAGCAGAGGTGATCAATCAAATCTCACAGCAGGTGACGACTTGGCGTACTCGTCATTGGCAAGGGGAAAAAGATTATTCTTTCCCATCTGGTCACACGATTTTCGCTGCGATTTGTTTGGCATTTTTCGGTGGTCTATTTTGGCAAAACAAACAATATGGATTGGTAGCTGTCGTCAGTGTGTGGGCGATAGGCGTCGCCTATAGTCGATTGTGGCTTGGAATGCACCGACCGATTGATCTTGTTGGCTCTATTCTGTTTGTGGGGATGGTGTATTTGTTAGTACCGAGTCTAGACAAACTTGTTAATAGACTTTGGCCGATGTTAGAAGGTCACTTGCTGGTTAAAGGTAAGCAAGCAAAACGTTGATATGAGCCTCCAGTAATCGAACAGACTACTGGGGGCTGTTTTATTAGTCGGTAAGGAAGCCGTTGTTTATTGGCATGCTGCTATCTTTTTCGCTTCATGTTGGATGATGTTTTGCAGTTCCTCTTTTAGCTCATCAAACTGCTGTTGCTGCATTTCTTGATGATTGTCGATTTCAGAAGAAATCCATAGCGTAGACCAGACAATACAGATTACTGTGATAATGATGTCTTTTAGAGTCACTTTGAGTTCAAAAGTCATGCTTCCTCATAATGTACACTGTTTTTTATCGGCCGTATTTTGCAGTTATCTTAGTTTGGTGTCAAATTAATGAGAGTGTGTCTAGGGTGGTTTGTCTCACTATCTCATCACTTAGCATTACTCCAATCGTGATACCTGTGGTGGCGGTGGAAATTGATAACCGCTCAATGATTACCCTCACTTATAAGAGTGATGAATCGAACAATCATCAACACATATGCATATCTGGTAGCACAAATTCACAAATTTAATGATAAAGTGTGCTGGAAATGCTTTCGTATCGAACTAATAAATGGATAATAGGGCAGATAACATAAATTGGAATGATCACAATGTCTGAAGAATCAAATAAACTATTTGAAACCACTGTAGGTATGAGCTTTATCGCTACCCGTATGGTTCAGAACTCCATTCAAAACAAAATTTCGAAACTTCGCGATGATGTGAATTTTGAGCAAATGCTAGTACTGATGGAACTAGACTATGAAGATGGCCTTAGACCAAGTGTTATCGCAGAACGTTTGCATCGCAGCAAAGGGACAATGACCAGTCTTATTCGTCATGCAGAAAAGAATGAACTGATTGCCAGTGCGAAAGATCCAAGCCACAAAAATGCCAAGCGTTTGTTTTTGACGCTGAAAGGTAAAAAGGTACACGATCAATTAGCACAAATGATTCGTGACGAAATGAGCTTTGCGACTCAAGATCTGAATGATGAAGAACGCAAGCATGTTTTCTCTGCGATGGAGAAAATCATTCTTCGTTATAAGCCAGATTTTTACGAGATATAACGAAGCGGTTTTGATTAAGGGTGCAATAGTGCACCCTTTTTGTTACTCGTTCATCTCGCATCTACGAGATGTATTGCAAGATATGATAAGCGCAAGTCGACAAGCTTATCACTAGCAGTGGAAACGGAAGCTGAATAATTGCGTTCTGTTTGTTCATTATTGCGTCCTCACCTACCGAACCTCTTTATTGTAGAAGCTTATTGTCACTATTGGTTTTATAGATAGCTTATAACCTCTTTTATACCAATGTTACCTCATGTTCTTTTATTTTTAAATCAATAATGATTCATTAAATTTCACCAATGATACTTCTGGGGCTTTGCATTTTCGATTGTGACTTTCTTGTCAGGCGATTTTGATTTACTAGGTTGCTCTGGTGATATCGAATGGAACCCATTCCACATCATTTGTCTAAACAGACCACCTTATTCGCAAAAAAATGTATTATTCTTGCAAATGTATAAATAACATTAATGTAAGCAATCAATTTATAGTTGGTTGTGTCTGATTTTGTTGCGAGGCTTGCATGCAGGTAAAAATTCTAAAACGTCTGATCAAAGACAAAATGTTTGGTAAAACAAAAAATACTGCGTTGGATGTTCAAGTAGCCCAAATGGCAGATGCGCGAATGGGGGCCATGTATATGTTAGCGAGTACTGAGATCTCGAAGGTTTCAGCATTCTCTAACGCTCATTTCTTCGACAACTTTGTCATTGGCTCCGAGCCACTAAGCGATCTCAAATCGGCAGCATCAGGTCTTCTAGATAAAACCAATGCGATCAACAAACTGCAGCAAACCAAAGCAGGGAAAAAGATCGTTGGCGCGGCTAAAGTTGTCGGCGATACCGCAAGTGCAGTGGTTACTAAAGTTAAACAGGTGATTTCGGACTTTTTCCGTATGCTAATGAACAAAGCGCGTAACATCTATGGTGATTTACTCTATGGTGTTGAGTGGTTTGCTGACTTTGCAACTTGGATGACCGGAGAGTTTGCCGGAAACTTTTCAAGCTTTATCCCAGGGTGGGGCTACGTTCAGAGTGCTTCCGATATCTACTCGGGTGTAAAACAAGCGGTATGTAAATCTAAAGATCTTATCACGCAAGTGTATGCAGGCCGTGGTGTTGAACTATTGGGCGGCCACCCAAGCATTATTGCCAATGCTTTGGCTCGTCATTCTGCAACAGGCGCATTAGGTGGAATTAAAAACGCAGCGGTCGGTATCACTAAGATAGGCTTAGAGGCTGCGGGCGATGCGTTTGCTGGTGTGGGTACATTAGTGAGCGTATTAACAGGATTGTTTGAACGTATCGTTAAGCTAGTGGATTACATGATCCAACGCTGCTTAGTAGGTAAGGTACTTAAACGCGCTAAGAAAGAGTGGTCCAATCGCAATGCGAATGGCAGCTTAGTTCAGGATCACAAAAGATTTTCAGAGTGGTTCCAAAGTGCAGTCATCACTACGCCTATCATTGCGGCTTTAGTCATGGGAAGCGGATTTGTCGCTCACCCCTATAAGTTTGCCCAGTTGTTGACGCCAAAACTTGAGGTTATCTCTCAAGGGGAATTTGATAAAGCGGTGGTCTACATTGATAAGCTAAAATCCCTCTCAAGCAAATACGTTCAAGAATATGTCGATAGCTACAGCGTGGACTTTACCAGCAGTGATGGTGTGGTGACAGCACGTTTAAATGAGCTTAAGAATGGCAAAGGGATTTTGGATGGGCATGAGTTTGTTGTGAAGAAAACAACGCCTTAATCGTTAGCCTATATAAGAATTTAGCCATATCAAATCTCAGCTTTGATATGGCTTTTGAACGTTAGTACTGCTCAGAGATCGCGCATTAAGGTCTCAAACTCTTCACTCGCTTGGTCGATCAAACGATTTATCTCTTCTGCATCTCTATTGTCTAATTCCAACTGCCATGGTTTTTTATTTTGTTTGCCACACAATCGCGTGTGACCACCGACCTTTTGAAATGACAGTTCAGTAAACTCCGCTTGATGATGTTGCTTGTTTTCTATGATCTCTACGTCAATCAGACCGATAGGATTAATCTCAACATGGGCATGGGAGTGGTTCACATCGATTAGTTCGTATTCTCTATGTACTGAAATCACGGCATTCTCCTTACTCTAGTCACTGACGTTTTAAACAAGTGTAGGCGATCAATTTTGAATGATTAGTGAAATAAATAAGAATATTGATGCAGGTTAATTTCTACTCGTTTTTACCTGAGTAAAAACTTATTAGCTGCTCTTCAATTGCATCGCTTGCCATTAAAACAGCAATAGGTGGCGTTCTTGAATAGGGGTGTAAGGCGTAAACATTCGTACTAGGAAGTGCATAATTAGGTAAACAAGGACAGAGCTCGGGGTATTGAGAAAGTACAAACTCAGGCACGATACCTATTCCCATACCGTGAGCGATCATGGCAGCAACTTGATTAATGGTATTGACTCTATGCTTAGCTAGGAAATGGTGTTCAACGGTATCTCCAGTCGAAATGGAGTGCATAGTGTGAGTGATCTGTTTGCCTTGCCAGTGGTTCGCGATGTAATTTGCGTCTTTGAAGGCTGTTTTGCATGAGGCTTTCTGGCACAAAACGTCGCGAAATGCGCCTATTTTCCTTTGTTTATAACTGCTGTCGCCAGACTCTCCAACTCGAATAGCGAGATCAATATCATTTTGCATCAAGTCTAATTGGTCATCGTCCGCCCTTATATCGAGACAAACCTCAGGATAGGCCGCAAATGCGTGTGCTAATGCAGGAGTAATCACAGTTTCTACTAACGCATGGGGAGCCGTAATAGTGAGATTGCCGGATGGAGTCTGGTGTGTTTCTCGCATCTCGTCCCAGGCTTGATCGACAATCTTGTTCATCGCTAAGCAGTGCTGGTAGAACATCTCTCCCTGTACGGTAAGACTTTGCTTGCGAGTAGTGCGTTTAAGCAAAGTAGTGTCCAGTTCGCTTTCTAGCTGTTTGAGTGCGCCACTCAGTACTGATTTGGAAAGTTCTAGCTTATCGGCGGCCTTTGAAATTGACCCACAATCAACAATGTACATAAATAGGGTCATTTGGCGATGTTTGTTCATTTAATTGTTCTCTATTTTAGAACAGTAATTTCTTATTTGTTTGTTTTTACGTATCAATCATAGCACTAAACTGAGCTCAATTATTGAGAGGAGAATAAAAATGAGTCAAGCCGTATTAGAAGCCTGTCAGGCAGGCATTGCAGCGTGGAAACACGCTTTCAATAACCAAGATGCGAAGGGCTGTGCGGAGCAGTACCAAGAAGGCACGATTATGCATGCTAAACCTTTTGGTCGTTTTGAAGGCCGAGAGCAGATCCAAGCCTTTTGGCAAAACATCATTGACCAAGGTTTCAGTGACGTTGCGTACACAGAGACAAGATGGGAAAAAGTGGATGAGAGCAGTTATATTCTGACGTCAAATTGGACGATGAACAAAGCATTCGGTGTGGTTCACAAGGAAGTATGGACAATTCAAGATGATGGTAAGGCCCGCTTAACTTACGACGAGTTTGAAGTACAAGGTGAACGTTAGTACCTATCAGAATGTATATCTGAACATCGACTTATCCCGATAGCAAAAAAGTCAATTTAGTGAGATTAGAACATCACACCACTGAATTGGCTTTTGTTTTATTTTCCAGTATTAAATTTGATTTAGAATTCATGCTCTAAACTAAAGTTGTATTAACATTTTTGTAACCCCCATTAATGTGCCATGATAAAATTCAAACGTTTATTACCCGATAGGAGCCAATAATGTTTGAAGTTGTGCCTCGTAATGATCAACGCACTCCTCTGTCACTGATGAATGATCATCTTATCTCGTGCCCTGATGATCCGTGGACAACCTGTCCTTGGGTTCAAGTCGGCAGGCTTTATCTTTCCGTTACTCAGACAGCCAACTCTTCTTGGCCTACATTGGCTCGACACCTCAACCATCCCGGCGGATATGTCGTATTCTCAGGTCGACATGGTACTCAAGCAGGTCAAGCCGTTGATTCGAGTACCGGCCAGTTCAATAAAAAGTACGTCATTGAAAAGCAGTTTTATCTCGATGATTTAAAAGCGGCCAAAGAATTTGGCAGCAAAGTCGAAGTTGTGGATGTCGCGACACTCAATACGACAGAAAAACTCAAAAGTGCAACCTTAGGTAAAATAAGCCAAGGTAAAGTGGTGATTTATGCTTGGTGTCATTCGATGTTCTCAATGATGGACCATAACGAGGATATGTATGACGATATCTACAATAAAAGAAAAGGCGCAGGTCCTTTGCGAAACTATGTCGTAGAATCACGTGCAATGACGTTGGTGAATCAATCTGTCCGCGCACTCTCTACCGAATGGTACAGTTGGTCTAACGATTAAATATCTACTCAGGCTCCGAAGTAAAGGAGCCTGACTTTCCTTTGGGTTTTCTATCCCATTGCTATATACGTTTCTCTCCTTTTTGTTTGATAAAATTATGTTATTGTTTTTATAATTATTGATAATTTCATTTAATCAACACCAGTGCATACACTCTCTCCATCGAAACAAAACATCGCACTAATTCTGGAGAAAGTTATGAAAATGAATCACGTTGGTATCATGGTGGGTGATATGGACAAAGCGGTTGAGTTTTACACTCAAGCGTTAGGCCTGAAGATTGTCATGAATAACACTAAAGTCGTTGAAGAGCGCGAAACGGCTATTGGTCGTATGTGTATCGCCGTATTTGGTGAGGGTTTTAAAGGCTTCAATATTGCTCACTTGGTGACAACTGATGGTATCGGTGTTGAGTTATTTGAGATGAAGGAGCGTCAAGAGCGCCATGAGGTCGACTTCTCACGCTTAGGCATCTTCCATTTCTGCTTACAAACTGATGATTTCGAAGGCGTAATGGAAAAGGTCGAGCAGTTCGGTGGCAAAGTACGTATGGATGTGATGCGTTATCACCCAGAAGACGACACTAAGCCTGCAAAAATGGTTTACCTAGAAGACCCGTTTGGCAATCTATTTGAGTTGTACTCTCACACCTACGAAGAGACATATGCATCAGACTACGAGTAATGCGCTCTAAACCGAAAAAAGGATTGGCAACAATGCCAATCCTTTTTTGTATTAACCAAAGAGGAAGCTATATAGAAAGCCTGCACCTATCGCCATGCTGAGAATGACAACCAGGAAAGCAGCAATCATCTGATTTTTGAAGATAGACTTAAGTAAAATCACCTCGGTCAAACTTGCACCTGCACTACCTATGATGAGTGCCATGACTGAGCCTAATGCCATGCCTTTTTGTACTAATGCTGCACTAAGTGGAATGACTGCTTCGGCGCGAATGTACAAAGGTATACCGATAATGGCTGCGACTGGTATTGCGTACCATTTTCCTGCCCCTGCGTACTCAGCAATCAACTCAGTAGGAATAAAGCCGTAGATAAACGAACCAATAGCAATACCTAGCATTAGGTAAGGGAAGACTTGTTTAAAATCTTTCCATGTTGAGTACCAAATTTTTGCCCAACGGCTTGGTTCTTTGTTCTCAATTACAGTCGCTGTTGCTGTGCCATCTGCCGAGCAGCAAGAGACTTCAACTTTTGGTTTGCTGCCGCAAGCCGTTTCTTTTGCTGCAACGGGCGCGGCCTCACCGCAGCGAGATGCTGCACATGACGACTCTGCTTTTACTGCAGGTTTATTCTCTCCGCAACTTGTGCCGCAGCTTGAAGGTTGCGCTGCTTGGTAGGCTTCTGGTTTTACATAGCGCTCAAAACCGAGTTTTTCTAGCGTATAACCTGCGACCACGGACACCAACATTGCAATAGCGAAGTAGAACAGCGCGACTTTCCAGCCAAATGTCACCACAAACAAGCCAATGATGACAGGGTTGAGGAGTGGGCTACCAAATAAGAACACCATCATTGGGCCAAACCCTGCTCTAGCTCTTAGCAGACCTTTCAAGAACGGAATTGTTGAGCACGAACAAAATGGTGTAATCGCGCCAAGTAACGCAGCGATAACATAACCCTTACCGTTGCGAGAACTTAGGATCGATTGGATCTTCTCCGGTGTTAAGAACTCTTGCAACACCCCAACAATGTAGCTAATGGCCAAAAACAGAATGATCAGTTCAGTGGCTAAAAATGCAAACATATCGAGCGCTTCGCTCGCCATGGTTATAAATTCGTTATTCATCTAAATACATCTCCAAAATCATTTCGATTATTCTCGAATTATAGAAGTGAGATGATAAAGATCAATATATATTTCCATAAAATTCGAAATAAATTACAAAGGCTCGTTTTATCAGATAGATAGCTCTAGTTAGACAAATGAAACCAAAACGTATCGAGAGAGAATTTATTTTTTCATCATAAATGATTGCAAGTCTGGTTTTTTGGAATCGATATGTGCTTTAAAACTATGCTTTTCTAACTTATTTGATGTGAATGTGATTTTGTTTGTGGTTGGTTTACGCTATTTTAGATATGAAGTTCGTTTGTGAAACTTTGGTACTGTCATTGGGAAATATTAAGTAGCAAAGATCGCATGTAAATACCACACCATAAATGTTATAACATAACATTAATTTCTGATTTGTCTGTTTTATGAAGCTCGTTCGTCCCATACTGATTGCGGTAGCGATCACCGCCTTTTCTCTCTCTGCTGTGCTGACTTTCAAGTTTGAGCCGAAGAGTGAGCCAACTCCGATCAAAGTGACTGCTTATCAATCCTTAGAAAATGCAGTTCCAGCTACCCAGCAGCCGTCTGAAATTCGTGCTCACTACTTTGTTAAAGTCGGTGATACCTTAAGCACGATATTTTCGGCATGGAACATACCTTACGAGACGCTGCAAAGTATTCTAGAGGCCGATCTCGAGTCGCTGAAGTTAGACACGATTAAGCCGGGTGATCACCTGGAACTTGTGCTTGATAGCGATTCTAAACAACTCGCGAGCTTGATCTACCACCAAAGCTTGGTTGAAAGGGCGGTGTTTACTCGTGAGGCAGACAATAGCTTTAGCTACCGCTTTGTTGAAGAAGCGGGTGTGTGGCAGGAAAAGCTCTATGCGGGCGATATTCAGGGGAGCTTTTCGCTATCGGCTTACCGTGCGGGCTTAACGCCTAATCAGATCGCTAACATTACCCGAGTCTTGCGTGACAAAGTTGATTTCGCAAAAGAATTGCGCGCTGGGGATCGTTTTAATGTGTTGGTCAAAGAGCAATATTTAGGCAGTCATCTAACGGGAAATACCGAGATACAAGGTATTGCCATTTATCTTCGCGGCAGAGAAGTCGCAGCATTCTTGGCTGAAGATGGCCGCTTTTACGACAGGCAAGGTAATAGTCTAGAGCAAGCGTTTGATCGCTACCCAGTAGCAAAACAATATCGCCGCATCACGTCTCCATTCAATCCACGACGCAAGCATCCAGTGACGGGGCGTGTTACTCCGCATAACGGCACAGACTTCGCCACTCCTGTCGGAGCGCCTGTCTACTCAACCGGTGATGGTAAAGTGATCGCGGTACGTAACCACAAATATGCGGGTAAGTATCTTGTTATCGAACACAACAGTGTTTACAAGACGCGTTACCTTCATCTTCACCGCTTTTTGGTCAAGAAAGGCCAACACGTTAAACGTGGTCAAAAGATAGCGATTGCAGGTGCTACGGGTAGGATCACAGGCCCCCACTTGCACTTTGAAGTCTTAGTACGTAACCGTGCAGTAGACCCAATGAAAGCTAATCTTCCGCTCGCGAGCTCCATTTCAAAACAAGATAAGCCGGCATTTTTGGCTCGAATCTCTGACTTTGATAGTCGAGTAGCGAGTCTTAAATTGGTGTCTGTTCGTTAATCTCGCTAAGGTTTCCTAGGTTTGAACCTGTCGATGGTGACGCCTGGAGTAGGGGAGCGGTAAAAATTTCTGAGTCATGGATGACGAGTTGCTCTATCTCATTAATTAGCCACTTCAGTGCGAGGCTAGGTTGATTTCGAGTATGCCAAGCCACCGATATAGTGGGCGATGGTACAGAAATAGGCACGGCTTTATCTACCAGTTGCCCTTTACGAATCGCCTTGCTCGCGACAGTAAACGGCATAACACAGATCAGATTCGATTCTTGGAGCAGGTCAATTGCAGATGAGAAACTATTTACTGTCATCGCTACCCTTCGTTGCTTCCCCTTCTCCATAAGGCACTTGTCTACAGCTCCGCTAGGATCTCCAGATAATGAAACGAGAAGATGATCTGCGTGGCAAAATTCTTCCAGCGACAAATCTTGATCTGCTAGGGGGTGAGAAGGGTGCATTACACAGGTAAAGTGGTTGTCGTACAAGTGCTTTACTGTGATGTGACGATGTTTGGTTGGAAAATAATCCAACACTAAATCGACTTCGGCATTTAATAAAAGTTGTTCGCCATTTCCTTGAAACGGCACAGCATAAAGATCAATTGCGTGCGCCCTTTGCTCTATGACCGCCCTGAGCTTAGGCCAAAACAAACCACTAATTCCGTCTGTTAGTGCGACCCTGAGTTGGGTTGAGGAAGTCATAGGGTCAAATTTGGGAGGCGAAATGGAACCATTTATCTGGCGCAATGGATCAGCGATTTCTTGCCATAGCTTTTTCGCATAAGGAGTCGGAGTAATTCCTCTGCCCTGCTTTAAAAACAGGGGATCTCTCCAAGCATAGCGCATTCTGGAAACGGCTTTAGACACTGATGGCTGAGTCATTGCCAGTTGTTCAGCAGCAATCGTAATTGATTGCTCGCGCATAATTGCATCAAAGATAACAATCAGATTTAAATCAACTTTAGCCATATAATCCATTCCCCTGTGGAATAATGTTTATATCAACTATTAATTAGAAGAAATAGGTTAATCACTAAATACTGAAGCTGTTCTCATCACATATTAAGGAAGAAAAACATGAAAGCAGCATTTATAAAACAATATGGGGAAGTGTCTAACCTAGAGATCGGTCAGTTGGAAAAGCCTTCAATTAAGGCAAATCAGGTGTTGATTAAGGTTGTGGCTTCGGGGGTTAATCCTGTCGATTTTCATCTGCGTAACGGCATGATGGCACAAACTGATACCCATACCTTACCTCTCGTTCTTGGATGGGATTGCGCTGGCGTTGTTGAGTCGATTGGCGCTGAGGTTGAGTCATTTGCGCTTGGCGATAAGGTGCTTTCTTTTACTCCGATCTCAGGGCAAGGCACTAACGCAGAGTTTGTGGCTGTTGATGCGGATCTAGTGGTTAAAAAGCCGGATGATTTGAGTTTTGTGGAGGCGGCTGGGCTACCACTGGCTTCTGTGACTGCGTGGCAAGGATTACATTATCATGGGCGACTACAACGTGGAAACAAAGTGTTGATTCACAACGCTTCTGGAGGTGTAGGTGCATTCGCTGTTCAAATTGCAAAGGCTAAGGGGGCGTATGTTGTTGCGACAGCTTCAGCAGCAAAGCTCAAGTACATTAAAAGCTTAGGAGCGGATGAAGTCTACGATGAGCAATCGCCAGAATGGCATGCTTCAATGCGGTATGACCTTGCGTTTGTTGCAAAACCAGGCGTTTATTTACTTCATAGAACCGTTTCTTGCGTTAAGTCGGGTGGCGCGATTGTTTCTACCTTTGATGAACTTGCTGAGGGTGAAGTGGGGATATATGGCATCGCATTTAATCGTATGTGGGTTGAAAACAGTGCCAAAGACCTAGAGCAAGTCGTTAACCTCATAAAAGATAACCAACTAAAAGTTCCGATCGATACCGTCTATCCACTTGAAGATATTCAAAGTGCTCATCGCCGAAGTGAACAATATCAAGCTGTAGGCAAAATTGTTCTGGTCATCGATCCAACCCGAAAGTTCTAGTTTTTATCCATGCCTAGTGTTGAGTTTAGCTAGGCACAAACTCGCAAAGCGCTTCAGAACTTGTTGGGCGTGTGGTGTTGAGGTGACTTGCTGTTTTTTGGCCTCGATTTGCGCTTCTCCCAACTCTTCCTGAAAGTTCTCAAGTACATCGAGCATGATGTCGGCAGTAAACTCGGGATGAAACTGCACGCCCCATGTGCACGCGCCGACACGAAACGCATGGTGCTGGTCCATATTGCTTTGTGCCAACCGGACAGCTTGCTTTGGTAATGTAAGTACAGATTGAAAATGGACGGCTTGAGCGTCGAAGTGTTCGGGTAGCTGGTTAAGCAACGGGTCGTCGATGCTATTTTCCAAACGGGAGATATTGACTGTACCGACTTCCAGCCCATTTGGGTTGAAGTCGACTTCTCCACCAAAAGCGTAGCTAATAAGTTGATGACCAAAGCAGATACCCAATGTAGGAACGTGAAACTCTGCGAGCTGCACAATTTCCGCTGCAAGCCGCTTCATCCAGTTGGCTTCTTCTGTCACCATGGACAGTGAACCCATGATGATAACGCCCGCGAGCACTTGCGGTTTTGGCAGTGGATTAGTGATTCCGTCGTGAAACTCGATCTCAAGCGTGGTGGAGCCAATGGCTTGCTTTGCCCACAGTTCAAAATCACCAAATTTGCTCAGTTGGCTTTCAGGGGCTGAGCCAACATTGACTATCAATAGCTTTTTCACAATCTACCTCGAATAACATCCATGCCACTTGGCTAAGTTATAGAAATGAAAGACCGATAGCAATGGATAGTGAGGCAAGAAAAACCGGAACAGCAAGCTATCTGAGGGAATAGATTGGTCCCGGTGGTGGGTATGCGTTTGGCGATTTGGGGAGGCGCAAAACGAACCCTTAAGTCGAAATCGGTTTGCAGCAACTAGCTTCGAAAAACAATCTCATCTTCTTCCGTAGTAAATAAAACGGCTTTGTTCTGCTCTATTAATCGAACAGCCGAAGAAGGTGTCACTGCTTGAACTTCCCCCTTTGCTTTAAGCGTCAGGGACTCCCATACTCGATCTTTATATTTTCCTGTTTGTGTGTATTGGATCAGTACTTTCATTGATTTCTCGCTCACTCCTGTAGCACGTACAAGAAACATTAGCTTCATCCTAAATGTTTTACAGCTGTTAAATGTGCAACATTAGATTAACTAAATATGGGTGGTGAAATCGCCATTTTATGCTTGTCTAGAAAGTGGGGCTATTAACTATTGCATCTTGGATATATTTCGATTATTTTGGAAATATATCATCTTATGTGGAGTCTGTAATGGAACTTGAAGTCGTTGCCAAAGCACTTAAAGAGCTTGGTCACCCAACTCGTCTTTCGATATACAAAAGTGTAGTCAAAGCAGGTTATCAAGGTATTGCAGTGGGTAGCTTGCAAGAGAAGCTAGGTATACCAGGCTCAACGCTTTCTCACCATATCTCTAGCCTTGCTTCAGCGGGATTGATTAGCCAACGTCGAGAAGGTCGAACACTTTACTGTGTCACCGATTACCAATGTCTAGAAGGTGTTATTGGCTTCTTGCAGGATGAGTGTTGCGCAGATGAAAACTGCTAACCCAAGCCTCAGCTTAGAGCAAGTGTGGGCAGAGTATCAGCAGGCGTTAAAGTCTTTCCTTCACTCTAAGGTTAGTAACCCAGATGATGTGGAAGATTTGCAGCAAGAGATTTTACTCAAAACCTATCAGAACTTATCTACCATCGCGGATGTCAGCAGTGTCAAAGCTTGGCTGTTTCAACTGGCGAATCGCACCATCATCGACTTTTACCGTAAGCGTGCTCGCCAGCAGCGTGATGGCGAACTCCAAGCAGATGACTTGTGGTTTGAAGAGCAAGAGGCCAGCTTAGAGCAAGAAATGGCAGAGTGTATTAAGCCCTTTGTTAATGCTTTGCCTGCGGAGCAATCTCAACTGCTAGAAGCTGTCGAGCTAAACGGCGAAAGCCAAAAGCTTCTCGCTGAGAAAGTTGGCGTCAGCTACTCAACGTTGAAGTCACGCGTGCAGAAAGGCCGTGTCGAGCTAAAAAAACTGTTCGAGGCGTGTTGCACCTTCCAACTCGATAAACACGGCAACCTCGTAGACTGTGAAGCGAAATCAAAACAGTGTGGGAGTTGTTTGCCTTAAACCTCTCTATTGAGCGCTTCAGAGTGATAGCTCCCTTTATTGAAACGCTTTGATAGGGCGACAGAATTTTCCGTATCTGGGCTTAAATATTCAGCCCCGCTATTCAGCGGGGCTTTTTTATGCTTAATTAGTAATACTTAGAGATGAGAAAAATATCAGGTGTTAGAAACCTGAATCACAAGGAGAATGTTGATGGTTACAGCGCTTTACGCTGCAATTCTTGCTGCACTAATGATTTGGCTCTCTATTCAGGTGATTAAGCAGCGCCGCAAAGCTCAGGTAAAATATGCGGATGGCGGGGTAGATGCCCTGACCATCGCCCGAAGTGCACAGGGCAACGCGGTGGATTACATTCCAGTTACCCTGATTTTGATGGCTATGGTGGAGTACAACGGTGCAAGCCTTTGGATGATCCATGCGTGTGGTATTGTGTTTGTTCTTGGCCGTATATTACATGCTAAAGGTATCCTTGCAGACAGACTAAAAGGCCGCATTTCGGGGATGAAGATGACATTCTTAGTGATGGCGGTTCTGATTGTACTAAATATTGTTTATCTACCATTTGATAGGATGTGGTAATGATATTTCGCTCTCCTCCTGCATGGGCGCTAGTACTGACGGGGTTAGTCCTCAATGTCTTAGCGCTTTTGATGTCGAGCATTGTGCTCGACAAGTTGAGTGGGGAGATTGGTCAGCTTTCTGAGCAAAAAGACGAAAACATCTATTCAATTCAGCTCGCGTGGAACAGTGTTGAAATGCTCGAACGTAAGCGTGAAATGCTGCTCCTGCATATCGCTCACGAGGGCGAAGTTCAACAACAACTGCAAGCGACGCTACAGGGTCAATTGAGCCAGTGGGTTAATCAACCAATCCCAGAGATTAGCTTAGACAATCTTCCTCAATTGATGATGCTGATAAACCAAGCCCAGCAGGTATATCGAAATCAAATTGATGACTTTTATCTAGAGAATCTTTCCATCTCTGAGCTGATGACAACGCTTAATGAAAGGATCGCTTGGTACAAGAACATTGGCTTGTTTCTGCAGGTGTTTGGTTTAGCTTTGATTCTTGCCAGAGACTTGGCTCGTAAGCCCAATTAATCACAAAGCGATGGATTTACCCATCGCTTTGTTTTCTGTTCGGTGGTGACCAAAATAATCCCCTAAACATTAACTTCTACAATCCTCGAACATAGCTACCTAAATAGCAGTCGATAGAGGGGTGTTTTCTCTAACCCTTTAATCAAGCCAAAGGTTATCACTATCGCGCCAAACAGTACGGTCATATCTTTGGCAAATCCAGTCAGGTTCAATACTCCAGAAACGTTCATCATCACAATAATCATAGGTAGATGAGCTACGTAGAGAGGTAACACATACTTAGATTGCTTGGTTAGCCAATAATGAGTTCCGAGTGCTGGGTTTGATAGTAACCACATAAAGCAGCCCGTTCCCCACAGCACAGTGCCAAACAGGAAGTCGTTGCCATTAAACGGTTGCTGATAGTTATTGAGGATAAAGGCTTCAGCGAAATGTAACAGCATACCGACTAACGCCAGCAGCAAGGCTTGACGAGAAGTAGCATTTATCGTTTGCTGACGAATCGAAAAACCAATCGCAAACAGCAAGGTACTAAAGAACGGGCCGTTTCGGGTAAAGAATGGAGACCAGAACTCTGTTAGCCCCTGATAGCTGCCTGCAAGAACACCGTAAACATACAGTGCGATGCCAAGCGGGACAAAAAGCTCTATCTGCTTAAACTTTTGCAATCCAGCACCAATCGCAGCTGCAAAAATCAGCGCGGGAATAAACCATAAGTGGACGAGACCGCCTTCTAGCAGCGAGTTGAGTGGTGCTTGCCCAAGGTAACCCCAATATCCTTGGCGTTCGGCGAGATACCCATGCTCAGCCACAGTCGCCCAGTTAAAAGGCATAACAAGGCATATCACACTCCAGACAATAAAAATGCGCAGCAAAGGAGTGGTGTAGCGCTTAAGCGTCGCGATTGGATCAACGGTTAGCTTAGGTTGGATCAAATAACCTGAGATCAAAAAGAACAAAGGGACGGCAAAGCGTGTTATCTGGTTAAACACATATCCCACCCAGGGAGTCTCATTAATTTGCCAATAGCTGAGAAACATCTGACAGTGCATGGCGGCAATGGCTAAAATCGCTATCACTCGGCCTAGCTCAATACTTTGAATTTTCTTACTTTCCATAACGACATCAAAACCATTAAAAATGTTCAGGGTATATCAATAAATCAGCCTTAAGGAATGAATCTAAATCAAATTATGCAGCGGCTACTATCAGTTATCAGAGTAATTTGAGAGTCAAATCTAACCCTAAGAATTGTTACATTTACGGATTAGACTTTGTGATTTCATTCAGTGACAAGTGAGATAAAATTTGCAAAAAAGAACGAGTGTGCTAAAAATAGCATTAACAGTAACGAGAGAGCAGTATGAGTAAAGGCAAAGTTACCCGAGAAAATATCTTAAGCAAGGCATTTGAGCTAGCGAGTGAAAATGGGCTTGAGAGCCTAACCATTGGGGAATTAGCCAAGCAATGTGGGATGTCGAAGAGTGGCTTGTTTGCTCACTTTAACTCTAAAGATAACCTGCAAATAGCGGTTTTGGATTACGCCAACCAGATCTTTACTCAGCGCGTGATTGCGCCCGCGAGGGAGCGAACTTCGATCACCATCGAAGAAAAGCTCACACTGCTGCTCGATAACTGGTTAGGGTGGAACCACTCTTTTCAAGGCAGCTGTATGTTCTTAGATGCTTGGAAAGAGACGAGCGCAGAATCGGCCCCTACCCAGCAAGTACTAAAGAAAACCATCGCGACTTGGATAGAGTACTTACGAATTCAGGTTGCGAAAGGGGTCGAGAATGGTGAATTTCGTCAAGATCTTAAACCTAGGCAGGCCACGTTTGAATTGTATGGTTTGTATTTAAGTGCTCATCTGTTTTATTCGATACACGGAGAACAGGCGAGCAACGAGCACTTCTGGCAGGGCGTTAAACGTTTGATTGCAAGCTGGAAGTAACCGAATTCTAAGCTAAGTAGACACTACTTGGCTTATTATTTAATTAAAAATAGCACGGTCGTTCGCTTTTTGGCGAGAAGTAGAGACTGGCACCAAAAGGATAAAACCATGAGTGAGAAGATTTACTTTAATACCTCGCAAAAGTTCAGTGTAAAGAAGAGCTTGGTTAACATAACTACTCGGCTTCATCACACTCTCGCACCTAATCATGCGAAGAACACCGCGCGCAAGTTACTGCTGACCCCAGCGCGTACCAAGCCTAAGAATGCTGAACCAACCGGATTGATTAAAGGTGAAGTAGAATCTAAGGAAGGGGTACTCAAAACGTACCAATTAGGCACAGGCCCAGTGTGGGTGCTGACCCATGGTTGGTCGGGGAGTGCGAGTCAGTTTTACCCCTTGATGGAGCACATCGCTAGCCGAGGCTACACCGCATTAGCGTATGATCACCCGGGCCACGGTCAAAGTGGCGGCGTGTACGGGCATATTCCGGCATTTGTTCATGGCTTAGAAGCGATTTTGGATAGTGTTGATGATGTGGCTGGGCTTGTTGGTCACAGCATGGGAACGGCGTCTTCAATCGAGTGTCATCATCAGAAGTTGGTCGATAAACCATTCTTGTTGATTGCGCCTGTATTGGATTATCTCGACAACTTATTTGGCAGCGTCGCTCGCTCAGGATACTCAATGCGTTTGTTCAATGCAGTCGTTTCTGAGGTTGAAGATCAGTACCACTACCCAATTCAATCCGTCGATCCGTACAACAAGCTCAAGTTACGCAGTGCGCAAACCATTATCGTCCACGACGAAGGCGACAAGTTTACTAAGTTTGAGGTGTCACAAAAGGCAGCTCGAGAAATGGAAAACGTTACGCTGGTGGCAACCCAAGGGCAAGGCCACGGCAGAGTGATGAAGTGTGCTGAAGTAATGGAAAGCTTCGATAAGCTGATTGGATAAGTTTATTAAAGGGGGCTGCCAAGTCCCCTTTTAACCACCTGATTAATGGCATTGCTCTCGGTAGTGACCAGGTGAAACGCCTTTCCAAGCACTGTAGGCGCGAATAAAAGAATTGGACTCCTGAAAGCCAAGCAGAAACGAAATCTCTCCTAAAGACATCTCTGATTTCTCTAAGTAATGATCAGCAAGTTCTTCTCTAACCGTTTGTAAGATACTTTGGAAGCTCTCCTTTTCAGTACTGAGCTTACGTTGAAGTGTGCGTTTACTCATCGCAAGTTTTTCTGCGACGTCTTCAATACTAGATTGACCACTTGGCAGCGCTTCCAGTAGGACTGCTCTAACCCTATCTGATGTGGTGGCACTGCTATCGAGATCGGATAACTTTTGATTGAGTTTCGCCTCGAAAAACTCCCACATAGCCGCATTCGAGGTAAGGAAGGTTCGTGCGGCATCTTGCGCAGAAAATCGAATTTTTACCTCTTCCCCTTTGCGAATGGAGCAGCCGAAGTAGCTTTCATACTGAGTGATATCCTTCGGTAGCATTTGCAGTTCAACACTCAGTGGGCGAATTGGCTCTCGCGTCGCCAATCGTGCCAACTGGGTAAAAAAGACAGTTTCCATTAGGCCAAGCGTTTTTGGCAGTGCTTCGCGGTAGCCGTAGCAACGTACTGTGATTTCTGTGTATTGATGGGTTTGATTCACCACAGACATCATTGGGCCAATCAGCGGTTTGTATTGGCTCAAACGGCTTAAGGCTGCGTTGAGGTTTGGACTGCAGATAGAAGCAAACAGAGGAGCATCAAAAGCTTCCACTGAAAGGTGCTGTGCGAACAAGAGAGGGACCTCTTTATCCCCTGCTGCTTTTTCTAGGCCATTACACAATTGAAAGTACTCGTGAGGCGCTAAGCTGGCATTTTCTCTGCTAAATAAATCCCCTGACAGGTTGGCATAAGCCAACACAGCTTGGAGATCAATTTGCATGTCATTGAGTAGTACTTTCCATATTGGAGAGACGGCAAATCGGTTCGCACGTTTCATTTTATTAGTTCTTTTCCATAAACTTACGAGACATTTTTAATACCATCTTACGCGGTAAGAATGGAATTACCCAGTTAAGTTGAAATTTTAGCCCACGTTCGTTGAATGCAACTAGCTCGCCTTTTTCCATTGCCTGATAACCGCACTGAGCGACTGAACGAGGTGATTTGGCATTTTTCCAAATGTCGACACCATCTAAGTTCCCCGCTGCTACAAAACCTGTTGCGACAGCCCCCGGACATAAAGCGGTTGCAGTAACATTGTACTGTGCAACTTCTTCGGCAATCGCTTGAGTAAAAGAGGTGACATAAGCCTTAGTGGCGTAGTATACCGCTTGCAATGGTCCTGGAATAAATGACGCAGTTGATGAAACATTGAGAATGCGCCCATTTCGTCTCTCAACCATACCTTGCAAAAAGTGGTGAGTTAGGTTGGTTAGGGTCACCATGTTTAACTGCATCATGGCTTGGTCATCCGTGAGTGCTCGTTCGTGGAACAATCCATGGCCGCCGAAACCCGCATTATTAATTAAAGTATCGATTTGTAGTCCCATCGCTTCGACGCTAGCAGCAACCCTATCTGCTGATTCAGGATCAGATAAGTCTTCGGCAATAACAAACACCTTGCTTTGGTATTCGCTTTCCAATTCAGCTTTCAGTTGATTTAACTTATCTTCAGATCGCGCCACCAATACAAGATCGCCACCTTTCTGTGCGTGTATTTTTGCTAGCTCTAAACCGATACCACCTGATGCGCCAGTAATTAATGCTGTGTTTGCCATATTGTGCCTCATTTTCTGATTGTTAAACGTTATGTTGTTGGGATGAGGAAATAATAAGCAATCAAATTGCGCCACACACTGGCAAAAGGTGACACATTACTCGCCAATGACGCCAATTGAATTTTTACTAAGCGAGGTTGATACATAATTGAGGTGAATTGTTTTTGTGAAAATAAATTTAGGCGTTGATGGAAAAATATCTAATTCATTCATACCATTAACATTCATAACCTTGTTGTTGATATGGTTAACAAATTCGCAATGAAAAATATTTCCAAATGGCGTTTATGTGGGATCATTTGCTATGCCACAAGGCCCTAATAAGGAAAAAATAATAATGAATAGAAATGATAGTGTCCCTTTGCCCAACAACACTAGAGAATGGTTTTTCAACCGCAATAGTCTGATTATCCTCGCAGACGTTGCTCTGTTTCTCATCTTGTACTTTACCTTGCCTTTTGACCCTCAAGTGGTGCTAGGTATTAGTATGCTCACCTTTGTCGCGATTCTTTGGCTGACAGAGGCATTGCATGTCACCGTGACGGCTATTTTAGTCCCAATTATGGCTGTTTTGTTTGGTGTATTTGACACCCAAACTGCACTGAACAACTTTGCTAACTCAATTATCTTCTTATTCTTGGGTGGCTTCGCCTTAGCTGCCGCTATGCATCGTCAGGGACTGGATAAAGTTATCGCCGATAAAGTGCTGATCCTCGCTAAAGGTAAAATGAGTGTGGCTGTGTTCATGCTGTTTGGTGTTACCGCTGCGCTATCAATGTGGATCAGTAACACTGCGACCACGGCGATGATGCTGCCTTTGGTACTCGGCGTGTTAAGCAAAGTGAATTCTGAAAGTGGTCATAAGACCTATGTATTTGTTCTGCTCGGCATCGCCTACAGTGCAAGTATTGGTGGCATTGCAACGATTGTTGGTAGCCCACCGAATGCTATCGCCGCTGCGGAAGTTGGTTTAACTTTTACTGAGTGGATGAGCTTTGGTGTACCAACTTCGCTAATTTTATTGCCTGTTGCTATAGCTGTTCTTTACGCGACTCTAAAGCCAAACTTATCTGGAGAGTTCGAGTTAAATCGCGACGCGATCAACTGGGATAAAGGTAAGGTTGTGACTTTGGCTATTTTTGGCGCCACCGTCTGTTTATGGATCTTTAGCAAGCCGATTAATGCCATGCTCGGTGGTTACGCAAAGTTTGATACGCTTGTAGCGCTAGCAGCCATTATCGCGGTTAGCTTTGCCCGCGTTGTTCACTGGAAAGATATTGAGAAGACCGCAGATTGGGGCGTTTTGCTCCTGTTCGGTGGTGGTATCTGTTTGAGTAATGTTCTAAAGGCAACGGGAACAAGTGTCTTTCTTGCCAATACCCTGAGTGAGATGATTGCTCACTGGGGGATCTTCTTCATCATCGCTATCATTGCGGTTTTTGTTGTGTTCTTAACGGAATTCGCCAGTAATACGGCGAGTGCGGCTTTGTTAATCCCTGTGTTTGCAAGCGTTGCAGAAGCATTTGGCATGTCGCCTGTCATCCTGTCTGTTCTGATAGCGGTTGCCGCATCCTGTGCCTTTATGTTGCCAGTTGCGACGCCTCCGAATGCGATTGTGTTTGGATCTGGGCACATTAAACAGAGTGAGATGATGCGAGTTGGTATTATCCTTAACATTGCTTGTATCGGCGTGCTCACCTTTATCGCTCTGAGCTTTTGGACCTAGCCACTAGCTAGCTTGATATCGACACTCCCTAAAGCCTACCTACTACGGTAGGCTTTTTTAGTTGTGCGTATTTCAAACCCTAGAAAGTTTATTTTGTACGTTTTGTTATGTTATAACATTTAAGTGATTTAAAACCTTGGAATAGAAATATAATGGACAAGATCAATAGCGCGCTGATTGTTGCGGGGACACATGGTAATGAGCTTTCAGGTATTTATTTGCATAAGCTGATTAATGACAGGCTATACTCCGCTGAACGTTCAACATTTGCTACCTCTTCGGTGATCGCTAACCCAGAAGCGGTAAAACAGAATGAGCGCTATTTAGAGACAGACTTAAATCGTGAGTTTGCTGAACTTGGTAACGAGAAAGATCGAGTGTTGCATGAAAGTAAGGTCGCTGCTGCATTCGCTGCCAAATATGCCGCCAGCAAAAATCAGCTCATCGTTGATTTACATAACACGACCAGCAATATGGGCGCGACGCTCATCTTACTCTCTACGAATCCCTTCTACCGTAAAATGGGAGCTTACGTAAAACAGCGTATGCCAAAAGCAAACATCTTGTTCGAAGATAGAAAGCCATGGTCAGAGCAACCTTATTTGTGCTCAATAGGCGAGTATGGCGTGATGATTGAAGTCGGGGCTCAAGCTCATGGCTCGCTGAAGTCGGAAACACTTGAGTTGATGAAACAAATGCTCACGGCGGTACTTGATTACGTAGAAAAGCACAATCTCAATCAGCTAGATAACTTGCAAGATTACAGCGCGTTTTTCTACACGGAAGAGGTGCCGATTTTGCTCGATCAAGATGGAATGCGCAGTGCTATGGTTCATCCGATGGTATGCGGACGAGACTTTGAAGTGGTGAAGCAAGGAGAGCCGCTACTAGCAACGTTTTTAGGTCATGATATTCTTTGGGAGAAGGCACAAGATATCTACCCACATTTCATCAATGAGAGTGCTTATAGCAAAGCCAATATTGCGATGGCTTTGGCAGAAAAACGCACAGTTTCAGCAAGTTAGAAAAATCCTGAGTGCTCATAGAGAGCACTCAGGATTGACTGCATTTAGTGTATAACACATTCAAGGAGCTTGCTTTCTAAGTCTGCTGCTATCGTTTCGGCGATCACTTCGATTCGAGTTTCACTACATTCGTCCAGCTCAGACTCAGTCAGACCATCCTCGGTTAGGTTATAGCCGAAGATGCCGTCTTGGGTAATGAATACCGCTTTCATGCGTTCAGCTTTTAAGCCGATTAACAACCTCAGCAATTTCTGGCGGTCAAAGATTTTGTTCGCTGCAAATCGCCATCCTGCGCTTTGAAAACCTTCACCTGAGTTGGTGGCTTTTAGCATACCGCTGTCTGGCATCGGCAACTCGGAAGCCAACGGCTTTCTCTCATGATGATGGTGGTGATGTGGAGTATGTGCGTCTAGGTTTGCTTTTCCTTCAAACTCAGACAATGGAAGTCTGCCATGCTCAGCAAAGACAACCTTAGTATTTGGACGACTGACCTCAGCAACATAAGCTTTGAGTTTGGCTTTGTCACCGGGCTGATACAAATCCTGTTTGTTGCCGATCACGGTATCAGCAATGGCAATCTGCTGATTGAAGGTCTCGTGATGAGTATAACGTTGATCAGACAACTTACGCGCGTCGACCAAAGTGACGTTTTTTTGCAGTGACAACACTTGGCGATAATGCTCAGAAGAGAGAACCTCTAACACTTCTTTAGGGTGACCAAGGCCTGTTGGTTCAATCAATAGCCGATCAGGTTTTGCCTCTGATAACAGTTGGTTGAGGGCAATTTGCATCGGCAGACCAGCTGCACAGCACATGCAACCACCTGGTACTTCTCGGATAAAAACTTGCTGACCTTGATTGGTTTGCCCTTGGAACAAACTGCCATCGACACCAATTTCACCAAATTCATTAACCAGCACCGCCCAGCGTTCATCCTCTGGTTTGCTTTTCATTAGATTCAATATCGCCGATGTTTTCCCCACGCCGAGAAAGCCCGTGATGATGTTGGTTGGAACTCCCATTATTGCGGAGTTATCAGTGCTCATTAGTTATTCTCCTATAGACTGACTTAGAGTGATTGACGGTTATCGATTGAATGACAAGCGCATTGCTGGGTTAGATGAAGGGTTGATTTGCTGGTTTGCATACACTAAGTCGCCGTTGACCCAAGTGTTTTGAATCTGGCTAGAGAAAGTATGCCCCGCAAACGGCGACCAACCACAGTGGTATAAACTATTTTCGTTGCTCACTCTTGTCGTTGATTGAGGATCGACCAGAACTAAGTCAGCAAAATAGCCTTCACGGATAAATCCGCGTTCCTTGATTGCGTAACGAATGGCAGGGTTATGCGCAGTCTTTTCAACAACCTGTGCCATGGTCAGGTGCCCCGATTTGACCTGCTCAAACAGGGTAAGTAGCGCATGTTGCACTAAAGGCAAACCCGCAGGGGCTTGCTCATAGGCGACCTGTTTTTCTTGCCATGTATGAGGGGCGTGATCGGTGGCAATAATATCAATTTGGCCTGTTTTCAGCGCGTTGAGCAGCGCGTCTCTGTCACTCGGAAATTTGATTGCCGGGTTACATTTGATCTGGTTACCTAAGGTTGCATAATCTTGGTGACTAAACCACAAATGATGAACACAGGCTTCCGCAGTAATCTTCTTGTTTGCGATTGGCCCTGATTCAAACAGAGCGAGTTCTTTTTCCGTTGTAATGTGTAAAACGTGCAATTGGCTTCCATGCTTTTTCGCCAACTCAACCGCGTAAGAGGAAGAGGCGAAACAGGCTTCGTCATCTCTTAGAAGAGGATGATCTTCGATGGTGAGTTCCGATTTCTGTTGCAAAAGGCGTTGTTTGTTTTGAGCGATAACCGGACTACTCTCACAATGGGTAACAATCAGAACGGGAGAGTCACGGAAGATAGCATCGAGCGCCTGCGGTGCCTCAACCAAAAGATCACCTGTAGAGGCCCCCATAAACACTTTAACGCCGCAGTGTCTCTGAGGGTCAAGGCGCTTAATCTCCTCTAGATTGTCCTCTGTCGCACCGAGATAGAAGGAATAGTTAGCCAATGAGCTGGCCGAGGCAATATCAAATTTACGTTCGAGAGCTTCAACGGTTGTCGTTGCAGGGCTAACATTGGGCATTTCCATATAGCTAGTGATGCCACCGGCAACTGCCGCGCGGGACTCTGATGCAATAGAGCCTTTATGTGTGAGCCCCGGTTCTCTGAAGTGAACCTGATCATCAATCATTCCGGGAATAAGGTACTTGCCATTAGCCTCTATGATGGTGTCAGTAGGTTGGGCGGTAATACCCTGTTCAACTCTTTCTATTCTTTGGCCGATGATTCGTAAGTCGGCTTCGATAACAGTGCCTTCATTGACGATTCGGGCATTTTTAATGAGCGTGGCAGACATGGTCTTTGAAGTCTCCTTGTTTTAACACTAAGCGGGGATGAGCAGTAGGGATTGGCTTGAGAGGTGATTGCTTTAGCCGCCCGATTCCTTTTTTGCGCAATCATCGCACACACAACTGATCTCGAGTTGCGGATTAATCACGGTAAAACCTTCTTGGCGCGCATTGGACTGAAGCCCTGAAACCATCGCAGGATCAATTGTTTGCTCACTGATTTTGTTGCACTTAGAACAAATTAAGAACTGAGCGACACCGTGGTCATGGTCACAATGAATATGTGAACAGGCGACGTACTTGTTAGACACTTTGATCTTGTGAGCCAACTGTTCGCTTTCTAAAAAGTCTAAAACACGATAGATGGTCATCGCCTGAATGTTGGCGTCGAAGTGCTCTTTGCAGTAGTCAACCAATTCATAGGCAGACAAAGACTTGTTGGAGTGTATTAAGGCGCGTAGAACGATCTTACGTTTTGTCGTTAATTGCTTGCCGCGATGTTTGCAGCTTTGCTCAACGTGCTTAATGGTCTTTTCGATATCTTGCATTCAATCCAGTGAATTTTGCTTATTTTGGTTATGTTATATCATAACATTTAAAATTGCCATGACTGAGCACGGCTTGCAAGACTGGATGGGTGTCGAAAATCTTCAATCATAGAGTAAGGGAAAGCAATAATCTGAGCGTATCTATTAAAGGAGATAATACTATGACTCAAAGATTAGACTATTTTAATGCTGCGCCAGAAGGGATTCAGATTCTACTAGGTCAAGAAAACTATTTAAGAGCGCAGTTTGAGCAGCAACCAACGCTCTCATTGGCTCTATGGGAGTTGGTTAAATTAAGAGTGTCTCAGCTTAATCAGTGCGCATTTTGTATCGATATGCATAGTAAAGAGGCGTTGAGTAGTGGAGAGTCTGAGCATCGCTTGATTGGATTAACTGCATGGCGAGAGATGCCTATATATAGCGACGATGAGAAAGTTGCGCTACATTGGGCTGAAATGGTCAGTAGTAATAATGCGATATCTGATGACGATTTTGCTTCGACATTAGCAGTCTTTGGTGAGCAAGGCCTAGTGGTGTTAACACTTGCGATCAATGCTATCAATAGCTGGAATCGCGTGGCCAAAACATTCAAGCCAGAAGTAGGCAGCCTGTCAAAGTAACAATCTGGCTGAGGAGAATTTAATAACGAAATGGATTTTCGGATTTTTAAACCGCGGAGCAAGTTATCCGACCATATTCAAGCGATATGGTCGGTAAACGTCACGGGTGGGCAGCGTGGCGTTATTAAGAAACCATTGTATTGTGATGGTGGTTCTGGATTGACCTTGCTGTTGAGAGGTGAAGTTTGCCTATCAAATACACCGATAAGTGATCCAATTATTGTTCAAAAATATAATCACAGAACTCAAATTATTGAGCTTTCTCATGGCGCCCTGCTATGTGGAATTCGTTTTCAGCCAGGGATGATGTTACCGTCATTAATTAACAATGATACGCAGATTATGTCTGTACTTATGGCACTTCATGAGCAATTGTCCGAGCAAAATCAAAGTAGACATCTCACGACACTTTACCGATGGTGTGAACAGCAAATACTTCCTTTGGACGCGGATTTTGCTAAGCGAGCGATGCTAATCAAGTTAGCGACACAAGGGAAAATTGGAGAGCAGTTTCCATACAATCAAAGGCAAGTCGAGCGCAGGTTTCGCCAGTGGCTCGGAATGAGCCCCAAATATTTTCAAAGGTTGCGTAGAGTCCATTCCAGCTTGAGTAAACTGAGAGAAAACCCAGATGTCTCGCTTGCAGATTTCGCATTTGAGCATGGTTTCTCGGATCAAGCGCATATGACCAGAGAGTTTAAGGCATTTGTTTTGACGACGCCTGGAGAAATGAGTCGTCGTATCAAAGGTCATCCTACAGACAATTGAAGCCAATGTTCTATGTGAATTACTTGATTAGTAATGGCTAAGGGGTTCCGTTAGCCAAGTATGGTAATTGTAATCTGGCACCAGGGAATAAGATCGAAAGTTTATCCACGTCAATTTGTCTCATTACCACATAAATCCAACCTATACTGTAAAGGTTTAGTGCTATTGACTTAATTGTTAATAATAACATTCTTAGAGTGATTTTATTCCAACGTGTTGATTTAAAATATAAATCGTTATTTGGGTGAGCTTCTATGACTGTTGTTTTGATAGCGTCAATAAACAGCTAGCACCCAATAAACCTTATGAGTATAGGAGTTGAGTTATGAATCCTTGTATAAGAAAGCTGGTACTTACAGGAGCACTAGTACCTTCGTTAATGTTTGGCTCTAATGCATTAGCGTGCAGTGATACGCCGCTAATTGGAACCATGTGTGCGTTTGCTGGGAACTTTGCACCTCGTGGGTATGCGCTGGCCCAAGGGCAGCTATTAAGCATTCCGCAATACACAGCTTTGTTTTCTATCTTAGGCACGACTTATGGCGGTGATGGTAGAACCACCTTTGCGTTGCCAGACACGCGTGGACGAGCTCTGATAGGTGCAGGAACTGGACCGGGCCTAAGCAACTATGCACTGGGTGCTCGTGGTGGTGTTGAAACCGTCGTTCTTACTCAAGATCAAATGCCGTCTCATACTCACACGGCTTCCACTCAGATGTCTGGTGACATCGATGTCGATGGCGTGATCAGCTTACATGCGTTTAGTGGGAACGCTAGTGAGAAAAGCCCAACAGGCAATGTATTGGCTAAAGGGAAAAGCAAATCTATTTACTCTGCCGATGTGCCAGATGTCGAGATGAGTCCTGATTCAATCTCTTTTAGTTTGGTTGCTTCTAATAATCTTTCCGCTTCGACTACAGTTGATAGTGCAGGTGGCGACCAGTCTCACGAGAATCGGATGCCTTATGTTGTGGTGAACTGGATAATTGCGCTACAAGGTATTTTCCCAACAAGAAACTAGTTGAATGATAAATAGTATATGTAAATGTTTTGGGCTGATGATACTTAGCCTAGTTTTTATGTCGTTGAGCTATGCAGAAGATCAGAAGGAACAGCTAACGCGAGCGTATGATGCGCTGGCTACTGAAGATTACTCGCTATCGTTCGGTATATTTGAGCGACTGGCAAAGCAAGGATCTGCCGAAGCGCATTTCGCGTTAGCGCTGTTCTATAAGCTAGGGTGGGGAGAGGTTAAGCAAGACTCAGAGCAGGCTTGCCAGCTGTTTTCGGTCGCGGCTAAAAAAGGTGTACCTGCAGCGCAACAAGAATACGGCTTTTGTTTATTGCATCACGAGTCCAGTGAAAGTCCAAGTGACTGGTTTGAAATGGCTTATGAGAGTGGTGTTCACGAAGCGGCCTGTGATAAGGGGCGGTTGTATCTCGGTACGAAATGGCATGTCCCCAACGTGCATAGCGCGATTGAATGGTGTCAAAGAGCGGCGGAGAGAAATGCGGTTAAAGCTCAAGTAACGCTAGGAGATATCTATAGTACAAACCCCAAAGTGTTTGATGCCGCGACAGCAGAGTACTGGTATCAGCAAGCGATTAACAATCGTTCGGGAGATGCAGCATATAAATTGGCATTACTTTACTTAGAAGCGACCGGAGAAACCCAGGGAGACGAACATAGTTCTAACAAAGCTCTCTACTTCTTCGAAGTGGCATCATCGTTGAAGTTGGAAAAAGCTTACCAACCTACCGCCAAGCTGTATTGGAAAAAATTGCAGCAAATGGATCAAAATAGCTCACAGATAATGGCGAAAAGTTATCTTTGGGCTAAAGCCGCGCAGCAAGTGATGCCGAGTGACGAAACATCATTTCTCCTGGATGAGATCGAACGTGAATTGCCTCCTCAGTGGAAGCATAAACTCGATACCCAAGTTGAAGCGTTTCTCAATGATACAGAGAATTAAATGCGACTAAACCTCTCAATCAAAAAATCAATAAACAGCCGGATTCGTTTTGGTTGGTACTGCCTGCTTAGATAGATAACAATTAAGTCTGCACCCGCCGAAGAGGTTGAGGCATTGAAGTTTTTCATATAGCCATTCAGTAGTGTCACTAAACGTTGCTGTTTGATGTCTTCTTGTACATCAAGAATCGATTTCAGTGCGATACCTGCTCCATCGAGTGCCCACTGACGTATGACTTCACCATCATCAGAAAAGCGTTTTGGAACCACAGTAATTGCGTTGTGTTTGTCTTCGTCTTGAAAGTGCCAAGTTTTGAGCTCTTCATTACTTCGCACCATAGCTAAACAGTCGTGATGGGCTAAATCTTGTGGGGTGATAGGTGTCCCTTTCTTCGCTAAGTAAGTTGGAGAGGCACATAGTACTCGTCGACTTGGCGCTAGCTTGTACGAGATAAGACTATTTGGCTGTTGTTTGGCGCTCGACTAGCTTTACCGGTACCATCATTTTAACTAAGCTGCTGTTTTTGCTATTGATTTGATCAACAATGATCTTGACGCATTCGCGAGCTAAACGACGAAAGTCTTGGCGGAATGTTGTCAATTGATAGCTAAGCCATTCAGTTTGAGGAATATTGTCAAAACCAATAACTTGTATGTCTTGTGGGATGCTTAATCCGTACTCTAATCTGGCGATATCCATGACCGCCATCGCTAGGTTATCGGTGGCGCAAAAAACGGCTTCAGGTCGATTTTTGTCGGCTAACACGGTTCGAATCTTATCTAGCGAGCTTGAATAGTCGTAGGTTGCCTCGACGATGCGGGGTGTTTGACCCGTGAGATCTTCAAATTCAGTACAGAATCCATTTTGTCGCTCATCATTGGTAAAGGTGGGTACTTCACCTGTCAGATAGAGTGCATTGGTGACACCACTTTCATGTAGTAGTTGCGCCGCTTGTTGGCCTGCTTCGTAGTTATCGCTAATGACGTAGCTGCTCTTGGTTCCTTCGACAACACGTGCATATTGGACAATTGGGATGTTGAATTCTTCACACTCTTCATACAATGATTTATTGAATGTTGCAGAGGCGGCAATCACACCATCGACACGATACTGGAAGATGTTGGGGATTGAATGATTATCTTCGTCATCGACTTGCCATGGGATCAAGACCGCTGAGTAACCCTGTTTCTGCAACTCGATGGAAATGAGCTGGAGGGTTTTCATATGAATAGGGTAGTCGGCATCAGGAAAAACCAATCCAATCAGTTTTGATTCATTGGTTGTTAAACTACGTGCAAATGCATTAGGGCGATAGTTGAGTGCTTTCGCCGCTTCAAATACCTTGGTTTTAGTCTTTTCAGAGACGCTGCTTCCCGGAACAAAGACACGTGAAACAGTAGATTGAGAAACGCCAGCCAACTTGGCGACGTCTTTGGAAGTGACGGTTTGTTTTTCAGCAGACATGTGTGCAGATTCATACGACGTTAAACTGAGCTTAGGTTACCACAAATAGGTACGTATTCATCAATATAAATAGCAAACTTTCAGTTAAATAAAGGCTAGTGAGTGTGTGAGGTTTGAGATTTGGGTTAACCCAATAGAATAATTGGAGTAATTGTAGGTGCTAGAATGAAAAAAGCCTTACCGAAAAAGTAAGGCTTGAACTGATAACGTTTATGATAAAAGCAATGAGCTATGTTCCCAATACAGCCTACTTGTATTATCAGAAGTAGTAACGAATACCAGCCGCGAATTGATCGTCGCTGTTTACAAACTCACTGCCCTTGAACTTATCTTTACCAAGGTCGATTTGGTACTCAGTCCAAACAAGGAATTTGTTTTTCTTAAAGTGGTACTCAACGCCAGGGATGATTAAGTTACGCTCATACCCCGTCTTTTCATCACCATGATCTTCCATGTAGTTGTAGTTCAGCGTTGGACGCAAGCCATTGTCGAAATGATAGTATGAGTAGATTTCGCCACCCAATGTATCAATCAGAGTATCGCTACTCCCTTTGACTGCTTCCCAGTTCTCACCCATGTGAACCGTGACACCTGTGTAGAATGCGCCATTGGTGTAGTTAGCACCAAGGAGTAAAATGCGCATGTGGTCGCCATTCTTTGCGCCCTGAACACCGGCAGAGAGATCTGCTAACTCATTCTGGTGGTATGCAGCACCAATGCTAATACCTTCAAAACCTTTGTAAGTTATCGAACCACCGAGACCATTTTTCAATGTCGCTTTTGAGTCGCCAACCAGTTTGGTATCTTCACGCGATGTCTGGTAAGTAAAGCCGTAGCTAATATCATCATTGATGCTGTTGCGATAAGTGATCGAGTTTTCTGCGCGACCGGCACCAGAGGCGATACCCCAATCAGATAGGTTGTAAACACCAGAGCCACGTGTTCCGAATACACGACCTAAATCGGTATACCAAGCGACATCATAGAAAGTAGACCACTGCTTAGTACCAGCGGCAACTTTACCGTACTTTTCGTGCTCGACACCGGCGTAGAGCAAGCGGTCATAAATGTTGTCGCCGTTTGCGCCAGAGTTGTAACCCCACTCTGCATGCCCAAAGCCTGTCCAACCATTGTCTAGCCCCATTTGACCTTTTAGGCCGAAACGTGAGCTGCCGCTATTCCATTCACCGTTGTGGTCACCGCCTTTATCTTGGTAGCGAAGATCAAAACGTCCATCTATCGTCAAGCTGTCACCAGCGTCATTTACAAAAGTGTGTGCAGCGAATGCTGAGCCAGAGGCAAGCATTGCGAGAATCACTGCTGAAAGGGTCGATTTTTTCATCATCAATCTCATTATTCAGGGCGCAGAAAGCCACCGTGCGTTCATGCCGTTATGAATAAGGGTTCTATCTAGAGGTGTGCCCCATCCATGAGGCACTAGTTGGGAGCATATCGCTTAAACCGAGAAGGAGCTTTAAGCGACATTGAGGCGGGTTGACGGCCCGCCTTTAGGACTTCTTATAGCGATGGGTTTAGGATGCTTGATGTGCGTTCGAATACATCTAGACCTTGCTGTTTTAGCCAGTATGGTAGGTCGATAAGTACCCAGTTCTCAGATAGCTTGTCGCCGTCACGGTAGTAAACGTCAACGACTTGCATGTCTGCACGAACTTCACCACCAGTCATACCTAGGAAACCACCGATTGGCGTGTTAGATAGGTTTGGCCAGCCGAAGAAACAAGAGAAGTTACCTTCAGCGAAGCGACATACGTGGCCGTTAAACTTCTTGTCTTTTAGGTTGTTGCGGAACGGCAATTGGTGCTGCTGTTGGTAGCGAGGAATGGTGTAAGATGCACCGATACCACATGGGCCGTACCAGATCATGTCTTTAGACCAGCTCTTCTCTAGTACTTCTGGTGGGCAACCCATTGCGCCGCTGTCGTTGAGTGCAGATAAGTCATCAACCATCTTGTTGACAAGTGCTAGCGTTGCTACGCCTTCTTCTGGTGCTGCGTCTTCAAACAGTAGGCCGTCGTGGTTACGAGGACCAGGGTAGACGAAGTGCTTACCTGTTGACGGCGGAAGTGGGTAACAACCCGCTTGATCCATCGCACCTAGTAAATCTAGGAATAGGCCAGTTTTGGTGATCTTGCCGTTTTCAACACAGTTAAACTCTGCGTAACGGATGTTCATGATTTTGCCTGTTGGGCGCATGCCTAGGTATTCAGCGTCGAATAGACCCATGAAGTGACCCATGCTCATTACCCAGATTTCACCAGAAGTGACTTCGTTTTCACCACCGATGAAGATGTCTTGGCGACGCTGCATACGAGTCATAGACTTCATTAGTGGCGACCAGAATACATCAGCAGCCGCTTGAGCACCTTGCTGCTCACGGAATGGGTACACGCCGCGCCATAGATAATCTTCAGATGTGTGAGCTTTAAGTACTTCCGCTACATTTTCGTGAGTCGCGTTTTCCATTGCATCGAAATAGTTGCGAACAATGCGTTTAGCTTCTTGATATTTAGACATAATAAACTCTCTGTTAGTTGCCGAGTCAGCAAGTTTGGAACAGGACTCGAAATTAATTTGTTGTGCCGACTGACTCTTCAGTCGGCAGGGTTGTCTTGATTAAGCAGTGGCAGATTGCGCTTTCTTGCTCTTATCGAACACGCCACCTTTTAGTGTTTCTGGTAGAGATAGCCATAGCAGACCTGCAACGATCCAGACGATCGGAGAGCCCCACATTGCCGTTTGTAGGTCGGTACGCTCTTGGATGAAGATAAGAACCATTGGCGCGAACATGCCGATAATACGTCCACCGTGGAATAGCGCGGCACCGAAGCTGCGTAGGTGTGGAGGGAATAGCTCTGAGAAGTAACCACCCCATACCGCAGAAGCAGATAGGCCGAAGTTGTAGATAAGGCCAAGTAGAGCCAGCATGTTTAAGCTGCCGATCATCACGTCACTAGGTGCGACGAAGAAGATTGAAACCATGATGCCCGCTAGAATGAAGCCGAATGCATTGACTTTACGACCATATTTGTCTGCGATAGCACCCCATACCCAAGCACCAAATAGTGAACCAAATGCTGAGATAGAGAAGATCAGACCGATCGTTGCACCATCAAATTGGCGGACTTCTTTTAAGTAAGTAGTAACAAATCCTGAGAAGAACTGATAACCGTAAAAGTTAAGGCCAGCAAGTAGCAAACAAGTAATGGTGAGCATGCGGTACGGCTTGCTTAGCATTTCGCCCCAAGAACCGGTTTTAACTTCTTCAGTTGACGACTCACTGGCTTGTTGCTGCTCTTCTTCACCGTAAGCGATCACTTTTTTGTCACTTGGAAGAATGAAGATCATAATTGCTGCAGCAGCAAGAGGCGGCACACCACCCACCCACATTAGGCTCTGCCATGGTGCATCAATACTTGAAATAAAGGCTGCGTAAGCACCCATAGCCATTAGTGCTACAGAGAACATTGACGAGGCGAAAGCGGTTAGCTTGCCGCGAACGGTTGGCTTAAATAGACCGATCATCATACTTACTGCGACAGTGAAGTAACCACCTAGTGAGATACCTACGATGAATCGCATCGCAGCCCATGTTGCATAGTCAGTGAACATCATGTTGATGATGGTTGCACCGCCGTTTAAGGCAGTAATGGCGATGAGTGTATTCTTTTTACCGAATTTGGTAGCAAACCAAGCACAAGAAAGAGCACCGATAAGGGCACCTAGTGATTGCCAGGTGTAAAATTGGGCAGTGTCCGACAAGCTAATACCATCATACGCTTCAACAATGTATGGGCGTACGTAGTCAATAATTACAAAGTTATAACAATAGAAAAAGTATCCGACCAGTATCGCTAGATACGCAGCTACTCTTTGAATCATAGGAACTTCGCTCATGTGTCTTTTCGCAATCATGACCGATAAACCTCTATTTATATTGGATTTTAAATGTATAAAGACTAAATAATTTGGATCTTGATTTGATCTAATCTCGTGTCTCTTCGGTGGTAATGATAATTTTATTCCTTGCTAAGGATCCGTGATCAATATCAATTTTAAAATGAATGCGTACCCATTTTGGTGTTTTTGGTGATCAAGATCCCGCTCTTGTGGTGTTTGGGCTGTTTTGAACACAAAATCATCTATATTGGTGATAATAATCACAGTTACTGCGATGTTTTGGAAATGGAAAGCCAGTTTTCAGTAGTATAAAGCCTGATTTAAGGCTTCCAGAAAATATCGGAAATCCAAAAATGGTTACGTACTCAAGTTTAGTTGTCATTGCTGCGTATATAGCAATCACCATATTAATTAGCTACTTAGTGAACAAGCGATACCGCGTGGGTGGTGACTTTTCTACTGGTGGTAAGCAATTTGGGTGGTTTACCGCGGGGGTTTCAATACTAGCCACTTATATCAGTGCGATGACATTCGTGGGTATGCCAGGTTGGGTATATAGCTCTGGTATGGAAGCGATGAGCGTTCATCTCAACTATCCGATTGTGATCTTTTTTACCGTTATCTTCTTCGTTCCGGTTTTCTATAAGCTAGGGCTAACGTCAATATATGAGTATCTCGAACATCGCTTTGGGGTCTACGCCAGAACCATCAATTCACTTGTCTTTATCGTGGTGCAGTGTATTTCTGCTGGTGTGATTCTCTATGCGGTGGCTTTGATTCTGGTGCATGTACTTCCCATTAGCATTTCCGAAGCCATTATCTATATCAGTATTTTTACTGCTTGCTACACCTATGCTGGTGGTATTTCTACGGTAATTTGGACCGACATGCTGCAGTCGGCGGTTCTAGTGGCCGGTAGCATCGCAATATTCTTTATTCTGTTAACCGATATCAATACGGCTGAGCATTTGTCGCGGGACCACCTTGACATCATCAACCTAAATTTAGATTTGGGTGTGGATACAACACTTTGGGCAGGGGTGGTTGCGGTGAGTTTCTTACATTTAAGTGTGTACGGAACCAATCAGTTGATCATTCAACGTACGCTGGCAACCAAGTGCGAAAAAACGGCGCAAAAGTCGATGTTGTTATGTGGTTATGGAGCCTTTTTCATCTACCTATTTTTTGCGTTGATTGGTGTACTACTGAGTGTTTTTTACCAAGACCAATCGTTTGAAAACAGCAATGAAGTCATTCTAGATTTTGTCTTTAATCATACGAATCCTATCGTTGTAGGTTTGATCATCTCAGCGCTGGCTGCAGCCGCTATGTCAACACTTGATTCAACCTACAACTCGATGGCGACAGTGGCGACATTCGATTTGTACAAACGCTTTGTTCGCAAAAAAGCCGATGCCAAACACTATGAAAATGTGGCTCGCAAAATGAGCTTGTTGGCAGCGGCGTTAGTGGTTGTTCCTGCATTGCTCGCGGTTTCCAATGAATCGGTACTCAAAACCATTGCGAGCTTAACCTCCATCTTTGTCGGTATTCGATTAGGCTCGTTCGTCTTAGGTCTGTTTTGGTCGAAAGCGAATGAGAAAGGGGTGATTGTAGGCAGTATTGCAAGCGTCATTGTTGTCTTTATCGCAAGGTATTTGGATATTGCTTGGCCTTGGTTTGCACCGATTGGAACGATCGCATTTTTAGTGTTTGGCGTGCTTGTCAGTCGTCGATGGGGCTCGGTGAGCGCTGAACAACAAATCTTTATCAATAATCAAAAGCACCTTTTTGCAAAGCCAACCGCTAGCCACTATGGATTGTTGGTGTTCGCTGTCGCGACCATCGCAGCTTGTGTGGTTCTTCCTGATTGGCTTTATGCTGCACTGTCGTAACGGGTAAGTTTATGCTGTCTATCTTTGATATATACAAGATCGGTGTGGGACCTTCTAGCTCTCACACTAACGGACCAATGATTGCGGGATACCATTTCACGCGCTTAATTGAATCAAACTTGGCAAAAGTGGTTCGTATTCAAGTTGATCTTTATGGTTCACTTTCACTGACTGGAATTGGTCACCATACGGATCGTGCGACGATTCTGGGTTTGTTAGGCAATAAGCCCGATACGATTAAAATTGCGTCGGCTAATCGAGCTATGCGCAAGGCAATGGATGAAAAGATATTGTCGGTTGATGGTCGTCATGAAATTGAGTTTAACTACCAAACAGACATGGTGTTCCATGAAAAGAACTTACCTTTGCATGAAAATGGTATGACGATTACTGCGTTAGATGCACAAGGTGAGCAAATTGGATTTGAAACCTATTACTCGATTGGTGGTGGTTTCATTGCAACGGCGGATGAGTTGCAAAATGGCAGTGCTACTGTACCAATTGAGGTCGAGTTCCCATTCTCCAGTGCAGACGAAATGCTGGCTCAAGCTGAGAAGAATGGCATGAGTTTAGGTGGCATGATCATGCAAAATGAGCAAGCGTTTCAAGGTATGGATGCCATCAACCAGCGAGCAGAGCAAATCTGGCGGGTTATGACTCGTTGTATGGAGCGTGGTTTCGAGACAGAAGGGATTTTGGAAGGTGGCTTGAACGTAACCCGTCGTGCTCCTAATCTGCTGAAAAAGCTTGAAGCGAACGCTGCGGTTGAAAATGACCCAATGGAAATTATGGATTGGATTAACCTGTTTGCTTTTGCGGTAAGTGAAGAAAACGCGGCGGGTGGTCAAGTGGTGACATCGCCAACCAACGGTGCGGCAGGGGTCATTCCTGCAGTGCTGATGTACTATCACCGTTTTATCAAGCAACTTGATACTAAACAGCTCAAAGACTTTCTTGCTGTGTCCGGTGCTATTGGGATCTTGTACAAAACCAATGCTTCGATTTCTGGAGCTGAAGTAGGCTGTCAGGGGGAAGTCGGTGTCTCTTCATCAATGGCGGCGGCGGGTTTGACAGCACTTCGTGGTGGTAGCAATGAGCAGATTTGTATTGCTGCTGAGATTGCCATGGAACACTCACTGGGTATGACATGCGACCCCATTGGAGGCTTGGTTCAGGTGCCGTGTATTGAGCGTAATGCCATGGGAGCGATGAAAGCGATTAACGCCTCTCGTATGGCACTCAAACGTAACAGTAAATGCCTGATCTCGTTAGATAAGGTAATTGAAACTATGTACCAAACCGGCAAGGACATGAACAAAAAGTATCGAGAAACGTCACTAGGCGGTCTTGCACTTATTCACCTCGCAGCACCTTGCGAGTAGCGAGAATAGAATGAGCTTACCATAATGGTGGGCTCATTTTATCAGTTACATCTTGTCGAATCGCTCAATCAAAAAATCAATAAACAGCCGGATTCGTTTTGGTTGGTATTGCCTGCTTAGATAGATAACATTTAAGTCTGCACCAGCCGAAGAGGTTGAGGCATTGAAGTTTTTCATATAGCCATTCAGTAGTGTCACTAAACGTTGCTGTTTGATGTCTTCTTGTACATCAAGAATCGATTTCAGTGCGATACCTGCTCCATCGAGTGCCCACTGACGTATGACTTCACCATCATCAGAAAAGCGTTTTGGAACCACAGTAATTGCGTTGTGTTTGTCTTCGTCTTGAAAGTGCCAAGTTTTGAGCTCTTCATTACTTCGCACCATAGCTAAACAGTCGTGATGGGCTAAATCTTGTGGGGTGATAGGTGTCCCTTTCTTAGCTAAGTAAGTTGGAGAGGCACAAAGCACTCGTCGACTTGGTGCTAGCTTGCGAGAGATAAGATTGCTATCTGCAAGTTCTCCATAACGAATCACGATATCCAATCCAGACTCCGCCAAGTTAGACAAGTTATCGTTCAGGTAGAGATAGGGAATCACTTCTGGATACAGTTCGCTAAACTCAGATAACATCGGTGAGATGTATTGTTTACCTATGTCTCTTGGTGCGGAAATTTTTAATGTCCCGCGTACTTCTTTGATACCCGTTTGAAGCAAGTTTTCTGTTTCTTTGACGCTGTCGATGATTTCAAGGCAAGCCTGATGATACGTAGCGCCCGAATCAGTCAGTGAGATATGCCGAGTACTTCGATTGAGCAGTTTAACGCCATAGCGATCTTCTAATGCTTGCAATCTTGCCGTCACCGTTGCTGGAGATAGGCCGAGCTCTCTCCCAGCGGCTGCTAGCCCCTGATTCTTGATAATGCTGACAAACAGTGTCATATCGGAAAACTTGTCCACCTTTCTCTCCTTTATTATTCGGTATGGCTGAATAATCAATTCAAATATTACTCAATTATCAAATTCAGTCCAATCAATATACTGGCCTCATCGAAACAAGATTGGAGCAATAAGTCATGAAAGCAGACAAAACGGTATACGTTGTCCTCGGTGGAACATCAGGTATTGGTGCGGAGCTCGCTAAACAATTAGCCAGTGATAACAGTATCGTACATGTAGCCAGTCGTAAGGCAGGACTCGATATTAGCGATGAGCAGGCGGTTTACCATTACTTCGAAACGATAGGCGCTTTTGACCATCTTATCGTCACTGCGGGATCTTATGCTCCGGCTGGCAAGGTAGTAGACGTTGAGGTTTCCCAAGCCAAGTACGCTTTTGATACTAAATTCTGGGGAGCAATAAATGCGGCAAAACACGGTGCTCGTTTTGTTAAGAAAGGCGGCTCTATCACCCTAACTTCCGGCATGTTGTCGCGCAAAGTCGTCGCCAATACCTATGTAAAAACCGCGATCAATGCAGCAATGGAAGCGACGGCAAAAGTATTAGCGAAAGAACTGGCTCCGATTCGGGTCAATGTTGTCAGCCCAGGATTAACGAAAACCGAGGCATATCAAGGCATGGCTGAAGCAGATAGAAATGCTATGTACGAAAGAACGCAACAAAGCCTGCCTGTTGGCAAGGTCGGAGACGCGAGCGATGTAGCGGCGGTTTACCAGTTTGCGATTCAAAACACCTACATGACAGGTGCCGTGCTTGACGTCGATGGCGGCGCGTTGCTGGGTTGATTCATTCCGCGAGTACTAGGTATCAGCCACTAAGAGTCGTTGGTACCTAAGTTCCCCATTCGATTTCAATAGAGATATTCCAATGAATAAAGAAAAAATGCCGCTGCAGGTATGGATCTTAACACTTGCAGCTTTTGCTATCGGCACTGCCGAGTTTGTTATTGCTGGCATCCTTCCTCAGGTCGCACATTCGCTATCCATTTCTGAGGGACAAGCTGGTTACCTGATTAGTGCATATGCGCTTGCGATTGTATTTGGTGGGCCATTGCTAACCATTTATCTCGCCAGATTCAACAAGAAAATGGTACTCGCAGGGCTTATGGTTCTGTTTATCGCGGGTAACGTGTTGTCAGCTTTTGCGCCGAATTACCTAACTCTGATGATAAGTCGGGTTATTACTGGTCTGGTTCAAGGTCCTTTCTATGGTATCGGTGCAGTTGTTGCGACGAATCTGGTTTCAGAGAAAATGGCAGGGCGCGCTGTTGGACAGATGTTTGCAGGCTTAACTTTGGCAAACGTGCTAGGTGTTCCTGGAGGGACTTGGATTGGCTTACAGTTCGGCTGGCACACCACATTCCTGACCGTGGCTGCATTTGGATTCGTCGCACTGTTCTTCATCACTTCTGTCATTAAGTCTACAGGTCACGGTGAAGCGAAGGATGTGAAGGCGCAGTTAGCTGCATTCAAAAATCCCATGCTTATTATTAGCTTAGCAATCACAGTATTTGCTTGGTCTGGCTTTATGACTCTGTATGGTTACCTAGCTCCTATTGCAATGCACATAACAGGCTTTGGTGAAAGCGCAGTGACTTGGATTCTGGTCATTGTCGGTGTGGGTTTGATTGTCGGTAACACCATGGGCGGTCGTTCGTCAGACAAAAACTTACAAAAGGCCTCAATGTTTTGGGCAGTAGCCATGATTGTATCTTTGCTGCTTGTGGGGGGGGCTGTCGAAAGCAAAGTAATGTTTGTTGCCACAGCCTTTGTGTTTGGTATCGCTTCGTTCGCCAATGTACCTGCAATGCAGCTTCGAGTGATGAATCACGGTGGTGAGGGCCAAGAGCTGGCCGCAACAGCCAATATCTCTGCTTTCAACCTAGCTAATGCATTTGGCGGATTCTTAGGAGGGATGGTTCTCGATAGTCAATTGGGAGCAAGCATGATTCCTTATGCCGCCATCATTGTTCCACTCATCGGTTTGCTGTTTATTGCCAAAGCCAACCGTGGAGAGAATCCGCAATCCGTTAGTGTCACTAATTAATCTGACCAATCCCCTCAGTAATCGCAGCCAGAACAGTTGTCTGGCTGTCCCAATGATAAGGAACTCATCATGAGTAAACTCTTTCAACCAACTCAGCTTCAATCCGTTAATCTGAAAAATCGTGTTGTAATGGCACCAATGACTCGGGCGCGAACCAGTCAGCCGGGGAATATTCCTAATCAGATGATGGCGGCTTACTATAAACAGCGCGCCAGTGCTGGACTGATTATCTCCGAAGCGACTCAAATCTCAGATGACTCGCAAGGTTACTCATTTACCCCAGGGGTTTATACCGATGAGCAAGTTGCTGGTTGGAAGCAAATCACTCAAGACGTTAAGCAGCAAGGCGCTGCAATGTTTTGTCAGCTTTGGCATGTTGGTCGTGTCTCACATCCTGTGTTTCAAAACGGCGAGTTGCCAATAGCCCCTTCGGCATTAAAGCCAGTGGAAACGCAAGTCTGGATTGCCGACGAGCAGGGTAACGGCAATATGGTGGACTGCGTTGAGCCAAGAGCTATGACGCAAAAGGACATTGATCGCGTGGTTCAAGATTTTGCCAATGCGGCGAAGCGGGCAGTTGAAGCAGGCTTTGATGGTGTCGAAATTCATGGCGGCAATGGCTATCTTATCGACCAGTTCTTGCGGACCAACTCCAATCATCGTACAGACAACTATGGAGGCAGCAGAGAAAATCGCCTGCGCTTTTTACTCGATGTTGTCGATGCAGTCAGTGCTGCAATCGGTGCAAGTCGCATTGGTGTGAGGCTGGCTCCCTTTATTACTTTTAAAGATATGAATTGCCCAGATATTGTGCCAACAATTTTGCAGGCAGCGAAACAGCTTCAACAAAGAAACATTGCCTACTTACATTTGTCGGAAGCGGATTGGGATGATGCCCCTGTGATACCAGAAAGTTTCCGTATTGAGCTACGCGAGTATTTCACCAATACCATTATCGTCGCGGGAAGTTATACCCTAGAACGCGCGAATGAAGTGCTTGAGAAAGGTTATGCCGATCTGGTCGCATTTGGGCGTCCGTTTGTCTCTAATCCAGACTTGGTTGAACGTCTAAAACACAGGCATCCGTTAGCAGAGCTTGATGGTTCAACCCTATTTGGTGGAAATGAAGTTGGCTATACCGATTACCCCAACTTACCGGGAGCCAGTATTTAATAAATACAGCGTTGAATGCACAGAGACCTTCCGTAATAAAAACAGTGCACGAGTAAAAGATCTGCCCTATCAATATCTGATAGGGCTTTTTACGCAATTTATATTATCAAAAACAGTAAATGCTATTTACGTTTAGCTGACGTAAAAGCCAAGTGCAGTATGATAGATAGTAAGGACTACGCGCTTATCCATAAGGAATTACCATGCAGTTACTCACTAATCAGAGCCTTGTCTCATTCATGGCAGCAAATAATGACCAAGGTCTTGAGGTCACAAACCCTGCTACGGGTGAAAGTTTAGGCTTTGCACCTATATCCACTGAGCAAGACATAGTTGCTGGTATAGAGAGAGCACATAGCTCTCAAAAAGAGTGGGCGATGCTACCTGCTAAGGCTCGCTCGAACTTGCTGCAACAGTGGTTCCGATTGCTGTTAGATAACAAAGATGATTTAGCAAGATTAATGACTTTGGAGCAAGGTAAGCCTATTACCGAGGCCCAAGGTGAAGTGCTATATGGTGCGAGCTTCGTCGAATGGTTTGCAGAAGAAGCGAAACGTACTTACGGTGAGACGATTCCAGCGCCTAGTCAAGACAAGCGCCTAGTGACCATCAAGCAGCCAGTAGGTGTCGCTTGCGCAATTACACCTTGGAACTTTCCAATCGCAATGATCACACGTAAAGCTGCCCCTGCTTTAGCGGCAGGTTGCAGTTTTATTGTTAAGCCTTCAGAGCTAACACCTTTGTGTGCGTTTGCGGTGGTAGAGTTAGCATATCAAGCGGGAATTCCACGCGATGTGTTGCAAGTTGTGCTTGGTTCTGACCCCAAAGCGGTGGGTGCGATCTTTACCTCTCACCCTTTGATTCGTAAGCTCTCTTTTACTGGTTCAACTCAGGTCGGTAGTATTTTGATGCAGCAGAGTGCTCATGATGTTAAGCGCACTTCAATGGAGCTAGGAGGTAATGCGCCATTTATTGTCTTTGAAGATGCCGATATTGACGCTGCAGTCGCAGGGGCAATGGCCTCTAAGTTTCGCAATGCAGGTCAAACTTGTGTGTGTGCGAACCGCTTCTATGTACATAACAATGTGTATGAGGAGTTTGTTGCTAAGTTTGATGCAGAGGTACAAAAACTAACGGTAGGCAATGGTTTGGAGTCTGGAGTCACTATTGGCCCAGTCATCAGTGAAGCAGCAAAACAGAACATCCAAACCCTGATAGATGGGGCGATTGAACAAGGTGCGATCCCTGTGACTCCATTGCAGTCGTTAGATGGTCTGTTTATTCAGCCTGTGGTGTTAAAAGGTGTCTCGCATAGTATGGATATCGTGCATCAAGAAATCTTTGGGCCTGTCGCCCCAGTGATTTCTTTTGACAGTGACGAACAATTGATAGAGATGGCTAACGATACTATCTATGGATTGGCTGCCTACTTCTATAGTCAGAATATTCACCGAGTCTGGAAAATAGCCGAAGCGTTGCAATATGGGATGGTGGGTATCAATGAAGGGATTATTTCGACAGAAGCGGCTCCGTTTGGTGGCGTTAAGCAATCAGGGATTGGTCGAGAAGGTGCCAAGCAAGGGATTGATGAGTATATGGATGTGAAATACCTCTGTTTTGGTGGTAATTAAAAGCGCCTAATTAAGATATAAAAAAACGCCCTAACCGTATGGATTAGGGCGTTTTTTTACGATCTGTTTTAAACAGTAAAGCGGTCAACCAACTCGTATAGTTCGTTCGCTCTATGGTTGAGCTCTTGGCTGCCCGAGCGGTTTTCATTGGCCAGTTCAGCCGATTGAGAACTTTGATCAGAGATCACCACAATACGTTGTGAAATTTCTTGGCCGACTAAGCTTTGTTCCTCTGTCGCAGTTGCAATTAGCGAGTTCATATCCATGATAGTGCCGATAGATTCTTGGATTTGAATCAGCGCCTGAGCCGCCGCATTAGCTTCTTCCACTGTGCTAGCGCCACGTCTTTGGCTTGATTCCATGGCTTTTACTGCATCATCAGAGGCGGCTTTTAACTGCTCAATCATTTTATGGATTTCACCAGTACTGTCTTGTGTGCGACTTGCTAGTTTACGTACTTCATCAGCAACCACGGCAAAGCCGCGACCTTGTTCGCCTGCACGAGCTGCCTCAATCGCTGCGTTCAGTGCTAACAGGTTAGTCTGTTCGGCAATATCTTGAATCACCTCAAGAGAAGACGAAATGTTTTGCACATCACCCTCTAAGCGAGAAATTACTCCACTTGCCTGCGAGACTTCTTCTGCTAGCGCTTCAACAGACTGAGCCGCTGAATTAACAATGCCTTGTGCTTCTTTGGCGTTATCATCAGCTTCTTTGGCAGAATCGGCAGCTTGGCTAGCGTTATTTGAAATTTCACCAGCGGTGGTTGTCATCTCTGTCATCGCGGTAGCGACTTGCTCTGTTTCTTCACGTTGCCCTGTTGCTAGTTCATCAACTTTTGCAGCGCGTAACGACATGTTGTTGGTCTCGGAAACCACTTGTTGTCCCACATTACTCACGCTACTGATAATGGTTTGTAGGCTTGCAACGAAGGCATTGAAGTTCTTACTTAGCTGGGAGAATTCAGGCGCTTTGAAATCATCCATACGCGCGGTTAAATCCGCGTCACCACTGGCGAATGAGCTAATCGACTCATCAAACATTTCAAGTGGTTTCATGATGGTACGGTTCACTGCAACAGCGAAGACAGCAACAATACCTGCAATGACCAAGCAGAACACAATAATGGCTGATAGTGTGGTTTGTAGCGCGCTGGTGGTCGCATTTTCCATTTCAGCGATAATCGCATCGATATCATCGGTATAGAAACCTGTCCCTATCATCAGATCCCATTCCGGAATAAAGATTGAGTAACTGAGCTTAGGTAAGGCGACGGTTTCTCCCGGTTTAGGGAAATAATAGGTGGTAAACTCGCCCGTCTTAGCATTGCGAATGAGATCTTGAATCAGATAATTGCCTTGCTTATCTTGCAGATTCCAGTAGCTGTCTCCGATCCCCTTTTCGCTGCTACCTTGGACACGACGGATACCTTTAGAATCGTAGCCAAAAACATAACCTGTTTTGCCGTACTCAAGTGTTTTTAAAGTAGGGTAAGCTTCTTCTAAGCTTGCTCCTCGGTCGAGGAAAGGTTGAACGGCAGATTTTGCCATTTGTAGGTAGTTTCGAAGTTCCGCTTTTTTCATGTTCATCATGTTAGTGCGGGTAACTTCTATCTGCTGCTCATTGAGCTGTGTGGTTTTCATATAGGTAAAACTCAGCATACCTAATGCAATGACTAGCAGCGGGACCAGTGCCAAAATGTAGAGGCGGCTACGAATAGTAAGACTCATACAAACATCCTGTTTTAGTAATAATGGCTTCCCAACTCAGAGACAAAACGTTGCGCTTAATCTTCTAAGACGAGAGCTTGGTTATTGGAATCATGCTTATAGACCAAAAGTTTATAAATATAAGATTAGCCAATTTATCGGCAAATGGCTGTGATTCTTGAAGGGTTTATAGGTCTTATGAGTTAGACGTTAGTAGAATCTAGCGAAAACATTGACCGTTGTCGCACTTAGCCTTTCCGGTCAATAACTTAGAGATCTGGTATCGATTGTCGGCGAATTTGATGTAAGCCCAGTCTGCAATGGGTCTAATCAACGGCCATCTGAGTGGAGCGTAAAGCCAGCCTTTTCCAACTAGCTTCCATGCGCAGTGAATCGCGTCGAGCCCTAAAATTAGCGTGTCTTGCTCGTCAACCGCGTGCAATATTTTCGCGGCTTTCTGTGCATCAATATCAGGATAGTTGTCGAACATAGGTGACTGTGTATCGACGAGAAGCAGTTGAGAATGTGTGTCGTACCCTTTGAGTTTGTTCATTTCTTTAACGCAAAGTGGGCATTGACCGTCGTAGAAGAGAGTGAGTGTTGGCATATAAGCTCCTTTTTAGCTTTCTACGACGTTTTCTAACTTATTGATCAGCCACTTCTACATTTAAGTAGTTGTGCCAATTTTGGGCGATGTTCTGGTATTGGAACACGCAGAAGTCTTTACGATCGGCAAGGTAGTCGTTTTCCACTTCGTCGAGCAGGTTCTGATGTTTTTCTGGGTTGCTGCCGTAGACTAAACAAAGCGTTGAAAAGTAGCGTTGCAAGTCGAAGCTGTGTTCATCTATGTACTCGCCAAACTCATAGTAATCAGGTTTGTCTTCTGACTCAAAAGCAAACATATCCGCTGCACTGATGGCGGCATCTTCACCGTTCTCAACGTATTCAATCATCATCACGGCAGCAAAGTTATCTACTGCATCTTCTTCTTTGCCCAAAATAGGGATGTTCTGATCGGCAATATAGGCGTGACCAGCTTCGTGAAGCAAGGTGTGCAGTACGGTATCTATCGCTCCAAGCTCCGCAGATTTACCGTACTTTTCTTCATATTTGTTGTTTTTAAAGTACTCTAACGCCTCTTGATAAAAGTGATACGGCATCTGCACAACATGCTTTTCCGGGTCGTATAGTGGTCCATCTTCGCTGCCATACTCTATGGTGAGTGTTTTGTTGAAAGGAAAGAGGTCGTCAGAGAGGTCAATGAGAGTTTGGTTGACGCCACTTTGCTCGATCTCTGATTTTAATTTAGCTTCCGCGTTATTGTCCGGCTGAAGATAACGAATGGTGATGTTATCTGAAGCGGAAAAAGCGTGAGTTGAGAAAGCGAGTAAAGGCAGCAGCACGAAGCGCAAAAGCATAAACATTCCTTATTGTTCTTTTACATAAATAAACTCACTTAATACTGACATAAATTCTAAGCTTTGGCCTATAGTTTGCGCACAAAGGAGTCTCAATATGAAAACTCAACCATTATTAAAGCAACCTCGGGTGCAAAACGCGTTGTTTAGTTTGAACGTGTAAACAACGCCACGATAATTCGTTCCGTGGCAATCCTAAATAATCAGAGGAATTTGTCATGACTAAAAAACATTGGTCTAGATATCAGTTACTTCATCAAGTGGTGAGTAACAAAAACATCCATGTTAAAGGTACCCACAGCTATTACAGTGATTGCTGGGATAATGGGTTTGAAGAGTCTGTTGTCCGCTACTTACATGGGGATGAGATAAGTAGACAATGGGAGCCAAGGTGGGAGATCGACCAACTTTACATCGGCGATTATGTTTGTATCGCCGCTGAAGCCGTTATCTTAATGGGGGGCAACCATAACCATCGTGTCGATTGGTTTTGTCTGTACCCGTTTCTCGAAGATGTCGAACGTTCTTATCAAAGCAAAGGTGACACTATCATTCACGATGGTGTTTGGATCGGTATGAGAGCGATGATCATGCCTGGTGTGACTATTGGTGAAGGCGCGGTTATTGCTGCGAATAGCGTGGTGACCAAAGATGTTGAGCCTTATGCTGTGGTTGGCGGTAATCCAGCTAAGCATATCAAGTATCGTTTTGAGCCTGAGAAGATAGCAAAATTGCTAGAGATGGGGATTTATCAATGGCCAGAAGAAAAGTTCTCGGCGCTACAAAACCTGTTGGCCCAAGCTGACTTTGATTTACTTGAGACTGCAGTAAATCAGTACGACCAAAAGCACGACAAGTAGATTTGAAAGATTATAATTAGGGCAGTGAGTGGGCTTGTGCTACACTCGCCGCCCTTTTCCGTTTCTATATGAGTGTAACCATGAGCCTTAAGCAAGAACTACAAAACATCCACAATCGTCTAGATAACTGCAAACGTAAACTAGAGGCAGCCAAAGGCCGTGGTGACCAAGAAATGATCACTAAATTTACCAACGATATCGACAAGCTGACGAAGAAAGCTAACTCAATGAAGCACAAGCAGAGCTACGATATGAACAAAGAGCGTAAGAGCCTGTTGGATATGCCATTTTCACGCGAGATCACCAAAGCAGAGCAAGCGGATATGGGTAAGCTAAAGAAGTCGGTTAAGGGGCTTGTTGTGGTTCACCCAATGACCAAACTGGGTAAAGAGCTACAGCTCAAAGTGATGACAGGTTACGCACCGAAAAAATTCTAATCGGGATTTGAAATTAAAAAAAGCGCCGCAATGGCGCTTTTTTGTTAGAAACCAAACTTACCATTTTGGTTCTTCCACTGAGATTGAGGAGCGATAGCTTCGATGACGTCCCAGTGTTCTACAATCTTGCCATTCTCCACTCTAAACAAGTCGTAGAATGATGTATGTTTTCCTAGGAACTCACCCTCGCTGATGGATAGCACGAAATTTCCTTGTCCAAGAATCTTATGGTTTACATTGTAAATCATTGGAGTACCAGCTTTTTCGAGCGCAGTTAGTGCTTTACCCAAGCCACTTAAACCATCAGCTACCATGGCATTGTGTTGAATATAGGCGCTATCTTCGTTGTCGATAAAGTGATTGATTTTTGCCATGTCGCCATCGATCAAGATGGTCTGAACAAAATCGGTGACGAGCTGCTTATTCTGTTCCGTTTTCTCAATATCGAGTATTTGTGTTGGTCCGTCTAGCTGAGTGCGACCACTTGGGTTCATTGGCATAATACTTTGTAAGTTATCCCAATGTTCGACGATTTTTCCGTCTTCGAAGCGGAACACATCAAAGCCAACTTTGGGGCCGAAAAAGTTGTATTCGGTGTGGGTTACAGCGTAGTCGCCATCTTCGAATGCTCGGACTACATTTGCTTTCGCACTGCCTTTCGGTAACGCTGCCAATACTTCGCCAAACCCAACTAAACCATCACCTACAGCTAGGTTATGTTGGATGTATTTGTTTGGGTTGATATAGCTAATTGCAGATTGGTCACCAGTTTCAATACTGGAGATAACCGCAACGGCTTTTTGCGTCTGGCTTGGCTCGGTTAACTCGGATTGAGTTGCGCAAGCAATTAAACTCACTGCTGCCGCAACGAGTGTTGTTGTTTTTAATGTAGTTAACAATTTCATTCTGATATACCTCAATGTTGGCTCGAGAAACATGTTAGGGATATCGAATTAGCAAATCATTGTGCATTTTGGATAAAAAATGGTAGATATCGAACCCGTGAGCTTATGGGGTCACAATTTTGGAGTTGTGTGGTACTTGGCAAATTGACTCGGTGTCATTTGGCTATGCTTCTTAAAGAACTTTACGAAGTTGCTTGCATCTTCAAAGCCAAATTCATAGGCAAGGTTTTGAGATGTTGCTTGGTTCACCACTAACCGACGTTTGATTTCGATAATGACAAATGCGTCGATCAATTGCTTTACCGTTAAGTTCGTTGCTGATTTGCAGGTGAGATTGAGAGTTTTGTAAGTTGTTCCTAGTTGATGCGCGTACCAGTTGGCGTCACGTGTTTTGTGGAAGTTGGCCTGAAGTTGTTCGAAAAAACGCGCAAACTTTGTGCTTTGTTCGTCAGACAACTTATCCTGAGGTACTTCAGGTCTTAACCGATGTAAAATGAGTGCGAGGGCTGAAAACAAATACATAACGATTAATGGATCAGGGTTAGGTTGCCTCATCTCTAGTTGCATTTGCTCTACCAATATATCTATGCGGCTTTTACTATTTGTGTCGAGATCGAGCAGAGGAGAGTGGTGCGGATTTAAATGCGTAGGCGTGTAATTGGGCAAGCGCATATTGATATGGACTTGGTCGAGAAATGCTTGAGTGAAAATCAGCATTTTGCCTTTCGGCTGTTGACTAAAATCGAAAGCCTGAACTTGTTCACGTTGGACGAACAGAATTGAACCCGGTTTAAAAGGGTAGGGTTCAAAGTCGATATGGTGAATACCAGAGCCTTTTTGAATAAAAATCAAAGCAAAAAATGCAACACGGTGAGGTTCAGTTGGATCGTGACGTAGCCCTTTTCTCTGGTAAAGGCTCTCTAGTTCAAAAATCTCTAACTCCGCATTGTTTGCCTTACGGTGGTTGAATGCAATTTCTGGAATTGTCACATGAGCCTCCCGTTACCTTACTACCAGTTTAGACTACCAAAACAGCTAATCTAATCGCGAAGCTTTGAGATGAGAAGTGAAAAAAGTCATATTTTTTAAAGTGTTGTTACGTATTGCTCTGATCTTCTTGTCTATTAGTTAAGACATTTCTACTAAGTTTCTTGGCTGCTTTACCATGGCTCGCATTTATGAAATAGAGTTAATTCTCTAAGAAAATTATCTCATCAAGTTATGAGATGTCTGGCATTTATTCAGGTTGTGAACTGATACGTTGTGCGCGTATTTGCAATAACTCAAATTCACATTTTTGTGATGTTAGCTGTGAGTTGCTGCTTTTTATGGATAAATACGCAACATTTGGAGACAGTTTATGGTCTTAAAGCACTCTTCGATCGCTCTTGCTATAGCCGTTGTATTAACGGCATGCGGAGGTTCAGATTCAAGCTCGGCTAGTACCAGTTCTACGTCTAGCTCTGCCAACTCCTCGTCATTGACCGCACGTGCAGCGGATGGCTATCTTATTGGCGCCAATGCCTGCTTAGACTTAAATAATAATAAAGTTTGTGAATCTTCAGAACCGAATGCCGTCACAGGAGACAATGGTGAATTTACGCTTACCGGGCTTTCCGCTGAGCAAATTGCAAAAGGCGTACTATTGATCGAGGTGGTCGCAGGACAAACAATCGACTCAGACAATCCAGGAGTGGTTTTAACCCAAGGCTATAATTTGACCGCACCACCTGGCTCAGATTTTATTAGTCCACTGACAACTATGCTCCAAAATGAGATGGAAAAAGGCAGTTCAATAGAAGAGGCTAAGTCCAAAATTCAGCAAAAAATTGGTACGAGTATTGACGTAACCAAAGACTATATTGCTGCAAAAAACTCGGTTGAGTTGAGTAGTACAGATAAAGCAGTCTATGAGAAGTTGCATAAGATCGCCCAAGTTACGGCGAATATCATGGCTTCGAAAACTGATTCACTAAAAGAGGTCAGCGCTGGTGCTGGAATCAGTGAGCATGAATTGATTTCTTTGATTGTCGAAGAAGTGACCATGGTACTTGAAAATGTTGTCGCAGATATATCGAACAGTGCAGGTCAGTTTGATGCTAACGCAATTGCTACTGAGATCGAACGAGAGAATATCGATCTCGATAAAAACAACCTAAGTGACAAAATCAAAGAAAATGAAGCTAAGAAAAAAGGAGTCACAATCAACCACGCTAAGGAGTTGTACGAGGAAGGAATTCATTGGCTAGCCGGTACAACTCACGCAGATAAACCGATGACATTGCAGTTTGGTTCGGTGCAGCTTAGAAGTGATGGCGGTATTCAAGAAAGTAGCAAAGTCTATGACTATACAGTTGGTGATTTTGTATTAGCGGCAGAGAAGCTACCGAGTTTACAAATGGTATTGGCAAGCAATGGTTGGCAAAGTGAAAATGCTGCTATAGAAAAGATTGAGGTGCTGGACAATCACAAAATCAAACTGACTTCGGCTGATTCCGTCTTGAGCGATATTGTTAGCATAATGAAAATCGATGTAAGCGGCGTTAATGTTCGCTCAATAGTGAAGCAGGTTGATAGTAGTGGTGCTTGGTCAAATACTTTGCCTGCCGATCTAGTGTTCCCTGACAATACGGTGATGTACAAACAGTCTCTAACTAAGAGCATTGAAGGTTACTACTCATTTTACAAAGGAAATGGCTGTCAAGGCGAAGACCGCTATGTTGAATTGAATAATTCTTGCAACGGTTTTTCTGTATTTAAAGACAATCAAGAAAAGTGGCTCACCAGTCTTGAGCAAACTAAAGCAGTGGATCAATCAGACAGGAGTGGTACGTTTAATGTTGACGGGTTGGTTCCATTCGGGGCTATGAAGCGAGGAGGTATCCGAGCCCAATTGCTTGATGGAGGTGAGGTAAAATACTACTTCTATTCTTGGTATAACGAACCTTTAGAACTATTGCCTGAGGCTGGACAGTGGCGTGATATTGTTGTCAATGGTGTCCAGCTTCGCGAAGTGTCCATGCCCGCAACGCTCATTGATGTTGCAAGTCAGGTTGCGGTGAACCCAAAAGACCGTAAGTCTTATTTATCAGTGGCGGAAGGCTTTGTACGTAATACTTGGTACATTCCTTCAGCCTCAACACGAGAAGAGTACGTTTTTGATAGTACAACACAGCAGTTCATCTTAGATAGATCTTCTCAGCCGTTAAACTTACAAGCTTGTTTAGATTCATTAGCAGACGCTAGTTATGAAAAAACGATAGGCGACAAAATTGTTTATGATGTCTCACGCACCTTTACAGGTGGCGTACCAACTTCATTGCAATTTCATTCGGAGTACCTCGGTAATAGTTTCTCATGGCTCGATGATGTTACCAATGTCACAGGGCTGCCAAGTTGGATTTCAGATTGGGCTGGCACGTTAGAAAAAACTAAAGTGAGTGAATTTGACTTACAGGGTGCGCTAGTAGGATACGAGTATGCGTATAGCACACTTGAACACTACCTAGGACAAGAAGGCTTTAACCAACACGATGAACGAATACATGGCATCGCTAAGGTTGGTTTGCCAACAGCGGTTGCTCACAATACTAAACAGCTTGGAGTTGAAAAAGTGCATGCAAGGGCAATTAATGCGCCATTAACTGCCGTATTTGATACTAGTACAGTTCCGGCTCAACTGGTTACTCACGGATTGCGTACAGCAGATACCGAAATAGCGCTGAGTGCGATAACGGATGCGTGGCATAAGTCAGTATTTGATTACAGTGAAACATACCTTGGGAAAGAGAGAATCACTGTTCCAGCAGGTACGTTTGATACATGTAAATTGATCAGCAAAACGAATTTCCCAGGAGCGAATAAGACCGATATGGCAGTGACTTGGCTGATCAATAAAGGCATAGTCAAGAAAGATCGCAATGAACCGTCAAGGAATGCGAAGATTGAAATAGAGGCTAAGTCCTTATAACTTAAAAGCCAACAGCAAATGCTGTTGGCTTTTTTGAACATTATGACCCGTCTTTGGAACTTGAATTTATCTAATAGCCCATCAATTGCAGAAGGTTTTCAGCGGTTTTAATCGCCTCTTTGCGGTTAGCAATATTGAGCTTCTGATATAGGTTACGAATATGCGTTTTGATCGTTGTACCTGCGACATCGAGTTCTTGAGCTATCTGCTCGTTGCTAAACCCAGAATAGATCAGCCCCAGCACCTGCCATTCACGCTGAGTTAGCGGGCTAGTACGAACAAGCTCTGGGATGTTTGGGTGATTGACTAGCTTTTCAACAAACTCTTCATCAAAGTGAACGGAGCTGCTGCGTTGGGTAGTCGAAATATCTTTAAGCAATTGCTGTGCGCGATGGCGCTCTAAGTCGCCGAGTTCACTTTTCTGGTTAAGTTTCTCTAAGATATGGCCAATCTTGGCGCCATCGACGAGGAAATTACCCAACATACCGGTTTGATTGGTTAACTCCAACGCGCGTTTTAGGTGTTCACGTGCAGTTTCTTCATCATCTTGAGAAACGGCAAGTACCGCTTCAACAATCAAGTTTCGGTTGGTATCAGTCAACAACTCGTTTTCTTGCGCTTGTTGCTGTAAGAATTCAAGTGTTTTGCCTGCATCTGCATATTGCTCTAGAGCGATTTGCGCGCGAGCGATATTGCGCCACTGCAGTTGAGTGAAGTGATTGCATGCCGTTTCAGGACGCACTGTGGTTTCAAGCCATTGTTGAATGGAGTCTAGATCGCCTCTAGCTTGCCAGAACAGAATCAGCGAAAGTGATGCGTTGGCGGTCCAGTCAACATGGTAAGTGGATTGTTTAAGTAAGTGAGCAATCTGCTCGATAAACTTACCCGCTTTGTCGAGTTCACCACGACCAATCGCGATACGTGCCAACATTGAGTAGCTATGTAAGTGCTTACTTGGACTGTGGTCGCCTAGAACATGTAAACCTTTGTAGGCGCACTCTTCCGCCTCATCTAAGCGGTTCCAACACCACAGAATTTGCGCTCGGACGCGAAGCAAAAATTCATGCAGAGGCACTTGCTGTAATTGGTGCTCTTCGATCAGTTTGAATGCATTATCCTGTACCTCATATGCCGCTTGAACATAGCCTTGCGCAATGAGGATTTCACTCTGCTGAAGCATTGCCCACAAGGCCTGATGATAGACCTGATATTGGCGAGCCAGCTTTTCTGTTTGTTGCATCATAGGTAGGGCGCGGCTCAGATGCCCGAGTACGTGGTTAACTTCACCGACCACTGAGGTTGCAACGATGCGACTGCGATAAACCGTACTGTCTACTTGACTCAGTGCTAGTTCAGCAAGTTCGAGCGCTTTCTCTGGTTCGTCTTGGTTAATCGCAACCTGAGCACGCAGAGCATTGAACTCTCCCTGCTCTTTAGCACTTAATACAATGTTTAGTTGCTGCATCTGCTCATCGGCTTTCGACAATAAGTCACCGACATCGTTATATCTGTGCTGGCTTTGAGCCAACCAAGCTTGCAGCATGCAGAGTTTAGGCTCGCTATAAAGTTGCTCAGGGGTGAGGGTATTGATCGCCTTTTCTAGCGTAATTAGCTCACCGCCGTTAAACATCTTCCAACCATACTGGCTTAAGATATCCGCTGTCAGTTGGCTGTTATTGGCTTCTTGAGCATGACGCAACGCTTGGTGAGGTGAAGAGAGTTTCAACCAAGCTTTTGCTGCTGTTTGATGCAGTTGTTTCTCTTGTTGAGGAATACGCGCAGTACGTTCGTGAGCGAGAAATTCTGCAAACAGGTTGTGGAAGCGATACCAGTTTTGCTCGCCCTCTAGCGGGTGAATAAACAGGCCGAATCGGTTTAGTGACTCAATCATGCTAAGGGCATCTTCACGCTCTGTCAGCTCGCAGACCAACTGATCATTGAAATGATCGAGTACCGAACATTGAAGTAAGAAATGACGCGTTTCTTTGTCGAGAAGATCAAACACCTCTTCAACCAAGTAATCCCATAGATGAGCGTGATTAAACTGAGAGAAGGATTCCGCTGATTGAGCTAAGGTTTTATGCTGGTGCTGGGCTTGCAGAGCGATAAGTTGCAATGCTGACGGCCAGCCTTCGACATAGTTGCGTAGATTACTTGCCGTCGCATCGTCAATGCCGTCCGCGACTCGTTGGTTAAAGAATCGGGTGGTCTCTTCCGTATCAAACGCGAGTAACTCGTCGCCAATTTCGATCATCAGATCGCGAACACGAAGGTTAGCGGTGCCAAGTGGTGGAGCTGCTCGGCTGGTTACAACCAAAGTGACGTTATCTGGCATATGTTTTAGGAAGAAGCGCATCGCTTCGTGAATTTCATCTTCTGAAATTAGGTGGTAGTCGTCTAGCACCAAGTAACACTCTTGATGGAAGTTCGACATTTCCGTGAAGACTTCGCCAAACAATGAGTGAAGCGACGAGAATTGACGCTTTTCCGCTAGCTTTTGTGAATTCGGGCAACTGCCATCCGTCGCTTTATTGAGCGCTTGTAGCAGGTAGTTGATGAAGCGGAATGAATCGTTATCGCTCTCATCAATACTGTACCAGCCTACGTGTGACTTATCTGATAGCCATTGGGCGGCCATCGTGGTTTTTCCATAGCCAGCAGGAGATCTAAACAAGACCAGTTTGTAAAATGGAGCTTGTTGAAGAAGGTCTAGTACTCGTGGTCGGACAATCGCATTATGTAAGCGAGCCGGGCGAGTTAATTTCGAAGGAATCCACATCTTTTTGTCCCTATGCCGTGCCCTATATTTAGAGAATCACGTAATTCCAATCAGCTTGGTACGTAATTGAGCAAATGTTGTGCAATTAAGCTTATTGGCAAGGATGTTACTTGAGAATAATCGCTACAGTTATTGATCGACGGCGGGTTTTTCGCGTAATTCACATTTTGATGCTAACTACGCCCTATTTTTGTGATTCTTGTCACTTATTGGTGGGGTTAATAATGGGATTTGATCACCCACTTGCACCAAAAAGCATGTAATTTGCATCGTCTAGCAAATCTTATTGTGACCGAGTATGCATATTGTTCAATTGACTATGTTCCTCTACACATATCTTTAATACATCAGTTATAGGTTAAATGCGTTGATGGTGTGATCCCTATCACCAGAGCTCAGACGATGTTGAATTTAAATGAGAGTTAGATCACTGAGCCCTTGGTAATACGCCCTCTACGCCCTTCGTCCTCCTCCCAAATTGCCGTGTTGTGGGAGGATGTTTTGCTGTTCATGTCAATGCACGATATGGCACAGATGGATTAGAACCAATAAGTGAGATTTCTCTAATGAAACCTACGCAACAGAAAAATTTTGATAAAGCGACTTTCCAAGCTGATGTGAAGAAGCACCTTTCAGC
>WJXF01000031.1_pt1 | contig 73366 bp, 67 predicted proteins | sample 9263211 | NCBI WGS metagenome assembly WJXF01 (sample SAMN12697362, study PRJNA563984) | aquatic metagenome | isolation source: water sample from a prawn hatchery tank treated with erythromycin, plated on... | place: Australia | collected 2018-10-17
TTTCCGTGGTTCTTTCCTAATCGACGAAGAAGGCGTTGTACGTCACCAAGTAGTTAACGACCTACCACTAGGCCGTAACATCGACGAAATGCTACGCATGGTTGACGCTCTAAACTTCCACCAGAAGAACGGTGAAGTATGTCCTGCACAGTGGGAAGAAGGTAAAGCAGGTATGGACGCATCTCCAAAAGGTGTTGCAGCGTTCCTATCTGAGCACGCAGAAGACCTAAGCAAGTAATTACTTGCTTCACATACCCAAGCTCACGGGTATGAACGGTTGGTAGTATAAAGCTATATAAACAGTAATAAGCGCAAAAAGCGCAGCGCCAATCAGTTATAAGTAAAGTCTTACTAAAGAGCCCGAAGCACTGCTTCGGGCTCTTTTTTATTACTGGTAGCAAAATCGCCAATATAGGCAAAAAGACAACATATCGCTAAAGAGACAAAAAATATCGGCTTACAGACTTTCTCCATTTCAGGTCTTTAAACTCTTAAATCGTCTCTTTATGATGAATCTAACTTAATTTGAGACAGAGCAACAACGCCCTGTCGAAACGATATCTACATGGAGATGAAACATGGCTTACTTTTCTCTAGCCTTTGGTACGGCAACCAAAAACCGTGATGGAAAAATCATCGAAGCGTTTTTCCCAAACCCAGTTCTTAACCCAGCTGATGCTCTAGTTGAAGCAGTAGCAAAAGTGGCAGGTTATGAGCAAGGTAACCAAGCTATCGAAATCTCTGCGGCTCAAAGTGCTGAGCTTGCTGGCGTATTTGAAGCAAATGGCGACGCAGCAAACGCATCATTCGCGGCAAAAGCAGCGGAATCTTCTCAGCCACTAGTACTGGTTGTTCTAGCATCGGACGAGAAACCGGCGTCAGTAGCAGAAGGCTTCCTTAAGCTACAACTGATCTCTAACCGCCTAGTTCAACCTCACGGTACTGTACTTGACGGTATCTTTGGTCTACTGCACAACATTGCTTGGACTAACGAAGGTCCTATCGATCTACCAGAACTGGCTGAGCGTCAAATTGAAGCTCGTCTAGCAGGTCGCGCTCTATCTGTAGATTGTGTCGATAAGTTTCCTAAGATGGTTGATTACGTGGTTCCTGCAGGCGTTCGTATCGCTGACACTTCTCGCGTACGTCTTGGTGCGCACGTGGGCGAAGGTACTACGGTTATGCACGAAGGCTTCATTAACTTCAATGCGGGTACAACAGGTGTAAGCATGGTTGAAGGCCGTATTTCTGCTGGCGTGGTTGTTGGCGACGGTTCAGATATCGGTGGCGGTGCATCTATCATGGGTACGCTATCTGGCGGTGGTACTGTTGTCGTATCTATCGGTGAAAACTCACTGCTTGGTGCTAACGCAGGTCTTGGTTTCCCACTAGGCGATCGTTGTACTGTTGAATCTGGTCTTTACGTAACTGCGGGCTCTAAAGTGCGTATGCTTGATTCAGATGGCAATGAAGTAGAAGTGGTTAAAGCTCGTGATCTTGCTGGCGTATCTGACCTGCTCTTCCGTCGCAACTCAGTAACAGGCCAAATTGAATGTCTTGCTAACAAGACGGCTGTAGAACTGAACTCTGAGCTTCACAGCAACAACTAATAGCACAGTAGACCAAATTAGCGCTTGTTAATAATAAAATCCCCCAGTAGGTATCTGCTGGGGGATTTTTTCGCTTATGCATAAAAATTAACAATAAGCATTATAGTCACTGACGTTGTTTTTATAGTTTTTACTCAAGAAACAACAACCTGCGATCAGGCTAGCGCTTCTTTCTCGCGTGCTTTTTGTTCGTGGTGCGCTCGTTCACCTAAGAAGGCATACGTCAAACAAACGATAGATGTAATACAAGAGCCAACCAAGATGATGAATCCGCCATCCCAGCCAAAGTGGTCAACCGTATAGCCAAGAATCGCATTCGCCGCCACAGCGCCACCTAAGTAACCAAACAAGCCAGTCAGTCCTGCCGCCGTGCCAGCCGCCTTCTTCGGTGCCAGTTCTAATGCATAGAGACCAATTAACATTACTGGGCCGTAAATTAAGAAGCCGATCGCCACGAGAGCCATCATATCAACCGTAGGGTTACCAGCTGGGTTAAACCAGTAAACTAGAACTGCGACGGTAACGAGAACCATAAACAAGATACCTGCAGGTGCTCGGCGACCTTTGAACAACTTATCGGAAATCCAGCCACAAAGCAGAGTGCCAGGGATCCCCGCCCACTCGTATAAGAAGTATGCCCATGAGGATTTGTCGACTGAAAAATCTTTCGCTTCTTTGAGGTACACAGGTGCCCAGTCCAACACTCCATAACGAATAAGGTAGACAAACGCATTGGCAATCGCGATCGACCACAACAGCTTGTTAGAGAAAACATATTTAAAGAATATCTCTTTTGCCGTCATCTCTTTCTCATGTGACTTGTCGTAATCATCTGGATAATCTTCTTTGTACTCTTCAATCGGAGGCAAGCCACAAGACTGAGGCGTATCTCGAACAGTAAACCAGATAAAAATCGCAACGAGAGTGGCAAAGAAAGCGGGAACATAGAAAGCAGTTCGCCAATCATCGTTGAATGCCCATAATCCGAGAATAAACAGTGGACCAATTAAGCCGCCGCCAACGTTGTGTGCCACGTTCCAAACCGAAACGATCTCACCCCGCTCTTTACGCGACCACCAGTGAACCATAGTTCGACCGCAGGCAGGCCAGCCCATTCCTTGGAACCAGCCGTTCAAGAACAACAGAATGAACATGGCTGCGATGCTTCCAGTAGCCCAAGGCATAAAGCCAAAACAGAACATCACCAAAGCTGACATCAACAGACCGCCACTTAGGAAATAACGTGGGTTAGAGCGGTCCGACACACTGCCCATCAAAAATTTGGACAGACCATAAGCAATAGATACCGCGGCAAGAGCAACGCCAAGATCACCACGACTAAAGCCTTGTTCAATTAGGTATGGCATAGCCAGACTGAAGTTTTTACGTACTAGATAGTAGCCCGCATAACCGACAAAGATGCCGATAAAGAGCTGCCAACGTAAGCGGGAATAAGCGCCATCAATCTTATCTGTGGGTAAGCGATCGATGTGCGCCTTAGGTTTAAATATTCCAAACATAGGGGCCTCATTATAATTTGAGCGATAGTAGGGTCTTCAAAAACTCGAACGAGCAAAATAAAGTTTCGTTCGAAAGCCTGCGCATTCTATTAGAAATTCAATTTATTTCTGTGACAAATGTTGCATAAGAATTAAAACTGAGTAAATACAGTGTATTAAGAGAGAATAATTAGCGCGCGCTTCCACTTTTCTCTTTTCTGCCACTCATCAAAAACGACACAACGCGAGCGCTAACGAATGTTACTTTCAAGCGCACTCGCCCTCTAAGCAAGTGAAGCCATGCTCAAATGGCCGATGAACGCCTCTTGCCATACCCTTTGCGTTCCCGCGATAAAGGGGCTTAGACAAAATTGGAATGAAGGTATATGAATAAATAATCGCCTCTAACGAAGCGGTATCACAAAACTCCTCTTACCAGTTGTATATTGCAGATCTCATCGGTATTTTAGCCTTTCGATGAGAAGTTAACGCCACCCCTCATCTTGCCTGCTTTCCTTTTTGAACAAAAAATGCGTCATTTAACAAAAAACACCCGTTAAATTAACAATTTTATGCTCAAACGCTCATTTTTACCGCTCGTTTATTTTCGAAAACGTTTGCATGTGCACAATAGAGTCATGCTAGACAAGCACAATAATTAAAGGACTCTTAACATGACAACGAACAAACAACCTACGCTCCTAGGGGAGTGCTTGGCCGAGTTCATCGGGACAGGATTACTTATCTTTTTTGGTGTTGGCTGTGTTGCTGCCTTGGTACTAACAGGAGCAACTTTCGGACAATGGGAAATTAGTATTATGTGGGGCTTTGGTGTTGCCATTGCTATTTACTGCACTGCGGGCGTATCTGGAGCGCACATAAACCCAGCGGTAACCATCGCACTAGCTGCTTTCCACGGATTCGATAAAGCTAAAGTGATTCCTTACATCATTTCACAGTTACTTGGCGCTTTTTGCTCAGCGGCACTCGTTTACTCCCTATACAGCAATTTATTTACAGACTATGAAATTGCCCACGGCTTTGCCCGCAGCAGCCAAGATGCACTAGCGACGGCTGGTATCTTCTCAACTTACCCACATGCTTCACTCTCTTTCTTTGGCGCCTTTGCTGTGGAGTTTGTTATTACCGCTGTCCTTATGTTTGTCATTCTAGCTCTTGGGGATGAAAACAACGGAGCGTCTCGTGGGGCTATGAACCCACTATTAATCGGTATTCTAATTGCTGTGATTGGTGGTTCACTGGGCCCGCTAACAGGTTTTGCCATGAACCCTGCTCGTGATTTTGGACCTAAGTTGTTCGCCTATTTCGCAGGCTGGGACTACGCACTTACAGGCGCGAAAGATATCCCATACTTTATCGTTCCGATTCTTGCACCGATTGCTGGCGCATGCTTTGGTGGTTGGCTGTACCCGAAAGCAATTGCGGCCTATCTACCTCAAGAAGGTCATGGCTGCACGATTCCAAACCAATGTGAACAAGAAGATGAAGCTCAAGAAGCTCGCGCATAACCTTTCAACCCTGAATTAACTAAAATAGATATAACGAGACTAAAAGGATTCTTACCATGACTGAGCAAAAGTACATCGTAGCCCTAGACCAAGGCACCACAAGCTCTCGCGCCGTAATCCTAGACCACGATGCAAACATTGTTAGCGTTGCACAGCGTGAGTTCACACAAATTTATCCTAAGGCAGGCTGGGTTGAGCACGACCCACTAGAAATCTGGGCGACCCAAAGCTCAACACTGGTTGAAGCATTGGGTAAATCCGGAATCCGCAGCGATCAGCTAGCGGGCATTGGTATCACCAACCAGCGTGAAACCACTATTGTTTGGAACAAAGAAACTGGTAAACCTGTTTACAATGCCATCGTTTGGCAATGTCGTCGTACCGCAGATATTTGTGAAGACTTAAAACAGCGTGGGCTTGAAGATTACGTTCGCGACAACACTGGCTTGGTTCTAGACCCATATTTCTCTGGCACTAAAGTAAAGTGGATTCTTGATAATGTTGAAGGAGCACGAGAAGATGCCGAAGCAGGTAAATTGCTGTTTGGTACTGTGGATACTTGGCTAGTTTGGAAAATGACCCAAGGCCGTGTACATGTTACCGATTACACCAACGCATCACGTACCATGTTATTCAACATTAACGACCTATGCTGGGATCAGAAAATGCTCGACGAGCTAGGAATTCCAGCTTCAATGATGCCCGAAGTGAAGTGCTCATCTGAAATCTACGGTCAGACCAATATTGGTGGTAAAGGTGGCACACGTATTCCTATTGCTGGTATTGCTGGTGACCAACAAGCCGCACTCTACGGCCAAATGTGTGTCGAAGCAGGTCAAGCAAAAAACACCTATGGAACAGGTTGTTTCCTATTGATGAACACCGGGCAAGAAAAGGTAACATCAAAGAACGGTCTTCTTACGACCTTGGCTTGTGGGCCAAAAGGTGAACCAGCGTATGCTCTAGAAGGCGCTGTATTTATGGGCGGAGCATCTATCCAATGGCTACGCGATGAAATGAAACTACTCGCTGATGCGAAGGATTCTGAGTACTTTGCCACCAAAGTAGACTCTTCAAATGGCGTTTATGTCGTACCGGCATTTACCGGTCTTGGCGCACCCTATTGGGACGCTTATGCACGAGGTACCATTGTTGGTTTAACGCGCGGAGTTAACTCTAACCATATCATCCGAGCAACGCTAGAGGGCATTGCTTACCAAACTCGTGACGTACTTGATGCGATGCAGGCGGACTCCGGAATTAAACTGGCCAACTTACGTGTTGATGGCGGTGCGGTAGCCAACAATTTCCTAATGCAATTCCAATCAGATGTTTTAGATACTGAGGTTCACCGCCCTGAGGTCACAGAAGTGACCGCACTAGGTGCCGCATACTTGGCGGGCTTAGCCGTCGGCTACTGGAATAACATCGACGAACTGCAAGGTAAAGCGGTATTGGATCGAACTTTCCTTCCTCACCATGATGAAGAGAAGCGTAATCGCCGCTACAAAGGTTGGAAACGAGCAGTGAAATGTGCGCAAACTTGGGCACAAATGCACGATGACGAAGACTAACACCGCAATCTGTTAAGCAACTAAGGGCGCAATCTAAGCGCCCTTTTTGCGTCTTAGCCCTTGTTCCTAATGAATCACTCTTCTTTCTATGGTCAAATTCGCGCACAATAGTGGCATTAAGATTATCGAATGCGGCTTTTCGAAACCGTAGACTAACCTCGTTCAGGGAGTAATGAGTGAAACAAATACCGAGACATCAGCAAATCATCAAGCTGGTTCAAAAACAGGGCTATGTTAGCACGGAAGAACTGGTCGAGAAGTTTGACGTAAGCCCGCAGACCATTCGCCGTGATTTAAATGAATTGGCCGATGCAAACAAAATCCGTCGTTATCACGGTGGTGCAACCATCCCATTAAGTTCAGAAAACACCTCATACAACACGCGTAAGAGCTTAAATTTCAATGAAAAAGATGTCATTGCCGACGAGGTGGTTAAGCACATTCCTGACGGAGCAACATTGTTTATTGATATCGGTACCACTCCGGAAGCTATCGCTCGTGCACTGAGTAAAAATCACAAGCAATTACGTGTTGTCACCAATAACATCAATGTCGCCACTATCTTGCTTCCGAATCCAGAATTTAAAGTTATCCTTGCCGGTGGAGAAGTGCGCAATCGAGACGGCGGTATTGTCGGCGAAGCAACACTCGACTTCGTCAAACAGTTCAGACTAGACTTCGGCATTTTAGGCATTAGTGGCATTGATTTTGATGGTTCCCTACTCGACTTTGACTACCATGAAGTCAGAGTTAAACAAGCGATCATCGAAAACAGCCGTAGCGTATTCCTTGCTGTCGACCACTCTAAATTTGGCCGTAACGCTATGGTTAAACTCGGCAACATCTCTCAACTCCACATGTTATTTACCGACAAGCAACCACCAAAAGAGATCTTATCTATTCTCAAAGAAAACTCCATTCCCCTTGAAGTGGTTACTAACGAAGACTAACACGCTCTCAGTTACTCAAATTTAACCTTATTGAAACCTTTATCATTAGATAAAGGTTTTTTTGTGCATAAATCACACAAACGAACATAAACGAAAATAATTAATGACCAAAAACGAAACCTACGCTAGGATTCAATTATGTTCAAAAATGCTCGTTCGCTCAAACACGAGGTCATATTCATGAGTAACAAACCGAATGCGGCTAATTCGCAAAAAGTTCTAGATTTGATCGTTATTGGTGGTGGTATCAATGGCGCAGGTATTGCAGCGGATGCTGCAGGTCGAGGCTTATCCGTTGGCCTGTATGAGGCGAGCGACTTTGCTTCAGCCACGTCGTCAGCAAGCTCTAAATTGATTCATGGTGGACTACGCTACCTTGAACACTACGAGTTTCGTTTAGTTTCGGAAGCACTCGCAGAGCGTGAAGTAATACTGAAAAAGGCTCCCCACGTCGCTCAACCAATGCGCTTCCGTCTACCACACCGCCCATTTTTACGCCCTGCGTGGATGATCCGCTGCGGCTTATTCCTTTACGACAACTTAGGCAAGCGTACTACCCTACCAGCGAGTAAAGGGATCGATTTAGCCAAGTCAGGCATACTTAAGCCTGAAATGAAAAAAGGCTTCGAATACTCTGACTGCTGGGTAGATGATGCTCGTTTAGTACTGCTTAATGTCCTTGCAGCTCAAGAAAACAACGCCGAGATACGCAATTATTGCCGCGTTGAAAGTGCACGTCGTGAAGGTTCAATATGGAACGTCACGATTCGTGATGAGAACACAGGTCAAACTTTTGAACGCCAATCCAAAGCACTAGTGAATGCCGCAGGTCCTTGGGTTAAACAGTTCTTTGACGACGGTTTGGAGCAAGACTCTCCGCGTAATATTCGTTTGATTAAAGGTTCACATATTGTCGTGCCACGCATTCATGACGAGCCTCAAGCCTATATTCTTCAAAACCAAGACAACCGCATTGTATTTATGATCCCTTACTTAGATAAGTTCTCGATCATTGGTACCACAGATGTGGAGTACAAAGGTGATCCACGTGAAGTTGCCATCTCCGATGATGAAGTCGATTACCTTATCGACATCGTCAACCAACACTTCGTCCACCAGCTTAAACGTGAAGACGTGGTTTGGACTTATAGCGGCGTGCGCCCTTTATGTGATGATGAATCAGACTCCCCACAAGCGATCACACGCGATTACACACTTGAATTGGAAGCTGAGTATGATCAAGCTCCACTGCTGTCTGTATTTGGAGGTAAGCTCACCACCTACCGTAAGTTGGGTGAAGCGGCATTAGAAAAGCTTAAGCCCTACCTGCCTAATATGGGTACTCCGTGGACAGCAAACCACGCATTACCAGGCGGTAACTTCAGCTGTACACGCGAGCAACTCGCGTCCACCATACATGCTGACTACCCTTGGTTACCGGAAGCATTGTTGCTGCGCTACGTAACCCAATTTGGTACCTACACATGGAAACTACTTGAAGGAGTAAAAGGCGTCGACGACCTTGGTGCTAAGTTTTCTGACTCAGCACAAGGGGTTTATCAGCGCGAGATCGATTACTTGATCGACCAGGAGATGTCGGTGACTGAAGAGGATATTTTATGGCGTCGCACCAAGCTTGGATTATACCTAAGTAGCGAAGAACAACAGGCGCTAAGTGATTACCTAAAGAGCAAGCAACCAAATACTGTGGTTGAGTTTTCTGAGGTAGGTTAGCCCCCACTTTCCTATCGCAATGAAAAAGGCTTGGCACTCGCCAAGCCTTTTCTTTTGGTTTCATTCACTTTAACCAGGGTGCCCATCGACTCTTGGAGTGATCAGCATCTTGCCAAACATCCCCACATACATAGCGAAAGCGAGTATCCACAATGCGGCGCTGATGTTGACCGATTCAATCAGATATTGAGGGAAAAAGGCAACGCCTAAGCTTCGAACCAAAGCAGCCAAAATTATCGCTGCAAAAGCAACACTCATGTTTGGACCTTGGTAAATAGCACGTCCAGTGTGCCCCATCGTCACACGTGCGATCATCGCTAAAATCACACCACCAATGGCGCCAATAGCAAACATGTGCAGCATATTGTGGCTAGCAAATGGGTTGTCGAGTAAACCACGCAACAACAAACTCACTGGAATACATAAGTAGGTTGCGTGCAGCGACCAGACTAGAGGCTCACTGAGAGTTCGCCACGGCTGCCACCTCATCACTCTAATCAAATGCGCTAACCCTGAAATCACCATTAATGGCTGACCTAATTGTGCAAACGTCATAGGGAAGAAGCTGAGAATAAACAGCCCTATCAATGGCAAGTTCGCCACCCAATCTAACCAGACAATAGGTTGAGGCTTATCGAAATTAAACCGACGAGCCGTGAAGAATGGGATCACTCTGCTCCCCATAATAGAAAGTAACAGGGTGAACCACCACAGCATAGCTTGCCACACCGCCGATGAAGGAAATGGTGGCATCCCCTTCACTGTTGCGTAACTGGCGAAGTTAGCCACGATTGCCAGAACAAACAAGGGAACGAAAAACAGGTTACGCCACCCTTTTGCTTTGACCACCCGAGTCCCGACTTCAAATGCTGTCATAGCTAAAAACAGAGCTTCAATAGAAGAGATGAGCCACAACGGCGTTGGCGTCCATAACAGTACGCGAGGCGCTAACCACAACCCAACCAAGATGGCTAAACGGTGATGTTTAGTGCCGTTAATGCCCGTCCAGTTTTGCACTGCAGTTAACACAAAGCCGACAACAATCGCCATCGCAAAGCCAAATACCATTTCATGTACGTGCCACCACAGCGCAGGCACTTGCAATGTTGTTGGCTGGCCGGATTGAAACATCCATACCCAAACCGCTATCGCAATAACGGCATAAATAGAACCAAGAAGAAAGAAAGGTCGAAACCCAAGACGCAAAACGGGTGGAATGGCTTCTTCGACTTTTTTGTCGGTAATATTGAGCACAGAAATACTCCTAAACAAATTTAAATCTCTAACTTGTTTCACTATCGCAAGAAGTGTTCCAGTTTGTTAAAGCGTTATAGACTCTTGCTTTCAGCGCTCTAACCACTCCATTTAAAGTCATAATGACACAATAAATACATGTCATTATGACCTCAATAAAACAATTTGTATCACTTCCTTTTGTTACGAAAAGTCGCTAGTTTAGAACTTTGCTGATCATGCCAATCAATAAGGAGAGCAGAATGGCAAACTATATCTTTGGCTACGGCAGTCTGATGAACTCTGCCTCACGACAACTGACTGGCCAAACTTCCGCAGCGATTCCCGCTACCGCACACGGATTCAGGCGTTACTGGGGCAAAGTCGATGATAGCTATATTCTATCGCCACTGGTGGTAGACAAAGGACAGGGACAGGTCAATGGGGTTTTGCTGGAAGTGAGCGATGACGGACTACAAGAATTCGACGTTCGCGAACGAGGGTATCACCGAGTTTTAATCTCAGCAGATAAACTTGATGCTGAACTAACATTATCGACCAATGATCATGTGTGGGTTTACATCAAAGACAACCCTGAACCACCTTGTTCATTGAGCCCTATCATGCAGACTTACGTCGATACTGTACTCGCGGGGTGCCTAGAAATCTCCGAGCAGTTTGCCCAGCAGTTTGTAGAACATACCATTGGCTGGAATTTTCCATTGGAGAATGATCGCCATCAACCCAAATATGGCAATTTGGCAGGAGTAAAACCAGAGCACCACAACACAATTGATGCTCTGGTGGCTGAAGCAAGAACCTAACTAAAAACCCTCAGCCGAAAAGAGAACTCTATACAATACGAACCCCAGCAGGCATAGAACGCTCTGGGGTTAACAGAACACTTTGTGATTCATCGTCCGTCTCAGCGCAAAGCAACATACATTCCGAGGTTTCTCCACGCATTTTGGCTTTCGCCAAGTTACACAGCACCACGACTTCTTTTCCCATCAACTCCTTCTCGGTGTAATAAGGCACTAAGCTAGTGACGGTTTGCAGCGTCTTTTCTCCAACATCAATTTGAACGATGTAGAGTTTGTCTGCATTTTCGTGGCGAGCGACTTCAATGATTTTTCCTGTACGCATTTCTAATTTTGCGAAGTCGGTGTATGCGATCATTTCCATGATAAACCTCGAACTTAAAGTTGGTAAAATTTTACTAAAAGACAACGTTTACACTATCAGCAACCGCTTATATTGCAAGTGGTAAAGATCGCATTTCAAGAAACTGAATGCTATACAATTTGCCTTATTTACATTCAAAGGGTTAAATAACCATAGGAGTATTTTTCGAGGTCACACATGGCAACTATTAAAGATGTCGCCAAAGAAGCGGGCGTATCAATCGCGACTGTTTCTCGGGTCATTAACAAATCACCAAAAGCGAGCAAAGCATCGATTGCTTCAGTGACGCAGGCGATGGCCAAACTCGGCTATCGACCAAATGCCGCCGCGAAAGCTTTGGTAAGCCAAAGCAGTAATACGGTTGGAGTATTAGTTGGCGATGTATCTGATCCGTTTTTTGGCACTTTGGTCAAAGCAGTCGACAATGTTGCCCATGAACACGGTAAACATATCTTGATCGGCAACGGCTACCACAGCCCGGAAGAAGAGCGAAAGGCGATTGAACTACTGATCAACAATCGTTGCGATGCCTTGGTTATTCACTCGAAAGGTTTATCAGATGAAGAATTGATCGGCTATGCCAAAGAAGTCAAAGGCCTGGTTTTTATCAATCGCCACATTCCAGAAATGGCCGAGCGCTGCATTGCTCTAGACAACCGCCGAGGCGCCTACCTCGCCACGGAATACCTTATCCGCCATGGTCATACTAAGATAGCTTGCGTCGCTTCAGCGCATCGTATTGAAGACTCGGATCAACGTGTTGATGGTTACTTGCAAGCACTACGAGACAACAATATCGAACTTCCGCAAAGCTATATTGAATATGGTGAGCCGAACAACGATGGCGGTGAAGTTGCCATGACGAATCTGCTGACTAAATCTTTAGACATCACTGGCGTTGTAGCCTACAACGACTACATGGCCGCGGGTGCGCTGTCGGTGCTAGACGAAAATGGTATCAAGGTGCCGGATCAAATTTCAATGCTTGGCTTTGATGATGGCCTAATCGCTCGCTATGTCAGCCCTCGCCTGACAACGATTCGTTATCCAATCGCGATGATGGCAGAACGAGCGGCGCGTTTAGCGCTGAATCTAGCCAAAGAACAAAGCTCAAACGATGAGGCACTAATGTTTACGCCGACCTTAGTACGCCGCAACTCAGTTGAGAAAGTTACCTAAACGTAGCACTAGCTAAATAAAACAAAGGCGTTACCTGAGTAACGCCTTTGTTGTTTTAGGCTTCTAAGCCACACCATGACCTTTCGATGCAACCCAAATTCGGTACCACTGTTCATTGGTCAATGACAGTTCAAGCGCGCCAACCGCAGAGTGAACACGCTCAACGTTACCACTGCCCAAGATTGGTACTGGGTTAGACGGTAAACGCAATACCCATGCAAAGATCACTTGGTCGATCGAGCTTGCACCGACTTCTTGCGCCACTTCTGCCAAGGTATGACGTAAACGGCACATCTGTTCGCTCTCTTCGCTGAAAATACGACCACCAGCAAGACAAGACCAAGCCATTGGCTGTACGCGATGCTGCTGAAGCTGTTCAAGCGTGCCATCTTCCGTCACTTGCAAATTCACTGGATTGATCTCGACTTGGTTAGTGATCAACGGCTGTTCAACTCTTGATTGCAATAAAGCAAACTGAGCAGGCGTGAAGTTAGACACACCAAAATGCTTTACTTTCCCCGCAGCTTTTAACTGAGCGAACGCTTCAGCCGCTTCATCTGCATCCATGAGTAAGTCAGGGCGATGTAGGAGTAACACGTCTAAATGATCGGTATTCAAACGAGTTAACGATTGATCAACGGATTCAACAATGGCGGCTTTGCCACTGTTATAGTGATTAACCTGAGGATCTTCACCGCGATAAATTCCGCACTTTGAAACAATCTCAATTTGATCACGCAAACCGCTATCTAGCGCTAAGACTTCTCCAAACATACGCTCACATGCAGAGTCTGGGCCGTAAACAGGCGCGTGGTCTACCGTCGTAATGCCTAGCTCTAGGTGCTGCTTAACAAACGACAGCTGCTGTTGGGTATTCATTCCCCACTCAGCCATACGCCAGTAACCTTGGATCATTGGTGAAAACACCGGATGTGTCTTATTCATCTCTATCCCCTGATTTATAGACCTCACCATTGCAATATTGCAGTGAGTTTACTCTGTTCTGCCCTCAGTATACTGGTACTAAAGCTAGGGATTAAACTAGCTAACAAGAAAAGATAATTCGATATACAGCACAATAGATGAGATTTAATTTCCTATATAGAACGATATAATTAATGACAGATTCAAGAACTCAGGTGAGTCAGATATGCAGAAGATGCACAAACGCTTTGAACGATATGCGTTGTTTAGTGAAGTCGCAAAGCAACTCAGCTTTTCTAAGGCCGCGGAAAATTTAGGCATTTCACGCAGCTACCTTTCTTCACAAATCAATCAGCTAGAGCAAGAATTAGATACAAGTCTACTGATTCGTTCGACACGCAATGTGCGCCTAACTGCAGCGGGAGAAAAAATTCTCGCTAAGATGCAGTTTATTAATACATCGATCGTCGAGTTAGAAAAAGAGCTCGACCACACCAAAAGCGATGTCAGTGGCCTACTTCGAATTACTGCGCCCACCATTTTTAGCCACCGTTTCTTGATCGATATTTGTCATCAATTTCAGCAACAATACCCAGAAATCGAGTTTGATCTTGATGTTGGTTATAACCGTGAAGACCTAACCAAAAGTCATTTTGACTTAGCAATTAGAGCCACCAACAATCCACCCGACAACATGGTGGCAAAGAAGCTAATTCCTTATCAACACATCTGCTGTGCGTCTCCAGAATATCTAGAGAAACATGGCGTACCCAGTCACCCAGACGAACTGGTCCATCACAACTGTTTGTCCGATCCCAACTTACGTCGCTGGCAGTTTATCGATAATACTAAGAGCATTGAGGTAGAAACTAATGGCGATATGCTGATCAACGACAACTTACTGCTTCTGGCGGCCGCGCAACAAGGCAAGGGGATCATAAAAATGCCAAGCTACTTGGTGCAGCCTTCATTAGATAGTGGGCAGTTAATACAACTATTACCGAATTACTTTATTGCCAGAAGCAATATTTATCTCATCTACCCACCGCAACTGCGCAGCAGCAGCAAGCTGGCCGCTTTTATCGATTTCACCCAAAAGTGGTTTGAAGATAAGTAGTCACTGCATACAAATAAAAAAAGCCACTTCCAATCGCTTGGAAGTGGCGTCGAAATTACCGACAAAATGTTTGCAAATGAATATGGACAGGGATGAAATGCTCTACGCTGTTTCAGCAACCTTTGCTGGAGCTGGTGTGCGAATTAGGTAATCGAACGCGCCTAAGCTTGCTTTTGCCCCTTCACCCATAGCGATGATGATTTGCTTGTACGGCACTGTGGTTACGTCTCCCGCAGCAAAGACACCGCTCATCGTAGTTGCACCGTGCGCATCGATTTCAATTTCACCGCGTGGTGAAAGCTCAACCTTAGTACCTTTCAACCATTCGCTGTTTGGCATTAGGCCAATTTGAACAAAGATACCCGCCAGTTCAATCTGCTTAAGCTCACCGCTATTACGATCTTGGTATTCAAGACCAGTCACACGACTGCCGTCACCTAGAACTTGTGTGGTTTGCGCCATCTTGATGATTTCAATATTAGGTGTCGCATTGGCTTTATCGATTAGAACTTGGTCAGCACGTAGAGTGTCTGCAAACTCCAGAACGGTAACATGTTCAACAATACCGGCTAGGTCAATCGCCGCTTCAATACCTGAGTTACCACCACCGATTACCGCTGTTTTCTTGCCTTTAAATAGTGGGCCATCACAGTGTGGGCAGTAAGCAACCCCTTTGTTGCGGTACTCTTGCTCACCAGGAACATTCATTTCACGCCAGCGTGCACCTGTACTGGTAATCACTGTGCGAGCTTTTAGTACTGCGCCGCTTTCAAGCTCAACGTGGATGTAACCATCTTCGGTCTGCTCTGCATCGATAATGTTGGCAGCGCGTTGCTCAGTTATTACTTCCACGCCGTATTCTTTAACGTGCTCTTCTAGACTCGCAACTAACTTAGGACCGGTTGTCGCTTTGACTGAGATAAAGTTCTCAATCGCCACCGTATCCATCACCTGACCACCGAAACGCTCAGCGACGACACCTGTGCGAATGCCTTTACGTGCTGCGTAGATTGCCGCTGAAGAACCAGCAGGACCACCGCCAACAACCAAAACATCAAATGGCGCTTGGTCATTTAGGCTGGCTGCTTTTTTCTCAGCTGCGCCAGAATCAACTTTGTTGAGAATTTCAGTCAGTGACATACGGCCTTGACCAAATAGCTCACCGTTGATGAAGACACTTGGCACCGCCATGATATCGCGTGATTTCACTTCATCTTGGAATGCAGCACCATCAATCATGGTTGTTTTGATTAGTGGGTTAATCGCAGACATCATGTTGAACGCCTGAACCACTTCAGGACAGTTTTGACATGATAGTGAAATAAAGATTTCCACGTTTAGTGCTTGGTCTAGCTGCTTGATCTGCTCAATCACTTCCGCTTCTAGCTTGATTGGGTGGCCGCCGCTGTGAAGAAGAGCGAGAACCAGTGAAGTAAACTCGTGACCCATTGGCAAGCCTGCAAAACCAATCGCTGTACCTTGTGTTTGGTTCACAACCTGCATAATTGGTTTGCGTAAGCTCGCGTTGTCGTCACGCGTTACTTGGATTTTGTCTGTCAGTGAAGCGATATCATCCGCCAATGCTTGGAGCTTGCTTGCTGTTTCGCTTTCATCAAGGCTCAATACAAGCTGAACGTCTGTTTTTAAGTTTTCTAGGTATGCTTTAAGCTGCTGCTTCATCGCTTGGTCTAACATGATATTACCTACTATTCATTTGTGATTCAGAAGCGCTCTACTGCGCTGATGAAGCTATATTGCCCTGACGTCGTAGATAGGTAAATTTGAACGTTTCTATTAGTTTGGTAGGCAAAATCTATCGAAAACTCCACGCCATCAGATTTCTTTTCTGCAATAAATCAAACGCAAAAAGCCACACCCTATTCGGGTATGGCTTTGTCATTAAAGGCGGTATGCCAAGCTCAATAGGAGCAGAGCAAGGCATACCTGTACAAACCTGGTAATAAGGTTAGATTTTACCTACTAGGTCTAGAGATGGAGCTAGAGTCTCTTCACCTTCTTTCCATTTCGCTGGGCAAACTTCACCTGGGTTTGCTGCAACGTACTGTGCCGCTTTAACTTTACGTAGTAAGTCTTCTGCGTCACGACCGATACCTTCAGCAGTGATTTCCATTGCTTGGATAGTACCTTCTGGGTCGATTAGGAAAGTAGCACGGTCAGCAAGACCTTGACCTTCACGCATCACGTTGAAGTTGTTAGTGATAGTGCCAGTTTGGTCACCGACCATGAAGTATTCGATAGTACCGATCTTGTCAGAAGTATCGTGCCACGCTTTGTGTGAGAAGTGAGTATCCGTTGATACTGAGTAAACTTCTACACCACGTGATTGAAGTTCAGCGTACTTCTCTTGTAGGTCTACAAGCTCAGTTGGACATACGAAAGTAAAATCAGCTGGGTAGAAGAAGAATACTGCCCATTTGCCTTTCACGTCTTGCTCTGTGATATCTACGAACTCGCCGTTTTTAAATGCTGTTGCTGAGAATGGTTTGATTTGTGTGTTGATCATGATTTTACTCTCTTTCTAATCTAGTGTTTGAACGCTGCCTTGCGTCGATGGAGTTATATTGCCCTGACCAGATTGATAGGTAAATTCGAACGTTTCTATTGCTCTGATAGGGAATCGCTATCAATCGAGATAGAGAAAATCTATCAACTCCACATGGAAGTAGAGAGCGTGGCGAATTGAGGTGTGTTACGATAAAGTGGCATCTATTAACCCCTTTATTGACTCACCATGATTTCCGTTCCGTTAAACAGTTTTGTTCACCGCGTTAACGATAAAGCGCAGGTTATCAGCGCGATTGTTGCTAATGGCTGCCAAGTAAAGCGTATCCGACGCTCTCGGCATTGGTTGCTGAGTGGAGAGGAACAAGCGTTAAGAGAACTCAAACATTACTTGGTTACGGAAGATACATTGTGGATTGTGAAAGCGATCGATAAAGCTTTGCCCACTCCCGTTGTTGATCTGTCAGCCATCATTGCTGAGTCACCAAATATCACAATCAATCAGCTCGTTACTCAGTCGGGGTGTTCTCTCTCTGAAGCAAGAGCCGCGATTGACGAATTTGAAGGGTTTTAATACAAACCAAAATAAATAACGCCAGTCATCAGACTGGCGTTATTAGGGTCTGTTCGAAGCTCAATTAGAAAGCAAATTGATAGGTGGTTTTATACCTGTATTCCTGTTCTGGGTAGAGAATACAACTTGGTTGCTGCCATTCTGGGTGGTTAGGCGAATCAGGTAAAAATTGGGTTTCCAATGCTACGCCTGCGTAGTCTGCATATTCTTCCCCATCGCGCGCAGGGGTTCCTGCTAACCAATTGCCAGTATAGAGCTGCATTGCGGGCTTATCAGTGAACACTCGCATAGCTACTAAGCTGTCTTCACTAACTAGGCTTGCAACGGGTAATGTTCGGTCTCGGTTTGGCTCAAACCAATAGCTGTGATCATAGCCTTTCGCCGCTTGCTGTTGCTCATCTTGCAACAAGTCTTGCGTGATGCTTTTTTCCACGCGAAAGTCGAATCCGGTGCCACTCACACTTTCCAGCTCACCGAGTGGAATCCCCACATCGCTGGTTGGCAAATAGTAATCAGAACAAATATTCAAAGTATGATGGCGCGCGTCTAACTCGCTGCCCGCTCCATTGAGATTAAAGTAGGCATGATTCGTCAGATTGACTGGCGTTGCTTTGTCGCTGTGAGCAAGATATTCAATCGAGACGCTTCCTTCGTCATCGAGCTGATAAGTCACTGAGACACTTAGATTACCGGGGAAGCCTTGGTCACCATCTGGAGATTGGAGACTAAAAGTCACCCTTTGAGCGGTTTGATCGACAATTTCCCAGCGCAGCTTATCAAAGCCAGTAACGCCACCATGTAAGCAATTGCCCGCTTGATTCGTCACCAACTGAACTTGCTGACCTTCGAGATCAAAAAGACCATTGGCAATGCGGTTTGCATAGCGACCAACCGTTACCCCCATGTAACTTTGTTGGCACTCAAAGTCAGCCATAGCCCCTACACCAAGCAAGACTTCACGCTGCTCCCCGCACGCCAAAGGTAAACGACAACTGAGCCACGTAGCTCCGATGTCCATCAACACAATGCTAACCCCTCTAGCATTGGTCAATTCGATTAACTGAGCAGGCTGCCCATCATAGGCAGACTGCTTAGTCATACTCTCAAAAAGAGGATGAGCCATCATTTAAGTTACTCCACTACACCCGCGCCATTCTTAGCTTGGCACACGTAGATAGACTCTTTCAGCCCAGTCGCCGCCTCATATTGTGCTGCAACCGCCGCATTTACTGGCTCGACAAGTTCAGGTGGCATAACCGCAACAATACAACCACCAAAACCGCCTCCTGTCATACGAACGCCACCTTGCTCACCGATCACTTGTTTAACGATCTCAACTAAGGTGTCGATCTCTTTGACTGTGATTTCAAAGTCGTCACGCATAGAAGCATGGGATTGTGCCATCAACTCTCCGATGCGCTTCATGTCGTAATTACGCAACGCATCAGCCGCTTCAACCGTTCTGTCGTTCTCGCTGATCACATGGCGCGCACGCTTTGCTACTAACTCATCTAATTCAGACGCCTTAGCATTGAACTGCTCAATAGTGACATCACGCAACGCTTTTACGCCAAAGATGCGAGCCGCTTCTTCACATTGCTCACGACGGGTGTTGTATTCGCTATCGACCAATCCACGCTTTTTATTCGAGTTGATGATCACCACTGACATGTTTTCAGGCATTGAAACCGCCTGTGTTTCTAGGCTGCGACAATCAAGCAGCATTGCGTGATTCTCTTTACCTTCAGCAGAAATCATCTGATCCATAATGCCGCAATTACATCCGACAAATTCGTTCTCAGCTTGCTGACCATTTAGAGCAATCTCAGCCTGGGAGATTTCTAGGTTGTAAAGCACCTTAAATGTCTGACCAATCACCACTTCAAGCGCTGCTGATGAGCTAAGCCCTGCGCCTTGAGGAACATTACCACTGACAGAAATATCCGCACCACTAAACTCGTAGCCGCGCTCTATGAGACACTTCACCACACCACGAATGTAGTTAGGCCACATTTTATCTTGCTGAAAGGTAATCTCTTGGCTGATATCAAACTCATCAAGCTCATTGCCATAATCAACCGATACAACTCGAACAATATTGTCGTCACGCTTAGCTGCTGCAACGACAGTTTGGTAATCAATGGCACATGGCAGAACAAAACCATCATTGTAGTCGGTATGCTCACCGATCAAATTAACGCGACCCGGCGCTTGAATAATGTGGCTTGGTGCATAGCCCAGCGCTTGTTGAAAAGAAGTTTTTACGTTTTGGATTAGATCAGACATAGTAAATTCTCAAACTGTTTAATTCTCTAATAGCGGCTCAATCTAAAACCACGATTATGACGCCTCTTAAATACCTGCAACTTAAATAAGACAGAGGCTACTGTTCTTTGTAGTGAATATCGCTCAAATCACGCAAACGCTGCGCGGCTTGCTCTGCGGTTAAATCACGTTGTGTTTCCGCGAGCATTTCATAACCCACCATAAACTTACGTACTGTTGCACTGCGCAGTAGAGGCGGATAAAACACAGCATGTAATTGCCAGTGGTCAACATCAGTGCCTTGTTCAAAAAACGGCGCGTAATGCCAGCCCATACAGTAAGGGAAAGAACAGTGGAACAAGTTATCGTATCGACTGGTCAATTTCTTCAACACTAGCGCTAAGTCATCTCGTTGTTGTTCCGTCAGCTCACTCATACGACGAATATGCGTTTTCGGCAGCAATATGGTTTCAAACGGCCATGCTGCCCAGTACGGAACAACGGCAATCCAGTGCTCAGTTTCAACAACCGTTCGCGAGCCATCTTTCATTTCCGCTTCAACATAATCCACCAACAGTGGGCGACCATGCTGGTCAAAATAGGCTTGCTGATAGCGATCTTTACGCTCGATTTCATTGGGTAGAAAACTGTTCGCCCAGATCTGTCCATGTGGGTGAGGTTGAGAACAGCCCATGGTTTCACCCTTATTCTCAAATGCTTGCACCCAAACGTAATCTTGACCTAACTCTTCAATTTGTTCATTCCAAGTATCGACCACACCACGAATGGCAGCCACCGATAGCTCTGGCAACGTTTTACTATGGTCAGGAGAAAAACAAATAACGCGACTTAAACCACGAGCACCTTGTGTTTGAAATAGAGGGCTATTTGACTCGGGCGCCTCTGGCGAATCCGACATTAGGGCGGCAAAATCGTTATTAAACACATAAGTGCCTTGGTAGTCAGGGTTTACATCACCAGAAATACGCTCGTTAGTTGGGCACAAAAAACACTCGCCGTCATAGCTTGGTAAGTCATCAATAGCCGGGGTTTCATCAGCCCCGCTCCATGGACGCTTGGCGCGATGTGGTGAAACTAAAATCCACTGCCCAGTAAGCGGGTTGTAACGACGGTGTGGATGATCGACAGGATTAAACTCAATACTCGACATATTACTTACTCAACTCTTAAAACTACATTTGTGCCTTCGCCAATAAAATTGGCGTTTCAGCCTTGTTATTCGGGGGAATAGCCGTGAGGGTTATTAGATTGCCAGCGCCATGTATCAACCGTCATTTCAGCGACACTACGAGTGGCTTTCCAAGCTAAATCTCGCTGCGCTTTATCTGTGCTTGCCCAACATTCAGCAATATCACCAGAGCGACGCGGACAGATCTCGTAAGGAATAGGAGTTCCACAGGCCGCACCAAATGCATTCACCATCTCAAGCACACTAGAGCCCGTCCCCGTACCTAGGTTGTAAACATGCAAACCCGCGTTCTCACCAACAGAACTTAGTGCCGCAATATGACCATCGGCTAAATCCATCACATGAATATAGTCACGCACCCCAGTGCCGTCTGGTGTTGGGTAGTCATCCCCAAATACCGCTAAAGATTTGCGTCTTCCCACTGCAACTTGAGCAATGAAAGGCATTAAATTGTTCGGAATACCTTGCGGGTCTTCACCCATAGTGCCTGATGGATGGGCCCCCACCGGATTGAAATAACGTAGTAGCGTGATGCTCCAATCCTTCTCTGCATTGAAGAGATCACTCAAACACTGCTCGACCATATATTTGCTGCGTCCATAGGGGTTGGTTGTAGCCCCTGTTGGAGAGTCTTCAGTAATTGGCACAGTTTCCGGGTCGCCATACACGGTAGCTGAAGAGCTGAACACAATGCTTTTCACGCCAGCTTTACGCATACAACGCGCTAAGACCAAGGTACCGTTAACATTGTTATCGTAGTACTCAAGAGGTTTTGCCACCGATTCACCGACGGCTTTAAGTCCGGCAAAATGAATAACGGCGTCGATGTCATGCTGCGCAAACACAGAGTCTAGAAACGCCTCGTCTCGGATATCGCCCATGTGAAACTTTGGCTTTTGACCCGTTAAGCCTTCAACGCGACTCAACACTTGTTGTTTTGAGTTAGCTAGATTGTCTACGATAATTGGCTCCATCCCTGCTTCAATCATTTGAACGCAGGTATGGCTGCCGATGTACCCCATCCCACCTGTGACTAGAACTTTCACTGTTTGCTCTCCAGATTATCTTGAGCACTAAATACTCAATGCTTGATGTTGGAAAAAGTCTACCAATCAAACCGCATACAGATCCGTGATCAAATTCGCATTGTGTAAACGTTTCCACAAAATCACTCATTAGAAGAGGGAAGATATTAGGCAGAAAATGATTTTAACTCTGCGGCTAAAGTCACCTCTAACCCCTGTATTTACTGGTTTTCTAACCCACCATCTCTGGCAATTTTCACTCAGCGCAAAGCTGACAACAATTTTTACTAAAAATTAGTGCTTCATCAGTGTGTTTGTTTACAATAGAGACCAATAGTTAGATTGCCCGCTCAAAAAGGGATGTAAGAACACATGGCAACACTAAAAGATATTGCAACTGAGGCAGGCGTTTCTTTAGCGACGGTTTCAAGAGTCTTGAACGACGATCCGACACTCAGCGTGAAAGAAGAAACCAAGCACCGCATTCTGGAAATTGCAGAAAAGTTAGAATACAAAACCAGTAGCTCAAAACGTGCTGGGCTGGGGAAAAAGCACAATCACCGCTTTCTTGCTGTCTATAACTACAAGCAAGAAGCAGAAGTGAATGACCCTTACTATTTATCGATTCGACATGGTATTGAGACCCAATGCGACAAATTAGGCATCGAACTAACTAACTGTTATAACAATGAAATATCTCTTGAAGGCAATAAGGTCACTGGTGTCCTTTTAGTTGGCCGCAGTCATCCAAATGTTTTATCTGAAGTCCAAAAACTCACCGACAATATCTGTTATGTCGATTTCAGTGACGTGAACTGTGAATATGATTCGGTAGACATCGACCTCGTGCGCATTAGCAAAGAAATCACCGACTTTTTCATCGCTCAAGACTATCAACGTATCGGTTTCATCGGCGGTCAAGACGAACCCAATAGTGCTGATATTCGTGAAATTGCCTTTGCAGAATATGGGCAGTTAAAAGGCGTTGTCTCTCTAGATGATATCTACCGCGGCGATTTTACTAGTTCGTCAGGGTATGATTTAGCTAAGGAAATGCTCGCTAAACCGGACTACCCTAACGCACTTTTTATTGCCTCTGATTCAATTGCGATCGGTGTACTACGTGCGATTCATGAGCATGGCCTTAATATTCCGCAAGACATTTCACTTATTAGTGTTAACGATATTCCAACCGCTAAGTTCACCTTCCCTTCTCTTTCAACAGTACGAATTCACTCTGAGATGATGGGAATTCAGGGAGTAAACTTGCTGATCGAAAAAGCGCGCGATGGACGTGCGCTCCCTTTGCAAGTTTACGTCCCAAGTAAACTCAAGCTGCGAGACACTACTAGAAAGTAACTCCTCTACCGAGAACTACAAATAAAGCGCTGATTTTCAGCGCTTTTTTATTATCTCCCTTTCCCTACCCCAGCAATTTCTGCTTAGCTTCTACACATTTACTGTTCAATATTCACTCTTTTAAACAGATCACAGCTTTCAGACAATTCAGTCAATAAATCGTGATCAAGTTAAAGTAAAACGTTTTCACAAATTTATTTTAGTAAAAGTTTTACTAATATCTTTCCCAGATGCTCAGTGAGCAATTATTTCATTACAACGTCGGCATGATCATTCGATCGTTTTAGCCGAGGGAGAGTAAACGTGAACAACTGGGAAAACTTCCTACATCTGCATGAGAACCGTATGGCACCACGTGCTTACTTCTTCTCTTATGACTCAGTGAAAACAGCTCAAACCTTCCAACGCGAACTCAGCAGCCGCTTTATGCTTCTGAGCGGTCAATGGAACTTTAACTTCTTCACTAACCCTCTGTTGGTTCCTGAAGAGTTCTATTCGCAAAAGATGACCCAATGGGGCCAGATTACGGTTCCGAACATGTGGCAAATGGAAGGCCACGGCGACCTTCAGTACACCGACGAAGGTTTCCCATTCCCAATTGATGTGCCGTTCGTGCCAACCGATAACCCTACCGGTGCTTACCAACGTAGCTTCACCCTAGGTGAGAGCTGGGATAACAAACAAACCATCATTAAATTTGACGGCGTTGAAACCTACTTCGAACTGTATGTAAACGGTGAGTATGCAGGCTTTAGTAAAGGCAGCCGCTTAACCGCTGAATTTGATATTTCTCAGTTCGTTCAGCAAGGTGAAAACCTGCTGTCAGTGCGCGTTATGCAGTGGGCAGACTCTACTTATATCGAAGACCAAGATATGTGGTGGACGGCGGGGATCTTCCGTGATGTTTACCTAGTCGGTAAAGAGCAAGTTCACGTACAGGACTTCACCGTTCGCACGGATTTCGACGAAGATTACCGCGCAGCAACCCTTTCTTGCCAAGTAGAACTGGAAAACTTATCTGCCCTACAAGCTTCTGGCTACGCGCTTGACTATGCACTGATGGATAAAGGTCAGGTTGTTGCACAAGGCTCTTACAGCAACCTGACAATCGATACCTCAACACAAGCTCGCTTTGAGATTGAAATGGATGCGCCAATCCACTGGACGGCAGAAAATCCTTATCTTTACCAACTGGTTCTGACCTTAAAAGACCACCTAGGTAAAACCGTGGAAGTCATTCCGCAACGAGTGGGTTTTCGTGACATTAAGGTGCGCGATGGTCTGTTCTACATCAATAACCAGTATGTGATGCTGCATGGCGTTAACCGTCACGACAACGATCATCTGAAAGGTCGCGCTGTCGGAATGGAGCGTGTAGAAAAAGACTTAGTCTTGATGAAACAGCACAATATCAACTCTGTACGTACTGCTCACTACCCGAACGACCCACGCTTCTACGAACTGTGTGATATTTACGGCCTGTTTGTCATGGCCGAAACGGATGTAGAAACCCACGGTTTTGCTAACGTTGGCGATCTCAGCCGAATCACTAACGACGCGGCATGGGAAGCGGTATTTGTTGATCGAGCGGAACGTCATGTTCATGCCCAAAAAAACCACCCTTCGATCATTATGTGGTCGCTCGGCAATGAGTCAGGCTATGGCTGCAATATTCGTTCGATGTATGAGGCGACCAAAGCGATTGATGACACTCGTCTAGTGCATTACGAAGAAGACCGAGATGCAGAAGTGGTCGACGTGATTTCAACCATGTACTCCCGCGCTCAACTGATGAACTACTTTGGTGAGTTTCCTCACGAGAAGCCACGCATTATCTGTGAATACGCCCACGCAATGGGTAATGGCCCTGGCGGTTTAACTGAGTACCAAAATGTGTTCTACCAACATGATCACATTCAAGGTCACTACGTTTGGGAGTGGTGTGATCACGGCATTTTAGCTCGTGATGAAAAAGGGCAACCCTTCTACAAATACGGCGGTGATTACGGCGACTATCCGAACAACTACAACTTCTGTATGGATGGTTTGATTTATCCAGATCAAACGCCTGGTCCGGGGCTTAAAGAGTACAAGCAAGTGATTGCGCCAGTGAAAATCCGCGCTGTAGATGAGCAAGCAGGCAAGTTCATTATTGAGAACAAACTTTGGTTTAGCGACCTCAATGATTACACCATCACCGCAGATATTCGCGCTGAAGGTGAAACACTGCGCAGCGTTCAATTCAAAGTGGAACAGCTTAGTGCAAACTCAGCGCGTGAAATTAATATCGCCATCCCTGAACTTGATGAACGTGAAGCCTTCGTTAACTTTACGGTGCGCAAAGATACACGCACCCTGTACAGCGCCGCAAACCATGAGATAGCGGTTTACCAATACCAGCTCAAAGAAAGCACAGCGATAGAACCAAGCTTCATCAATCAAAATGCGACACCACTTAACGTTGAAGAAAGCCGCCTTAACTACCTGATCTCAGGCAACAACTTTGCGCTTAACTTCTCAAAAGTGAATGGCAAGCTCACCTCTTGGATTGTCAATGGCGAAGAGCTGATTCAATCAGAACCTAAACTGAATTTCTTTAAGCCGATGATCGACAACCATAAACAAGAGCACGAAGGTCTGTGGGAACCCGCTCATCTGCAAATCATGCAAGAGCATTTCCGCACGCTTCACCTAGAGCACCTTGATGGCAAAGTAGAGATCACCGCCACCAGCATCATTGCGCCACCCGTATTTGATTTTGGTATGCGCTGCGAATACCGCTACCAAGTGAGTGCTGACGGCCAATTAAACCTAGAACTGAGCGGTGAACGTTACGGCGACTACCCTCATGTCATTCCAGTTATCGGCCTAGACCTTGGCATCAATGGTGAGTTTGACCAAGTGAAATACTACGGTCGTGGCCCTGAAGAAAACTATCAAGATAGCAAGCAGGCAAACCTGATTGATATTTACCACAGCACAGTTGCCGACATGTTCGAGAACTACCCGTTCCCACAGAACAACGGCAACCGCCAACACGTTCGTTGGGCGGCACTGACTAACCGTAATGGTACCGGTTTGTTAGTGAAACCTCAGCAAGAGATCAACTTCAGCGCTTGGTTCTACACCAATCAAAACTTACATCAAGCACAGCACACGATTGAGCTAGAAAAGAGCGGTTATATCACCCTCAACTTAGACCATAAATTGATGGGGCTTGGCTCGAACTCTTGGGGTAGCGAAGTGCTCGATTCTTACCGAGTGACTATGGATGAGTTCCGCTACGGGCTGACACTCGTACCCCTACAAACGGGAGATTGCAGTGCACAGACAATGGCGCAACACCGCTTTGAACAAGGTTTCTTTACTTCAACTACAGCAAATGAGGCATAACCCATGATCGTGTTAGAGAGCTTAGCGCAATTCAAAGTCGTTTACCGCGATGGCCGCAAGTGGAACCGCTGTATAGAAGCGATTGAAAACATAGCCAATATCAAAGATGGCGTCATGCATTCAATTGGAGATTCATTGGTTTACATGATTGAAGATGGTGTTGCTCGTCATACCGACACCTTTGAAGGTAACCGACGCTATTTCGATGTTCATTACTACTTAGAAGGAAGAGAAACCGTCGAATTCGCTGAAAAATCTCAGCTTGAGCGCGTCGATAAATACCGTGATGAAACGGATAGAGAATACTTCTCTGGTCAAGGTGAGACTCGTGAACTCACAGAAGGTGAAGTTGCCATTTTCGACAACAACAACGCCTACCGTTTCCACGGAGATAACCGAGTTCGCAAAGTGGTGCTTAAAGTCACCATCGAAGACGGCTACTTCCTGAATAAATAAATACAACTTACAGGGTCAGCACAACTGACCCAAACAATAACGACTACAACCCCTGAGGTACTAAAGTCACAAAAGCCAGTGACAGCGCTGGACTCTAACGCGGCATAGCCTACTATTCGCGCAGGATGATAGAACGCTCAATAGCAGTGTGACTTTTAGTACCAAAGGAATTGACGTGATTCATCGGAGGACTCTATGTCTGAATCTATGCGTGGCACCATTGGCAAGTTTGCCCTGCTGTCGATGACCTTTGCGGCGGTATTTAACGTCCGTAACATCGTAAACAACAACATTGAATTAGGCTTAAGTTCAGCGCCTATTTTCTTACTCGCAACCATCGTTTATTTCATTCCTTTTGTGTTCATTATTGCCGAATTTGTTTCTGCCAATAAGAACTCTGAATCCGGTATGTACGACTGGCTGAAAAAACCGTTAGGCACTAAAGCCGCATACTTAGGTTCTTTCCTATACTGGTTTGTAAACCTGTTCTGGTTTGTCTCTCTACTGCCAAACGTTATTGCCTACGCCTCATACGCCATGCTTGGCTACGAGTACACCTTCTCACCTATGGTGACATCGATTATTTCGATTGTTCTCTTTGCTGCGGCGACTCATATCTCAACTAAAGGTGCGAGCTGGCTGGGTAAGATTTCAGAGATTGTGGCATACGGCGTTTTTGCTCTGTTCGCTATTTACGTCCTTGGCGCGTTAATGGCATTAGGAGGCGGTGAGTACACACCAGCTGAACCGATTACCTTAGAAGCGATGAGCCCAACAATTAACTGGGCAACTCTGGGCATTATGTGTTGGATCTTCCAAGCAGCCGGTGGTGCAGAAACCGCAGCCGCTTACCTAAAAGATGTCAAAGGTGGCCAGAAAGCCTTTATCAAGGTGATCATCATGGCAGGTGTTCTGATCGGTGCTATGTATGCGCTTGGCTCACTACTGGTTAACGTTTTTGTCCCTCGCGAAGATCTCACTTACGCAGGTGGTATGGTCGAAATCTTTACCGGTATGGCTCAATACTTCGAGATTTCTACCTTAGTAGTTGGCCGCTTTGTTGGGATTATTCTCTTTATCGCGATGTTTGGCTCTATGATGATGTGGACAGCGGCTCCAGTAAAAATCCACTTCTCGGAGATTCCAAAAGGCGTCTACGGTGAGAAAACCACTGAGCTTAATGAGCACGGTGTGCCAGTTCGCGCAGCTTGGTGGCAGTTTGCCTTCGTCGTCGTGATGTTGGTTGTGAATGGCTTTGGTTCAGAATCCGTGCAAGACATGATGAACCAAGCAATCAACTTAACCGCTGGTACTGCGATGCTACCACCAATCTTTATCATGGCTGCTTACTTCATCTTCCGCCTTAAACATGATGATACGCCACGTGATTTCCGCATGGGCTCACGTAAGTTCGGTATGGGTGTGGTGTCGGTATTGATCACCATCTTTGTGGTAAGTATGACCGCATCAGCCTTCCCAACTGGCGTTGATTTAGTACGTGCCTTCTTCATCAACGTCTTTATGACCGCGGTATTCTCTGGCCTTGCATGGTGGTGGATCTCTCGCTTCGAGAAAAAACAGGCAAGCAAAGAGGTAAAGTTACACACAGCTAAACAAGCCTAGGGTCTGTTGAACATTGTAAAATTGAAGCCCTTACCTTGATGGTAAGGGCTTTTTAATCTGACGCTAAGCGCGGTAATGACTCATAAACAAACGGGTGCTCTGCTCAGCCAATACCCTCGCCTCTTGCTTGCTCAGCGAAGGTTTCATTCCCAGAACTTGAGGCCAAAAGGCACTGCCTTTAACTAAGCTGTGCAACTGGGTACTCGCCACAACCACGTCCTCAATAATGAGCGTCTCCTGCTCCTTCTGCTCAACTAACCAACGAAACAGCGCAGTCTCTTGCTTTGCCATCTTCGCTTCTTGCTCTTTAAGCTCATCCGGCTTATGGAAGAAGTAGCTCAAAGCCACTTTGGCTAGATCAACATAGTGAGGTTCTGTCACAACATTGATCTCGCTTTCAAGCAGTGCGATAAGCTGCTGCTCTAATGTCAGTTCAGCAAGCCCCGCTATTTCATGTTCAGCCATTGAAGTGCGCCACAACTCCGCCAGCAGTTCCATGACGAGCGCTTCTTTAGATTCAAAGTGGTTGTATACCGTTCGCTTAGAGACCTCAGCCATCGCAGATAACTTGTCCATACTGGTATTTTGCACACCAAATTCCTGAAAAGCCTGCTTTGCCGCAACCAGTATCGCCTCACGTTTGATTTCGCTACGACCTTTTTTTCTAACTTTCATAGAGTTAACGATCCTACCTCATTCTGCTGAGATCTATTTTACACCAAGTAGTTTACTTTAAAAGCAAAGCATGTAAACTACACCGTATAGTTTACTTGGGGATAGTCACTATGAAACGCACATTGTTAGCTACTGTAGGAGCGATAATTATGACCACCTCTATCATCTCTTGTTCTAGTTCAGATAAAGCAGCGGGTAAGCAATCCCCAGAGAAGTTTGCCAACACTGAGCTTGAATACAAAAGCGGCTTTGGTGACATCCTGAAGATCGCAAAAGCCTATTTCACGACTGAGCGCCTTAACCCAACGCCAAGCTTTGATTTGCCCGTCCATGCGATGACGACAGAGCAACTTGCCAATGAACAGCAAGATGTTCTCTACCGCTTAGGCCATTCAAGTATCGCGATGAAGATTGATCAGCAGCTCATCCTGACCGATCCTGTGTTTAGTGACCGAGCATCACCCGTACAATGGGCTGGGCCAAAGCGCTTCCATCAGCCACCGATCTCGTTACAAGAGCTACCAAGTATTGACGCCGTTCTGATCAGTCATGACCATTATGATCATCTCGACAAAGCGTCGATCAAAACACTGACCGAAAAAGTCACGGTATTTATTGTGCCATTGAAGATCGGTCAAACCTTGAGAGAATGGAATGTTCCTGAAGAGAAAATAGTTGAGCTTAACTGGTGGGAGTCCCATGTGCACAATGGCGTGGAATATGTGCTGACTCCAACCCAACACTTCTCTGGGCGTGGACTGACTGATCGCGACGGTACACTATGGGGAAGCTGGGTGATTAACGGTCAGCAGAATAAAGTCTTCTTTAGTGGTGACTCTGGCTATTTCTCAGGATTTAAAGAGATTGGTGACAAATACGGGCCATTTGATTTCACCATGATAGAAACCGGAGCTTACAATAGCTTATGGGCGGACATCCATATGTTCCCTGAGCAAAGTGTTCAGGCGCACATTGATCTTAAAGGTAAGGTGATGATGCCAATTCACAACGGCACCTTTGATCTCGCTATGCACGATTGGAACGAACCAATGCAGCAAGCGATGGAGATTAGTGAAAAGCGCGGTGTCACCATGGTCAGTCCTGAGTTTGGACAACGTGTTGAACTCAACGAGCCACTAGAACTCAAACCTTGGTGGAACCTATAAGGCTAAGCGGGGTGAGTGGTCGGTATTGGTCGCGGCCAAACGTTGATTAAGGGGAAGTGATGAAACGGTTGTATCTAGTCATAATGTTAGCGATGTTGGCAACTTCTGCAGCTGCTAGCATTCAAAATGATGTAGACAGTTTAATCAGCAAGATTGAGCAATCATCCTGTACTTTTTATCGAAACGGCAAAGCCTATACCCCGACTGAAGCCGCTGAGCACATTAAAAATAAATGGGACTATGCCCAAGATGAGGTCAAAGATATCGAGACCTTCATTAACGAAGTTGCCTCCAAAAGTTGGTTCACAGGTAAACCTTATATGGTCGAATGTGGCACACAACAAATTACAAGTCAGCAATGGTTACTTCAGCTCGCCCAAAGCAACACCACCCAATAATATCATCAACACTAAAAGCACCCATGCGGTGCTTTTTCTTTTCCTTGCTCTCACCAACTTCGACCTCTAGGAACAGAAAACCGTCCGATGGGATCATTTGTTCCGATTTAGCCAAGCTATAGTAAGTCCCCATGTAGGTGGCCACCGCATCATTCTCTACAGTTGAATTAATAAGGTTAAATCTGATGATTAAATTAGATTCTCTCGCTCCTATCCTATTCCTAGTGATGTGGAGCAGTGGTGCGGTTATTGTAAAACTTGGATTACAGTTCTCTTCCGAGTGGAGCTTTTTGGCAATACGTGCGGTGATCTCTATTGTCAGTGTTAGCATCATTTGTATGCTTGCTAAATCACTGTTCAATACTCTTTTTCATAAACCTAGCAAGGAAGAGTTGAAAACCGTCTTGTCGGTCGGTTTGTTGTTACAGGTGTTCTATCTCACTTTCTATATTCTGGCGATAGCAACAGGCATGTCTCCTGGCTTAGTAACATTGGTTTTAGGTATCCAACCTTTGATAACCCCCTTACTTGGCAAGCAAAAAATCGGGGCGCGTAAATTTATCTTACTGGGTGTTGGTTTTGTAGGACTCACTATCGCGATTGCTGGTGCGCAAAGCCTTGATAGCATTCAATGGGCTGGAATACTGTTTTCCGTCTTAGCGCTCCTCTCCCTCACCATAGGCACTATCAAGCAAACCAATGTGACAATGAATTCATTTCAAGCCATGTGGTATCAATGTGTTTTATCGAGCCTTGTGTTTATCGTGCTTAGCATGGGCACTGAAGGCCATATTGATTGGCAGCCAGAGCTTGTTTTCTCAGTGTTGTGGATGAGTTTGGTGGTTTCCGTCGGGGCACTCTTACTGCTGATGTACATGGTAAAACGGGACAGCTCAGATAAAGTCAGCGTACTGTTTTACGCAATCCCAATGCTGACCTATCTGTTTGATCACCTGCTGTTCGGTACAGTGTTAGCGCCTTTGACTATGCTAGGAATGGCTATCGTCGCCATTTGCATTGTTTTGTATCGTCGTCAGCCGAGACTCAATCGTGGGCGCGATAAGCTTTCGGTGGCAAACCAAAATAACCACTAAAACTACGCGTAAAGGAAGATGGGTTACTAAAGCCCACTTCCTCAGCAATTCGGCTGATCGGCATATCGGTGTTGATCAGCAAAGTACGCGCTTTTTCCATACGTAACTTAGCTAGATACTTAAGTGGGGAAAGCTGTACTTCTTTGCTAAATAGGTGTTTAAACTGAGTCGCACTTAAGCAGGCAACCTGAGCGAGCTCGTCAATTGAGTGATTCTTAGCGATGTCTTGATGAAGGTACTGGATACTGTTTTTGATCCTCATATCCATTTTACTACTGGAACACTGGCGAGCTAATAGTTCAAACAGGAGCGACAACATGTTTTCTTCCAACTCACCAGAAATGTCTTGCTCAAGCTGCTTCTCAATAAAACTTAGATACTGATGCGTTGCTTCATCGAGTGCCAGAATCGGATGCTCTAGTTCTAGTAATAGGCTTGGTAGCTCGTTGACATCAATCACCAAAAAGCGAAAGTCCTCACGAGCACGAAACTCATGGTAGCAACCAGATAAAATCACCACACAATCGCCATAAGAGACTGTCGCCGCCTGCCCATCTAACGTCAAATCAATATAGCCACGTAAAGGCAGCAACACCTGATGATGGCTATGACTGTGTCCATTCGAGGAGCGGCTATAAGCTCGCACTGTTATCTTACCACTCAAAGCTTCTTCCTGAATTTAAACAAGTGGATTCTCACTCTATCACACTCATCAAGAATCAATCGATGGCGGATTCTATAGCTACCTTTTGTTGGCATTCCAATAACTAACTGGACAAATGCAAAACAAAGTAAAATTTTACTAAATAAAGATCACACATTAACTAAAGATTATTTAACCCCAACAAATTGGGTCGATAGAATCATCTCAAACAAACTTCAGGTCGCTGACCGAGGATAATTACATGACCCTACGAAAAACTTTAATCGCTGTTGCTGTTGGTTCTGCTGTCGCTCTCTCTGGCTGCGGTTCTATATCCGATTCAAACAACGCAGATCTGCAAGCTGCTCAATTCAAAAATGTCATCGACCGCACTGGTTCTCCAGAGTATATGCGTGATTATGACTTTGACGACCACCAACGATTCAATCCATTCTTTGACAATGGCGCTTGGCATGGTCATCTACTTCCTGATAACCAAGAGGGGATGGGAGGTTTTCCAGGCACGGCATTGCTTACCGAAGAATACATCAATTTTATGGCCAATAATTTTGACCGTTTAACTGTGTACAAAAATGGCCAGAAAGTTGAATTCACCATGGAGGCTTACAGTCTTCCTGGCGCACTCGTCCAAAAGCTTTCATCTGACGATGTGCAAATTGAAATGACTTTACGCTTTGCGACTAATCGCACTTCGTTGCTAGAAACTAAAATCACGTCAGACAGCCCACTCGATCTGGTTTGGGATGGAGAGTTGCTTGAAAAATACCACGCCAAACAAGGCATCGCGCAATCCGACAAAAGCATCGATCAAGCTTATCCTGAATATGATCGTCAGATCGTAAAAACCGATGACGGTCTCAAGGTAACCTTTGGCAAAGTTCGTGAGACATGGACATTGTTAACTTCGGGTGAATCTGAATACCAAATCCATAAATCAATCCCAATGGAGACAAAGGTTGACGGACATAAGTTTGTTTCCAAAGCACAGGTTTCTGGGTCGACAACACTCTATACCACATACACGCATGTACTGACTGAGAAAGAAAATCGGGCTGAACAGAGCAAGATCCAAGATGTATTCGCCCACCCACAGCAATATTTACAGGCTTCGGCTCAACGCTGGGAAGACTATTTAGAAAAAGGTCTGAGCAATCCAAATGCTACACCAGCACAAGAGCGCGTCGCGGTCAAAGCAATGGAAACGTTGAATGGTAACTGGCGTGGAGTTGCTGGTGCGATGAAGTTTGACTCTGTCACTCCGTCGGTTACCGCCCGATGGTTCTCGGGTAATCAAACTTGGCCTTGGGACACATGGAAACAAGCCTATGCGATGGCGCATTTCAATCCAGATGTGGCGAAAGACAATATTCGCGCGATGTTCGCTTATCAAATCCAAGCTGACGATCCCGTGCGACCATGGGATGAAGGCTATGTGCCAGATTTGCTGGCTTACAACTTAAACCCAGAGCGTGGCGGTGACGGTGGAAACTGGAATGAGCGTAACACTAAGCCGAGTTTAGCCGCATGGGCCGTAATGGAAGTGTACAAAACGACTGGTGATAAAGCTTGGCTAGAAGAGATGTATCCAAAACTGGTTGCTTACCACAATTGGTGGCTACGTAATCGAGATAACAATGGTAATGGCGTACCTGAATATGGCGCCGCACGTGATAAAGCCCACAATACCCCAGACGGTCAGATGCTATTTACTGTCACTCGTGGTGACAAAGAGCATACCTTTACCGGGCTCGATCAATATCAAGCAATCATCGCCAATGGCCAATATGACCATATTGAAATCCCAGCCCAAACAGCTGCTTCATGGGAATCTGGCCGAGACGATGCGGCAGTATTTGGCTTTATAGATAAAGAGCAGCTAGACAAGTATGTCGCCCAAGGGGGCAAGCGTGGTAACTGGGATGTACAGTTTGCTCAAAACCGAGCGAAAGACGGCACCTTACTTGGCTACTCTTTGCTGCAAGAATCCGTCGATCAGGCCAGCTATATGTTTAGCGATAACCAATACCTTGCTGACATGGCAGACATACTAGATAAAGCTGAAGAAGCCAAACAGTTTCGCGCTAAAGCAGAGCATCTAGCTAACTACATCAACACTTGTATGTTCGATGAAAGCACTGGCTATTTCTACGATATCCGTATTGAAAACAAACCACTCGCCAACGGCTGTGCGGGCAAACCTATCGTCGAACGTGGCAAAGGCCCAGAAGGCTGGTCACCACTGTTTAATGGTGCGGCAACCCAAGAGCACGCAGATGCCGTGGTCAAAGTGATGAAAGACAACAATGAGTTCAACACCTATGTTCCACTAGGAACAGCAGCGTTAACCAACCCTGCTTTTGGTCCAGATATTTATTGGCGTGGCCGCGTATGGGTCGATCAGTTCTACTTTGGCCTTAAGGGGATGGAGAAGTATGGCTACCGCGACGATGCGGTTGAAATGGCTAAAGCCTTCTTTAACCACGCTGATGGCTTAGTGGAAGATGGCCCAATCAGAGAAAACTATAACCCGCTAACCGGTGCTCAGCAGGGTGCTCCAAATTTCTCTTGGAGTGCAGCGCACCTGTATATGCTCTACAACGATTTCTTTACCGAAACTGAGTAACTAAGCAAGGGGTCAGATGAAACTGGCCCCTTTTCAATTTTGGAAAGCATCGAAAGTCAAAGTTACTTGGTAGCGGTAACGTTTGTCATTCAGCAAGTACTCTTTGTGTACGCTTGGGGTCCAAGAATCATCGCCACCAACTCCCATATGGAAACCATCAATGCGAACATAAATCGTGTCTTGCTTCATCAGTTCATTGGAGTGTTTTGCCATTGCGAGGTTAGCTTGGCTAAACTCACTCACCGCAAAATGGAAGTCTCCTCGAACACTCAGTTCGCCAACCTGTGCTTCTAACACATCACAGCGTAGACCATTTTCTGAAGGGAAAATGTAATCGGTGTGCATCTGCCTAACGGAGGATTGATAACGGCCTATATGCGCCGATTCTTTTCTATCAGGATAATTCTCGTGAGGCCCGCGACCAAACCAGCTCACAGGCTCTTGGTGCTCGCTCACTCCATGATCATATAGTGATAATTCAAAACCAATCCGAGGTAGTGGCGCAAGGCCATTGGCCAATTCAACATCGACATCGATAGTCACTTCACCATCTTGAGTCACCAGATAACGCCACGTAGACACAATCAGGACCTTACCATGTTGAAGATAGGCCGATTTGGTGGTGACTTGTAAGCCAGCTTTGGTTTCATTCCATTCAAAATCAATCGCTTCACGCTCTAAGGAATCTAACCCTATCGACTTCCAGCGAGCGAACCAAGAATTTGGGTCTAACCTATCTGCCTCACTGGTGCCAATATCATTATCAAGCGGTGCGCGATAAAAGTTATCCATGATTGGCTGGGTGAGTTTTTCGTTGTCATTGACCTTCCAACTGGAAATCGCACCAAGGCGTTTGTCGAACTCAAGCGCAAAAAGATCACTGTAGACCAAAAGCTTTTCCGGACTATCAGAGATGTTCGCTTGCCAAGTTGGTTTCGGATCTGGCAACACTAACTCTGGCTCTGAGCTTAGTTCAAACTGTTCGATGGCAGTAACATGCCCGGCTTCAGACCATGGAGTGGCTTTGCTCAGTACCACAGTTAAATTCAAGTGATATCGAGCGCCTGATTTTTCACGCAAAGCGGTATTTTCTAGTACCAGTTCGCTGCTTTGCTGCGCTTCTAAAACAAGCTCTACTTCACCTTCATCTATAACAACACCATCTTCAAGGATCTGCCACTGAAGGCTTTCTCCTTGGCTTGAAGTGAATAAGTTTTCACTGGTCATTTTCACTGTTAAAGGGGCTTGCTCTACTAGACTGAACTGGTAGAACTGCTGAGCTTTTTTCACTTCATGTAACGTCGGATGCACACTACGATCAGGGAAAACTAAACCATTGATACAGAACTGACGATCATTAATTTCATCACCAAAGTCTCCACCATAAGCCCAATATTGCTTACCTTGCTCGTCGACCTTGGTCAGTCCTTGATCGACCCAATCCCAAATAAAACCACCTTGTAGGCTCGGATGATCGCGAAACGCCTGCCAATACTCGCTGAAGCTGCCTAAGCTATTTCCCATCGCATGAGCGTATTCACACAATATCAATGGGCGTTGCTCATCAGGCAGCGCAATGGACTTTTTAATTCCAACTCTTGGCGTCACATGAGGTTGATGAGCAACGACAGGTAAATCCCAATCCACTCTGGCGTACATTGGGCAAATGATGTCAGTGGCGGCTGTCATTGCACCGCCACCTTCATACTGAATAGGCCGTGACGAGTCCCGCTGCTTCACCCACTGATACATCGCATGATGGTTATTGCCTATCCCTGACTCATTACCTAACGACCAGATAATGATAGAAGGATGGTTTTTATCGCGTTCAACTAAGCGAGTTATTCTGCGCATATAAGCATTGAGCCACTCACTGTCATCGGATAGACGACACATAGGAAACTGACCATGCGTTTCAATATTGGCTTCATCGACCAGATACAGCCCATATTCATCACAGAGCTGGTACCACATCGGGTGATTGGGGTAATGGGCGGTGCGCACTGCATTAAAGTTGTTTTTCTTAAGCAATTTGATATCGCGAATTATATCTTCACGCGTCATCACATGGCCAAGTTCTGGATGGTGCTCATGACGATTAACACCGCGAATCAGCAGCGGTTTACCATTGAGCTTTAGTTGGCCTTGGCTGATTTCGACGTGTCTAAAGCCGACATCATAGCTCTCACAATCCACCAGCGAGCCTTGCTCGTCAATTAAACTGACTACCACTCGATACAGTGCTGGCGACTCTGCGCTCCATAGTTCTGGCGCTTGAATCGATAGACTGTGATTAACTTTATCGCACCAAGGCCCCTTCTCATCGGCAAATTCCAGACCTGCTTGAGAGCTCTGCTGAGCAACCATTTTCTGCTGGGCATCAAACAAGCTGACACACACCTGATAAGGGAGGTTCTTTTTCGATAGCGTCGTGACCACTTTTAGCTCAGCATCGCGATAAGCCTTATCTAGCTGCGTGACGACTTGGACATCTTTGATATGAATGGCAGGTTTCGTTAACAGGGTAACATCACGAAAGATACCGCTTAGCCACCACATATCTTGGTCTTCAAGGTATGAGCCGTCACTCCAACGCATCACCATTACTGTGAGTTGATTTTCGCCATCGATGAGAAAGTCTGACAGATCAAACTCCGCCGCGAGTCTTGAGTCTTGTGAGTAACCTACCCATTGGTCGTTACACCATAGATGGAAAGCACTATTTACCCCATCAAAGGTGACCGTTGTTTGCCCTTGCTGTGGCGAAAACAGGAAACGAGTTCGGTAAACACCCGTTGGATTATCTTCAGGAACTTTTGGTGGCGTATCCGCAAATGGATACTTTACGTTGGTGTAGATTGGCTTATCAAAGCCTTGCAGTTGCCAGTTACTCGGAACCGCTATTTGACTCCAGTTGCTGTCATCAAAACTCTTACTCACACATTCAGCCGGCACATTGTCTGGTCTATCGAACAGCGCAAACTGCCACTGACCGTTCAAGCTCAGTTGATTGCTTGAAGGCGTTTTATTCAATGCGTTTTGTTCGCTTGAATAAGCATGAAGAGGCGCGTGCGCAGGCATCACATTGTGGTGAACCACATGCTGATTTTCCCATTCGCGCGCCGCTATGACTTGGGTAAAAGTTCTCATCACAGCACCCTTTAGATAAGAGGAAAAAGAGCGCCCCTTGTTGGTAAGGAAACGCTCAAGATTGACCACATCAATCTCATCTCGATTGATGCCCTCCTCTACTTATCGCTGGCATGGTAAACAGGGAACGACAGCCACAAGCAAAGGAAGAACAGTTTGAGTTATTTAAAAGTACGCTTACTGACTTTATCCAGTTTGGCGAGAATCTTATCGATACGTTCAGGATGTACCATAAACTGCTGGAAGCCTTTCATCCCTTCTTTCGCCATTGCAGGATCCGTATCGCGATCATAAAACTGAGCCGTCCCTGATGCACTGTTAAGCATCTCGACACCTTTGTTCAGGAACGGATCATCTTTCACTTCCGCTTTATTGTTAGTTGGAATTTGCAGCATCATCTGATTGATCAATTGCTGATTTTCCTTACGCGCGACAAAAGCGAGGAACTTACGAGCATCTTCTTTGTTTTTAGCTTTAGCGGGAATATGAATCGTATCCATTGGCGCATCTTCTGCTTTTGGAATCGAAGGGTCGATAATTGGGAACTGGAAGAAACCCATTTTATCCCCCATCCCTTCAGGGAAGTTGGCGGTTAAGAAGTTACCCATTAAGTACATTGCCGCCTGACCGTTATAAAGGAATGGCTGTGCTTCTTGCCAAGAGTATGAAGCGTGGTTTTCTAGGAAATAACCCGGCTCTACTAGCTGAGACCAATTTGCAAACGTCTTCTTAACCCGCTCATCTGTATATGGCACCTTGCCATCCATTAATTGAATATGGAAATCTAAGCCATTGGTGCGCATGTTGATGTAGTCAAACCAACCTGCAGCCGTCCACAGATATTTAGTACCAATAGTGAAAGGAGTAACACCATTCTCCTTCAATGTAGCTGAAGCTTTCAGTAATTCATCCCACGTTTTAGGTTCAGCAATACCGAATTTGTTAAAGATATCTTTACGGTAATAAATACCCCATTGATAATAGGTGTAAGGCACACCATACTGCTTATCACTGATCGTCATAGCGGGTTTGGCAGAAGCAAAGTCATCATACATACCCTGCTCTTTCCACACATCGCTGACATCTTCGAATAGGCCTCTGTCCACAAAAGTTTTCATACGGTTACCGGCATACCAAAACACGACATCCGGCGGCGAAGTCACCAACCAGTTGCGAATGGTTGTCTTATAAGCCTCGTGATCATACAGATTGTACTTCACGGTAATATCTGGGTACTCCTGCTCAAATCGCTTAACGATTTCACCCCAAGCTTCTTTTGGAGCAGGATCCGATGCATCTGAGTTGATCACTAAGGTTCCCGCCCAAGAAGCGGTAGAAAGTGTTGCCCCGAGAATTGCGGAAGCAGCAAGATGTTTCACGTATTTCATATTCAGGTCCTTGTTAGTGAGCTTACGCTCATGGGTCCAATTGTTATATTTATTTACTGCATAAAAGAGCGAGCCAACCAGTGAGGGATACCGTTGGCTTGCTATGAAAACTAACCTTTTGTCGCACCGAGTGTTAAACCAGCAATAAAGTGACGCTGCATGGTGAAGAACAGAACAACTGGTGGAATCGCCGCAACAATTGCGCCTGCAGACATCAGCTGCCACGACGCTAGCCACTGACCTTGCAGTGAACTTAAGCCTGCGGTGACAGGGCGTACTTCATCACTTTGAACGAGTACCAGCGCCCAAAAGAAATCATTCCAAATAAAGGTAAACACCAATACCGCTAAAGCAGCTAATGCTGGGCGAACTAATGGCAGTACGACATGCCAGAAGATTTTCCACTCAGTGACCCCTTCTACGCGTGCCGCTTCAATGAGAGCATCAGGAATACCAACAATAAAATTGCGCATAAATAGTGTGCAAAATCCAGCTTGGAAAGCGATATGGAAAAAGATCAGCGCCCAGTGGGTATCGTATAAACCAAAGCTAATGGTTAAGTCTCGTACCGGAATCATCAGAATTTGGAAAGGCACAAAATTACCCGCAATGAACATCGCGAAGATCCAGATATTGGCTTTAAAGTTATATTTAGCTAGAGCGAAGCCCGCTAATGTCGACAAAGCTACTGCCCCCGCGACAGCCGGAAGCGTTATGAGAAGACTGTTAACCAAATACTGCCCCATCGCCGTCGAAGCAAATACTTGCGTATAGTTTTCTAGAAATTGAATCTCACTTGGCCAGCCCCAATAGTTACCGGTATTGATATCTTCCATGCCACGAATTGAAGTCATCATTACGGCGATTAATGGCAATAACCACATCACAATAGAAATGGGCAATGCCACGCGGTAGCTAATGTTGGCAAAGCGTCCTGCTTTTTGAATCGGTTGTGGGTACATTATTTTTCACTCCTCAACATACGCCATAAGAAGTAAGCGATATACACATCCATGATGAGGAACAACACAACTGAAACCGCTGCGCCATAGCCCATTCGATAGTTAAAGATCGACTCTTCATACATTTGATAAGCCAGTACCGTCGAGCTGCCCCAAGGTCCGCCCGCTGTCATGGTTGCGACTAAGTCAAAAGAACGCAGAGCGCCAATCACGGTCACAACGATGGCGATAAAGGTCGCCGGACGTAGTTGAGGAATCACTACGTACCAAAGCATGCGCCATTTTTTCGCCCCATCCAGGCGCGCAGCTTCAATCTGTTCTGGGTCGAGGTTGTTCAAACCAGTGAGATACAAAATCATGCAGTAAGAAATTTGCGGCCACAGACCGGCGGCAATGATGCCGTAGGTAACGTAGTCTTCATTAGCAAGAATCGAAATTGGCTCTACACCAAATGACCCCAGCACCATGTTAAACAGGCCAAACGACGGGTCGTAAAACCACGCGAACACCAAACCGACCACCACTTGTGAAATAACAAAAGGGAAGAAGAAGAGTGATTTCACCACGCGGATTCCTTTTACCTGCTGGTTAAGGAACAGAGCGATAGCAAGACCGATTGGTGGGGCTAACATAAAGAAGACTAGCCACAAGGTATTGTTCTTAAGAGAGGTATAGAAAGCTTCAGAGTCAAACAGCTCGCGATAGTTATCTAAACCTACCCATACCTTCTCTCCTAAACCATCCCACTCGTAAAAACTAAGCCAGATACTGTCTAGAATTGGATAGATGACATAAATAGCGAAGATCGCCATTGCTGGGGCTAAAAATAACCACGGTGAGAGCTTTGCGCTTACCCTTGCTTTACGCCTTGCGGAAGGAAGGCGATTTTCCGGGTATATCGTTTTCACAGATCGCTCCATTTTGTGTGACTCCTTGTCACATCTTCAGGTTTACAACCGCTTCAAACACTTTAGTAAAAGTAGAAGAAGGGTGACCAAAAGATGAAGTTATATCTAATCTACACTCATATACTAATAACTCTGGTGATTTAATACACAGTAACAAATCAGTTTTGTAAACGTTTCCACAAAATTGATCTATTTTCATGAAATAACCATGATCATGATCAACAATTCCTTAATGGCAGGTAACAAAAATATATCAAAGGCGTATGTTTTATAGACGAAGCGAAATTGACAGTGGTTGTTCACTCACTCTTCGCTCATCGAACGAGTTTTTTGCGCCATAAGGCAAGGAGTAGATATGGCTGACATCAGCTTAAAACAGGTCATCAAACGTTTTGGTGATGTGCAAACCATTCATGGTGTCGACCTAGAAATAGACAATGGTGAATTTGTCGTTTTTGTCGGTCCATCAGGTTGCGGAAAATCAACGCTACTACGACTTGTTGCGGGCCTTGAAGAGATCTCTGACGGCGAAATTCATATCGATAACCAACTGGTGAACGATATTGATCCTGCCGAGCGTGGTGTTGCTATGGTATTCCAATCTTATGCTCTCTACCCACATATGACCGTAGAAGAGAACATGGGCTTTGGCTTGAAGATGAATGGCCACCCGAAAGAGCAGATCGAAAAACAAGTCCATAGCGCCGCAAAAACGTTGCAACTTGATCATCTACTAAAGCGCAAGCCAAAAGAGCTGTCTGGTGGTCAGCGCCAACGTGTTGCTATTGGTCGTGCCATCGTACGTAACCCGAAAGTGTTCTTATTTGATGAGCCTTTGTCTAACCTTGATGCCGAGCTGCGAGTTGATATGCGTTTGCAGATTGCCAAGCTGCATCAAGATCTGCAAAACACCATGATCTATGTGACTCACGATCAGGTCGAAGCCATGACGTTGGCAGATAAGATCGTGGTGCTGCGCGATGGGCGTGTCGAGCAAGTAGGTTCCCCCCTTGAGCTTTACCATAACCCACAAAATGAATTTGTGGCGGGCTTTATTGGCTCACCTAAGATGAACTTCATCCCGACCAAAGTTGAGTCTTCAAACGAGCAAGGATTGAAGCTTGTCAGCGAAGATGGTTCATTGTTTACCTTGCCTGCCGTGCAGCAAGACCTAGCAGCAGGCGATACTCTTACTCTAGGTATTCGCCCTGAGCATTTGGAAATTGCTCTCTCCGGTGACATACACCTTAACTTCCAGAGTGAGGTCGTTGAGCGCTTGGGTAACAGTACCTACATGTTCGGTCAATCATGTGGTGTCGATGGCTTCAAAGTTCACCTACCCGGTGACCAAGAGGTGTCTAAGTTCCAGCAAATGGAGCTAAGCTGCAGAGCATCTGATTGCCACCTGTTTGATGCTAATGGCCTACGAGTCGAATAAGCCGAGCAAAGATGTCAAAGTGGCTGAGAGAACTTCAGCCACTAGTTGACGACTGAAGCCACAACCCTTCTTATCCAAATGCTTTTCTCTTCATACTGATTCGCCTTTAAGAACAGTAAACGAATATCAAAGTCAGGAATCTCTATTGGGCTCGAAATAGCTTGCAGATCATGGCTGTACATTTCCATCTCAGCAAAGCGTTTAGGCACAATACACAACAGCTCTCGCCCGAGTAACAAACGTCGAATCGTAAGAAAGTTTCGCGAGGCTACCCCAACTCTGCGCTCATAGCCCAACTTAGCGAGACGCTTATCAACCTGAGTTTGTAGGCTACCGTCTGGACTAACGAGCGCATGTTCATAGCCCACAAAGTCTTCAAGGCTCATCGGTTCAGTCGTGGTCACGGAGCTAGGATCAAACAAACACAGATGTTGCTCGGTATAGAGATGCTCAGAGAGGAAACGACGGTTAAGGTTTTCAATGCTACCAATCACGACGTCCAAACCTTCACTCTCAGCAATCTCAACATAGTTGCTGCGGTTGACGTTGAAAAAGCTCACTTGCGAGTTGGGTGACTGCTGCTTGATCGCATCATACAGAGCTGGGGCGAAAAGCTGCTCTGCATAATCGGTTAAACCTATTTTCCACACTCCCGAATAGCCATTGGCTGTGAAATGCTTCTTAACCAGTAAGTCGTTCTTGATACTGCCCAATAACCTGTCGATTGTCGGTGCTATCTCTTGAGCATGTTGCGTGGGCTCCATTTTCGCTCCAACCCTCTCAAACAGAGGATCATCAAAAAGCACACGCATTCTTTGTAAAGTGTGGCTCATTGCCGACTGACTAACAAAGCACTGCTCTGCGGCCGCACTGACACTGTTGGTCTGAAACAAGGCTTGAAAAGCCACCAGCAAATTGAGGTCGACCCCTTTCCAATTAAACTCTTTCACTCACCTAATCCCATTTCATTCATAGTTTGTATTAAGACTATCAATTTGAGTCATTTTAGTTCATTGCGTACATTATTGGCACTATTTAAGGTCTATTGACCTAGCAAAAGAGTAAACCTAACCATGCTGTCGATTTTTAAAACCTTCTTTATGCTTGGCTGGATTAGCTTTGGCGGTCCTGCAGCGCATATTGGCTATTTCAGAAATACCTTTGTTGAAAAGCTCAACTGGCTAGACGACAAAGAGTACGCGCAAATTGTCGCGCTTAGCCAGTTCTTACCCGGTCCTGGTTCAAGCCAAGTAGGCTTCGCCTTAGGCTACAAACGTGGTGGCCTTGGCGGTGCGTGTATGGCATTTATCGGCTTTACCCTACCGTCTGTCATCATTATGTTGGCGCTCGCAGTGCTGAGTAGTCAACTCACTGAGGCGAGTGCGTTCCAAAACATCGTGCATGGCTTAAAACTGCTCGCGGTTGTGGTGGTTGCCGATGCGACTTGGGGGATGTACAAAAACTTCTGTAAAGAAAAGCTATCTGTCGCATTGTGTTTGATGACGGCTGTCGCTCTATTGCTTTTGCCCGGTATTGCAACCCAAATGGGCGTGTTGATTATCGCGGCCTTAATCGGCGTGAAATGTCTGGGTAATGACGATGCGCAAAGCACCAGTAAGTTTGAGCCTTCTATTGCCCCTCTAGCCCTGTTTGTTGCATTACTTGTTGGGCTGCCGTTTGCGGCGCAAGCATTGCCTGCACTAGGGCTCTTCAATGACTTTTTCCAAGCGGGCAGTTTAGTCTTCGGTGGCGGCCATGTGGTTCTGCCACTACTTCAAAACATCGTTGGTGATCAGCTAAGCCAAGATGCTTTTCTTACCGGCTATGCAGCAGCGCAAGCGGTGCCTGGACCTATGTTTACCTTTGCGACTTACATAGGTTACGAGTTGATGCCTTCAGCCCCGATTACGGGTGCATTAATAGCGACGTTAGCGGTTTTCTTACCGGGCTTCTTGTTGCTACTAGGGGTACTAAAGAATTGGCAATCACTGGCTAAAAATCACAAAGTCTCTGGCGCAGTCAACGGAGTGAATGCTGCGGTTGTTGGTTTGCTAGTCGCAGCGTTATACCAACCAGTATTTACTAGCGCAGTGTTGAACCCACTAGATATCTCGCTCGTTCTGGTTGGCTTCTATTTACTCAAGCAACAGAAACTGCCGATTGTTTGGATGGTCGCATTCTTTATGCTAGCGGGATTAGCAACGGGCTACATCGCTTATTAGCTAGAAGGTGCGTAGAAACTAACAAGGGAGAGCCAGTGCTCTCCCTTTTTTTATTGCTCTTGTTTAGCTTGCTCTTCTCTAACCATAGCCAAAGCTTTTTCTAAATTCTCATTCGCAACTTTATAGTACGTTGGTTTGGTATTGATTGCTTGCTGAAGATAAGGGATAGCCTTATCGGGTTTACCTTGTAGTGTAAGAAAGTAGCCGACATTATTTAACGCTTCAGACTTATCCATATGCTGTGAGAAAACATTAAGTGCACGATTAATCTCACCTTTTGCTAGGTAAACAAGTGCCAAGTTATTCAGTGCTTTCTCATTATCAGGGTCGTTCTCAAGCGCCTGTAATACAAATCGCTGCGCCTTACGATAATCTCCAGACATGTAGAATGAATAGCCGACATTGGTTAAGGTTTTGACCGACTCTGGATCGATACTTAAAGCCTGTTTGTAAAACGCCTGTGCTAACTCATGCTGCTTGTCTAAATCTGCCGCTACCCCCAAGCCCATAAAAGCGTACTCTGGTGAATACTGGTCTACCTTAAGCTTGGCAACAGATTTGACAGTCACCAAATCTTCGGTTTCAAGCGTCTCACCGTTATTGAATCTTAATTGGTCAGCATTCACTGCCCGTAAGAAGTAACTTCGGCCTTGCTCAATATCACCATTGCGGCTGTAGAGAATACCAAGTTGCTCAAGGACTTTGATATTGTTTGGATTCTCCTCAACCGCAATTAAATAGGCTTTTTCAGCCAGTGCCAAGTTGTCACGTGACTGGTGAATACGACCAATATTGAATAGCGCTTTGTCTCTGTATTGCCCATTTTCAAACGCTAGTGAGCGAATATATTCATACAAAGCGAGATCTGAATTGCCCGAACTCAGTGCAGTATCACCACGCTGAATCGCTTCTTTTTCAGTTTTTGGCGGCTCTTCTAATGAAAGGGTATCAATAGGCTTACCTTCATAAAGAGAAGTATCTAGTTGTGGCTCCTTACTGGCACAAGCCATAAGTAGCGAAACGGTAATTAGTACCAGTAGACAACGTAATCCATTCATAACAAGTCCTTAATTCCCTAACGAAGTGGTGAGCGCCAGCATTGAAGGGCCGATTGCAACAATAAAAAAACAAGGCCAGATAAACAGCAACAGCGGGAAAATCATTTTAGTCGGTATTTTGGCAGCAATTTCTTCTACCTCTTGATTGCGCTTATCTCGAAAATCCTCGGTATATTCGCGTAATGTTTGTGACAGGCTACCACCAATTCTCGATGCGTGAGACAACATGGTTACCAAGCCAGCAATCTCTTTAAGTCCGGTGCGATCCACCAACTCATTAAAGGCATCAGACATCTCCACACCAGCTTTGATCTTGGCGCAGACAGTATCAAGTTCATCGGCAAAATCTGGATGAGAAATCATCAACTCATCGGCCACCCTTCTCAGCGCTGCACTAAAACCTAAACCAGATTCAGTACATACCACTAGCAAATCAAGTGCGTCTGGCACCCCACCACGAATTCGGGACTGACGTTTATCGACTAAATAGTGAAGAGTCATATTAGGCACATAGAGTCCAACAGCAACGCTCCCTATCATAGCCAGATTAAGTTGACCAAAATCTGGGAAAAAGAAGTATAGAGCAGCAGCAATAGACAGCCCGAGTAATATGGACATCCCTTTTAAGGCATAGAAAATGGTGATCGCATTAGCATCATGGTAACCCGCATGCATCAACTTACTGCGAATGCTCTCATTTTCTTTGCTATTGGATGGCTGCATCACTGGAGCTAACGATTCTAGCGTATTGTCTAAACGACGACTTTTTTTGAGTTTCCCCCCACCCGTGTTTTTGCGAATTTCTTCCAGTTTTTGCGTAAGGGGCGATTTTGAACCAAGAACTAACATTAAAGCCGTGAAAATAATCAAGATGGTCGCAATGAGAATCAAGGCTAAAAACGCAGTTTGCTCATCCAGTTGTAGTTCATTAAGTTGTTTTATGAGGTCGTCCATAGTTACACCTCAAAGTTAATGATTTTTCTTATCCACATCGAACCGATAAATAAGCTGACAATACCACCACTGACAAGGTCCAAGCCTCGGGGATCTCGGTAAAGAGGTTCGACATATTCAGGGTTAATAAAGGATAAGAATAGAAACAAGATAAAAGGCGAAAGAACAAGTATCCAAGCGGATAAACGGCTCTCAGCAGAAAGGGTTTTGATTTTACGTTGCAACTTAAAACGAGCACGCAGCACTCTAGAAACTTTTTCTAAGTTTTCTGATAAATTACCACCTGTTTCTTTTTGCAGTAACACGGCGCTAGAGAAAGCAAGCATAGAAACGGTAGGGGTACGCTCTGCCATCTGCATAATAGCCATACGCATATCGTAACCGTAGTTGAGTAAGTTAAAGGTGTTCTTAAACTCAACGCCGATTGGCGCTGGCATTTCGTTGCCAACCTCGTTAAATGCTTGAGTGACTGGCTGACCCGCCTGAAGCATTCGGCGCATAATATCGAGCGCTTCTGGAAGCTGTTCCTCAAACGCCGCTAAGCGATCTGATATTTTTTTATTAAGCCAAAAATAGAGAATGACCCACACCCCAACAGCCGCGGCAAGGCCAACATAAATCGGCTGTCTAAATATTAAAGTCGCGAGCAGAGCTAATACGGAAAAAATCAGCGTAACGGTCAGTGTCTGCGTCAAGCTCCAGTCGTAGCCAGACAACTCAATCATTTTCTTCAAATTAGAGAAAGTCTCAATCTTAACCAACTTTCTATCGAGTGGCGTTAAGCTTTTAATATAGTGCTCTTGCAGTAAGGAACGAGCTTCCTCATCAAGATTAGTCTGAGAATCTTTCAGTCGTTGAGACAGTTCTTTGTGTTTTGCCTTACTACCCGCAGCAGGAAGTATCAGAGCTTGGGAAATAAACACTACGGCAAAGAAAAGTAAGATAAAGAATAACGTCGCATCTTGCTGCATAACGCCCCCTTATGAGAATGTCTCATTAAAAATATCAAACGGAAGGTGCATACCTTTTTTGGACAGTTGGTCATGACACTGCGGCACTACGCCCGTCGCGGTGTAATAACCTCGCACATTGCCCTCTTCGTCCATTCCTTGTCGGTTGAAGCGGAATAACTCCGACATGGTAATAATTTCGCCTTCCATACCGTTGATTTCACAAATGCTCACCATACGACGTTTACCGTCTTCTTGGCGCTCCATCTGGACAACCAAATGAATCGCAGAAGCGATCTGTGAACGTAAGTTCTTGGCCGACATATTCCAACCAGCCATGGCAAACATGTTTTCTACCCTTGAGAGCGCATCCCGTGGTGTATTAGCGTGAATAGTTGCTAAAGAGCCATCGTGACCAGTGTTCATCGCAGCGAGCATATCCACCGCTTCAGCACCACGCACCTCCCCAAGCACAATACGATCAGGTCTCATCCGCAGTGAGTTTTTGACTAAATCACGCTGTGTGATTTCTCCTTTGCCTTCTAGGTTTGCAGGGCGTGTTTCTAGGCGCACAACATGGGGCTGTTGCAATTGCAGCTCCGCCGAGTCTTCGATAGTGACAATACGATCATCTGAAGGAATAAAGTTGGAGAAAATGTTCAAAGTGGTGGTTTTCCCAGAACCCGTACCACCAGAAATCAACACATTTAACGCCCCTCGGACAGCCGCTTCAACAAACTTTGCCATCTCAGGAGACAGCGAGTTAAAGTCGAGTAAGTTGTCCATATTTAGTTTTTCTACCGCAAAGCGACGAATCGAGACCGATGAGCCGTCCAGTGCTAATGGGGGGATAATCGCATTAACACGCGAACCATCAGTCAATCGTGCATCGACCATTGGTGAGGCTTCATCAATACGTCGCCCTACCTGACTAACGATACGGTCAATAATATTGCGTAGATGGCGTTCATCTAAAAAGGTGTATGGGGTCTGCTCAAGCTTACCGCGCCGTTCAACAAACACATGCTTAGGACCATTAACTAAGATATCTGACACCGTTGCGTCATTGAGAAGTGGCTCTAATGGACCGAGACCAAATACCTCATCCTCGATTTGTTGAATAACCCGCTTACGTCCTTCAGCGCTGAGTGCGTGGGTTTGGTCATCAGCCATCAATTGAACAATAGCATCATGAAGATCTGCCTTAGCCCGCTCCGGCTCCAAACTTGCCAAAAGTCCGAGGTCCAACGTCTCTAACAATCGCTGATGATAATAATGCTTAACTTCCTGTTCTTGAGTTAGCTGTTTACGAGTCTCTTCTATAACCTTGTCTTTCGCTTCCGTTTCTAATTTTTTCCTTTCTTTAAAGGAGTTAGACTCATCAATACTGCCATTCAAATGGGGTTCCGCATCACTCGATGGCATTCCCACTTCCTGCTGTTGCTCTACGACATTCACTTTTTCTTGCAACTCAGGATTCAGATTTTTTCGTTTAAAAAACATAATTTTTCTCTGTCACTGTGCATGAAAAGCTATGAGAATAACCGCTTCAACCAACCTTTTTTCTCTTCAACTTGAGGAGAAAGTGACTTCACGAATCGGCTAATAGACTTTGAAATTGAACTGCTTTTTTTCGCCTCGATAAACGGACGACCTAAATTGGCACTTTCCAATGCCACTTTAAAATCATTGGGAACAACATGTACCGTAATGTCCCCAACGGTTCCCTGAATATCTTTAAGTCTTATCGACTGACGTTTCTCATAACGATTGATAACAATCTCTAGCTGCTCTTTGTTGATGCCAAACTCAAACGACAAGAGCTTAATCACTTGAGTGGTATTTTTGATTGCTACGAGGTTTTGTTGAGCAATAAGAAACACTTTGGTTGCCGGCGCTAACACGGGAGCAAAAAGGCGGTCTAGGCCGCGAGATAAATCAACAATGACATAAGGATAGTGTTCTCTTAACAAAGGTAAGAGTTTGTTGAGGTGCTTGGCCTTTTCGTAATTCTCATGACTATTTTCGCGTTTAAACGAGAGTATATGAAGCCCACTAGAGTGTTTGGTTACAAAAGTACTCAGGGAGACTTCATCGAGATCAGACACATTAGCAAGTGCATCGGTCATGCTGTAAGAGGGGTTAATGCTTAAATAATCATTAACCACACCAAATTGAAGATCTAAGTCGAGCAATAATACTTTCTCAGGGTTCTGATTGGCCATTTTGATTGCAGAGTTAAGTGCTATTGTCGAAGCGCCCGAACCACCTTTGGTGTTCATAAACACCAGTAATTCACCCAAATTGCGACTTGCCACTTTTTCTTCGGCAACGTTTTTAAGTAGCGGTATTAGCTCTTCAATTTGCGCGGTGTTTGACACGAAGTCTGCGGCCCCGATGCGCAAAGAGATCTTCAGTGCACCATTGTCATTCTCATTGCCAAACACAATCAATGATGCTTCATGGTTTTCGCTATTCGATTCCGGAGCTTCATAGTTTTGCAGTTCGACAATTTTCTGTGCCCAGTTAGGGCCAGTTTCTACGAAGATCAAATCAGGTGGAGAGAAATGAGCTAAGTTGCCTACCACTAACCCATGAAAAGAGATCATCTCATAACTAATGCTTTGGCATTTAGACAGCTCATGACTGATATGCAAATGGAAAGCATCCGACGAGTAAAACACCCAAATCGTGAGATTGGTCTTCAGTCTTAGTGGAGCACTTCCATTTGGCGTAATCTTCACTGCCTCTCCCATATATGCCTCCTAGCAATCAGAACTACTATCGTTTCCATCCGAACGTCTGTGATGACCTAGATTCTCGCGTGGTCGAATAGTTTCAAACTCTGGGACAGCCAATAACCCAGTAAAATTGACAAAGCTTAATAAGCCCGTGAATTGATACTCAAAATCTACAACCCGCGCCCTCACATATCTAATTGTAGAAAACACATCATCATCTGTCAGAGTTCCGTTGATAACAGTTCCAGATTCATCCAAATAATCGATAACAATATTTTGCGCAGTAAGACCTCCTGGTGCGTAATCAGGGATGGCGAGTGCGGGTATATCATTCTGGTCTTCAACTCGACATACCGTAGCTAAACGAGCTGCGACCCTAGTAATATCGTTGATCGTCTGCAATGAGTAGACATAACGCCCTATCTCAATAACAGAAAACAGAATAAGCAGTAACGCTGTAGAAACGATCGTGAACTCAATAACGCTCACACCTTTTTGAGTTTTCATGGCTCTGTCCTCATTACTGCTGAGGCAATCAAAGGTACATCGAACGAAATATCCGATGCAAAGCTATCAATCAGTGGTGAATAGACGTGGTTAATAGTGATGGTGATGTATTTGTTTGCACACGTAATTGATACATCTTCTGCGGTAACGCCATCCATGATTAAGTCACTCGTGCCAGGAGTCCTTTTGCCATAAAGCACTACATTTCTAGTCTGTGATACTGTAGTAGCATTATTACAAGGGTTCACACTACCCGTACCAAGGATATCTGCTGTTGCGTGGCGCACACCATTTTGAGCCATTTTGTTAAGCGTATTATATTGAACAAACGCATTCCCAAACTCGGTAATAGCCATAAGAATGGTAAGTAAGACTGGTATAGCGATCAGCATTTCCACTGCCGCTAACCCTCTATTTTTTGCCAACGCTACATTTCTATGTTTCGTATTCATCATGAGTCCTCGCTATCCGGGTCCTCATAAAGAACGATAAGATAAGGTCCGTCATCATCTGAGTTTTGGCCGGGAGTACCGCCATATGCGGAGCAATCATAAAGAAACTCACCAAAAACCGCTTCTTTACCACTGTTAGAGGTAGGGGCTTGCTGCAGCATAAAAAAGCAACCTAAAGCGGTAACGGTAAAGCTGCTTGTGCCCCCAGAAGCACCAGAACAATCAACGATAGGGACAATCAAAATACGTCTATCATATTGCCCACCAGAGTCTATTCGGCAGTCACTATCACCATTACAAGGCATTGCCGCTTCGTAATCCGTGTACGCCCAACCTTCCCCACCAGCACCGGATTTATCGTCATATTTAACGTCACCATTGTTGTCTAGTGTCGCTTTTTTAGTTGGCTCTTTAACATACACATCGGAAGGAAAATCAGAAGCATCTAATCCCCCACCACTATATACTCCAAATCGAGTGTTGAGTCCTTGCCCTACAGGGCCAATTGTATTACCGGGTTTTGTTATCACGGTATCGCCAATACCAACCCTACCTTCATAACCACCAGCCAATGCGTCCCGAACCGTTGCAGCCCCCGAACCAAAGTCTAGCAATTGGTAGTTACCGGCTCCCATTTCAGATTGGCTTTGATCCGCCAATTTCAGTGCATATAATTTACCCGTGTCATAGCCGTTGCTACCCGAAGCTGCGTCATCTTCACACACCGCCATTGGAACCACATTGACAGCAGGTGCACTAGGGCTGGGGCCTGCCACTGCCGAAACACTAAGTTGTTTGTCAACACTCATCACTTTGGCAAAGAAATTATCTAACTCATAGTTACTCACTAAGACTCGTACAAAAGTATCTTGATCAGAGTCAAAACCTGCAGACTGGGTAAGAGGAGGGATTGGAAAGACTTCGGGGTCATTGGAATACTGGACTAATACTGATTCGGCAGAAAACGCCATCGCACTGTTTCCAGACGCACCAGCCATATTAGTCAAAGTCGTATTGGCTGCGGTAGTCGCGTCTCCAGTGGAACCATCACTGTCAATCACAGTGGCCGCAGCAAGTGCGGCTGCATCAGCACTATTTTGCAGTCGTGATTTATTCATCAATGCGTGGTTAACATCGATGGATAACGCCGCCACTCCGACAAGTGCCAACATAGCAGCCGTGACCAGTACTAGCACTAGCCCTTTTTGCCGTCTGTTTGTTCGCCCGATTCGATTCCAATTCATAATAGCTCCTTAGGGCTATTCTCCAAACCCTTCTAGGAATTGACTCTCTGTACCTTTTAACTCGGAATCCTGTTTCCCAGTATAAACTTGATACGCACCTTCCATTCGTTCACCACTACCTGAAGGAATGACCCCCAGATTCTCCCGAGATGCTTCCGGGTTATATACTTGCTCTGTTTTAAGTTTAGCCACATGTGCCCCTAATCGCTCTGCATTGTTTACACACCCGACAAGTAGCAATGACAACGGTAATAAGCTGATGAATAATTTTATATGTCTCATGCTGCCCCCTATAGACTGTGCCCAAATGTGCCTTCAGTACCACCCTGAGAGTGATCAATGTATTCTTTCTCAGTGGCGTCGCTCTCTTTACCTCCGCTGGCAGGGGCAATGTAAGCGCCGCGCCCCAATAGGTAGTATTCAAAATCATTCGGCTCAACAAATGAGTCTGTAGGCAAAGTCACTCGATTGCGATCAACAGGCTTTGCAAGCCTTGGGGTAACCAAGATGACCAACTCTGTCTCACCAGAAATAAATTCTTGGCTATTGAACATCTGGCCTAAGATCGGAATATCACTAAATCCGGGCATTTCGTTAACCACATCACGGACGTTTTCACTGATTAACCCAGCAATACCTATAGTTTGACCATCAGCAAGCTCAAGCGTAGAAGAGGCGCTACGGCGAGTAATTGGCGGGATAATGTAAGTACTATTGGTAAGTTCGGGAGAGATGGTCAATGAAGAAGTGTTGGCAATTTCACTGACATCGATCGCCAAGTTCAAATTAATGACTTGGTCACTTAGCACGGTAGGAATGAACTTTAACCCTACACCATACTCTTTATACTCGATCGTGATACTGCCTTTCTCATTGGGTACAGGGATAGGAAATTCACCACCAGCTAAGAAATCAGCTTTAGAACCACTTAGGGCCGTTAAGTTGGGCTCCGCTAGCACCTTGGCAGTCCCGTTTTGCTTAGCAATATCCAACGCAAAGGTAAACAAAGTATTGCTATCAATAAACGTTCCCAATAAGCCTGTGCTATCGATAGCGGGATCATTGAGAATTGGCCCAATTACCCCACTTCCAACGTCACCAATTCTTCCTCCTGCTGATGTCGCTCCCCAACCCAAATCACCGCTTTTTTGGAAGAAATGAAAATTGGCATCAAATTTACGCACGAGGCTTCTTTGCACTTCAGCGACGGTAACTTCAAGCATTACCTGCTGAGCACCACCAATAGTCATCAGGTTTATAACTCCCGTTTTCTCAACCTGCTCACTTAAGGACTTTTTCTCTTTGTCTGCCTCTTGCCCTGCGGCATATGTTTCAGCCACTCGCAAAGCGATGTTCATCGATGCTTGGTTACTAATTTGCCCACTAAGAATTAAGCGATTTTGCGCACTATGAACTTCAATTTCCTCATTCGGCAAAAACTCATAGAGTTTGGCTTTAAGGCTATTCAAGTCATGGGTAACTTCAATATTGATCGACTCGATTAATTGGCCTCGACTGTCCCAAGCCATTAAGTTGGTTGAGCCCAATTTCTTACCGATTAAAAACACCTCATTGGATTTCAACATCACAATATCTAGCACTTCAGGATCACCTAAGGAGACGCGTTTTGCTTTGCCTGCTAGGGTAACGTGCGTTGATTTATGATGTGGTACCTTAACTATTTTCCCCGATTGGGTCGCACTGTGTACAGTTACGGTACTGAATAAAAACAGACTTATTAGTATGATTATCTTACGCATAGCTCACCTCAATCCTTGACTCTGATGTTGCTTTTTTCCGTGCCTTTTAAAATGGTGACACTTGGTGCAACATATCTTTTGACTGGTTTTTCCTCTTCATGAGGGTTGCGAAGCGCAAGTTGAATTTCCCCTTTGCTCTGCGCCGTCAAAAGCTTTTCAGCTTGTCTTGGTGACACTTCTAAAGTCACTGCTCGTACTATGATGGGTTTGTTTTCTTTGGTTCGTGCGGTTTGGTCTACCGCCAATACTTTGATGTCTTTAAGCACCGTTAAAGTCGTGGCTGATGTAGGGCTATAACTTATGGTATTCAGAACGTCGACTCTATTACCCGGTAATAGGAAGCCCGCCACACCAATAACGTCATTAACCCGTATCGTAACGGCTCGCTTAGTTTCTGGAATCAGAGCGGCCAGAGTTGAACCTTCACCAGAGTTAGCCAGCCTATTGCGGTTAACGATTTCACCAGGGTATATGGTAGTGGCAGCCACCTGACCCAGCAGATCTTGTTCAGAAACGAACTGCGCTTCTTCACGCCATGACACTTCTAGTAATTTAGAACTGATGTGTTGTTCTTCAATCACACTCCCAGAGGGAATTTCCTGAGCCGCAACAATCACTGGTTCACGCTCAACCACCTCAACTTCAGTCTGTGGGGTAAGCTGCCGATCCATCCACTGCTTGGCAAAAAATACCGCTCCAAGCCCGAATGCTATAGATAATAAGAATAATAAGATCACTTGGTTCCGGCTCATCGAGCACCTCCTCCTTTGCCATCAGCAGTAAAATAAACTTCCCATGCGCGGCTGACGATCTCGGAGGTAATGACCGGGGCAACTTCTTCAAACACTATAATATCTCGGCTGATACCTACTAAATCCTTTGGAATACAAGGATAGAAGCCAACGCTATGCTGACGATGTAACTCTAAAAGTGATGATATACAGTCCTCTGCAAGCTCCAATTGGCGGCTTTGAGAGAAAATATCCCATAACTGGCGATACTCCGTTTCCAGTAGAGGGCCAAACTGAATTTTGTAGCCTAAACGACGTAAAAAAGCGGGGTCACTGATCTTTTCCGGATCTAAGTTCGTAGAAAAAGCCAGTGTTAAAATAAACGGGATGGTGATTTGCTGCCCATTAGGTAATGATAAGTAGTCATAAAAATACTCCATTGGAACAATCCAACGATTGAGCAGTGTTGCAACTGGCATAGTCTGACGACCTAAGTCATCAATAATGAAGATGCCATTGTTGGCCATCATTTGAAGAGGGGCCATCCAAACCCGATTGTGCTCACTATGGTTGACCTCTAGCATATCCATAGTTAACTCACCACCAACTTGGATGCTTGGGCGTTCACACAAGCTCCAACGGCGGTCAAACTGCTCTTTAAAGGTAATGGATTGATTTTCAGCACTAGTGACGCGTTTATGATGCTGAGGCGAAAACACCTTGATAATATTACCCGCTGCATAAACAGCATATGGAATATAAACCGACGTATTCAGAGAGTTTAAGATTCTTGTCGCAACAAAGGTTTTACCAGTACCAGCGTCGCCATAAAGTAAAAGCGCGCGGCCCGAGTTAATCGCCGGACCTAAGCTACCTATCATACGATCAGCGCCAAGCACTTCTTCTAAGGCGTAAGTAACGTCTTGTCGATTTACCATCTGTGCACGTACATCTTGTGCCTTAACCATGGAGTCATAGCTAGTTAGAGAAACAGGAACAGGGCCTAAATAGGCATCCTTTGCAAACGCGATATCGGCTTCTTGCATCCCTTGCTCAGATAACCCATACCGCACGTGTCCAGTAGAAGCCGCTGCAAACGTTGAGCTTTGCGCTTGAAAAACCTCAACCTGAGATTTCGCCCGCAAGTCACTAAGCATCTCTTCAATCATGTGACTGTTAATACACATCAACTTGGTCAGCTGCAAAATGTCAGATTTGGGATAGGCGGCAAGATGTTTGAGCAGCAAGTTTTCTAATACTGCTTTAGGTACTTCTAATGCGTCAAAAGAGGTTGGCACTGGGGGCGCATTTGCCTGCGGTGTCAATTCTACTCTGTGCCTTTTTTGTGCTGTAGATTGAACCATATAGACTCCTTGTCTATAAGCTTAAAAATATTGATACATCGCCAAACCAATTACCACTACTGGGGCGAAGGGCATCCGCAACTTGCGTTCTATTTTTTCGCCGCTAGAAATGGCTGCCTGTGAGCTAGCTCCGTACGCCGCAATCACTGAGTACTTGGATACTAGTTGTTTAATTGAACTACCGCTCTCTGCCCTGTTCATGATCGCGTATAACAAGCCAATCAGGACGCTAGATAAAGCGATCCACAAGGTAGCATCAATTAGGTTTCCCCAACCAAGCCAGAACCCGACCACTCCAAGCAGCTTAAGTCACCCGGAGCCATCACTCGGATGAGGTGCAGTAGTAAAGAGGAGAAAAAGAAGCAAAGACCGGCAACAGAAGACCATAAAAGAGCATCGACAGGATTGGCTGATAGTCCTTTATCAAGAATGCATAGTGCCAAAATGATAAGTAAATGTAGGTTAGGAATGCGGTTTTCCCTTGCATCCGTTACTGCAACGACAATAAAGCCCAACCAGATTAGATAACCCATAACAAGCACCTGTCATCCATAACTCTGCTATTACGTGAAAATCGTCCCCATTTCAGCGACTAAAATGTCACTAAAGGCAACAAAAAGACCGGCAAGGCCGACAACCATTAAACCCGCGCCGACCACATACTCCACTACAGTTAGGCCGCTTTCATCTTGCAAAAAATCTTTAATGTAAGTTAGTGCTGGCATAATTCCCCCTAGATATTATTAAGGCTTGTAAAACTATGGTTTAGTTCTACAAGCCTTAAATATATATTAGACGGGTTTTTATAGTTTGCTTATCTATTTTTAGATAAAAAGTTAAGCAAAAATAGTACTTAGCTCTGCTTGTAATTCAGCACTAAACAGATCGAATATACCTGCTAGACCAAGAACTAATAGACCTGCACCTACAACGTATTCCACAACCGTTAGACCTTCTTCGTCTTTCATAAATGCAGTGATGTTTGTAATAAGCTTGCTCATGATATGTCTCCTTCCAAAGTTCATTAAGCTGTAGCGCTTATTGATAATTTAGAGTTATTAGCAGATAAGAGTTAGGATTATTTTGTCCATCTTTGGTATTTTTTTGCTCAAACTTCAATTACGATTTGGACTTTTTTGCCCTATTAAGCGCACAAATTTAATAATTAAAACAATTACTCTAAATATTTTTATTATTTCAATTCAATGATTGAAAAGGAAATAATCAACAAACTAGGCTAAAATCAGAAAAAATCGCCAAACATTATTAAAATTCTCACTTTTGATACTTGACAAAATTCCAACAGGACAGAAGTGTGATATTGATCCATTAAAATTAGAGTTTAAATTTGTTATCCCTCAATAGTGTGATTGGTCAACCTCATAATCTCATACTAAGCTCAACTTTATAGCTCCTCATTATTCTAATTAAGATGACTAAGGACTGCATACAGTGGAAGTACTACATAAAGGCTACTGGCTCGGAAAATCAGTCACTTACATTGAGAAAGATCTGGTAAGAGATTTAGAAAGACATTTCCACATTCTAGATTATGGTTATGATGTATCAGTACTGAGTGAGCCTGATATACATTTCTGCTTTTTTTATTATGAAGAGCCTTTTACTTCTTTATTGCATACCGCGGTTAAACTTTGCCAAAACTTAGATAAACACTTAATTCTTATCTGCAATGACAATCCACCTGACGATATAAACCAGTTAGAAGTGGTATTTTCTACCTTCTCTATAAAAAATGATGACGTAAGGTTATGGTCTGATGAGCTTAATAAGCAGGTTTATTATCAGTTTACAAAGCATCAAGAAATTCTAGATATTCATAAGTTAGTTGAGAAACAATCTCAAAAACACATCAGTAAAGATCTCGTCGAAATGCTGAGGTACATAGAGAAAAATCTATCCAGAACAATTAGAGAGGAAGATGTAGCAGAATACTGCCACTATTCAGTCACTTATTTTTCAAAATTTTTTCATAAAACTATTGGGGTTAGTTTTCGCGATTACCTGACCTTAAAAAGAATCAATCTCGCCAAGCACCTTCTCACCAACGATCGAAAAGAAAAGATTTCATTTATCGCCTTTCAATGCGGTTATAACGATGTCTCCTACTTTTCCCGTATCTTTAAAAAGAAGACCGGAATCAGCCCGGCCATCTACCGTCAACTACACTAGTAGTAGATAACGAGGAAATCTTTCATATTCTAGAGTTATGCATATTGAACGGGTTTACGTATATTGTTCACAAGATGCACGAAAACTCGCGACTTGCACTTTCCTCCGCTTAGACTAACATGCTAGAGTTAACAATCTATTAACAATAAAAATATAAACATAACTTTGCAAATAACATGGAGTTAGAGAATGATTCAGCCTAACGAGTTAAGCAAACCAACCTGTGCTCTCCCACCACCAAACGAGATGATCCTAAAATGGGCTGAGGAACGCCCAAACGAGGTTTATCTCAAGCAAACCATCAATCGAAAGTTTGTTGAATATACCTATGCTGAAGTCGCCGATCAGGCATTGAAGCTAGTTAGTGCGTTAAATGATCTAGGGGTTCAACCTCGCGATAAAGTCGCCTTAGTCTCAAAAAACTGTGCCGAATGGTTTATTTGTGACTTAGCGATGATGCTTGGTGATTTTGTAAGTGTCCCTATCTTCCCTACTGCGGGGGCGGATACAATCGAATACTGTTTAACGCATAGTGAAAGTAAGGTCTTGATTGGAGGTAAGTTAGATGACGCCGCTGCGACGCAGCAAGTGATCGACTCTAAGCCTGATGTCATTACTATCTCACTACCTTATGATACTGCGCCAAACTGTAAATATCAGTTCAAAGAGTTAATTGCTTCAGCTCAGCCTAGTGAGACTCGTCCAGAACATTATGATGATAAGTTAATGTCATTGGTATACACCTCTGGTACTTCTGGTCTACCTAAAGGCGCGATGCTGACTTACGGCGCATTCAGTTGGTCAGTTCAACAGCTTATTAATCATATCGGTATCCAAGAAAACGATCGCTTGTTCTCTTATCTGCCGTTAGCACACATCACTGAACGCGTTTACATCTTTGGTTCATCGATCATGGGTGGCGTTCAAACCGCCTTCCCTGAGTCTTTAGATACCTTTATCGAAGACGTGAAAATGCAGCGTCCAACGCTGTTTATCTCAGTTCCTCGCCTATGGACTCTGTTCCAGCAACGTATTCAAGACAAGCTACCGCAGAAAAAACTCAACATTCTGCTTAAGATACCGTTTGTAAACTCTCTGATTAAGAAGAAACTCGCAGAAGGCTTGGGATTAGATCAAGCACGTGTACTCGGCTGTGGTTCTGCGCCAGTTTCACCTGCTCTACTTGAATGGTATCACAGCGTTGGTCTACATATCACCGAAGCATGGGGCATGACAGAGTCATTTGCCTACAGTACGCTCAACTACCCATTCCGCGCAGACAAAATAGGTAGTGTCGGCAATGCAGGTCCTGGTATTGAGCTTAAGATCGCCGAAGATGAAGAGATCTTGGTTCGAGGCAAAGGTCTGTTCTCTGGCTACTACAAAAATGATATTGCAACGCAAGAGTCATTCAATGCTGAAGGCTGGCTACATACAGGCGACATCGGCTTTATTGATAGTGAAGGCTATCTAACGATTCAAGGTCGTAAGAAAGATACCTTTAAGACAGCTAAAGGCAAGTTTGTTGCACCAGTACCAATCGAGAAAAAACTGTTTGAATACAGTCGAGTCGAAATGATGTGTTTAATAGGGCTTGGTCTTCCAGCACCTATTCTGCTCGTTGTTCCGCATGACTTCCCGAACTTCGATAAAGAGCGTTACGAGAGAACAACCAAAAAGGTCATTGCGAGAATGAACGCCGACCTTGAATCTCACGAGCAGATCAAAGGCGTGCTAATGATCAAAGACCCGTGGAGTATCGAGAATGGTATCTTGACGCCAACGCTTAAGATCAAACGTCATGTTCTAGAACAAAAATACCACGACATTGGTCATAACTGGCCAAAAGGACAACTCGTGGTGTGGGAAGATTAATCTTCACTAACTCAATCCAAAGGAGAGCATACGCTCTCCTTTTGCTTTTGTTACTAAACCGATTATGATGCCAATTCATTCGGACCAAACATAGGAAGTGGATATGGATGCGAGGCTGCATCACTTACCGGGTTTACGCTACTTTGAGGTGGCTGCGAGATTAAACAGCTATAGTCGCGCTGCCGAAGAGCTATTTATTAGCCAAGCGGCTGTCAGTCAGAAGATTCGTCAGCTAGAAGACGGCTTAGGCTGTAAACTGTTTGTCCGTGAAGGCCGGGAAATGCGTTTAACAGAACAAGGGAAAATCTTGTTTAAACATGTCTCCCAAGGTTTTGAAAACATCATCAGTGGCCTCAATCAAATCCAAAGTGAACCGGTAGAAGGCTTGCTGTGTGTCAGCTCTACTCCTTCGTTCGCTTCGCGTTGGCTACTGCCGAGACTGTGGAAATTTTCTACTCAGCATCCCAACATCCCAATTCGCATCATCACCAGTTGTGATGCCCCAAACCTCAAGCAAGGCGACGCTGACCTTGCGGTGTGGCAGGGGGAAGAACTGGATATCAACAGTGACCAAAAGCTGCATAAAGAGTTTCTATTTGAGGAAACCATCTATCCCTTCTGCTCACCCAATTTAGCCAAAACTATCCAACTTACTAGCCCTGAACAGTTACTCAATACATGGCTTATTCACTATGAGTCTGGTGGTTACCCTTGGCAAACCTGGTTCGCTCAAGCAGGCGTGACGATGAATAAAGAGTCCGTTCAATGGATGGATGTCAGTACTTTTGACCATGCAATGAATGCCGTTATGGCCGGTCATGGCGCTTGCCTTGCATCTGATTCATTAGCAAGCGACTACATTGAAAGAGGGCTACTCATTAAACCGTTTGATATTGGAATGACGCCGGGTATTCAGTTCAACCTTTTCTACGATAGTGAATCACCTCGCCGACAACGTATCGCTGCATTCGCCAACTGGCTGCACAGTGAAATTGCAGAGTAACCCTTTTTACGGATTACTCATCCCAAAAACGTCGAATGCTTTCTTCATGCGATTGCTCTTTCGTTAGTCCAAGATCATCAAGAAGGTGATCTGGCAAATCTTCCAACTGCTTACGAGTGCGATGATTTCGCCACCAGCGCTTCAATATAGTTAAGATTTTTTTATCCCAAACTAAAGTATCAGATAGTTTTTGTTTGTAGCCGTACTCTGAAGTTTCCATGGTTTATCCCCTCTCTTGCATTTAGTGATTAAATAATTAACCATGAACCTATCTTGCTCAAACGATACAAATTGACCTTCAGTTAAGGAAAACTAAAGTGAAAGATCGATTGCCACCTTTGCAGGGCATTTATTACTTTTATACCGCAGCGAGGCTGGGCAGTTTCAAACTGGCAGCCCAAGAGCTCTATGTCACCGCCGCAGCCATTAGTCAGCAGATACGCCAACTGGAAGACTTTTTAGGCGCAGAACTGTTCTTGAGGCAACATCGTAAAGTCACGCTAACCATGGAGGGGGAAATACTCTATGAGCAAGCTCTAAGAGGCTTTGAGCATCTTCATCGCGGTGTTCGACAAATCAACCAAGACCCGAATCCTAACCAGCTCTCCATTTCGACATTGCCTTCCTTTGCCCAACACTGGCTTGTGCCAAGAATTGGCCACTTTAGACAGCAAAACCCAGATCTTGAACTGATGATTGAGCCCACCAGCGAGCTGGCTGACTTTCAAAACTCTAACCTTGATTTGTGCATTCGATATGGGCCTGGTGATTACCCAAACATCACTTCAGAGCTACTTATTGAAGAGTTACTCTATCCTGTTTGTCATCCTATCTACCAAGAGCAACACGGCATATACGAACTCAGCGACCTAACAGGCGCGGACTTAATTGAAGATTATTGGCGAGACCTAGATTGGGGGATTTGGCTCAACAACGTGGGCCATAAAGCCTCTAAGCCGACACTTAAGTACAATGGCTCCCACTTTGTATTAGAAGGTGCTTTAGCTGTTCAAGGCGTCGCGCTCGCCAAGCATACCTTAGCTCAACGTTATATTGATGAAGGGAAGCTAGTCAGAATCGGTAATCTAGCGCAGCGTACCGACTACAACTATTTCTTGTGCGCACCACGCGCCTACTTTAAAAGAGAGAAAATCAAACGCTTCTGTGAGTGGATTTTTGACCAAGCCAAAGAGTGCCAGAAGCTCGATCACTTAGGTCTAGAGATTATCGATAGCCGCAGTCCGAGGTGAGCGGAACAACGAGAAATGAGAAGTCTTTAAGGAATAATGTAAATTCTCAACACTTTCCTCTCGAAGGGCGAAGCCCGATCTCGATTCTCGTAGCGGAGCGTTCCATAGGGCCTAGCCCGTTCCCATAACAAAAAAAAGCCCCAGTCTTTCGACTGGGGCTTTCAAAGCTATCTAGCTAACGTAAGAATTACTTCTTCTCGTTACGCTCTTTAACTTCTGCGATTACTTGCTCAGCAACGTTTGCTGGACATGGTGCGTATTGACCGAACTCCATAGAGAACTGACCACGACCAGAAGTGATAGTACGTAGGTGACCGATGTAGCCAAACATTTCTGATAGAGGAACGTCAGCTTTAATACGAACGCCAGTAGTACCAGCTTGTTGGTCTTTGATCATACCACGACGACGGTTAAGGTCACCGATTACGTCACCAACGTTGTCTTCTGGAGTGAATACGTCAACGTTCATGATTGGCTCAAGAAGTTGTGCACCCGCTTTAGGCATAGACTGACGGAATGCGCCTTTAGCAGCGATTTCGTAAGCGATAGCTGAAGAGTCAACTGCGTGGAAACCACCGTCGAATAGTTCAACTTCTACGTCTAGAGTTGGGAAGCCAGCTAGAACACCAGTTTCCATCATAGATGCGAAACCTTTCTCAACTGCAGGCCAGAATTCTTTAGGTACGTTACCACCAACAACTGTTGAAGAGAACGTGAAGCCAGAGTTTGGCTCACCTGGTTTGATGCGGTAGTCGATCTTACCGAATTGACCAGAACCACCAGACTGCTTCTTGTGCGTGTAGCTATCTTCAACTGCTTGAGTGATAGTTTCACGGTAAGCTACCTGTGGAGCACCTACTTCTAGCTCAACGCCGTAAGTACGCTTAAGGATATCTACCTTGATGTCTAGGTGAAGTTCACCCATACCTTTCAGGATAGTTTCGCCAGACTCTTCGTCAGTCTCAACTTGGAAAGATGGATCTTCTGCAACCATCTTACCGATAGCGATACCCATCTTCTCTGAACCGCCTTTGTCCTTAGGAGTTACAGCGATAGAGATTACTGGTTCTGGGAAGATCATAGCTTCAAGAGTACATTCGTGCTTAGGATCACATAGAGTGTGACCTGTTTGAACGTTCTTCATACCAACGATAGCGATGATGTCACCAGCTTGCGCTTCAGTAAGTTCGTTACGCTCATCAGCTTGCATCTCACACATACGGCCGATACGCTCAGTCTTACCAGTTGCTGAGTTAAGGATAGTGTCACCCTTCTTCAGACGGCCAGAGTAGATACGTACGAACGTTAGAGCACCAAAACGGTCATCCATGATCTTGAATGCTAGCGCTTTTAGTGGCTCATCTGCAGATACAGTAGCAACTTCGCCAGTTGGCTCACCAGTTTCTGGATCTGTTAGAGGCTGAGGATCAACTTCTGCTGGAGCTGGTAGGTAATCTACAACAGCGTCAAGGATTAGCTGCATACCTTTGTTTTTGAATGCAGAACCACAGAACGTTGGGAAGAACGCTAGGTCACGAGTACCTTTACGGATACAACGCTTAAGGTCTTCGATAGAAGGCTCTTCACCTTCCATGTAAGCTTCCATTAGGTCGTCGTCTTGCTCTACAGCAGTCTCAACTAGCTCTTCACGGTATGCTTCTAGGTCATCAACCATGTCCGCTGGAACTTCTTTGATTTCGTAGTTCTCTGGAAGACCTGTGTCATCCCAAACGTAAGCTTGACGGTTTAGAACGTCTACAACACCAACGAAATCGTCTTCACGACCGATTGGCAGAGTCATTACTAGTGGGTTTGCACCAAGAACGTTTTTCACTTGATCAACTACGTTGAAGAAGTCTGCACCCATACGGTCTAGTTTGTTTACGAAGATCAGACGAGCAACTTCTGAATCGTTCGCGTAGCGCCAGTTAGTCTCTGACTGAGGCTCAACACCACCAGAACCACAGAATACACCGATACCACCGTCAAGAACTTTAAGTGAACGGTATACTTCTACTGTAAAGTCAACGTGTCCCGGAGTATCGATAACGTTTAGGCGGTGGCCATTCCACTCACAAGTTACGGCAGCAGACTGGATTGTGATACCACGCTCAGCTTCCTGCTCCATGAAGTCAGTTGTAGACTCACCGTCGTGTACTTCACCAGTTTTGTGGATTTTACCAGTAAGCTTAAGGATACGCTCAGTGGTGGTAGTTTTACCCGCATCAACGTGCGCGAAAATACCAATGTTTCTGTACTTTGATAAATCTGCCATTGTCTTACTCTGTTTATAAGGTATAAATTGCGCGCAGAGTATATCACAATCTGTCAAGACTGATACCCTTGCATGCGCTGTATGTAAAAAAAACTTTTCTCACCAATACTAGCAGTTAATCTGCCCTTTAATGGCACATTTCAACGAATTGACGAAGTTTTTTCAGAATAAAAATGCTGCCTATAAATAATACAGGCAGCATATCTATCATTAAGGCTGTCCTTTAATTATCGAGGACAGATTTCCGATTCAGGGAAGAAGAATTCAATTTCGCGAGCCGCAGACTCTGGGCTATCAGAGCCGTGAACAGAGTTATGACGCATGCTTAATGCGTAATCAGCGCGAATAGTGCCGCAAGCCGCTTCCTCAGGGTTAGTTTTACCCATTAATTCGCGGTAGCGAGCAATTGCGTTCTCACCTTCCAGTACTTGAACCATAATTGGACCTGAAGTCATAAAGGCTTTCAAATCTTCAAAGAATGGCTTGCCTTCATGTTCAGCGTAAAAGCCGCTCGCTTGCTCTTCAGTTAAACGCACCATTTTTGCAGCGATAACTTGCAGACCTGCTTTCTCAATACGGTGGTAGATTTCACCAATTAAATTACGTTCTACTGCATCGGGCTTAACAATAGAAAAAGTTCTTTCTAGAGTCATAGGGTATCCTTTCGTTATTTCTTGGTATTATTAAAAGAGGCTCTACGACCTCTTAGCTTATTTATTCGCTTGCTGTAGCAGCAGACCCGCTAGGCTACGCACTCCTACGCCAGTTGCACCTGCTGCCCACTTATCTGTTGCAGACTTACGATAAGTTGCTGCACAGTCAAAATGCAACCAACCTTTTTTGTAGTCTTCAACAAAGTAAGACAAGAATGCCGCCGCAGTACTTGCACCAGGAGAGTAGTCGCCACTGCTGATGTTTGAAAGATCAGCAAAATTAGATGGCAACATACCACGGTGGAAGTCAGCCAATGGCAGTGGCCATAAACCTTCTTTTTCTTCGCGTGCCGCGTTCAGCGCTTGATGAGACAACTCATCGTCAAAGCTCATCAATGCGTGGTAATCATTACCTAGAGCATTTTTAGCAGCTCCAGTTAAGGTAGCGCAATCAATAATTAGCTCAGGGTTTTGCTCACTCGCATAAATTAGACCATCCGCAAGTACAAGACGACCTTCCGCATCGGTATTCATGATCTCTACTGTCTTACCGTTTTTATAGGTAATGATGTCGCCAAGTTTAAGTGCGCGACCAGAAATCATGTTCTCTGCACAACAAAGGATCAGTTTCACACGCTTGTTCAAACCGCGCATAATCGCAAGACCTAAACCGCCAGTAATCGTACCTGAACCGCCCATATCCGCTTTCATTGCTGTCATAAAGCCAGACGGTTTGATGCTGTAACCACCAGAGTCGAAGGTGATACCTTTACCAACTAGACAAGCAAAAACTGGAGCGTTTTCATCACCTGTTGGGTTGAAATCCAGTTGAAGCATTGCCGATGTACGCTCAGAGCCGCGACCAACCGCAAAGATACCTTGCCATCCTTCAGCAAGAAGGTCTTTATCTTTTACGATACGCGCCTTCACTGTCCCTTCTGGTGCCACTGATTTGATGAACTCAGCCGCCATCGTTGCCAATTGACGCGGTGCGACTTCTTCTGCTGGCTTGTTGATAATATCGCGAGTAAAGTCCGTCGCTTTAATCCTCGCAGTTAACTCAGCTTGATCTTGCTCTTCAAGCTCTTGCCATACGAATTGATTTTTCTTCTTTGGTCCACGGTAACCTTGATGGAACGACCAAATACTCTCTAGATCCCATCCTTCCCCTTGTAAAGAAATGGAAGCGATACCTTGGCCATCTAACTTACGCGCAGCACGCTGAATTGCGCCTAAATCATGATTATCACCAAGATGGATTGTCGCGCCTGATTCAGAGAAAGAAAGAATTGCTTTCTCGCCCCAATGTGGCGCTGCAGCCTCTTGGCTTAGAAATACTGACATCTGTGTAGACATGGTTTCTCCTTGTCTGTACTGGCGCTGCCTACGCCTTTTTCTGTTCACTCAGGGATGTTAACACTTTAATGTGAAATTGATAAAAAAACGGGCCATAAGGCCCGTTTTTTTTAGTAAATTTTGTTAACTGAGATGGGTTTCCGTTTAAGGATTAATCCATTTCATCCATCCAGCACAAGATCACCGCTTCCAGAATCTTTTCATTAGAACGGTTTGGCTCATCATCAAACTCGTCCAACTCAGTAATCCACTTATGAAGATCGGTAAAACGTACTGTTTTAGGATCTACCTCTGGAAACTTGTCACATAGCTCGATCGCAATATCGCGTGAATCTGTCCATTTCATTACCAACTCCTTATGTAATTCTTGTTGCTCATATCTCTAGATGCAGAATGCTCAAAATAATTGGAGTTGCAGCTAGGCAACAAGTAAGCTTATCCCTATGAGCATAGGTGTTCTATGTGATTAGGGTGAGCTTACGCAGTTAACAACGCTGCGGCTTCAAGTATGAAGAGTATTTAGTGATCTTCTGAAGCGTGGTTCAGAGTATATTTTGGAATCTCAACGACGAGATCTTCGTCTGCGACTTTAGCCTGACAGCCAAGGCGAGATTCTGGCTCAAGCCCCCACGCTTTATCTAGCATGTCATCTTCAAGCTCGTCACTCTCTTCTAGTGAATCAAAACCTTCACGAATCACCACGTGACAGGTCGTACAAGCGCACGACTTTTCACATGCGTGTTCAATGCCAATGCCATTTTTTAGCGCAACATCAAGAACTGTGTCACCACTATTTGCTTCCAAAACCGCACCTTCTGGGCATAAATCTTCATGCGGTAATACAATAATCTTAGGCATAACTCTTTCTCTTAAATATCATTTACTGATTGACCTGACAAAGCAGCTCGAATCGATTTGTCCATGCGGCGAGAAGCAAACTCTTGGCTCGCCTTATCAGTATCTTTGATACCTTGTTCTATCGCGTCAGCGCTGTCACCATTACGCAGCTCAATCAAAGACTCAATCGCTTTAAGCAGCTCTGCACGTTCTGACTCAGACAGTAGCTCATCACCATCTGCTTGCATCGCTGCAATCAAACCTTCGATAACGCGATCGGCTTCAACCCGTTGCTCTGCTAGCGCTCGAGCATTCATATCTTCTTTTGCATACGTCATAGAATCACGCAGCATATTGGCGACTTCATCATCGCTCAAACCATAAGACGGCTTAACCTGAATCTCAGACTGAACACCTGTACTCTTTTCCATCGCAGTTACAGATAGGAGGCCGTCTGCATCAACTTGATAGGTCACGCGGATATGCGCTGCCCCTGCCGCCATAGGTGGGATGCCTTTTAGCGAGAAACGCGCCAGAGAGCGACAGTCATCAACCATTTCACGTTCACCTTGCACAACATGAACGCTCATTGCCGTTTGACCATCTTTAAACGTGGTAAATTCTTGAGCTCGTGCAACTGGAATTGTCGTGTTACGTGGAACAATCTTCTCAACCAGTCCGCCCATGGTTTCAATACCAAGGGATAGCGGAATAACATCGAGTAGTAGCATTTCAGAGTCAGGCTTATTGCCAGCCAAAATATCGGCTTGAATACCAGCGCCAATTGCCACCACTTCATCAGGGTTAATGCTGGTTAGCGGCTTACGACCGAAGAAATCACCCACCATTTCTCTTACAAGCAGCGTACGTGTAGAACCACCTACCATAACCGCTTCTAGCACATCTTCGGCGTCAACTTGTGCATCTTTCAATGCACGGCGACAAGACATCAAAGTCTTCTTAACGAGCGGGCGAATCAAGTCTTCAAACTCATCGCGAGAAACGCTACCTTGCCAACCTAGAACATCAACCTCTACTGACTCTTTATCTGAGAAAACAATTTTAGTCGCCGTTGCCACATTCAAAACTGTGCGCATCTGCGTTGCAGTTAAAGTCTCTGTGTTACCCGACTTTTCAAGTAGGTAATCAGCCAGCAGGTGGTCAAAATCGTCACCACCAAGTGCAGAATCACCACCGGTTGCCAATACTTCAAACACGCCTTTGGATAGACGTAGAATAGAGATATCAAACGTACCACCACCCAAATCGTATACGGCGATCACACCTTCCTGACCCGAGTCTAGTCCGTAAGCAATTGCCGCTGCTGTCGGCTCATTAAGCAGTCTTAAAACGTGCAAACCTGCAAGCTTAGCCGCATCTTTGGTTCCAGCACGCTGAGCGTCATCAAAGTAAGCAGGAACGGTGATTACTACACCCGCTAACTCTCCACCCAGAGTTTTCTCAGCACGTTGACCCAGCGATTTAAGAATCTCAGCGGATACTTCAATCGGGTTTTTATCCCCGTTTGCTGTTTGTAGTACCGGTAGGCCGTTGTCACTCGCTTTAAACTGGTAAGGAAGATTTGGATAGCGCGCTTGAATATCTTCTAGTGAACGGCCTAACAGTCGCTTCACTGAGATAATGGTATTGGTTGGATCAACTTCTGCTTTATCTTTCGCTGCATAACCAACTTCGGGAGTCTCTCCTGAGTAGTTAACAACGGAAGGTAAGATGCTTTGACCTTGCTCATCTTGCAATGTTGCCGCGTCGCCACTTCGAACTGAAGCCACCAGTGAGTTAGTCGTACCTAAGTCAATGCCAGCAGCAAGTTTATGCTCATGTGGAGCCGAGCTTTGACCCGGTTCTGCAATTTGAAGTAATGCCATGGGTGGTCCTTGTATTGCACTAGCCGAAGAGTTTGTCTTCCACTAGCTCGATTTCGTTCTGTAGTTTGGCAATAAATTTAAGTTTACGAACTCGGTCAGCTGCTTGCTGCCAGTCCGTTTGATTTAAATCTTGCTCGGTTGCAGTCAATTGCTGCTTAAACATTTTGCTCACTTTGCTTTCAAAGTCGAACAACGCATCTTCTGCGTCGGAGCTTGAAGAGATATCTTCTAGTTCTTCACGCAGTTCCATTTGCTCCATTAAGAACATAGGATCTTGCATCGTTTGCTGCTCACCTCGAATCTCTACGCCATTCTCAGACAAGATGTATTCGGCTCTTGAGATAGGGTTCTTGAGAACTTGGTAGGCGTCGTTAATCTCGGCAGCTTTTTGCACCGCCATTAAACGGTCACGTTCAGATGCAGTCGCAAAATTATCAGGATGAAACTGTTTTTGAAGTTCACGGAATTGTGAAGAAAGAAGGCTACCATCCAGATTAAACTGACTTGGTAGCCCAAATAATTCAAAGTAATTCATGGAGAATTCTATCCTTGGTAATAAACCTGTGAGCCGAAACCCACAGGCCTTATCAATTACACGTTGAAGCTTTCACCACAACCACATTCGCTCTTAGCATTCGGGTTATTGAATTCAAACCCTTCGTTGAGGCCTTCTTTAACGTAATCCAGTTCAGTGCCGTCTAAGTACACTAGGCTCTTTTGGTCAATGATGACCTTCACGCCTTCATGTTCGAATACTGAATCTTCTTCGTTAAGCTCATCAACGAATTCAAGTACATATGCCATACCAGAACACCCGGTCGTTTTCACACCCAAGCGTAAACCGATACCTTTGCCTCGGTTTTCTAGGAATGTTCTAACGCGACTTGCCGCGGTTTCTGTCATTGTAATGGCCATACTGCACCTTAGTTTGTCTATTTCGCGAATGAAATGGGGGTTCTGGCCCCCATTATATACAGATTACTTATTCTTGGTGTTTTTTCTTGTAGTCAGCAACCGCTGCTTTGATTGCGTCTTCAGCAAGAATTGAGCAGTGAACTTTTACTGGTGGAAGCTCTAGCTCTTCAGCGATTTCAGCATTTTTAATTGCTGCTGCTTCATCAATGCTCTTGCCTTTTACCCACTCAGTTACAAGTGAGCTTGATGCGATCGCACTACCACAACCGTAAGTTTTAAACTTCGCGTCTTCGATAATACCTTCTGGTGTTACCTTGATCTGAAGTTTCATTACGTCACCACACGCAGGAGCACCAACCATGCCGCTACCTACTGCTGGATCTTCTTTGTCAAATGAACCAACGTTACGTGGGTTCTCGTAGTGATCAATTACTTTTTCGCTATATGCCATGATATTTACCTCGAATCCTCTATTTCTATCCTTGGAATGACTGAGTCAGTATTAGTGGTGTGCCCACTCAACTGTGCTTAGGTCAATTCCTTCTTTGTACATATCCCATAGAGGAGACATGTCACGCAGTTTAATCACTGCTGTACGAATTTGTTCGATTGCGTAGTCGATCTCTTCTTCAGTCGTTGCACGACCAAATGAGAAACGAACTGAGCTGTGAGCTAGCTCATCATCCAAACCTAGAGCACGTAGAACGTACGAAGGCTCTAGACTTGCTGAAGTACAAGCACTACCTGAAGAGACCGCTAGATCTTTTAGCGACATCAGTAGTGATTCACCTTCAACGAAAGCAAAGCTGATATTTAGGTTATGAGGTACACGCTGCTCAAGGTCACCGTTGATCGTGACTGCTTCAAGATCTTTAACGCCATCAAGAAGACGAGTACGAAGAGCTAGAGCATGATCGAAGTCTTTCTGCATCTCTTCTTTCGCGATGCGGAACGCTTCACCCATACCCACGATTTGGTGAGTCGCTAGAGTACCTGAACGGAAACCACGTTCGTGACCACCACCGTGCATTTGTGCTTCTAGGCGAATACGTGGCTTACGACGTACATATAGTGCGCCAATACCTTTAGGACCGTAAACTTTGTGCGCTGACATAGAGATCAGGTCGACTTTCATCTCTTGAACGTCGATAGGTAGCTTACCTGCTGATTGAGCAGCATCTACATGGAAAACAATCTTACGTTCACGACACATTTCGCCGATTGAAGAGATATCTTGAATAACGCCGATCTCGTTGTTTACGTGCATAATAGACACAAGAACGGTATCTTCGCGCATTGCAGCTTCAAGCTTCTTAAGATCGATAAGACCGTTTGATTCAGGCTCAAGGTAAGTGACTTCAAACCCTTCACGCTCTAGTTGACGGCATGGGTCAAGAACCGCTTTGTGCTCTGTTTTACAAGTGATGACGTGCTTGCCTTTCTTCGAATAGAAGCGCGCTGCACCTTTAATCGCTAGGTTGTCTGACTCAGTTGCACCAGAAGTGAATACGACTTCACGCGGGTCTGCATTTAGTAGGTCTGCAATCTGCTCACGAGCGGTATCTACTGCTTCTTCTGCCTGCCAGCCGTAACGGTGCGAACGAGACGCTGGGTTGCCAAACGTACCGTCCATAGTCATGTACTGAACCATTTTTTCAGCTACACGAGGATCAACAGGACAGGTCGCTGAATAATCTAAATAAATAGGCAGTTTC